>Ga0193704_1000248_pt1 | contig 9439 bp, 7 predicted proteins | sample U3m1metaG_FD_143047 | JGI IMG/M metagenome (GOLD analysis project Ga0193704, IMG submission 143047) | Soil microbial communities from a riparian zone of the East river system, Colorado, United States - U3m1 | ecosystem: Environmental > Terrestrial > Soil > Riparian zone | place: USA: East River... | reverse complement strand
GCGGGCCTTCCAGATCTCCTCGGACGGCCACTTCCGCGCCCACTCGTTTGTCACGAAGTCCCAGCGCCCGGAGTCGGCGCCCTCGGGCGGCTGTAGCTCGATCAGATCCTCCACGTCGAGACCGTTGGCCCGGAAGAGGCGGATCCACGCGCCGTAGGGCAGCTGAAAGACAATCGAGCCGTCTTGAGGATCCTCGAGCCGGTGGAACCCGAAGTAGTCGTAGACGAGCGTCTCGCCGACGCGCTCACTCTCGACCAACGAGGCGAGCTCCAGAATCAGCCCGTTCGTCAGGAAAACGAGCTCACCGCCCGGCCGGAGGAGTCGTGCGGCCTCTGGAATCCAGAGATAAGGATCCGCCCAGATCGAGGCGCCGTACTCAGAGACCACCAGGTCGAAGCTCGCCGCGGGCAGAGGGACTTCCTCGGCGCTGGCCTCGATCAGAGAGAATTCGATCCCGTGCTCAGCCTGGAGCTCGCGCGCGGTGGCGAGCTGCTCCGGGCTCAGGTCGACGCCGACGACGTTCGCGCCGCGCCGCGCTAGCCAGGAAGAGATGTACGCCGTGCCGCAGCCGAGCTCCACGACGTCCTTGCCCTCGAGCACCGGAAGCGCTCCGATCTCCGACTCGGGCAGGTGCCAGATCCCCCAGGTGATCTCGGGCTGGGCCCAGTTGCGCTTGCCCGGCTCCCGAAACTCGGCCGCGTTCTTGGCCCACACCTCACGGTTTGTCTGCGCGTGCTCAGAGAGAGTCACAGCTTCCGGACCTTCCAGATCTGCTCCATCGGCCAGCGGCGGGCCCATTCGGTCTCCTCCTCGGACCGGTAGGTCGAGATTGCACCCTCCGGCGGCTGCACCTCGACCAGCGCCTCGACAACAAACCCACTTCGGCGGAAGAGCCGGATCCAGTCCCCGTAGCCGAGCTCGAACTCGACAACGATCCCGTCCTCGTCGTCGAACACGCGCTTGTGGAGCCCAAAGTACGGCCGGTGGAGCATCGCGTCCCAAGTGCCTGTCTCGTCGTTCAGGCACACGACCTCGAAAGCGGTTCCTCCGGAGAACGCAAGCACCCCGCGGTACCTCAGCACACGCGCCGACTCGGGCACCCAGAGGTACGGGTCCGCGAACCGGTTCGCCCCGTGGTCGGCGACGACCAGGTCGAAGCTCCCGTCCTCGAACGGCAGGCTCTCCGCGCTCCCGTGGTGGAGCTCCATCTCGACGCCGGCCGCCTCGACGTTCCGCCGCGCGTGCTCGAGCTGGCGTTCCGAGTTGTCGAGGCCGACGACGCGAGCACCCTTCTGCGCAAGGACGATCCCGAACTGGCCCGCACCGCACCCGAGCTCGAGCACGTCGAGACCGGACAACTCGCCGAGAATGCCGAGCTCGGAGTCGGGCAGCTGCCAGGTTCCCCAGTGCGGCTCGTCGCGCGAGATGAACTCGGTGTGCTCGAGCTGGTATCTGTCGGCCTGCCGGTCCCAAAACTCGCGGTTGGTGCGAGCCGGGCCCGTCAGGTCAGACGAGCTCATCGTCCGAGAACCAGAGCTGGATCTCCCGCTCGGCCGACTCGGGAGAGTCCGAGCCGTGCACGAGGTTGTTCGGCATCGCGAGGGCCAGGTCGCCCCGGATCGTCCCGGGAGCCGATTCGACCGGGTTCGTCGCGCCCATCGTCGACCGCACCACCCTGATCGCGGACTCCCCTTCGAGCACCAGCGCGAGCGTAGGAGCCGAGGTGATGAACTCGACCAGCTCGGCGAAGAACGGCTTCTCGCGGTGCTCCGCGTAGTGCTCGTTCGCCAGCGTCGCGTCGACCAGAACGAGCTTCGCGGCGATCACGTCGAGGCCTCGCCGCTCGAAGCGCCCGAGGATGTCGCCGGCGAGCCGACGCTCGACAGCGTCCGGCTTCACGAGAACGAGGGTGCGCTCCGCCATCCGGCGGCGAAGGCTAGAGATTCCCGACGATTCTCGGAGTCTCGACCGGCGTCTCGCAATAGGGGCAGATCTGCCAGAGCGGCTCGAGCGGCGCCTTGCAGCGGCGGCAGGCCTGCTTCAGCTTCGTCGTGCAGACGGGGCAGACCAGGAACCTCGGCCCGGCACACCGGGCAACGCTCGCTTCCGTCCAGGCTTTCTTCCATCGCCTTGATCTCGAGCTCGCGCTCGCGGACGTCCTCGATGTACTCAGGTGGCCGGAAGAGCATGTAGAGAAGGGCGCCGAGGAACGGCAGGACGATGCCCAAAGCAACGGCGGTCGACAGCAGCACGTTGTCTTCGATCCGCCGGCGAGCGTCCTTGTAGACCCAGAAAGCAGACGCAAGCCAGAAAAGGACGACGAAGAAGATCGCGACGTTCCGGATCAGGAACCAGATCTCGGAGTCGAAGAAGTCCTTGACCCCACCGAAGGCGTCGTCCTCCGAAGTCGTGGTTTGGGCGAGGACGATCCAGTTCACAGGAGTACCTTTCCTACAAGCCAGCCTGCGCCAAACGCGAGGGCGACGATCGCGATGAGCACGAACGCCGCCAGCGCGAAGACGCTTATTCGGTCGCCAACGTATCCCATGGTACGTAGCCAGATCGGACGGCGGCGAGCGAGGCCAGGAGGTAGAGCGAGCCGGCCGCCAGGACGGCACCGGCAGGGCCTGCGACCTCTCGCGCCCGCTGGAGCGCGAGCACGGGCTCTGGGACGATTTCCACCTTCGAAAAGTATGTGGCGCCGCGGCTGGCGAGCTCCTGGGCTGGGAGCGCACGCGGATTGCCGGAGACGGTGGCGACGAGATGTGACGAGCGCTTGGAGAAGAGGCCGAGCATCGTGTCGACGTCCTTGTCCCCGACGACCGAGCAGACAAGCACGTAGTCACGCTCCGGCAGCAGCTCCAGCAGGAAGCGAACGCCTTCCGGGTTGTGGGCGCCGTCCCAGATCTCGAGCGGCGCCGACCCCATCACCTCGAATCTGCCTGGGAGCCCGACCGAATCGGCGGCGGCGGGCTCCGCGGGCTTCCCGGTGAACGCGCTCGCAGCGGCGACGGCAAGCTCCAGGTTCCCGCGGGCGAGGACGATCTCGCCGGCTCCGCGATCTTTCGCCGCCTGCTCCCACTCGGCTTGCCCGAGCACGACGGTCGCGCCCTCGGGCACGACTGCGAGCTTCTCCGCGGCGATCTCGTCCCGGGTCGAGCCGAGCTGCTCGGAGTGATCGAGCCCGATGTTCGTGAGGACGACGACTTTCGCCTCGAGGACGTTCGTTGCGTCGAGTCGGCCCCCGAGCCCGGCCTCGACTACGGCGACATCGACGCCTGCCTCGGCGAAGCCGTGAAGGGCCGCGGCGGTCAGCACTTCGAACTGGGTCGCCTCGCCCACTCCGACACGACGTACGGCGTCGACAAACGCGTCCAGGTCGCCTTCGGCTCCGTCGACCCGGATGCGCTCGCGCCAGGAGACGACATGCGGAGAGAGGTACGTGCCCACGTGAAGCCCCTGCGCCTGGAGCAGCGCCTCGGTCATGCTCGCCGTGGTCGACTTCCCATTCGTCCCGACCACGTGCACGGCCGGGTAGCGGCGCTCGGGATGCCCCAGACCCTCGAGCAGCTTGTACATGCGCCCGAGGCCGAACTCCTCGGGCCAGGGCGAGAGCGACTCGAGATAGGCCTCAGCCGCCGAGGGCATCGAGCTCCCGGCGGTAGCGGGCGAGCTTCTCGCGCTCGCCCTCGACGACGTCGGCGGGAGCGCTCGACACGAATCGCTCGTTGCCGAGCATCCCCTCGGCCCGGGCGACCTCCTTGCGCAGGCGTTCGATTTCGGCGTCCGCATCCCCGTTTGGCTCCCCCTGCGGGCGCACGACCGCCTCGAAGATCCGGCGTTCCTCGCCTTCGAGCTTGACCAAGGCTCCGCTTCTCCGATAGGTGGCGGCAGCGGCCTGGACACGATCGAGTGCGTCCGGCCCGACGGTCACGTCGACCGGCGCTGCCGAGGGCCACGGCGCCACGATCAGCCGCGACTGGCGCGACGGGAGGTACGACCAGATCTCCTCCGTGACGTGAGGCATGACAGGGTGCAGGAGCTTCAGGAGCCGTTCGAGCGCGGCCAGAGCCGTAGCGCGGGTGTCCGCGTCGCCGGCATAGAGCTGCGGCTTGATCGCCTCGGCGTACCAATCGCAGAAGTCGTCGAACGTCAGTCGGTAGAGAGCCCCCACCGCCGGCGCAAAGCTGAACTCCTGCAAGTTCTGCTCGAGCTCCTGCCGGACGGCCTCGAGTCGGGCCAGGATCCAGTGCTCCTCGAGCGCCTTCGGCCGCGCAGCGACCTCGTCGACGTCCCCGCTCAGGAGCAGCCGAGACGCGTTCCAGAGCTTGTTCGTGAGCTTGCGCCCTTCCTCGATGACGCCGTACGAGAAGCGGACGTCCTGCGTCGAGGACATCTTCAGGAGCCCGTAGCGGGTCGCGTCCGTCCCGTACTTGTCGATCACCTCGACCGGGTCGATGCCGGTGCCTAGGCTCTTGGACATCCGCCGCCCGTCCGGTGCGAGCACGGTTGAGTGGATGATCACATCCTCGAACGGGATGTCCCCCATCATCTCGAGCCCGGCGAAGATCATCCGGTTCTCCCAGAGACGGATGATCTCGCGCGCGGTCGTGTTCAGCGTCCCCGGGTAGAACGCCTCGAGGTCGGGCGTCTGATCCGGCCAGCCGAGGGTCGCGAACGGCCAGAGGGCAGAGGAGAACCAGGTGTCCAGAACATCCTGCTCGCGCGTGAGCTCGGTCGACCCGCAATCCGTACAGGCGCCCGGATCGGCCTCGGCGACCGTGATGTGGCCGTTCGGGCAGTACCAGACCGGGAGCTGATGGCCCCACCAGAGTTGCCGCGAGATGTTCCAGTCAGGCGCGGTCTCGAGCGATTCGATCGCGAACCGGTGCTGGGACTCCGGGTGGTAGCGCACCCGCCTTTCGCGGAGGGCCTCGAGGGCCGGCTCCTTCAGATCGTCCATCGCACACCACCACTGGAGCGAGATGAGCGGCTCGATCCGCGACTCGCACCGCTCGCAGAGAGCCACCGCATGGCGGTAGTTCTCCCGCTTCTCGAGCTGGTCGTGCTCGCGGATCCAAGCGAGGATCCGCTCGGCAGCCTCCTCCTGCGTCAGCCCGGCCAGGTCGCCTGCCTCCTCGCTCATGCGACCGTCGGGGCCGATCACCATCGGCTCGGGGAGGCCGTGATCCCGCCCGATCGCGAAGTCGGTCGGGTCGTGGCCGGGCGTCACCTTGAGGGCGCCGGTCCCGAAGTCCTTCTCCACCCGCTCATCGGGGATCACCGGGACGCGTCTTTCGACGTACGGGACGACCACCTCCTTCCCGACGAGATCCCGGTAGCGATCGTCTTCGGGATGCACTGCCACGGCGACATCGCCGAGGATCGTCGCGAGCCGGACGGTCGCGATCGTCACATGGCCGTCCCCGTCCGCAACCGGGTAGCGGACGTAGGTAAGAACGTCGTCGACGTCACGGTGCACGAGCTCGAGGTCGGAGAGCGATGTCATGTGGAACGGGCACCAGTTGATGATGCGGTTATCGCGGTAGACCCACCCCTTCGCGTAGAGGTGGACGAAGAAGTGCATGACCGCTCGCACGTAGTCGTCGTCCATCGTGAAGCGCTCGCGGCGGTAGTCGAGCGAGGCACCCATGCGGCGAAACTGGCTCATGATCGTCCGCCCGTAGAGGCGGAGCCACTCCCAGACACGCTCCTCGAAGGCCTCCCGCCCGAGGTCGTGACGCGTCTTACCCTCCCTGGCGAGATCCTTCTCGACGGCATTCTGGGTCGAGATGCCGGCGTGGTCGTAGCCCGGCTGGAAGAGGACGTTCTTCCCCTGCATCCGCTGCCAGCGAACCAGCGTGTCGGCGAGGGCAAGCTGGAGCGCGTGACCCATGTGGAGCTCGCCCGTGACGTTCGGCGGCGGGTGGGCGACGACGAAGCGCTCGCGCGACGGATCTGGCTCGGCAGCGTAGAGACCCTCCTCTTCCCAGGTCCGCTGCCAGCGCTCCTCCACGCCTTCGGGTCTATAGAGGGATTCCATGGGCGGCCAATTCTACGGACGCTTTGTGCCACAATCCGTCCATGTCCCAGGTCGTAGACGACGCACTCGCGGCCGGCCGCGCAGCGGGCGATCGGAAGGAATGGAGCGAGGCGTACGAGCTGCTCAAGCAGGCCGACGCCGAGAACGAGCTGGGAGCGAGCGACCTCGAGCTCTTCGCGGTCGCAGCGCTCTGGGCTGGAGAGTTCAAGGACGTTCTTCTTGTCATGGAGCGAGCGTACGCCGCTCTGCTGCAGGAGGGCGAGAAGGCGAGGGCGGCGTACATCGCCGTCGAACTCGCCCACCATTACAGCGGGCAGCTCCAGCAGGCGGTCGCACAGGGGTGGATGAGCCGCGCCAAGCGGTTGCTCGACGAGGAACCCGAGGGTGCCGCGCACGGCTACTGGGCCTTGCAGGAAGCCCTCTTCACGCTGGGCAAGCACGACTTCGACGGAGCCATCGCTCTCGCCAGGCAGGCCGAGGAGATCGGGAAGCGCTTCGGAGACCGCAATCTGGAAGTGCGCGGGATGCAGCGGCAGGGATCGGCGCTGATCGAGAAAGGCGATGTCGCCGAGGGCCAGCTGCTTCTCGACGAGGCGAGCACGGCCGCATTCGGCGGCGAGCTCGATCCGCACTCGACTTTGATCGTCTACTGCAACACCATCGGCGCTTGCCGTGACGTGGCCGATTACGACCGCGCCGGAGAGTGGACCGACAGGGCAAACCAGTTCTGCGAGTCGGTCTCGGCTTCCGCCTTCCCGGGGCTATGCCGAGTGAATCGCGCCGAGGTGATGCGCTTCAAGGGCAAGCTCACGGAGGCGGGTGCAGAGGCCGGAAAAGCGGGCGAGGAGCTTCGAATGTGGTGCCCGCGGATCGCGGGAGCTGCGTTCTACGAGCTCGGCGAGACCCGCCTGCGACTCGGCGATCTCGCGCAAGCCGAGGCTTCCTTCCGCGAATCTGATGAGTACGGGAAGGATCCGGAGCCGGGCCTCTCGCTCCTCAGGCTCGGCCAGGGCAACGTCAAGGGCGCGCTTTCCTCGATCCGACGCGCGCTGAGCGACGACTCGCTCGGAATCCCGGCCCGAGCCCGACTCCTCCCCGCTGCCGTCGAGATCGCGATCGCCGCGGACGAGTTGGACGAGGCCGAGGACTACGTCGACCAACTCGGCGAAGCGGCCAACACATACGACACATCCGCGCTCAAGGCGTCAGGAGCGTTCGCACGCGGAAATCTGATGCTGGCACGCGGGGATGCGGCGGGCGCTTTCAACTGCCTTCGGCAGGCCAGAACGTTCTGGGACGCCACGGGAGCGACATACGACGTCGCACGAACACGAGAGTCACTCGGGCGCGCCGCACGCCTGGACGGAGACGAAGAGCGCGCGGTCTGGGAGTTCCAGGCGGCTGCAGCTCGGTTCGAGCGCCTCGGCGCACTGCGAGATGCCGAACGACTCGCAGAGCTCCTCGCGGTGAAGAAGACGGTGATGAAGACGTTCCTCTTCACGGACATCGTGAAGTCGACCGAGCTCCTGAGTACGATCGAGGACCGTCACTGGGCGAACGCCCTGCGCCTCCACGACGACGCGCTCCGATCGATCTTCGCCGACTGGGACGGCCAGGTGGCCGATCACACGGGCGATGGATTCTTCGTCGCTTTCGACGATGGCGAGCGAGCCGTCCGCGCGGCCATCGCCGTCCAGAAGACAGTCGACCAGGAGTTCGTCTTCGACGTTCGGATCGGCGTGCACACCGACGGCGCGCTGCAGCAGGGCGAGAGCTACCACGGTCGTGGCGTCCATGCTGCGGCGCGGATCGGCGCGCAGGCAGAGGGGCGCGAGATTCTCGGCAGCCAGGTCACGCTGGATGCCCTCGAAGACTTCCCGACGAAGAACCATCGCGCCGCGACGCTGAAGGGCTTCAAGGAGCCCATCCAGGTGTGCTCGGTCGACTGGGAGACGCGCTAGGCGCTCAGGTTCTGCCGACGCAACTCACACGCTCGACGGATCGTCCAGATCTCATTCAGCCGAAGGGACCACCCCGACCTGCCCGAAAATCGTGAGATTTTAGGCGCTCTCTTCGGCGAGCTCTTCGGGCTCGTCGGCATCCCGGCCGCCCTCGGTCACGAGAGTCGGCTTCAGGTTCCGCTCGATCGTCTCCTTCGTGATCACGCACTTGTTCACGTCCTTACGGGACGGGAGCTCGAACATGACGTCGAGGAGCGCGTGCTCGATGATCGAGCGTAGGCCGCGTGCGCCCGTGTCCCGGTCGAGTGCCTTGTCGGCAATCTCCCAGAGGGCGTCCTCCATGAAGATGAGCTCGATCGAGTCGTAATTGAAGAAGCGCTGGTACTGCTTGACGAGCGCGTTCTTCGGCTCCTGGAGGATCTCGACCAGGTCCTCGCGTGTGAGCTGGTGCACCGCGGAGATGACCGGTAGGCGGCCGATGAACTCGGGGATGAGGCCGTAGGAGAGGAGATCCTCGGGCATGACGCCGGAGAGGAGCTCGGTGCCCTCCAGGGAGCGCTTCGACTTGACGTCGGCCCCGAAGCCGACCTGGTTCTTGCCGATCCGCTTCCCAATGATCTTCTCGAGGCCCGCGAACGCACCCCCACAGATGAAGAGGATGTTCGTCGTGTCGATCGAGAGGAACTCCTGGTGCGGATGCTTACGCCCGCCCTGGGGCGGCACCGAGGCCACCGTCCCCTCGAGAATCTTGAGGAGCGCCTGCTGCACGCCCTCCCCCGATACGTCGCGCGTGATCGACGGGTTGTCGGCCTTCCGTGCGATCTTGTCGACCTCGTCGATGTAGATGATCCCGGTCTCGGCCTTCTTCACGTCAAAGTCAGCGGCCTGGATGAGCTTCAGCAGGATGTTCTCGACGTCCTCACCGACGTAGCCGGCCTCGGTGAGGGCGGTCGCGTCGGCGATCGCAAACGGGACGTTCAGGATCCGTGCAAGCGTCTGGGCGAGGAGCGTCTTGCCACAGCCGGTCGGACCGAGCAGGAGGATGTTCGACTTCTGGAGCTCGACCTCGCCCTCGGGCGTCGCCATCTGTACGCGCTTGTAATGGTTGTAGACCGCGACGGCGAGGGTGCGCTTGGCCTCCTCCTGACCGACCACGTAGTCGTTCAGGACCTCGTAGATCTCCTTCGGGCGCGGCAGGTTGTCGAGATCGAGCTGGGCCGGAGCCGTGAGCTCCTCGTCGATGATCTCGTTACAGAGATCGATGCACTCATCGCAGATGTAGACGCCCGGACCGGCGATCAGCTTCTTGACCTGTCGTTGGCTCTTCCCGCAGAAGCTGCAGAGAAGCTGCTCGTTTCCGTCGGTTGCTCGCGCCACGTCTACCCTTCTTGTATCTCGAAATGGCCTCGGCCGCTAGGTGGCGGCCACCGCCACA
>Ga0193704_1000242_pt1 | contig 9529 bp, 4 predicted proteins | sample U3m1metaG_FD_143047 | JGI IMG/M metagenome (GOLD analysis project Ga0193704, IMG submission 143047) | Soil microbial communities from a riparian zone of the East river system, Colorado, United States - U3m1 | ecosystem: Environmental > Terrestrial > Soil > Riparian zone | place: USA: East River... | reverse complement strand
GGGAGACTGGTAAAATTTTCGCTACACTCAATGACATCATCGCGATGAATGAAAAGATGATGGAGGAATTTACCAAAGCGCGCAACACGATCGGCAAGGAGGGCAGACTTACACAGAGAATTACATTGCCAAGTAATAAAGGCGCGTGGAATAAGGGAGTTAGTTCGTTAAATGAATTAATCTCCGACCTAGTTTACCCCACCATTGAAATTGCTAATGTGATTAGTTCTGTGGCCAAAGGAAATTTGTCGCAGCAGATGCCCGAAGTAATTAAGGATCACAAGTTAGAAGGAGAGTTTCTTCGCATAGCAAAGGAGGTTAATTATATGGTGAAGCAACTCAATCTTTTTTCAATGGAGGTGACGCGTGTGGCGAGAGAAGTGGGCTCCGAAGGAAAACTTGGAGGGCAGGCAAAAGTGCGTGGCGTGGGCGGAGTATGGAAAGATCTGACCGACTCAGTAAACCAAATGGCGGGTAACCTTACCAATCAGGTTCGCAACATAGCTGATGTAACAACTGCCATCGCGAAAGGAAACCTGTCGAAGAAAATTACGGTGGATGTAAAAGGTGAGATGCTTGCGCTGAAAAATACCATTAATACGTTGGTGGATCAGCTTAATTCGTTTGGATCTGAGGTAACGCGCGTGGCACTCGAAGTAGGAACCGAGGGAAAATTGGGAGGGCAGGCAACCGTGAAAGGTGTTGGAGGGATTTGGAAAGATCTCACCGACTCGGTGAATCAAATGGCCTCAAACCTAACAGGCCAGGTGCGAAACATAGCTGGCGTAACCACCGCAGTGGCCAACGGAGATTTGTCAAAGAAGATTACAGTTGATGTTCGGGGCGAAATGTTGGAGTTGAAAAATACAATCAACACCATGGTTGATCAACTCAATTCGTTTGGGTCTGAAGTAACACGCGTGGCACTTGAAGTGGGAACAGAAGGAAGACTGGGGGGACAAGCAACTGTAAAAGGAGTTGGAGGGGTGTGGAAAGATCTGACCGACTCCGTAAATCAAATGGCTGGAAACTTAACGGCACAAGTTCGAAACATTGCGGGTGTGACAACTGCTGTGGCAAAGGGCGATTTATCAAAGAAGATTACGGTTGATGCAAAAGGAGAATTGCTTGAATTGAAGAATACCATTAACACGATGGTGGATCAATTGAATTCCTTCTCTTCGGAAGTAACACGTGTTGCACGCGAAGTGGGGTCGGACGGTCAGCTGGGAGGACAAGCCAACGTGCCAGGTGTTGGAGGAACGTGGAAAGATCTTACTGATTCCGTAAATCAAATGGCGTCCAACCTCACGAATCAGGTGAGAAATATTGCCGAGGTTACGACTGCTGTAGCAAAAGGAGATTTGTCAAAAAAAATCGCAGTGGATGTTCGTGGCGAAATGCTAGAGTTGAAAAACACGATCAACACCATGGTGGACCAACTCAATTCATTTGGTTCGGAGGTAACGCGTGTTGCGCGCGAAGTAGGTTCGGAAGGTCAGTTAGGAGGGCAAGCAGACGTGCCTGGTGTCGGTGGTACCTGGAAGGACTTGACAGATTCAGTTAACAAGATGGCTGACAACCTAACCAATCAGGTGCGTAACATTGCAGATGTAACGATAGCAGTTGCTCGCGGAGATTTGTCCAAAAAAATTACGGTGGATGTCAAGGGCGAGATGTTGGAATTGAAAGATACCATCAATACCATGGTAGATCAGTTGAACTCTTTTGCTTCGGAGGTAACGCGTGTGGCAAGTGAAGTGGGTTCCGAAGGAAAACTTGGAGGACAGGCTACGGTGAAGGGAGTCGGTGGAGTATGGAAGGGATTGACTGATTCAGTAAATCAAATGGCAGGCAACCTTACAGCTCAAATCAGAAACATAGCCGATGTGTCAATTGCGGTTGCAAAGGGAGACTTGTCCAAAAAAATCACCGTAGACGTTCGGGGAGAAATTCTGCAATTGAAAGAGACCATAAATACCATGGTAGATCAACTTCGTGGTTTTGCATCGGAAGTAACCCGCGTGGCCCGGGAAGTGGGAACAGATGGTAAGTTGGGAGGACAAGCCTTTGTGCCGGGTGTTGCTGGTACGTGGAAAGATTTGACAGACTCCGTTAATGGCATGGCCGGAAACCTTACGGATCAGGTTCGAAATATTGCTGGCGTAACCACTGCGGTTGCCAACGGAGACCTTTCAAAAAAAATAACGGTTGATGTAAGAGGCGAAATGTTGGAGCTGAAAAATACGATCAACACAATGGTGGAGCAACTCAACTCGTTTGCCTTTGAGGTAACTCGTGTTGCGCGCGAGGTGGGCACGGAAGGAAAACTGGGCGGACAAGCCGAGGTGCGCGGTGTTGCCGGAACATGGAAAGACTTGACGGACTCAGTAAACCAAATGGCCTCCAATCTCACAGGCCAGGTGCGTGGAATTGCCAAGGTGGTAACATCAGTGGCAAAAGGTAATCTCAACCAGAAACTTTCGATCAATGCGTTGGGTGAGTTGGCACAATTAACAGATACGATCAATGAAATGATTGATACGCTTGCTGTCTTTGCTGATCAGGTGACAACCGTTGCGAGGGAAGTAGGAGTTGAGGGAAGGTTAGGTGGGCAAGCGAGTGTTCCGGGAGCATCGGGAACGTGGAAAGGCCTGACTGAGAACGTGAACCAATTGGCAGCCAACCTTACCACGCAGGTGCGTTCCATTTCCGAGGTGGCATCAGCCGTAACGAAAGGTGATCTTACGCGTGCCATTCGTGTTGATGCTAAAGGCGAGTTGGAGGCATTAAAAGATACGATCAACCAAATGATCACCAACCTCCGTGAAACCACACTTCGAAATCAGGATCAGGATTGGCTCAAATCGAACCTGGCTGCGTTCACGCAGATGCTTCAGGGCCAGAAAGATTTAAACACAGTTACTAAAAGAATATTGTCAGAACTGGCTCGGGTGGTATCCGCCCACTATGGTGCCTTCTACATTTTGCAGCAAGAAGATGAAAAGCAAAAAATTAAACTTAAACTATTTGCCGCATACGCCTATCGCGAAGAGGAAAATGGTCCAAAAGAATTTTCAATAGGTGAGGGGTTGGTCGGTCAATGTGCTCTGGAGAAAGAACGGATTCTATTAACCAACGTTCCGCAAGGTTACGTCAACATAAATTCGGGACTTGGTCAGGCCAGGCCAACCAATCTGATCATCCTGCCTGTGCTTTTTGAAAATAATGTAAAGGCCGTTATCGAATTGGCATCACTTGATTCATTCAGCGAAACGCATTTGGACTTTCTCGAGCAACTCACAGAAAGTATTGGAATCGTATTGAACACCATCGAGACGAATAGTCGGACGGAAGATTTGCTTGCTCAATCGCAGTCACTAGCGGGTGAACTTAAAACGCAACAGGAAGAATTGCGAAGGACAAATGATGAGTTGCAGGACAAGGCTTTGCTTTTGGTAAAACAAAAGAATGAAGTAGAGGCAAAAAACAAAGAGGTAGAGGAAGCGAGGAGATCACTCGAAGAAAAGGCGGAGCAACTAACCCTTACATCAAAATACAAATCTGAATTTTTGGCCAACATGTCGCATGAATTGAGGACACCTTTGAATAGCCTTTCCATTCTTGCGCAACAGCTGTATGAAAATGCGGATGGCAATCTCAACGACAAACAAGTTCGATATGCGCGAACCATTCATTCGTGCGGTGATGATCTCATCCAGCTGATCAACGATATTCTCGATCTGTCCAAGATTGAGTCAGGATTTATTTCTGCGAATATATCATCGGTGCGTATCGCTGACATTGCATCATTTGCTGAAACAACTTTTAAACCCGTCTCGGAGTCAAAGAATTTACTGTTCGACATCGAAACTGACAACGAGTTGCCTGCTTCTATCGATACAGATAGTCAGCGGTTGAATCAGATCCTAAAGAATTTATTATCAAACGCATTTAAGTTCACCGAAAAAGGGGAAGTCAAACTCAAAATTTTTAATGCCCGGAACGGTTGGAAACCAGGGCAGCCAAACCTTGACAATGCCTCTGGTGTTGTCGCGTTTTCCATCAGCGATACAGGGATTGGTATCACCAAAGAAAAACAACTGATCGTGTTTGAAGCGTTTCAGCAAGCAGAAGGGTCAACAAGTCGCAAGTATGGCGGAACAGGGTTGGGACTATCCATCCATTGAACTTGAAAGTGAGGAGGGAAAGGGAAGTGCTTTCACTTTTTACTTGCCTTTGGACAAACCCGCCAGAATTGCTATGAAGGATGTAACACAAGGCCAACACATTTCCGAAAGCGCACCGGAAATAAATAAATTATTGGGCCGGTTGACACAGGAGCGAATAGAAAACAGGAGTTCGATCAGCGAACTATTAAACGAAATCGGTGATGATCGAAATGCAATTCAACCAAAGGATAAACTGGTGATTGTATTTGACGGAGATCAGGAATTTGGAAAAACGGTGCTTGACGTAGCGCGAACAAAGGGACTTAAAGGAGTCATTGCTACCAACTATCTCGAAATCTTTGATGTCGCCAATCGTATGGCACCGGTTGCCATCATCATGGAGATCAAGCCCAAAGACCCAAGTAGCTGGAAAGCGATGAACCTGCTGCGCAGTGAGCTTGCCTATCGTCACATACCTATCTATATAATTTCGAGTGAGGAGAATCGAAGTCAGGCCCTAAGACGAGGAGCGAAAACTTTTGTGACAAGGCAAGGGGGCGGTAAATCTCTTGACTTGCTTTGTGATGACATCAATGCATTTTATAACAAGCAGACAAGAAAAGTGTTGGTAGTTGGAGAAAATGCGCAGTACGTTTCAGAACTGGAAAGAGCATGCCAGGATCATGCACTTGAAGTAGAAGTTGTAAAGAACGGCAAAAAAGCGACTGACCAAGTCCTTAAAACCAGTTTTGATTGCATAGTTCTTGACTATGACGTAGAAGATATTTCAGGAGATGAACTTGTTCGTGAAATTGCAAGATCCAAGGCGCGATTTACTCCCGTTATCGTGCACTCTGCCAGAACACTAAGTGAACCTGAACACGAAAATATAAAATTCAACGCGAATTTTTTTGTGCCCAGGCATGCGAGTTGGGTAGAACATTTGTTAGACGCGACCTTATCCTATATTAATATTGATCATAGAAACCTTCACCCTGATTATCGGGGAATAATTGAAAAAATTCACAATAATGAAGATATTTTAATTGGCAAAACTGTGCTGGTAGTGGATGACGATGTCCGCAATCTCTTTACGCTGACCTCCGTACTGGAGCGCTATAAAATAAATGTAGTTACGGCAGAGAGTGGACAGGAAGCGATTTCTATACTTCATAGCAATTCCAACGTTGAAATGGTATTAATGGATATCATGATGCCAGAAATGGATGGTTATGAAACCACCCGAAGAATAAGACTGGAGGACCGCAACAGTCTTTTACCGATCATTGCTGTTACGGCCAAGGCCATGAAAGGAGACCGTCAAAAGTGCATTGAGGCCGGGGCATCTGACTATATTGTGAAGCCTGTAAAAATTGACCAATTGCTCTCGTTGATCAGACTATGGTTCAATAAATAACAAGATTTGCCATTGCTATCGCTCTCTCCTATATATACAAGGACAATTAAAAATTTTCCAAATGGAGATTATCCAACAGTATTTGTTGAATGCGCTGGAGTATGGCTTCTGACTTTATTTCTAATTCGGTCATGATTCCCTGGTGGTCTATGTCAGGCTGGTTTCTTGTCAGCGCAGCATCCCATTCATCGAGCATATGATTGAGTTTGTCATTGCCAACGTACCCATAATAGGATTTGATGGCATGCACTTTATTTCTTAAGGCATTCCAATCCTGTTTTTCCAACAAAGATTTGATTTCAACAATGCTGGGTGGGATATGAGAGGTGAAGATATTGAGGATTTCTACAATACCTTCCTCATTGTCGCCTAACAGGTTGCGCAACGGGGCTAAATCGACCAATTGGATTTCATTTTTGTGGATTTCCATGACTTAGATTTTAGATTTTAAATTTAATATTAGCCATTTGTTTAATACTGCATCAATGGCATTACCAACAATTGGCTTGGTCACGAAGTCATCCATGCCCATCGCGATGCTCTTTTCTTTTTCTCCGGCAATGGCGCTGGCAGTGAGGGCGATGATGGGTGTTCGCTTGATATCAACAGTCGGCTGTCGACCGTTCCGTGTGGACAGATGACTGTTTTCAATTCTCCTAATCTCCGCAGTGGCCTCATACCCGTTCATCTCTGGCATTTGCTGAATTGTTCCTTTGTAAATTTCTCAATTGCCTGTTTTCCGTTGGCCGCTTGCACTAAGGTGGCGTTGGGAAATTTGTTTTTGAGTAAGATTTTAATGAGTGTCATATTAACCACATTGTCCTCGGCAATCAGGATTTTGATATCGGGCGAGTCAGAAAATATTTTTTCCGCTCCATTTTTTTTGTTCGCCTCTGCGTGCTTCTCAACCCCCGCATCGCTGAACTGTGTTTTAAAGGTAGCCTCAAAATAAAAAGTGCTTCCCGTTCCGGGTTCGCTTTTCAACTGAAGTTTGCTGCCCATTATGGCCAGCAGTGTATTAGAGATGGCAAGCCCCAGGCCTGTACCGCCAAATTTTTTGGACGTGGTTGAGTCCTCTTGCGAAAACGCCTGGAATATTTTGCGTTGGTTCTCTGGCTTTATGCCTATTCCGGTGTCATGAACGGAAAACCTAACGGTTTCACTTCTCATGCCTAAGGCTTCTGTGTTGGACTCACTTGAAACCCGATAGCTCCCGATAGTCCCGATAGCTATCGGGATCGGGACGGGTTGAAACTTAGAATCTGGCGCTAACTCAACAACAAGTTCCACTTTACCTTTCTCGGTAAACTTCACCGCATTGCCCAGCAAATTGACGAGCACCTGGCGAAGCCTTACAGAGTCGGCCCATATAAAACGTGGTAGTTTGTCGGAAAAGTTAAGAACCATTTCGATGTTTTTCTTCTTGGCCTGAAAGCTTACTATGTCGGTAACTTGTTTAGTCAATTCTTTTAGGTCTGTCCTTGCGATTACCAGTTCCAATTTTCCGGCTTCAATTTTTGAAAAGTCGAGTACATCGTTAATAATGTCCAACAGCCCATGTGCCGATTGGTTTAGGGTATTCATATATTCCCTCTGGGTGGCATCTAGATTAGTGTTCAGGAGGAGTTCACTAAAGCCAATCACACCGTTCATAGGCGTGCGTATTTCATGGCTCATGTTTGCTAGAAATGCGGACTTATGGAGGCTGGCCTCTTCAGCATGTGCTTTAGCTTTAGCCTTTAATCGATTGTTGTGGAACAAAACCACCGTGATGATAGCCACTAGTATCAATACGATCAACACTGCATTTCGTGCAAACCTTTGTTTTTGTGAATCAAGTAGGTACAGTTCGCTGTCTTTAGTGAGCAGGTCGATTTCTGCCTGTTTTTTATCCATGTCAAAACTCAACTGAAGGCCGACTATTCGTTTGTCGGTCTCGGAATTGTACAAAGTGTCCCTTATTGCGGTAAGCAACTGCTGATTTTTAAAGGCATTCCTATAGTCGCCCAACTTAGAATATAAAAGTGCCAGCCCTTCATACGAATCTTTCAGTTCGTTATTTGAACCTATTTCTTTGGCTATGGTTTGGGCTTTCGTATAATAGGCCAACGCCAAAGTGCTATTGTTTTTTTTCTTGTAGGTATTGGCCAGCCCCAAAAGCGCTCTGGCCATTTCAAGTTTATTGTCTGAATTCCTGGCATATTTATAGGCGTCATTTTGATACTGCAACGCCAAGTCAAAATCACCTTGCGTAGTGTATACCTTTCCCATTGTGTTGAGCGTGTAGGCAACATCGCCAGAACTTTTGCGGTATGCCTCCAGCGATTTCTCCAAATAAAATAAAGCATTTTTATTATCGCCCATTGAAAGATAGATATCACCGATGTTAACGGATATGGTACCAATGGCTTCCAAATCGACCAGACCTTCACTTATTTTCAATGCTCTTAAACAGTATTTGAGCGCCAGATCATGGGTAGCAGGCTTGTTAGAGTAAACCGTGCCGATATTGGTCAAGGCAGAAGCAATGCGCAGTTTGTCGCCAAGTTGCTCAGAGACTTTTAGTGACTTCAAATAATATTCAATAGCCTGGTCATCATTACCCAGGTTGAAGTAAATCGCACCAATATTGTTCAACAGGTTGCTTACACCCAACGGGTCACCAATGACTTCGAAAAGTTTTAAAGATTGTTGCCAGTACCCGAGCGTCTCGGAATATTTCCCTTTGGTATAATAAGCCAACCCAATATTTTTCAATGCATAGGCAACGCCTTTTTTGAAACCTAATTTTTCGGCCAAATCGTTTGCCTGGTTTCCTAACCGGATGGATTCGTCTGGTTCTACTGAGTACAGCCTCTTACTTAAGTCGAGCAGGATGTTCACCTTGATGGTGTCCTCTTTGGCCGTTTTTATCAGGCCTTTAAGGCTATCGATTTTTGTATCCTGAGCTAAGGCATAGTTGCTCAGGTAAGATAAAACAATAATGCAAAGAATAACGTTGAGCCTTATCATAAGGAAAGTATCGGTAATCGGTTTCATGACCTGCTCATCCACCATTTTTCAGGGCGTTGCATTTACTTCATTAGCTACCACCGCACAGGCCGAAGTTCCACAAGGTTCTGAAACGGAAAGACACTCTAAAGACAAATGCCGCATACGCGAATACCTGCCCGCTTGCCTCCGCGAAGCGCCTTTGGCGAAGCGAGGCGGCAGGCGGGCCGATTGCCATTTAATGATCACCTATTTTGACAACCCGGAATGTTTTATCGTATTCACCAGCCTTGAGCCTCACGACATATAATCCATCGCTCATAGAAGACATATCAATTTCAACTGTACGGGAAGAAGAATGTACCACACCTTGCGCCTTGAATGATTTACCTTGGCTGTTAAACAGGTTGATTTCAGAGGTTGTAGCATTGTCTAGTTCTATGACCAGTTTGTCCTTAACGGGATTTGGATAGAATTTCAATCCACTGGTTTCTTCTGGTTGAACTTCCTGAGTATCGGAAGCTATCCGGGCATTTGTGATTTCTCTCACGCATACAAACGAACCTGAATTTGCTTCAACATAAAGTGACATCTGGCCGTTGTTAAAGTTGCTGGTAAGATTCCAAACTAATTCACTACCATCGAACGGCACATCAAAGCCGCCTGTTCCCGGCATAAATAATTCTATAGGGCCTACAGAAGCCTGACCGCCACTCAGAAAATTGTTGGGTCCCCTGGGAACAAATACCGGTGTTGAGTTGTCGTTTTGAAATTCGAAATGAGCAAGGTAATTAAGGCCTGATGAATCGGAAACAACTTCTTCAACACAGCGAAGGTTTGTGTCTACAGCTTTCACGGTTGGGCCTTGGGGGTTTACATATAATGTGCCGTTAGCATAACCAACAACATAGTTGACTGGCGGTAACAATTGCAAGTTTGGAACAATGGA
>Ga0193704_1000236_pt1 | contig 9618 bp, 9 predicted proteins | sample U3m1metaG_FD_143047 | JGI IMG/M metagenome (GOLD analysis project Ga0193704, IMG submission 143047) | Soil microbial communities from a riparian zone of the East river system, Colorado, United States - U3m1 | ecosystem: Environmental > Terrestrial > Soil > Riparian zone | place: USA: East River... | reverse complement strand
TGACAGAGGGTTCGACAAGACTTCGACAAGCTCAGTCTGACAGGTCTGTCTGACGGATGGCTTGCAGAAAGCACTTACAAATTGTTAATTGCACTTTTAAAACAGACCTTACGTGGCGTGGTTTCGTGATTTTGGCTGGACAGAGATTATTTTCGTCCTGATTTTTCTGATTTTCTATGCAATCTACATTGCTAAGATTGCGCGCATCGGCCGTTCCCTTAAAACACCCTATCAAAACATATTTATCAAGCTCTTTCTGCGAACCGGCATCTTCGCCTTGCTGATCATTTCATTTCTCGGTCCCTCTTATGGCGACTCGAAACGAGAAATAAAATCGGTTGGAAAAGACATCATGATCTGCGTAGATCTTTCGAAGTCGATGGATGCTTTTGACGTACAACCTACTCGTCTTGAGAAAGTAAAGTTCGAGTTGAAAAAGGTGGTCGAGGCGTTTAACTCGGACAGAATCGGAGTCATTATCTTTTCATCAGAAGCATTTATGCAGTGTCCGTTGACGTTTGATCAAAACGCACTGAATCTTTTTATTGAAACCATGAACAGCGGTCTTGTACCAGCCACAGGCACCGACTTTGGCCCGCCTTTGAAAATGGCGTTAAATAAGATTATCGATCAAGATGGGCCGAGCACCCAGCAAAAATCGAAAGTCATCATTTTGATAAGCGATGGCGAAGATTTTGGCGAAGAAACAAACGAGATTGCCAAGGAAATTGAAGACAGAGACATTAAGCTATTTACATTGGGTGTGGGCACCGAAAAGGGAAGTCAGATTTATTCTGGCCGCTCGTACAAAACAGACCGCCAGGGAAACACGGTGGTGTCCAAACTAAACTCGGTCTCTCTACGTTCTTTAGCCAGTAAAACGGGCGGTCAGTATTTCGAAATCAATGAGTCCAAAAATGATGTATCTCGCATGATTAACACGATAAGCCATATTGAAGGAGAACTGAGAGATGCCCGCTTTGTAGACGTTTCGGCCAATCGCTACTTTTATTTTTTACTGGCAGCTTTGTTACTTTTGACATTGGATGTTTTACTTAACGTGAAGACCATCACTCTATGAAGGTTGCTGTTGGATTTTTGGTGATCGCAATGATGTTTACTGATCTTGATAAGATTGGTAAAATCAATTCATTGAAATCAGAAGCCAAGAAAGCGTACCTGGGTGGTGATTATCAGACAGCCATTCAGAAATACCGGTACCTGGTGGACTCGATGGGCGTAAAGGAAGATGAAGTATTGCTCAATCTTGCCAACTCCTATTTCGAAATAAGAGATACTACTAATATCCCCAGTGCCTATCAACCGCTTACGCAAAGTACCAACGCAAAATTCAGATCCGTTGCCAATCAGCAGTTAGGCGTAAGCGCCAACCGTCAGGGTAAGCTGGAAGAGGCATTAAATCATTTCAAGCAGGCATTAAAAGCTGACCCAGCTAACGAGGATGCCCGGTTCAACTATGAAATTGTAAAAAAGAAAATAGAAGAGAAGAAGAAACAAGAGGAGCAACAAAAGAAGGATCAAAAACAAGACGATCAGAAAAAAGAACAAGATAAGAAAGACGAAAAGAAAGATCCTGAAAACAAGGATAAGAAGGGAGACGAGAAAAAAGAAAAAGACGACAAGGGTAAGGAAAAGGAAGACAGTCAGAAGAAAGATCAGCAAGACAAGCAAAGCAAAGAACAACAAGAGAAAGAAAAGAAAGAGCAGCAGCAAAAAGAGCAAGAGCAGAAAGACAATAAAAATAACGACAAGAAGGACCTCCCTCCTTCCGTTTCTGAAAAGTTAAAGGAGATGCAGATGAGCGAGGATAAGGCCAAGATGATATTGGAGGCCATGAAAAATCAGGAAGTGCAGTATCTTCAGCAGAATAAACGAAAGGCGACCAAGCCCAAGGACAGAGGGAAGCCGGATTGGTAAAATCAGGAGACAATAGGCAGTGGGCAATAGGCAATCAGCATAGACGTTGACAAAGAATTTCCTTGCTAAGAAATAATTTAATCCACAACATGAAAGAAGTATATATCGTATCGGCTGTGCGGACACCGATTGGAAGTTTTGGCGGGAGTCTGGCGAGCTTAAGCGCTACCAAACTTGGTTCGGTGGCCGTGAAAGGCGCACTCAGCAAAATTGGACTGGATCCTAAACATATTCAGGAACTATACTTCGGAAATGTAATTTCTTCAGGACTCGGCCAGGCGCCCGCCACTCAAGTCGCTGTAGGCGCTGGACTTGGTTATGATATTCCCTGTACACTTGTCAATAAAGTATGCGCCTCGGGGATGAAAGCCATTATGATGGGCGCACAATCTATTATGCTCGGTCAAAATGATGTGGTGGTAGCCGGAGGAATGGAAAGCATGTCGAACATTCCGTATTATCTTCTGAAAGCCCGCTATGGGTATAAATATGGAAATGGTGAGATGGTGGATGGATTAACCCACGATGGCTTGACGGACGTGTACAATCATTGCGCGATGGGTGTGTGTGCGGATAACACCTCAAAAGAAATGAACATCAGTCGCCAGGATCAGGACGCGTATGCCATCAATTCGTATAAGCGGTCGGCATCTTCCTGGACAGCCGGCAAGTTTAAAGATGAGATTGTACCGGTAGAGATCGCGGGCAAAAAAGGAGACATCACTCTGTTTGCCGAAGACGAAGAATACAAGAACGTAAACTTTGATAAGATACCAGGATTGAAACCGGTCTTCACCAAAGAAGGCACGGCTACCGCGGCTAACTCTTCTACTATCAACGATGGAGCAGCTGCTGTAGTATTGATGAGCAAAGAGAAGGCAAAAGAACTCGGCCTTACTCCCCTTGCGAAAATTCTTGGCTTTGCCGATGCCGCACAAGATCCCCTGTGGTTTACCACTACCCCATCGATTGCCATTCCAAAAGCTATGAAGATGGCGGGTGTTGATAAAAAAGACGTTGGCTATTATGAGATCAATGAAGCCTTCTCGGCTGTTGCCATCGCTAACAATATTAAGTTGGGCCTTAGCCCGGATAAAGTAAATGTAAATGGTGGTGCGGTGTCACTGGGACATCCGCTGGGTGCTTCCGGTGCGAGAATCACCATCACGCTGGCGAATGTGTTGAAACAAAATAATTCGACAATTGGAGTGGCGGGCATTTGCAACGGCGGTGGTGGAGCTTCTGCCATTGTCATTGAAAAGCAATAAACTTCACGCAAAGGCGCAAAGTACGCCAAGAAATCCACGGACCTTTGCGCTCTTAGCGGCTTAGCGTGAGATAACAATAAACAACATTCCGGGTCATTAATCGTTTTGAAGTTGATTTTTTGAATAACCTATGATGTTTCGAATTGCATTTCTCTTATTCATCAGCCTTTCATCCACTTGTCTTGCTCAAAAGGAAGTAAAGACCTTTTACGATCCTCAGCGGAAACAACTGCAGGAAGATTATTTTGTTTCGGCCAGCGATAATGAAACTATCGATGGGAAATACAAGCGTTTCTACCCCAATGGAAAACTAGAAATGGAGGGTGATTATCTGGAAGGCATGCGATCGGGTACCTTCCTCGAGTATCACGAAAATGGTTTGCTCTCCCGAAAAATTACGTACGTAAATGGCCTGCGCCACGGACCTGTAGAAGTCTACAACGAAGAAGGCAAACCCATTCAACGAGCACTGTACCAAAACAATTTATTGGTCGACTCCGTCAAATCGTTTTACGAAAGTGGCAACACAAAAATTGAATCAAATTTCGTAAAAGGAAAACCAGACGGACTTGTTCGTGAATACTATCCCTCTGGAAAAGTGCGAAAGGAGATCATGTACAAGGATAAAAAACCAAATGGGATTACGCGTACCTTTTATGAAGCGGGATCCATTGAAACCGAAGCGGACTTTAAAGATGGGGTGATCTCAGGCTTTTATAAAACTTATTACCCAAATGGTCAATTGGAGACCGTGTCTACTATGAAGGAGGGTGAAAAGATGGGCAACTTCAAAAACTACGATCGCGAAGGTCATCTTTTGTTGGAAGGATCGTTCATGGCAGGTCGGTTGCATGGCGACAACGTTGCTTACTATCCGGATGGAACCGTGCAGCATCGGTATACTTATTCAGAAGGCGCGAAGACCGGCACCAGCCTCGAATATCATCCCAACGGAAAAGTGAAAACGCGCGAGCAAGTGGCGCTCAATGGAATTGACACCAAAGAAGAGGGTTACACCGACACTGGTGTGCAGCTCTATGAAAAGAATTACAGGAAGCTAAAGCCGCATGGCACCTGGACATTTTATTTTGAGGACGGCAAGACTCCCAAACTCAAGGAGAATTATGAAAACGGCAAACTCCAGGGCCCACGCACTACCTATTTTCCTTCCGGTGAAAAATCTTTGGAAGAGTCCATTCAACAAAATCTGATTACAGGCCTTGTGAAGAATTACTACGAGACCGGTAAATTGTTATCGGTGTGCGAATACAAAGCCAGTCGACAACATGGGCTGTACACCAGCTATTATCCAAACGGCCAGATAAAAGAGCAAGGGGAATATGTGGCCAACCGAAAACACAAGGAGTGGAAAGAGTTTGACGAAAAGGGCAATGTTATCAAAACCTACCTGTTTAAAGCCGGTATCCTGGTGGAAGAAAAGTAGAACTGCAGACAAAGTACAGTCTTTCAACGATCGAATTAAGTTACCTCCATGTAATTTGGCTAAAGCCAATATCTTTAGAATCATTCCCCCGACCTGAAGGTCGGGGCTATTGTATAATCTGGTGGTAGTTCACAAAGCCATCAAAACAAAAAAGCAGTTCTCACCAGAAAGCCTCTTCTACAATTTTCGTTTTTTTTAGTATTACATGTATGTTTGTGGCTTACTTTCGGCCTATGAAGAAATCGACCACCACTTCAAAAGAGCTAAAGGATAAGTCTTCCTTCAAACATTTTGAAGGGATTCTGAAGGGTAGAGGTGATGTTCTTAAGGCGCTATTAAAGGAAAAATTGTTTGAGAAGGTTCATGATGAAGAACGTTACGTCCAGCTATTTAACAGGCAAAAATAATTTCAAGATGTTTGCAGCCCTATGAAAGCCATCAAGGAAACCCATTTCTCATTCAAAGGCCAGACTGGCTTTTACAAAGGAAAAGTAAGGGACGTCTATTACTTCGGTGAGAAGATGGCGATGGTTGCCTCCGATCGTATTTCGGCATTTGATGTGGTGCTGCCGCGGGCCATCCCCGACAAGGGAAGAGTACTCAATCAAATTGCAGCTTTCAATCTTCAAGCCACTAAAGACATTGTGCCCAATTGGGTTTTGAAGACACCGGATCCAAATGTTACTGTTGGTTTTCAGTGCGAGCCCTTTCCAGTTGAAATGGTAGTGCGCGGTTATCTGGCCGGTCATGCGGCACGCGAATACAAACTAGGTAAGCGAATGTTATGTGGTGTACCTCTTCCTGATGGCTTGAAAGAGAACGACAAACTGCCCAAGCCTATCATCACACCCACAACCAAGGCGAAAGTGGGGCATGATGAAGATATCTCACGCGAGGAAATTCTAAAGCGAGGCCTTGTAACAGAGGCAGATTATAAAGTATTGGAAGATTATACGTTTAAACTTTACCAGAAGGGAACAGAGTTAGCTGCCAAACGCGGTCTTATCCTGGTGGACACCAAATATGAATTCGGCAAACACAAGGAAAAAATTTACCTGATCGATGAGGTGCACACGCCAGACTCATCCCGGTATTTTTATCAGGAAGGGTATAGTGATCGTCAAAAAGCAAATGAGCCTCAAAAGCAGTTATCGAAAGAATTTGTGCGGCAATGGTTGATCGAAAATGGGTTTCAGGGGAAAGACGGACAGAAAGTTCCCGAAATGACCGATGCCATTGTCACCTCAATCTCAGATCGTTACAAAGAACTTTACGCCCAAGTCATGGGAGAACAGCTCGCTCCTATAAATTATAACGACCTGACCGAACGAATTGAGCGGAGCATCGTTACAACTATGCAGAATGGATAAGTCGCTTTTAGGTTTATTTAAGTGTATTATTTTCAATGAATTATGTCTTAATCCTATTCCATCCGCTCCGTTGTACTCCGTAATTCCATAAATTAAAGTACTTTTAGGCCACCGAAAATTTAGCATTCATGAAGTATACCATCGACAAGCAGGACAAATACAGCCTGCTTCGCCTGCACGAAGAAAAAATGGATTCGAGCATTGCACCCAACCTCAAATCTGAAATGATTACCCTTCATGCAGAAGGTGTGCGCAACATTATACTTGACCTTTCTGAGGTAAAATACACCGATTCGTCAGGTCTCAGTGCCCTTTTGGTTGGAAATAGAATTCTACAGGAAGATGGTGGTATTTTTATTCTGGCAGCCCTCTCCGATCACACCCTAAAACTGATCAAAATATCGCAGCTTGACAGTGTATTGAACATACTCCCCACTATTGAAGAAGCCATCGATGCCGTGTTTATGCACGAAATCGAAAAGGATATGAAGGACGGAGAGTAACCATTTTGAAGATTTAAAAATTTGAAGATTTGAAAATTGGCGAGTCCAGGAAGTTGTAAGTCATTTCAAATCTTCAAATCAATTAATTGGCAAATTTTTCAGTAACCATCCTCGGCTCCAGCGGAGCGCTTCCTGCCTACGGCAGATTTCCTTCTTCGCAATATCTCAACATACAAAACAGGCACATCCTCATTGATTGTGGTGAAGGAACGCAAATGCAACTGATGCGTTTGCAGGTTCCCTATCATCGCATCCATCACATTTTTATCAGTCACCTGCACGGTGATCACTACCTTGGATTGATGGGCTTGCTGTTTACCATGCACCTGCTAAGACGGGAGCATGAGTTGCATCTGTATGCACCAAGAGGTTTGGACGAGATCATTACCCTGCAATTAAAGCATTCAAAATCTGCGCTTCGCTTCCCGCTCATCTTTCACTGCTCGGAACCCGACAAACAAACCTTGCTTTTTGAGGATGACGCACTCACTGTTGAATCCATTCCTCTCATTCATAAAATACCTTGCTGTGGTTTCCTTTTTCGTGAGAAGACTAAACCCTACCGCATAGACAAAGAAAAACTTCCAGATGGAATTTTATTGCAACACATTGTCCTGCTGAAATCGGGGAAGGACGTGTTCGATGATCGGGGAAACTTGTTGTACAAATACGAAGACTTTACCCTCCCTCCTCACCCTTCGTTTTCGTACGCCTATTGTTCGGACACAGCTTACACAGAAAAAATATCCGGGCAAATACACGGAGTCGATCTATTGTATCATGAGGCTACTTTTATGGAAGATGAAAAGGATAAAGCTGATGAAACAAAGCACAGCACGGCCCGCCAGGCTGCACTACAGGCGAAGCAATCGCAGGTGAAGAAATTATTGATTGGTCATTTTTCTGCTCGCTACAAAGAATTATTGCCGGTGCTGGAGGAAGCTCAATCCATTTTTCCTGAAACCAAACTTGCAATTGAGGGTGAAACCATTGACCTTGAATCATGAACATCTCCACACCTGAGCAAAAGAAAAACAGGCTCTTCATTATTCTTTGCGGCATTTTTCTGACGAATGCTCTCGTTGCTGAAATGATTGGTGTAAAGATCTTTTCGGGTGAAAATACGATTGGTCTTGAGCCCGCCCATCTCAACATACTGGGATTCACGATGGATTTTAACCTCACGGCCGGGGCTGTGATCTGGCCCGTAGTTTTTATCACCTCCGATTTAATCAACGAATATTTCGGCAAGCCTGGCGTGAAGCGGATTAGCTACCTGACAGCGGGGCTAATTGCCTATGCCTTCGTTGTGATTTTTCTTACCATGAAATTACCACCGGCTCAATGGTGGTTGGAGGCGAACGGCAAAGATGCTCAGGGGAATTACTTCAACATGGAGTTTGCTTTCAATAAAATATTTGGCCAAGGCCAGCGAATAATTATTGGTTCATTGGCTGCATTTCTTCTCGGGCAATTAGTTGACGTGTTCGTCTTTCAACAGCTGAGGAAGATAAGTGGACCCAAGATGTTGTGGCTTCGCGCTACTGGATCGACACTTGTGTCGCAGTTGATCGACAGCTTTGTTGTTTTATTCATCGCCTTTTATGGCACCTTCTCCAATGGACAGATTGTCGCCATTGGCATTACTAACTATATCTACAAGTTCGTGGTGGCGATTCTCCTGACGCCCTTAATCTACCTGGGGCATTACATTATCGATCGCTACCTGGGGAAAGAACACGCGGAAAAACTTTCGGAAGACGCAGCTCATCAGAGCGGTTCATTTCTATGACCTTCGCAGGTTATCCAAAACAATTGCTGTCGCGACTGCGGCATTAAGTGATTCGGCTTCTCCAAACCGGGGAATTGAAATGCGATGATTAACAAAACTCTCTATCTCTGCTGATATGCCCCGGGCTTCGTTTCCGATTACGATGAGGCCGCCTTTTGCAAATTTCGTGTGATGCACGTTTTCCCCATTCAAAAAAGTACCGTACAGGGTGACTTTACTATTACTCAAATACACAGGCAATGAGGTGTAAAAAACATGGGTGCGACAAAACGAGCCCATCGATGCGCTAATCACTTTAGAATTATAGAAGTCAGCTGTCTGGTCGGATGCCACAATATTCCGGATGCCATACCAATCGGCGATCCGCACGATTGTACCTAAATTACCAGGGTCACGGATGTCGTCCAGCACAAGTCCATATTCATGGGGATGGAAAACCGGTGCCTTGTTCTCCTTCATCCTCGCCACAGCGATCACGGTTTCATTCGATTGGAAGGATCCCAAGCCGGACAACTCTTTCTCGCTCGTCTCAATGACCTCAATGTGTTTGTCGATTTTATTGTTCCCTGAAAGAAAGAAATCAGTGGTACCCAAAAGGGTTAGTATCTCAAAATCTGACTTCAGCAACTCTGAAACGCTTTTGGCACCTTCCACCACAAAGCATTGCTCCTCAACCCTGTATTTCTTTACTTGCAGGGATTTGATGAATTTTATTTTTGCTTTTGAGATCATGTTGAGTTCCTTGAAGAGGAAATATAAATATACCTCACCCCCGTCCCCTCTCCAAAAGCCTGCCTGTGCGGTAGGCAGGGAGAGGGGAGACTCGGGATATAAAGCAAGAAAACTTTTTGTTCATTTATCTGGATCCCATTTTCCAAAATGGAATGACCATCAAGGTTTCGTTACATCTCGGATTAAAACATTACTATCATTTATCTTACTTACCTGGCTTCTTAGTGGTTGCCTTGCTACGACCTATCTGAAGGAAAATGAAAAATTACTGTATCTCCAAACCATCAAAGCACCTCCCGGATTTTCAAAAGAAGGCCTGCCGGATTTGTATGTAAAGAAGGCCAATAAAAAAGTTCTGGGGCTACCGATCAATACATTGGTGTGGATGTACTACCAGGGATTAAAGCATTTTGATGTGGAGAAGTTAAACGTCAAGCGGAAGAAGATCGAAGAAAAGTTTGATAAAAAAATAGCCAAGGCCAGAACGCAAACCAAAAAGAACAATATTGCTTTCCGCAAACAAAAGAAATTAGATGATATCGATAAAGAGATTGTCAATGGAAATCTATTT
>Ga0193704_1000230_pt1 | contig 9834 bp, 9 predicted proteins | sample U3m1metaG_FD_143047 | JGI IMG/M metagenome (GOLD analysis project Ga0193704, IMG submission 143047) | Soil microbial communities from a riparian zone of the East river system, Colorado, United States - U3m1 | ecosystem: Environmental > Terrestrial > Soil > Riparian zone | place: USA: East River... | reverse complement strand
CGTTAGGATTTGGATCATTTACTGGCAAATCCGCTTGTTCCTCACTGGCACGCGCTGGCTGTTCATTGAAGACAGAGCTTTCCGTTGGTTCATCAAAGCTGGGCACAGTGGGTTCAACGTCTGCATCGATGGATTGAAGCAGTTCATCGGATGAAAGGTCTTTCTCGGGAGTTTTGGGAGTATTAGGCGCTACATTTTCGCGTCTGCGTGGACGCATCTTGCGATCCGGTTCGCCACCAGCAGATTTATCGGTCGCTTTCTTTGCAGAGGAGTCTCCGCTAACAGCTTGTTCATCGAGGATTTTGTAAACAAGCTCTTGCTTGCCTAGTTTCTTGGCATTCTTGACACCAAGTCCTTCGGCAATGTCCTTCAATTCAGAAAGGAGTCTGACATTCAGGTCGTCAATTGTGTACATGAGGGTTTAAAAAAATTTGGGTTGAGAAATGATAACGAATGAGTGAGAATTATAGTCGATATAAAAAAATCACGCGGGAAATCAGCACAACGTCTGACACATTACTATTGCTTGTTGGATGAATAAGAAGTCGAAAAGTACTGGGTTTTTAGTGCAGATGACCCTGAGAAAAGGTCCAAAGACTCTGCAAGTATAGGCCAAAATTGAATATTATCAAACCAAGACCAAAAAAATTATAGGGGGATAGTTTAATTTTGACCACTTAAATCCAAGTAAATGTTACAGGTAAACGTCATTCGCGAAAGCAAAGAAAAAGTTATTGAGGGACTAAAGAAGCGTGGTATCAAAAACGTAGAAGAACTTCTTCAACCCGTTCTGGAGGCAGATCAGCAACGCAAAGACACCCAAAAAAAATTAGACGACCTGAAAGCGCGCTCCAATACTGACTCCAAAAAGATTGGTGAACTGATGAAAACTGGAAAGGCAAACGAGGCAGCAGCATTGCGCGCGTCCGTTGCTGCCGATAAAGACACCATAAAAAGTTTAGAAAGCGACCTTTCCTCCTTTGAAGACAGCTTATTGAAAGGATTGTATGCCATCCCAAATGTTCCGCATGAAAAAGTGCCTGCTGGTAAAACCGCAGAAGACAATATCAATGTATATCAACATGGAGAAATACCTCAGTTGCACAGTGATGCACTGCCACATTGGGAGTTGATCAAGAAATACGACATCATTGACTTCGATTTAGGGATCAAAATTTCAGGCGCAGGATTTCCGGTATACAAAGGCAAAGGTGCCAAGCTGCAACGCGCCCTTATCAACTTCTTTTTGAATGAAGCAGATAAAGCAGGTTATACAGAAATACAGCCGCCAATCGTTGTGAACGAAGCATCTGGTTATGGTACCGGTCAGCTTCCCGATAAGGAAGGGCAAATGTATTTTATTGGAGAGGACAAACTTTATTTGATTCCTACCGCAGAGGTACCCATCACTAATCTTTATCGCGATGTGATGCTGAGTGAGGACAACCTTCCCATAAAGAATGCAGGTTATACTCCGTGCTTCCGCAGAGAAGCCGGAAGTTGGGGTGCCCATGTTCGTGGTTTAAATCGCCTTCATCAATTCGACAAGGTTGAGATTGTGCAAATCAGAAAACCCGAGGAGTCTTATGCGGTGCTCGATGAAATGTGCTTGCACGTACAGGGCCTTCTGGAAAAACTGGAACTACCCTATCGTAAACTTTTATTGTGCGGAGGTGACATGGGCATCAACTCTGCCATGACCTACGATATGGAAGTGTTTTCTGCCGCGCAGCAGCGCTGGTTGGAAGTGAGTTCTGTCAGCAATTTTGAAACCTTTCAGGCCAACCGTTTAAAGCTCCGCTACAAAAACAAAGAAGGGAAAACACAACTGCTTCATACTCTCAACGGAAGTGCTTTGGCATTGCCGCGCATTGTGGCGTCTATCCTGGAAAATAACCAAACGAAAGACGGCATAAAAATTCCAAAAGTATTGGTGCCGTTTACGGGATTTGAATGGATCAACTAAAGACAGTTTAAGAAAAGAAGAAAAACCATGAGCGGAAAAAATTGCTCCACACTCGTATTTCTTCTTTTCATTCCGATTATCGTATCATTTTCTCAGTCGCGCATCGGCATCACCGGTAAACCCGACTCTTCTTATAGTTCGAGGGTCGCCTATGAGCAAACCGTCAAGACACATCCTGACATTAAACTTATCAAAGAGTTTAGATTCGAAACTGTCAACGAGAAGAGAAACATTATCTATCGCAAAATCGGTGACAGGGAATTAAAGCTTGAAGCGTTTTATCTAAAAGAAAAAAGCAACGTTCCCGCAGTCGCTATTTTGATCATACATGGAGGCGGCTGGCGTTCGGGTAATCGGACTCAACACTATCCGCTCGCGCAAAAACTTGCCAGCCTGGGTTACGTCTGTTTCACACCAGAATACAGATTATCAACAGAGGCCCTCTTTCCCGCTGCCATTTATGACATTAAAGACGCCATTCGTTGGGTGAGAAAAAATGCAACGACATATAACATCGACACGGCAAAGGTGGTGGCCATGGGATTTTCTGCTGGTGGCGAGTTATCCGCATTTATGGGCACAACAGGCAACATGCCTTTGTTTGAAGGTGAAAGTTGTTGTGAAAACATTTCCACTCGCGTCAATGCGGTTGTCGATATTGATGGCACATTATCTTTTGTGCACCCCGATTGTCGCGAAGGCGATGATAGCAAAAGAATTTCCGCTGCCACGTATTGGTTTGGATATCCCAAAAAAGATAACTTGAAATTATGGGAGGCGGCTTCACCTCTTAGCTATGTGAGTGGATCAACTCCGCCAACGTTATTCTTAAACAGCTCCGTTCCATGGATGCATGCAGGAAGGCAGGATTATATCAATGTATTGCATGAGTTTGAAGGTTCACCCCACTCTTTTTGCTTATTCGATCCGTGGTTTGAGCCAACCGTCAAATACATGGACGACTTTCTGAAAAAAGTATTTCCAGCAAAGAAATAAGTTCGTACTATTAGTATTCTCTGTGGCTATACAGCCGAGAAATCTTGGCCCCCTGCTCCTATAAATTTTTTACAATAAACATTATCTATGAAACAACTTCCGATTTTGATTGTCGTCTTGGCTTTGGCTTGCAGTTCTCCAAAAGAGGAAACTGCAAATCTTAAGTATCCAACCACTGCAAAAACTGATTCTGTTGACACGTACTTTGATACCAAGGTGCCCGATCCATATCGCTGGTTAGAGAATGACACCGCGAAAGCCACTGGCGAATGGGTGAAGTCACAAAACGAGGTAACGTTTGCATACCTCAACGCAATTCCATTTCGTGACCAGATTAAAAAACGACTGGAGGAAGTGTATAACTACGAACGTGTCACTGCGCCTTTTAAAGAAGGAGATTATTACTATTTCTATAAAAATAACGGGCTGCAAAACCAAAGCGTACTCTTCCGGAAAAAAGGAATTGATGGCGAGCCCGAAATATTCCTTGATCCAAACGGTTTTTCAAAAGATGGCACTTCCGCTTTGGGTGGGGTTTCTTTTACGAAGGATGGAACGATGGCTGCCTATCTGATCCAAGAAGGCGGATCAGATTGGCGCAAAGCAGTGGTGATAAAAACGGTTGACAAAACCATGATTGGCGATACTTTGCGCGACTTGAAATTTACAGGCATATCCTGGAGAGGCAACGAGGGCTTTTACTACAGTAGCTACGACAAGCCTAAAGGCAGTGAGCTTAGTGCGAAAACGCAATACCATAAAATCTACTATCACAAATTGAATGCTCCCCAAAAATCAGACGTCATGATTTTTGGTGGAGAGAAAACACCCCGAAGATATGCGGGTGCGGGATTGACTGAAGACGAACGGTTTTTGATTATTTCCGCGTCTACCAGCACAACAGGAAATGAACTATATGTGCAGGATCTGAAAGACCCCAAAGGCAAACTGGTAACAGTTGTTGGAAATTTTGACAACGATCATAACGTTGTTGATAATGACGGCACACGTCTGATCATTCAAACCAACTTCAATGCCCCCAATAGCAAAATTGTAGAGGTGGATCTTGTCAAACCCGAAGTGGATCAATGGAAAGATATCATCCCTGAAACGGAACAAGCCATGCAAAACGTAAGCACGGCTGGTCGGAAAATATTTATTAATTATCTGAAAGACGCCAGCACATTGATTAAGCAATTTGACTACACAGGAAAATTGGAACGCGAGGTGGAACTACCTGATATTGGCAGTGCGGGTGGCTTTGGCGGAAAAATAGGCGATAAAAATGTGTACTACACCTTCACCTCCTTTACCTATCCCTCCACTATTTTTAACTATGACATTGCTTCGGGCAAATCAACTCTGTATGAAAAACCGAAGGTGGATTTCAACTCAGAAGATTACGAAACCAAGCAAGTTTTCTACACCAGCAAAGACGGTACGAAAATTCCAATGTTCATCACCCACAAAAAAGGTTTGGAGCTCAATGGAAAAAATCCAACCATGCTTTATGCCTACGGTGGATTCAACATCAGTCTCACTCCCAGCTTTTCTACCTCGCGAATTGTATGGCTGGAAAATGGTGGTGTATATGCCCAACCCAACCTTCGTGGTGGTGGCGAGTACGGTGAAAAATGGCATCGATCAGGCACTAAAATGAATAAACAGAATGTGTTTGATGATTTTATTGCAGCAGCTGAGTACCTGATCAAAGAAAAATACACGTCAACTAATTACCTGGCTATACAAGGTGGTTCAAATGGCGGACTGTTAGTCGGTGCTACGATGACGCAGCGCCCTGATCTGATGAAAGTAGCATTGCCAGCAGTTGGTGTAATGGATATGCTACGTTACAATAAATTCACCGCAGGAGCAGGTTGGGCGTATGACTACGGCACAGCGGAAGATTCAAAGGAAATGTTTGAGTATCTAAAAAAATATTCTCCGGTGCATGCGTTTAAGCCTGGCACCACCTATCCTGCCACCTTAGTAACGACAGCAGATCACGATGATCGCGTTGTTCCCGCACACTCTTACAAATTCGCTGCCACCATGCAGGAAAATCATGTAGGCGACAATCCTGTTCTCATTCGGATTGAAACAAAATCAGGGCATGGATCTTCCAACCTATCGAAAGCGATAGAAGTCAATGCCGATCAGTTTGCTTTTACCTGGTATAGTATGGGAGTCACTCCTCCAATGGTAAAAAAATCGATGTAGGATAAGATTCTCTTCAAAATAAAAAAAGCAGTCGGGCGCTAAAGAGTCCGACTGCTTTCATTTACGACTTGTTAAGAGAAAGAGTAAACCAGGTGCGTTTATCCTACCAGAATCCGTTTTTCTTTGAAGAGTCTCCGGACGTAATACTTATAGGTTTTTTGAAACCACCACCCGATGCGTCTGCTCAAAACACTTGGTTGCGTTGAGTTGGTGGAGCTCATCTGCCCATTGTGAGATCCTTGCTCCACCAATGGCGGTTGAGCCCAATACATTTTTATCACACCTCTTTCGGTTAAACTATTATGCCACCAGTCGATAATCGTGTGGCACTTATTCTGTTTTATATCCTCAAGTATTCGCGTTGCTCCGGCTAGGTCAATCAGGTAGGCCCCTGCCATTCTGCCTTTACTTGCCGGGTACACATATTTTCCACGGCTTGTCTGCCAATATGATGGAAACCGGAGTGAACTATTTTCTAATGAAATGATGAAGCCTTTCTCCAGACTCAGGACCTCATCCGACATTTTCTTTAATCCCTCCACGAAGTCACCCAGGAAAAAAGGATCGTCTTCAAAAACCAGTGCGTACTTTTTTTTACTCGCCACTATTTTTTCATAGGTGAGAATATGATTAAGCGTGCACGAGAGGGTTCCGGTCCTTAAAACTGTTTTAATTTCGGGAATGAAATATTTCGACAGCACCTTATGGTTAAAGTAGATGGGGTCGCCATCTGTTACAAACTCAAAGTTCAACTGATTTTTTTTGAACAATTCAGTCACACGCTTTTCATGATATTCATATCCTTTCAAAGCATGGGTAACATATATCCCACCTGCTGATAGTTCATCCATCAAATTCATTTCGCAAACCTATCATTTTTTTGAGAGAGAATTCCTACGCTAAATACCCTTACTTTTGCAACTGGATTGAGTTATAAACCGTGAATACACCTCATAAAGCTGGATTTGTAAGTATAGTTGGGAAGCCCAATGTGGGCAAGTCCAGCCTTATGAATAAGCTCGTGGGCGAAAATCTTTCCATCATTACCAACAAGGCGCAGACTACCCGGCACCGGATTATGGGCATGTTAAATGGGGAGGATTTTCAGATCGTATACTCTGACACACCTGGCATTTTGGAGCCCAAGTATGAGCTTCAAAAGGCGATGATGAGTTACGTTAACGTATCGCTGGAAGACTCCGATTTGATTTTATTGGTTGTGGAGTTAGATCAGAAATATGATGAGGAGACTTTTGCAAGATTGAAAAAAGTAAACACACCCATTTTATTGCTGGTGAATAAAATTGACCTGGGCAAAGGGTCTGCGGTGGAGGATAAGGTGTTGTATTGGAAAACACAGTTACCAGGAACAGAAATTATCACCGTCTCAGCAAAGACAGGGGAGAATCTGGACAAAGTGTTGAGCACGATCAAAAACATGCTACCCGAACATCCAGCTTATTATCCAAAGGACGAGATGACGGATCGGTCCGAGCGATTCTTTGCATCAGAAATCATCCGTGAAAAAATATTTTTGAATTACGAACAGGAGATTCCCTACAGTACGGAAGTTTCCATTGAATCGTTCAAAGAAGAAGAAAAAATTATCAGGATCAGGGCGGTGTTGTTTGTTGAACGTGACTCACAAAAAGGAATTCTGATTGGCAAAGCCGGTAGTTCACTTAAGAAAGTAGGCTCAGAAGCACGTAAAGATTTGGAAGCTTTTTTCGGCAAGCAGGTGTTTTTGGAAACGCATGTGAAGGTGGCCGACAATTGGAGGAAAGAGAAGGATAAGTTAAAACGCTTTGGTTATATAGAATAAGTAAAGTCAGGAGATGAAAAAGAATCATCAAATCTCCAAATCATGGAATTTTCAAATAATTAAGAATGGCAAATGTTGTAGCAATAGTGGGCAGACCCAACGTAGGGAAGTCTACATTTTTTAACCGATTGGTAGAGAAACGTCAGGCGATCATGGACGACATGCCTGGCGTTACGCGCGATCGTCACTATGGCTATGCCGAGTGGACCGGAAAATTTTTCACCATTATTGACACCGGAGGATACGTAACCGGATCGGACGATAAGTTTGAATCTCAAATACGCAAGCAGGTAGAACATGCCGTTGAAGAAGCTGTCGCGGTCATTTTTATGGTTGATTGTCAAACCGGACTTACGGGTTACGACAAAGAATTTGCCAACATTATTCGAAAGTCAAAAAAACCGGTGTTCATCGCTGCCAACAAAGTAGACACTCCAAATAAATCAGACCTGGCCAATGAGTTTTATGAATTGGGTATGGGCGATGTGTATCCTGTCTCGGCCGAAAACGGATCGGGCACAGGCGAACTACTCGATGATTTGATTAAAATATTTCCGAGCGAAGGAGTTGAAGATCCCGATGCAGGTATCCCGAAGATCACGATTTTAGGAAGACCGAATGTAGGCAAGTCTTCGTTCCTTAATGTACTGCTGGGGCATGAAAGAAGTATTGTTACTGATGAGGCCGGCACAACGCGCGATGCCATCCACTCGCGTTATAAAATGTTTGGCAATGATTTTATTCTGATCGATACAGCCGGTATTCGCAAGAGAGCAAAAGTGACTGAGGACATTGAATTTTATTCTGTGCTCCGCTCGCTTCGTGCACTTGAAGATAGTGATGTCTGTGTATACATCGTGGATGCCGAGCGTGGACTTGAGTCGCAGGACGTGAGCCTAATCAGCCTTGCCCAGAAGCAAGGAAAGGGTATGGTAATCATGGTGAACAAATGGGATCTGGTTGAAAAAGACAGCAAGACTTCGGATAAATTCAAGAAGGAAATTGAAGATCGTTTAAAGCCAATCGACTACCTACCTGTGATATTCGCTTCGGTAGTTACCAAGCAACGGATATTCCAGGTTATTGAAAAAGCGGTCGCGGTCTATCAAAGTAAGACCAAGAAAGTACCTACCTCTCAGTTGAACGATGCCATTTTACCCGAAATCGCTCATTACCCACCGGCTGCCATTAAGGGTAAACACATTCAGATCAAATACATCACGCAGGTCACAGCGAAATCTCCATCGTTTGCATTCTTCTGTAATTTGCCCCAGTACATTCAGGAATCTTATGTCCGGTTTCTGGAGAATAAAATCAGGCAGAATTTTGACTTCGAGGGGGTGCCTTTGAGGCTATTTTTCCGGAAAAAATAAAAATTTCTTACCTAATGTCTTAAAATAGGGCCATTCGTGTATCTTTGCAGCAAATTTTAAAAACCTGTAAACTATGAAAAAAGTTATCGCATTGTTAATGGTATGCGGCTTTGCATTTGCTTTTGTTGCTTGTGGTGGTAAGACTGAAACTACTGAAAGCACAGCAGATACAACCGCAGCTGCTGTTGACACAACTGCAGCTCCTGCAGCTGACACAACCGCTACTGATACTACTGCAGCTCAGTAATCATCCGTGGTGTGCCAATCTGAAAAGATTGAAACCAAAAGGCTTTAGGGAACTAAGGCCTTTTTTTATGCTCACTTTATAAGAGGAAAAGTGCAAGCCGAGTGAATCAGGAAAAAGTACTTTCGACCCTTCAGCTTCATATTCCCGCCCCCGCGGTGGAATACTGCTTCAATCTTTGGCTGAAGTATCGCTTTGCTTTCAAGCTCCGAAAAACTAGAATTACAAAAGTCGGTGACTTTACTTTCCGAACAGGTCACACTCCACTTATCACTGTCAATGCCGACTTACATCCTTACTCGTTTCTGATTACCTACATCCATGAAGTGGCCCACCTGGAGGTGCACACTGTCTTCGGGCACCGGGTGGAGGCTCATGGTGATCAATGGAAAGAAACATTTCAGGAGTTGATGATTCCGGTTCTTAACACTGATATTTTTCCGGAGGATCTTCTGATGGTTTTGACCCGACACATGGCCAGCCCCAAAGCCTCTTCGTTTTCCGATTCAGAATTAACAGCCGCCTTGAGAAAGTTTGATAAAAATCAGGCTTCAATCGTCCTATTATCTCAACTGCCCGAAGGCAGTGTTTTTGGATTACATGGCCGTTGGTTCAAAAAGGGCAAACCAAAACGCACGAGAGTCATGTGCCGGGAGGTCAATACGAAAAGAGATTACCTGGTTCCGTTGGATGCGCCCGTTAGCGGGGCGCAACTCTCATTTCTTTAAAAGCAAGTCGTTCTAAAATTTAATGCCCTATTTAACGGCAGTCTCTTCCTTTGCGTACTCCAGTAAATCTGCTGGCTGACATTCCAGTGCTTTGCAAATTGACTCCAGCGTACTGAAGCGGATGGCTTTCGCTTTTCCGGTTTTAAGTATAGATAGATTCGCTAACGTTAAATCTACTTTTTCTGAAAGCTCATTGAGCGACATCTTCCGCTTGGCCATCATCACATCGAGGTTTACAATGATTGGCATGGCTTATACGGTTAATTCGTTTTCAGATTGTATTTCAATTCCGCGCTTAAAAATCTGCGAGATGATAAACACAACGCCCGCAAGAAATATGAATTCTCCCGATACCCAATTGCTTTGAAGTTCGCCCGTCCGCTTCAGCAGCCAGCCTACATGCGCATTGGATAGCATGGCCACAAACCAGGTTGCGAAGATGTAGTAGCTGATCTTCTCGAGTGTCTGTGCTACCTCCACTTTAA
>Ga0193704_1000229_pt1 | contig 9839 bp, 9 predicted proteins | sample U3m1metaG_FD_143047 | JGI IMG/M metagenome (GOLD analysis project Ga0193704, IMG submission 143047) | Soil microbial communities from a riparian zone of the East river system, Colorado, United States - U3m1 | ecosystem: Environmental > Terrestrial > Soil > Riparian zone | place: USA: East River... | reverse complement strand
CCCGCAGACGTAACAGGTCGGCTCCACATCCGCGGGCCAGCCGTGTGAGAGGAGATCATCTGCACTGATCCGCCCGACCGGCCGCTGCTCACCCTCTGGCGCGGTCCGCGTGTAAATGACGGTGACGTCGAGCCCACCGTCCCGGATGGCGCGACGCCGAAGCTCCTGATCGTAGATCTGATCTTCGGGAGTACGCACCGAGTAGATGAGGCGGAACGGCGCGTGACTGGCTCCGTCGCGCGACCGGATCATGGCCATCAGCGGTACCACGCCGGAGCCACCTGCCACCAGCAGCACAAGTCTGTTGTCTTCGGGCTTCCACACGAACCAACCGCCGACCGGCCCCCGCACCTCGACAGAGTCACCGGATCTGGCCTGGTCGGCGAGGTAGCTCGATACCTCACCGTCGGCCACCCGTTGCACAGTGATCTCGACTCGGTCGCCGCTGGCAGGCGCGGCAAGTGAATAGCTGCGAGCCGCCTGGTAGCCGTCGGGCGCGGTGAGGCGTACATCGACGTGCTGGCCAGCCAGATGCCCGGGCCACTCCGGCACTTCAAGAACCAGCGTGCTGGCGCTCGCCGTCTCGGTGCGCCGCTCGACGACGCGGGCGGCGCGCCAGCCGCGCCGGACCTTCAGTCCCCCTGATACCGCTGCTCGCGCCATGGGTCGCCGTAGTCGTGATATCCCAATTGCTCCCAGAAGCCGGGGGAGTCCTGATCCATCAGCTCAATGCCGCGGACCCATTTGGCCGACTTCCAGAAGTACAGATGCGGTACCAGCAACCGTGCGGGTCCGCCGTGCTCGGGAGCGAGCTCCTCCCCGTCGTAGGAATAGGCGACCCAGGCTTTGCCGTCGAGCAGATCCTCTAGCGGCAGGTTCGTGGTGTAGCCGCCGTAACTGTGAGCCAGGGCGTAGTCTGCGCCAGTCTCCACGTCGGCGAGCAGGGTATCGAGGGAGATACCGCGCCAGGCCGTGCCCAGCTTGGACCAACGCGTTACGCAATGAATGTCGACAGTGATCGACTCGGAGGGCAGAGCCATCAGCTCAGTCCAACTCCATCGATAACTCTCGCCCAGCTCCGTGGTGACGGTGAATTCCCAGGCGTCCAGCGGTATGCGAGGCGTGGGCCCCGCCGAGAGCACGGGGAAGTCCTTGGTGAGGTACTGGCCGGGCGGCAGTTGCTGGTTGCTGTCACGCCTCCGTCCACCGAAGCCCCTCGTAAAGATGCCCATCGGCGCCCTCCTCCAACTCAGTTTGGCACCTACCTAATGTGGCACTCATCCGATGGTTGTGGCCAGATGGCCTTCGCTGCAGGCCTTGGCGGTTACTCAGCACTAACTACTTGGTCTCCGCGCTACCTCCTGATGGTGCGCAGTTCGAGTAAGGGAAGCTGAGCTGCACCCACCAAGCGTGTCGTTCGTTACCGCTCTTGACTCGAGGGGCAGCACCACCTTGAGCCAGACCGAGAACAGGCCGAATGGCCCGCCGTCGCGGCCATGATCATGTTCAAAGTTGATCGGCCATGATTATCACCATCCACGGCACGCTGTCGTCGCCATACCCATTTGGCGTCTGGAAGGGCGAGGCCCAGCTCGCGATCACATTGCCGAGAGCGCAGCGACTGCCCACCTCCGCCGCGGCGGATGGGCGCTGGTGCGCACTCGAGGGCGGTGCACTATCCATAACGCTAGACGTTATTAACGCGACGCGTTATGCTGGAGGTATCGTGATCCAGTCGTTCGGGGACGCTGACACTGCGAGGGTCTGGCGACGGGAGCACGTACGTCGCCTCGGGCCGATCTGCAGCGAATCGCGAACCGGAAGCTGCTGATCCTTGATGCGGCGGAGACGCTGAATGACCTCCGGGTGCCACCGGGCAGCCGGCTTGAGCAGCTGCGCGGCGACCGGGCCGGACAGCACAGCATCCGGATCAATGACCAGTGGCGGATCTGCTTTACCTGGACCTCCACAGGCCCTACCAACGTCGTGATCACGGACTACCACTGAAAGGCGGAGCGAGCGATGGGTACCGTACACGCACCGATTCATCCCGGTGAGATTCTGCTTGAAGAGTTCCTCATCCCGCTTGGGATCAGCCAGTACCGACTGGCTCAGGCGATCGGTGTGCCGCCGCGTCGGATCAACGAGATCGTGCACGGTAAGCGGGCGATCAGCCCGGATACGGCGCTGCGACTGTCCAGGGCGCTGGGAACGTCGGACCGGTTCTGGATGAACCTGCAGACTCGCTACGACCTGGACACTCAGCTCGAGGCGCACCGCGACGAGCTCGACAAGATCACGCCCTTGGTCGCCTGAGTGGGGCAGAGCGAGTGTCGAGGCTCATCTTCGAGGCGTGCGTTTCCAGCATCACTCGACCCCCCCGAACTTCTGGTACGCGACGCGGAGCCGGTCGAGAAGCGCCTGCCCGCCCAACGCTGCATCAGGCACCGGAAGCTGCTGGAGCAGCAGGTCCGGCTCGACGTTCATGATCGCGGGTCGTGCAGGCAGCGGAGCGGAAGGTTGCCAAAAACGATGCAAGCGATCGGATGGATCCCCGGGCCAGGTCAGGCCGCTCAGTGCGAGTGCGGTGCCGGCCGCCGCAGCCGTTTGGTCGGCCAAATCGGTGGGCATACCGCCGCCCGTCCCATCGGCACGCAGCTCGCGCAGCCGGCCCAATAGGGCCTCCCGGTCGCGGCCTCGCCAGCGCAAGATCAAAAAGGGGTCCTCGTCGAAGGCTTCGGCCAGCAGGTAGAACGTGGCCGCGAGATGCTTGCACGGCACCTCCGAGTCCGGGCAGCTGCACCGCATGTCGAGCTCGTCGATCGTACGCGGAAACAGCGGCGCACCCACGGCGGCGAAGAGCTCTTCGAGCTCGGGCGGAACCTCGCCTGCCAGGAGCTTGGCGCTGGGCAGTGCCTGATTCGACAGCGCGATCTCGGCCTTCGCCCAGACCAGCTCAGGAAATACGGCGAAGCCGATCGTGGCTCGGTACGGGCGGGCTCGGGACCCCTGCACCATCGCGCGCACCGCGCCTGGCAGCACGTCGAGCGAGATGACCTGCCCCTTACGCGCGTACGTCCGGCCGCGCGTGAGCCGGCTGCCCATGGCGAACGACTCGAGCACGTCGATGAAACGCCGCGACCACCACGTGGACCCAATCTTTCCTCGACTGGTGCGAGCCTTGAGTCCGCTCTCGACCGGCCGCGGCCGCGACGGCGGGTACCACCGGCTCATGGGGTCCTCCTCCGCCCGCGACGCACCACGCCCGAACTAGACCTCACGCTGATGATCATTCGACGACTGCACCCGCCTCGAGCCGCAGCACCTCCGCGAGCTGGCCGGTGGACAGCTCGGTTAGCCATTGCTCGCCGGCGCCGACGATCTTTCCCGCCAAGCCGCGCTTGTCACGGATCATCGCCGCGATCTTCTCCTCCACCGTCCCGGCGCAGACGAGCTTGCGTACCTGCACCGCCCGGCGTTGTCCGATCCGGAATGCGCGATCGGTGGCCTGATCCTCGACGGCCGGATTCCACCAGCGGTCCACGTGTACGACGTGATTCGCTGCCGTCAGCGTGAGCCCGGTCCCACCGGCCTTGAGGGACAGGACGAATAGCGGTGGCGACCACGCGTCCGCAGCCTGGAACCGGGCGACCATGGCGTCTCGAGCCGGCTTCGAAACGCCACCGTGCAGGAACAGCACTTCACGACCGAACCGACCAGCAAGATGTCCCCGCAGCAGCGCGCCGAACTCGGCGTACTGGGTGAACAGCAGCGCCTTCTCACTGACCGCCATTACCTCATCAAGAATCTCGTCCAGCCGTTCGAGCTTGCCTGAACGCCCGGCCAGCCGGCTCCCGTCGCGGAGGAAGTGCGCTGGATGGTTGCACACCTGTTTGAGCTTGGTCATTGTGGCCAGAACCAGTCCGCGCCGCTCGATTCCCTCCGCCGTACGGATGCGTTCCAGCATGTCGTCGACTACGGCCTGATAGAGCGCAGCCTGCTCGGCAGTCAGGTTGCAGATCAGGTCCATCTCCAGCTTCTCCGGCAGGTCGGCGATGATCGACTTATCGGTCTTGACGCGGCGCAGGATGAACGGCCCAGTGAAGCGTCGGAGCCGATCCGCGGCGTCGTCATCACCTCGACGTTCGATCGGCTCGGCGTAGCGCTTCTTGAATGCCGCCGCAGATCCGAGCAATCCAGGGTTGGCGAACTCCAGAATTGACCATATGTCGGCGAGGCGGTTCTCCACCGGAGTTCCGGTGACAGCAACCCGAGTTCCCGCTGGGATCGAGCGGATCGCGGTGGCCTGTTTGGTGGCCGCGTTCTTGATCGCCTGCGCCTCGTCGACGACCACGCGCCGCCAGGTGATCTTGCGGAGATCGGCGGCGTCTCGAGCGGCGAGCGCGTACGTGGTGATCACAAGATCGCAGCCGGCAATCGCCTCGGTGAACCCGCTCCCGCGGGCACGCTCCGCGCCGTGATGGACGTGTATGCGCAGCTGCGGGGTGAACCGGGCCGCCTCGCGCTGCCAGTTGCCTACCAGTGACATCGGGCAGACCAGCAAGCTGGGCGGCCCGCCGTTCTGCTCGTAAGCGAGCAGCGCCAGCAGTTGCACCGTCTTGCCCAGGCCCATGTCGTCGGCGAGCACACCGCCCAACCCGGCGCGCCCGAGAAAGTCCAGCCACGCGAGGCCGCGGGTTTGGTACGGGCGCAGCTGCCCGTGGAAGGAGTCGGGAGTATCCACCGCGGCGACTCTGTGCTCCGCGTGTCCGGACAGCAGCTCGCCGAGCCAACCATCGGCCTCGACTCCCGCGACCGGCAGGCCGTCCGGCGCTGCATCGATGCCCAGCCCGAGCCGTAGCAGGTCACCCACCCGGGCGTCGCCTGTCTGTCCGGCGAGCTTGAGGCCGGCCGCGAGCCGTCGCGGATCCAGCTCGATCCACTGGCCGCGCAGCTTGACCATGGGCGCCTTGAGTTCGGCGAGTTCCGCCAGCTCGTCGCTGGTCAGCGCCTCACCGCCGAGAGCAAGGTCATAGCGGAACGCGGCGATCGAGTCGAAGCCGATCACTGTCGCATCGGCCGCCACTCGCCCCGGCTGGGACGGCGTCGAGGCGGTCACCGTCAGGCCGAGCCGAGAGGACGGCTTGGTCCACCACCCGGGCAGCTGTACGCCGAACCCGGCCGTGGCCAGTGCGGGAGCGACTCCGCTGAGAAACTGGTGCGCACCCTCGGTGTCCAAAGACAGACCGAGCGGCCGCGGGCTGCGCAAGGCGCTGTCGAGCTCCGGATACAGCCGGCTGGCCTTGCCCAGCTCGGCCAGGAAGGTCTCCTGCGGTGCCTGCACATGACGGGCCAGCGCGGGCAGTTTCTTCCCGCGGGAACGCCAGACCGCGTCCGCGTCAACGAACAGGCTCGGCTCGTCCGCGGCCTGCAACCCGAACCGCACCTGCCAGTCTTCGCCGCCATCGATTGGTTCCTTCAGTCGGAAACAGGCGCGTACCGGGCCCGACACGGCGTCCTGCTGCCAGGCGGCGACCATCGCGGTAAGTGTCGCGAGCGCCTCTGGGTCGGCGACGAAGCTGCGCTCGCTTCCGGTCAGTGCGGACAGCCACGCTCGGACTGCGGGCGTACCCGCCCTTCCGAGTGTCCGCCGGGTCGAGTCGAGCGCTGCTCGCGCGGCGGCGTCCACGAGGGCGTCCAAGGCATCGGACCAGAGGGCTAACCCGTCGCCAGTACTCGCGGCTAGCAGCGGCGGCGGCATCGAGGTCGCCAGGATGCGCGTCCAGGCGGCGTCGGGCCCGGTGATCACTGGACGCCATACGGCACGAGGCGGATCGGAGAGCACCGCCGGCAGCAGGCGTCCCCTCGCGACCAGGTCCGCGGCGAATCCGGCGAGCTTGATCAGGTGGACAACCGATGGCCCGAACGCGGCCGCCTCTCCGTCAAGGCTGCGCAGTAGGGCGAAAGCCAGATCGGGTTCGAGCTCCAGGTCGGGGACTTGCCACAGTCCGGCTCGCAGGTCCCCGCTCGCCTCGCCGATCTCGTCCCTGACCAGTTCGGGCGAAGCGACCGGCCCGCCGCCACGCGTCGGGAGGTTGAGGGTGACGGTTTCGATGGCCGCCTTCCACGCGACGGGAGGCAGTAGCGCTATGAGTTCGGCATGTGTGACGGCGTACGGATGCGGTTGGATGCGCGGCGCCCGGCCCGGCCGGCGTGGCGGCGTCGTAGGTGCGGATGAGTCTTCACCCCAGATTCCCAACCCGCCCAGGCGCAATGTCGACAGGCCCAGCCAGCAGGCATGAACGACGAACACGACACTCCTTCAACATCGAGCCGACGACCCGTCGGGCCTTTGCGCTCTGCGCCGGGCTCGATTATGCAGCAGTAGTCGGACCGCAGCGGTACGAAATTCCCTGGAAACCTCACTCCAGCTGAGTTTGCGATCCGTGACGCAGGCGTGAGCCGGGTTGGGAGGCCGCAGTTAGGGTGAAGTTTCCAGTGTGTAAGTCCAGCCTTGATCGGCTGGGGCTGTGGAACGTCGGAATACTGTTCGACGTGGATCGGCACTTTGCACCGTGAGCACTTTCGTTCTCGTGCACGGCGCATGGCACGGCGCGTGGTGTTGGAGCCGGCTGCAGCCTGAGTTGGAGGCGCGAGGTCACCGGTCAGTCGTCATGGACCTGCCCGTTGAGGACGGTGATGCGACATTCGAGGAATATGCCGATGTCGTCCTTGCTTCGTACCCGGCAGACGTGGAAGACGCCGTCCTAGTCGGGCACTCGCTCGGAGCGATGGTGTTGCCGCTTGTGGCGGCGTCGCGGCCTGTATCGATGCTGGTAACTCTCTGCGGCCTGATTCCCAATGTCAACGGTCGGCCGTGGGATGATGCGCCTCCCATGGGTCGGCCTGAGGCCTACCAGACCGTCGCCTTCGGTGACGGGTCGAGCGTGTTCCGGACGTTCGAGTCCGCGCGGATCACCTTCTACGCCGACTGCGATCCGCAGGATGCGGCGTGGGCCTTCGAGCGGTTGCGGCCTCAGAACTCGCGCAGCCTCTGGGATCGTCCCTACCCTTTGACCCAACTGCCGAACACTCCCCGCGCAGCCATCGCTGCTGTGGACGACGCCGCGATTACCATCGAGTTCAGCCGAGCGGTTACGAAGCCTCGATTCGGTGTCGACCTCACTGAGATTCCCGGCGCTCACTCACCGTTCCTAGCCCGACCTGGCGAGCTCGCGAGGCTGCTTGACGAGCTGACCGTCGCAAGCAATTGAGCTCTAGCCAGGCTGTCGACCGCTCACTCCAGTGAGCTGAGGTCCTCGGGGACATCAACCGCGTACCGCTGCAGCACGGCCAAGTCGATCACCTCCAGCGCTCGAACATTGGTAGAAGCCAGTACCACCGGCGGAGCTACGCCGGCCTCATTGGCCTCAGCCCAACGTTGCGCAACCACACACCACCGATCACCAGGTTGAAGGCCTGGGAAGCCATACTCGGGCGCTGGTGTGACCAAGTCGTTGCCGACCCTGCGCTGGTGCTCGAGGAATTCCGCGGTGACCACTGCGCACACCAGATGCGCGGCCTGACTAGGTCCGGAGCTGCAGCAACCATCACGGTAGAAGCCCGTGACCGGGTCGGTACTGCAGGTCTGCAGTTCGGCACCAAAGACATTGGTCTCGTCATGCACACCCCTAGTGTGGCCGGACCTTGGACTCTCTGGGGGTCGGGGATGCACATGGCTATCGGGCGACCTTCAATGTCAACTCTGTTCAGGCGTCAGTCAGCCTGCAATGATCGCGATTGGGGAGGCCATGACACCACACGCGCGTGCGAAGGCCGGCAGCGACCAAGCGCCGGTTTTCGCACCTCTGGCGGTACTAGTCAGTTGTGCATTGCTCGTACTGGCTCAGCTTTACTTGGCAATCACAATCGCACCGGTCATCGGCGAGAAGCTCGGGGCTGGCGGGCCCGCCGCTGCAGCGGCTCTCGGCACCACGTACGCGCTGGCTTATGGCTTCGGATTCCTGATCTTTGGGCCGCTGTCGGACCGCTACGGACGTAAGCCAGTCCTGGTGCCCGGGATGGCGGTACTGGCAATCTCCACTGCAGGTTTGGCGGCGGCGTCCTCGCTGCCCATGGTGGCGGTGCTGCGAACCCTCCAGGGTCTGCTGGCGGCGAGCTTCTCCACCGTGGCCTTGGCGTACGTGGCGGAGGCTCTTCCGCCGAGATGGCGGTCCACGGGGATCGGTGCGATGTCGACCGCCTTCCTGTCGGCCGGCATTCTCGGTCAAGTATTTGCGCAGGCGGTTGCAGAGGCTCTGGGCTGGCGCTGGGTATTCGGCATCGCCGCACCAGCACTTCTTATTGCCGCTCTCGCCATGGCGGTGATTCTGATCGAGCCCACTCGCAGCGGACCTCCGGCCAGCCTGGCTCAGAAGTATCGCGAGTTGGCCAGATTGGCCGTCCAGCGCGAGCTCGTGTTGCCGAACGTGGCTTCCTTTCCTGTGCTGTTGAGCTTCGTTGCCATGTACGCCGCACTCGGTCCGCTCTTACGGACCCAGTTCGGACTCGACGACACCGGCGTGCTTCTCGTACGACTAGCCGGGCTTCCAGCAATGCTGCTGGCCCCACTCGCCGGCTGGCTCGTCGGGCGGCACGGCGCCACCCGGGTCGCCATCGCGGGATATCTGCTCGCCGCGGTAGGGCTCGCGGCGGAGGCGGTCTCGGTTGCCGCGCCGTGGGCGCTCGTCATCGCCAGCGTCGTCTTCGTCCTCGGCATCGCCACGATTGTGCCCGCGGTGATCGCGCTGATTGGCAGTCGCGGCGGCACATCTCGCGCTGGAGCGCTCGCCCTCAACGGCCTGTATGTGTTCGCAGGAGCCTCGTGCGGTCCCCTCGTAGCCCAACTCCCGGTCGGGTTCACCGGCCTCATGCTCGGGCTAGCTGCCCTGCTCATGATCGCGGCCGCGCTGATGGCGATCAGCACTCGACGAGTGGCCGACGTCAGTGTCTGACCGTCTGGGCCTTCCGCTGACGTCAAGATGCTCACCAGGAGGCTCACGCCCGGGCTTGCCGGTTATGTGCTGGTGATTGTGCTCGGGCTGTTTCTGCCGGGGGCGGCCGTGCTCGGCTACCTGATTATCGCGGTGTACATCATCCTGCCTTTCGGCGCTCTGCGGCGACCGAACGCGGCGGTCGGCGCAAAGCCATAGGGTCGAGGCACGGTTGTTCATGCGGCGTCGGGTGTTCGCCGGCGGCCGCGCCGAGGGTGTTGTTGGCGTTGGGCGTGGATGCGTCGGATGCGTGCGTTGATTTGGGGTCGTTGTTGTTGGTCGATCCACCAGGGCGGTATCCATTCCGGCAAACCATCCGGGTTCATCCGGCAGGTCCAACCCTTCTGCAGAAAATGGGTGTGGTGATATCGGCAGAGCAAGGTCAGATTGTCAAGATCAGTAAGCCCACCCAGGATCCAGTCGAGGATGTGGTGTCGGTCGCACCAACTGGGTGGATGGGTGCAGCCGGGAAAGGAGCATCCACCGTCTCGGGTGATCAAGGCCATGGTTTGCCCCCGCGAAGCGAGCCGCTGGGTTCTCCCCAGCGCTAAAGGAACCCCATCCTGGTTGATGATGGTGGGCCAGATTTCAGCCTCGTCAGCAATCCTGAGCAATTGATCAGCAGTCAACATGGATCCGTCGCTGGTTTCCGCTAACCCAGTCTTGGTGAGCAGCTCCTCCACACCGATGGTGACGATCACTGAGGCTTGGACGCCACCCACCGAGGGTTGGTCTTTCATTTTCAGTAAGCGTCCGCAGGCCTCATCCAACCCATCATGCAACCGT
>Ga0193704_1000220_pt1 | contig 9970 bp, 10 predicted proteins | sample U3m1metaG_FD_143047 | JGI IMG/M metagenome (GOLD analysis project Ga0193704, IMG submission 143047) | Soil microbial communities from a riparian zone of the East river system, Colorado, United States - U3m1 | ecosystem: Environmental > Terrestrial > Soil > Riparian zone | place: USA: East River... | reverse complement strand
GAGAGAGCCATGCCCGATCGCCACCGGCGACAGGGCCGGCTCGAGGTCGAGCTCGAAGCCCGGGACCGTCGGCATGAAGCCGCTCAGCGCGACGAGCGCCGCAGGTCGCGGGCGCCCGCGACCAAGCCCGAGCGCGTAGGTCATCACCGCGCCCTGCGAGAAGCCGCCGAGGACCGTGCGCTCGAGACCGATTCCCGTCTCCTCCGCCAGGGACGCGAGCCAGTCAGAGGCCGCTTCGTAGGTCGGCAGGAAGGTGCCGGGATCCGGGTAGCCGATCTCCTGCACCGCGTACCAGTGCGCGCCGCCGGGCGGCAGCGAGAGCGGGCCGCGCGGAGTCACGCCGAGCAGGCGGCGCTCCGGGTCGAGCAGGTCGAGCAGCGGGAAGAGGTCGTGCTCGTCGGCGCCACGGCCGTGGAAGAGGACGAGCAGGCCTTCCGGCTCGCTTGCGGCCGGCCGCTCGCGGTAGGCGAGGGTCACCTGCCCGCGCGGAGGGCGCGCAGGTCCGGCAGCGGCGTCAGCACCGGCTCGAGCCGATCGCGGAGGTGCTCGTAATCCGGCGGCAGAGCGAGTCGCTCGCCGAGGGTCTCCAGCGGCTCGTCGGCGGTGAACCCTGGTCCGACGGTGGCGATCTCGAACAGGACGCCGCTCGGCTCGCGGAAATAGATCGACTTGAAGTAGTAGCGGTCGATCACCGGAGTGGGCGAGGCGCCGGACTCGGCGACGCGATTCTGCCAGGCCTCGTGCTCGTCCATTGGTGAGGCCCAGGCGACGTGGTGGACGGTGCCTGCGCCCGGGACGCCGCGCTCGTCCGACTGGTCGTAGACGTACGAGCCGCCCCGCTGCTCGCCGCGCACCTCCCACGACGCGTCTCCCTCCGGCGCGAACTCGAGGGTCTGCTCGAGGAAGCCGCGGCTCTGCTCCGGGTCGCTCGCATACGCGCGAACGCTGTGGAAGCCCTGGAGCGCGAATTCCTTGGGCACCTCCGGGTGGTCGGCGATCAGGGGCTCGTCCTCGGTCTCGGCCGCGATCAGCGAATGGCGCAGCCCCTCGGGATCGCGGAACGAGAGACTTCCGTCCGCGCTGCGCTCGCCGGCGATGCCCTCATCCGCGAGCCGGTGCTCCCAGAAGTCGAGCGCCTCCGGCGACGCGACACGCCAGCCGACGGTGTGCACCATCCCTGCACCGGCCTTCCCGCGGCGCGCGCCCGGGTACTCGAAGAACGTGATGTCGTTCCCCGGCGTGCCCTCCTCGTCTCCGTAGAAGAGGTGGTAGACGGTCGGATCGTCCTGGTTGACGCTCTTCTTGACGAGCCGCAGGCCCAGCACCCGCACGTAGAAGTCGACGTTCGCCGGCGCGTCGCCGGTGATCGCGGTGACGTGGTGGACGCCCTCGAGCTTCACGGCACAAGGGTAGCGAGCGCGTGTCTCCGGGCGTCGCTGTGGGAAGATCTGCCGGGCAATGCGAGGAAACGGGCGCTACGTGTACGGCTTCGACGAACCCTCCGAGGGCGGCCGCGAGCTGCTCGGGGGCAAGGGGATCGGTCTGGCCGAGATGACCCAGCTCGGCGTGCCCGTGCCGGCCGGGTTCACGATCACGACCGACGCCTGCCGCGCCTACACCGCCAACGGGAAGCAGCTTCCGGACGGCCTTCCCGAGGAGATCGAGCAGCACCTCGACGCGCTCCAGCAGAGCACCGGCAAGCGCTTCGGCGACTCGCGCGACCCGCTGCTCGTGTCCGTGCGCTCGGGCGCGGCGGTCTCGATGCCGGGGATGATGGACACGATCCTCAACCTCGGCCTGAACGACGAGGCTGTCGAGGGCCTGGCCCGCAGCACGGACAACCCGCGCTTCGCGCAGGACTCGTACCGCCGCCTGATCCAGATGTACGGCGAGGTGGTCGAGGGAATCGACGCGCAGCGCTTCGAGCATGCGCTCGCCGAGCTGAAGAAGGCGCGCAAGGTCCAGCAGGACGTCGAGCTGGACGCGAGCGACCTGCAGGAGCTCGTCGGCGCGTACAAGCGGATCTACGAGGACGAGACCGGCGCCCCCTTCCCGCAGGACGCGCGTGAGCAGCTCGGTCGGGCCGTGCGCGCGGTCTTCGAGTCGTGGGATACGCCGCGCGCGCAGGTCTACCGCCGCGCGCACCGGATCCCGGACGACCTCGGCACGGCCGTGAACGTCGTCCAGATGGTCTTCGGCAACAAAGGCCCGGGCTCGGGCACCGGCGTCGCCTTCACACGCGACCCGTCCACCGGCGAGGCCGGGCTCTACGGCGAGTTCCTCGCCGACGCGCAGGGCGAGGACGTGGTCGCTGGGATCCGCACGCCCGAGCCGCTCGCCGCGATGGAGGGCCGCTTGCCCGAGGCGTTCCAGCAGCTGCTCGACACGATGCGACGGCTCGAGGAGCACTACAAGGACGTGCAGGACATCGAGTTCACGGTCGAGGACGGCCGGCTCTACCTGTTGCAGACGCGTTCGGCGAAGCGCACCGCGGCCGCAGCCCTGAAGGCGGCGGTCTCGATGGTGGACGAGGGCCTGATCTCGCGCGAGGAGGCCGTCGCGCGGATCGACCCCGCCCAGCTCGACCAGCTGCTGCACCCGATGATCGACCCGAGCGCAGAGCTCGAGGTCGCGGCGCGCGGCCTGAACGCCTCGCCCGGAGCCGCTTGCGGGGCGGTCGTCCTCGATGCCGACCTGGCCGAGGAGCGCGGCAAGGCGGGGGAGAGCGTGATCCTCGTTCGCTGGGAGACGACCCCGGACGACATCCACGGCCTGATCGAGGCGAGCGGCATCCTCACCGCGCACGGCGGGATGACCTCTCACGCGGCCGTCGTCGCGCGCGGGATGGGCAAGCCGTGCGTCGCCGGCTGCGAGGACCTGACGATCGACCTCGAGGCGCGCACGCTGACGATCGGCGGCCACCGGCTCGCCGAGGGCGACACGATCACGATCGACGGCGGCACCGGCCGAGTCGTGATCGGCGAGGTCGAGCTCGTCCCGCCGCAGATCAACGAGGACTTCGAGACGATCCTGGTCTGGGCCGACGGGCTGCGCCGCCTGAAGGTGCGCGCCAACGCCGACACCCCGGACGACGCCGCAAAGGCGCGGGAGTTCGGCGCCCAGGGGATCGGCCTCTGCCGCACCGAGCACATGTTCATGGCCGAGGACCGGCTCCCGGTCGTGCGCGAGATGATCATGGCCTCGGGCGAGGACGAGCGGCGCACGGCCCTCGACAAGCTGTTGCCGCATCAGCAGTCCGACTTCGAAGGGATCTTCGAGGCGATGGCGGGCCTGCCCGTGACGATCCGCCTGCTCGACCCGCCGCTGCACGAGTTCCTGCCTCCGCTCGAGGAGGCGACGGACGAGCGCATGCGCGAGCGGATCAAGGCGCTCCGGGAGTCCAACCCGATGCTCGGCACGCGCGGCTGCCGCCTCGGCCTGCTCTGGCCGGAGATCTACGAGATGCAGGTGCGCGCGATCATCCGGGCCGCAGCCGCCGTCGAGGAGCGCACCGGCGACGCGCCGTTGGTCGAGATCATGCACCCGCTCGTCGGCTTCGCAGAGGAGTTGCACCGCCTGCGCTCGATCACGGTGGCGACCGCGCAGGAGGAGAGCGAGACCGTCGAGTACCTCGTCGGGACGATGATCGAGCTTCCGCGCGCGTGCATCCGCGCCGACGAGATCGCCGAGTACGCGGACTTCTTCTCGTTCGGAACGAACGACCTGACGCAGACGGCGCTCGGCTTCTCGCGCGACGACGCCGAGGGCAAGTTCCTCACCCGCTACCTCGAGGACGGCGTGCTCGAGCGCAACCCGTTCGAGTTCCTCGACCAGACCGGAGTGGGCGACCTGATGCAGATCGCGGTCGAGCGCGGCCGCGGCGCGAAGGAGGACCTCAAGCTCGGCATCTGCGGCGAGCACGGCGGCGAGCCGGAGTCCGTCGCGTTCTGTCACCGGCTCGGGCTCGACTACGTCAGTTGCTCGCCCTACCGCGTGCCGCTCGCACGCCTGGCCGCGGCGCAGGCCGCGTTGGCCGAAGCCGGAGTCGAAGCCGTTACGGCGGGCGGCTGAGCGGTTTAGAGTCCCGCGCCGGGGATCCTGGAAAGGACAAACATGAGGCAGGCCGCACTGCTGGCCTTGCTCGCATCGCTCGTGCTCGCCGCCGCGGGTTGCGGCGGAGGAGGGGACAAGGAGTCCGAGGCGGCGAACCCGCAGGCGAAGGCGGCCTGTGAAGGCTCCGCGCTCACCGAGGCTCCGAAGCTCCCGGCGAGCTTCCCGATGGTCGAGGAGACGACGCTGACCACGCAGTCGACCCAGGGCCCGACACAGGTTGTCGAGGGCTACTGGGACGGCGACCTGAAAGAGGCGCACGATGAGTACGTGAAGGAGTTCGAGGCCGCCGGCTACAAGGTCCTGTTCGAGGAGCTCGAGGACCACGACTCCGAGGTCTCCTGGTCGGGCGAAGGCCGGACGGGCCAGGTCGCGCTCCGGGACGACTGCGGCGGCGACAAGATCTACGTCCACATCACGAACCGGCCCGCCTAGCGGAGGGAATCACCGGGCCGAGGGATCCAGAATCGGGGGAGCGGTGCCGATAGCCACGGCAGGACGACCTGCCGGCGAGGCGGCGCGCCGGAGAGATCGGAGGTGCCGCTCCCGTGAACCCCCAAGAGAATCGGATCAAGGCAACCGCGGCTCTCTTCCTGACCGTTTCGCTCTTCCTCGTGCGCGGCGCGCACGCGACCGTTCACGCGTCCGGAGCCTGCACCATCACGGGGACCCCCGGCCCCGACCTGCTCTTCGGCACTGCGGGCCGCGACGTGATCTGCGGGCTCGGCGGCAAAGACGTGCTCGACGGCAACAGCGGCAACGACGTGCTCGCCGACCTGCTGAACGGCGGCGACGGCAGCGACCTGCTCTTCGGCGGTGCCGGAAACGACAAGCTGCAGGGCGACCACGGCCGCGACACGCTCAACGGCGGGCCCGGCAACGACACGTTCTTCGTCTGGGACGGCTTCGCCGACCGGGTCGACGGCGGTCTCGGGACCGACCGCGCCTTCCACGACAAGCTCGACCGTCTCTACCGCGTCGAACGCGGCGGCTAGCTACGCATACCCGCGGACGCGCCAGTACGCGACCGCGAGGCTGAGCAGCCCGACTCCGAGCACGCCCGCGATGCCCCACAGCCCGACGCGGCTGTAGGCGGCGTGTCCCTTGCCGAACTTCGAGAGAACGAGCGTGCAGAGGATCCCGCCGATCAGGCCGCCGATGTGGCCGCCGATCGAGATGTTCGCGATTGCCAAGCCGAGGATCAGGTTGATCACGATCAGGCCCATCGCCGAGCCGCCGAGCACATAGTTGCGCTGCCGCTCGAGAACCAGTGCTGCGCCGAGGATCCCGAAGATCGCACCGGAGGCACCGACGGTGGGGGCGTGCGGCGTCCAGAGGAGCGCGCCGGCTGAGCCCGCCAGAGCCGAGACGAAGTAGACCATCAGGAACCGGCCGCGGCCGAGCGCCTGCTCGACCGCCGAGCCCGCGAACCAGAGGAAGTACATGTTGAAGCCGATGTGGATCAGGTTCGCGTGCAGAAAGGCGCTCGTGACCAGGCGCCACCAGTCGCCGTTTGCGACCGCCGGCCCGTAGAGCAGCCACTTGAAGAACAACGAGCCCCCGGGCCTGTTCAGGCCGCCGGATCCCTGCACCACCGTGATCAGGTAGACGAACAGGTTCACCGCGATCAGAGCCTTGGTCGCCAGTGCGCCCGTGCCCTCGAACAGGCCGCGCCGGGCTCCGGCCGCGATCCGCTTCGTGCCCTGGGGCTTGCCCGAGTGCTCCGGGCAGCGCTGCCCCACCGGGGCCGCGGTCATGCACTCTGCGCAGATGGGGCGGCCACACTCGGAGCACGAGACGAACGTCTCGCGATTGGGATGTCGATAGCAGTAGGGCAACGGGAAACCTCGAGTAGCGTAGTGCCGCTATGCGCTGTCACGTCGCCTTCACGCCTGCCGAGGCGGCTCCTGCCTCGCTTGGCATCGTCGTCGACGTCATGCGCGCCACCTCGACGATCGCGCAGGCCCTCGCCTGCGGCTACCGGCGGGTGCTGTGCTGCGCGGAGATCGACGACGCGCTCGCGCTGCGGGAGGAGTTGGGCGACGAGGCGATCACGGGTGGCGAGCGCGACGCGCAGCGCGTCGACGCCTTCGACGCCGGCGCCTCGCCCCGCGAGTTCCGCGAGCCCCGCGCGGAGACGCTGATCCTCTCGACCACCAACGGCACCCGCTCGATCGTGGCCGCCGCGGCCGCGTGCGACGAGGTCGTGCTCGGCGCGCTGCTGAACCTCGATCCGGTCGCGCGGCATGCGCGCGAGCGTGGGGAGGACGTCACGATTCTGTGCGCCGGCTACAAGGGCGCCTTCGCGATCGACGACGCCTACTGCGCCGGGCGGATCTTGCGGCTCGTCGACGGCACGCGCACCGACGCGGCGGTCGCGTCGGAGGTCATAGCCGAGTGCTTCCCGCGCCCGATCGACGGCATCAACGCACGCACGTACGGCCCGCCCGGACTCGAGGAGGACATCGCGTGGGTCGCGCAGGAGAGCATCCTCGACGTCGTGCCGAAATTCACGCGCATGGTCGGCCCTGCGGCTGAGGTCGTCGTCTAGGCGCGCAGCGCGCCCGTCGCCCGGTCCCAGCGCCAGTCGGTCCCCTCGCCCAGGTGCGTGCCGCCGAGCCAGCGGTCGAGCGGCGCAGCCTCGACCCGGTTGGCCTTCGCGGCAAGGACGTCGCGGCCGAGCTCGGTGAGGGTCACCTGTGCGGCGGCGAAGGCCCGAGGCTCGCCGAGCGGCGGCGGGGGCGGGAGCTCGCCGACGAGCGGTACGAGCTCGGCCAGGCGCTTCCAGATCCAGGCGTCCCCGGCGAACGGCGCCTCCTCGCGCGCCTGGCTTGCCGCGAAGAGCTCGGGCGGCCGCCTTAGCCCGTCGAGCAGCGCCTCGAGCAGCTGCCGCTCGGTGCGCGAGAGCCCGGTCTCGGCGTCCGGAAGCTCCTCCAGCAGCCGCCGCACAGCCTCGCCGAGGTGCGGGAGCGCCGACGTGTCACGGTCGAGCAGCTCGCTCAGCTCACCCGGCTCGGGCGACCCGTACCTAGTCCGGAAGTTGTGTCCGCTTGACAGGGGAACGTGTGTTCGTGTAGAACATACGTTCCCATGATCGCCTGCCTCGTCATCCCCGGGTTCGAGTTGCGCGCCGCGCTGCGGGAGCGGCCGCGGCTACAGCTCGAGCCGGCTGCGCTCGCGCCGGAGCCCGGTGGCGAGGCGCTGCTCGGGCCGGTCACCGCTGTGGCCGACTCGGCCGGGGTACGGCCGGGGATGCGGCTGGGGGAGGCGCTCGCAACCTGCCCGTCGCTCCAGCTCGTCGATCCCGATCCCGCCGCCGCCGAGGAGGCGTGGGAAGGCATCGTGCGGCGGCTCGAGGACGCGGGCTTCTCGGTCGACTCGGCGTCGCCCGGGTGCGCGTACTTCGAGACACGCGGGGTGGAACGGCTTTACGGCGGGCTCGAGCTCGCCCTCAAGCGGGCGCTGAAGGCGGTCGGCCCGGGCTGGGACGCGCGCGTGGGCGCTGCGAACCGGCGCTTCGCCGCGCTGGCGGCTGCGAACGTCGCGCGCGCAGGGCAGGCGCTGGTCGTCTCGGACGAGCGGACGCGGGAGTTCCTTGCGCCGCTGCCGCTGACGCTGGTGCCGATGGAAGCGCGCAGGCGAGAGGAGCTCGAGGAGCTTGGGGTGAAGAAGCTTGGTGAGCTTGCCGGGCTTCCGGGTGGCGCAGTGGCCGAACGTCTGGGGCCGGACGGCCGGCGCGCCTGGAGCCTGGCGAGAGGCGGCTCGCGCGGGAAGGTGCGCGGGCGGCGGCCGGCAGCGGAGCTGTTCGAGACACTCGAGTTCCCGGAGGCGGTCGGGAACGAGTTGACGCTGCGGCGCTCCCTGGGAGTTTTGCTCGACCGGCTGCTCGCGCGGCTGGAGCGAGGCGGGCGGGCCCCGCGCAAGCTTGCGCTGGCGGGGCGCCTGGTCGGCGGCGGCTCGTGGCGGCGAACGGTGACGCTCCGCGACGCCACCGCCGATCCCGCCCGCCTGCGGGCCGCGCTCTCACCAAAGCTCCTGGATCTGCCTGCCCCGGTCGTGATGCTGCGGCTCGAGGCTCTCGTCCTCGCGGAGTCGGAGGGCCGTCAGCTCGAGCTCGTCCGTCCCGAGGGTGCCGAGCTGCGGGCGCACCTGACCGAGGGGCTGCGTCAGGTCCGCGCCGGAACCGGTTCGGGATCCGTCTGCACCGTCGTCGAGGTGGCACCGTGGTCGCGCCTGCCCGAGCAGCGAGCGCTTCTGGTTCCCCGCGACGACTAAGGCGTCGCTTGCGATGCCGACCATGAAAGCCGTACCGGCTTCGCCGGTGCGGCGTGTAAACGAGCCCAGGGCTGCTCTCGTGGAGGCGCACGTGGACGGCTCGCCGCGCCGCGTGAACCGAGCGCAGGTCGCGCTCGTGCGGGAGGAGTGGCGCGTGGTCGACCGCTGGTGGACCGAGGAGCCGGTGAGCAGGCGCTACTTCGACGTGGTGCTCGCGGGCGGCGAGCGGGCGGTCGTGTTCCTGGACGAGGAGGTGGGCCGCTGGTTCAGCCAGCGGGGGACGTGAGCCCGGCCGGCTCAGGCTTCGCGAACGCGATCGACGAAGCCGCCGGGCGGCGTGTGGAGATTGAACACCCGGAGCGGCCCAGGCCCCGGGTTGCGGAACCCGTGCAAGACGTTGCGCGGGGCGGAGAAGAACGTTCCCGGCCCGCCGCGGCGGGGTTCGTCGGCGCCAAGGAACTCGATCTCGCCCTCGAGGACGTAGAACGAGTCGACGTGATCCTCGTGGACGTGGGGGTCGACGCCTTCGAACTCCGGCAAAAAGGTGAGATCGAGGGCGGAGAGCTGTGGCAGGTCGCAGAGGATTCGGAGCGAGCTCGTGTCGTGCTCGACGAGCTCGGCGTCGGCCACGCCGCAGAAGACGGCATCGGCAAACGGACGGCCACCGTCGGCGGGTGGCTCATGCTGGTCGAAGGCCGGGTTTCGGCCACGGATGTAGTCGCCAAAGCCCGTCGTGGGGACGTGGAGATTGAGAAAGACCGCGGTGGCGTCGCTCGCGTTCCGGTACGTGTGCACGAGGTTCGGCGGTGCTGCGGCGATCATTCCGGGACGAGCCGTGACGGTCGTTTGGTCGGGCCCGAGCGAGACCTCGACCTCGCCCTCGAGCACGTAGAAGGCGTCGGTGTGGTGCTCGTGGATGTGGGGGTTGGGGCCGTTCTCGCCGGGTTCGTAGCGAAACCAGGTGACGATCAGGTCGTCGAGCTCGACCAGGATCCGCAGCGTCCGCTCGGGCCGGTCGGTCACAACCTCGCCTTCGCCCGGGGCTAGGAGGACCGGGGCATGTACGTCGAGCTCCATGCCCATTCAGCCTATTCGTTTCTGGATGGAGCCTCGGTGCCCGAAGAGCTCGCGGCGCAGGCGGCCGAGCTCGGCTACGAGGCACTTGCGCTGACCGATCACGACGGCGTCTACGGGTCGCTCGAGTTCGCGCACGCGGCGAAGGCCTTCGGCGTGCGGCCGATCACCGGCGCCGAGGTGACGCTCGCCGGCGGCTCGCACGTGACGCTGCTCGTCGAGACCGCCGCGGGGTATGCGAACCTCTGCCGGCTGCTGACCGCCGCCCACGCCCGCACGCGCGATCGGCCCGGCGAGCTCGCTCCACCCGCGCTCGACCTACAGCTGTTGGCGGAGCTGAACGACGGGCTCGTCTGCCTCTCGGGCTGCGCCCGCCAGGGACTCGCGGTGCGCGACCCGAACGGCGCTGCCGAGCTGGCGCGGGCGTTCGGACGCGAGCGCTTCTTCGTCGAGCTCCAGCGCCCGTACGAGCGCGGCGACGCGAGGCGGCTCGCAGCGCTGCGGACGCTCG
>Ga0193704_1000212_pt1 | contig 10169 bp, 11 predicted proteins | sample U3m1metaG_FD_143047 | JGI IMG/M metagenome (GOLD analysis project Ga0193704, IMG submission 143047) | Soil microbial communities from a riparian zone of the East river system, Colorado, United States - U3m1 | ecosystem: Environmental > Terrestrial > Soil > Riparian zone | place: USA: East River... | reverse complement strand
AAACCTCTTTCCATGACTCAGGATGAATTTGTTCATTTTGTTACAGACACTTTACCATCAAGGCCAATGAACTACAAAACAATTATAGATATCAATAAGAGAATGCTACCATTTGACGATATGCAAATGCCTGATTTGGAGGCAGGTCCTAATTCCTGTGCTGTATCCCTCGGACCAAGATAAATTTACTTCCAGTTCTTTTTGTTACTATTACCTTTTGGAATAAGCTCTTGGATTAAAATGTGCACCTAGATCTAGATCCAGATTTCAAAGGATCGTTAATGGAGGGAATTGTTGGTAACGTTGACTAGAGCCGATTTATTCGTGTTGTCTGTTAATTTGGCCGCTACATTAATGCCATCGATTTCCTGAAGTCCTTTCTTTTTTAGGACTTGATTGAGAATGGTAAGATCATAAATACCAGATAGATCTGGTTTACTTTTACCAAGAAATCCTACATTAAAGGCATTACTGGCGGACTTGAATAATGATTGTTTTATAGGGTCATAGGTTAATTCTAATCTAGAAAAGGCCTCGGAGAGCTGTTCATCTGGGATAGTCTGTCCTGTAAGACTTTTCAATTCAGCGTTGAATGCCTTTAGTGCCTCCGCTTTATGGGAATTTATCCATAGCGTTTCATTAACATGTGCTTCTAATAATTTTCTTACTACTTCAGGATTTTGTTGAAGATATTCTGGATTAACAATTATGTTGGCAGTGACAAATTTTTTATCTGGCCACAACGTGCGTTCATCCAAAAAAAGTCTGCTGTTGCCTTCCTTTATCAGTTTTTCACCCCAAGGTTCAGGAACCCAAGCCCCATCGATCTCTTTCTTTAATAGTAATGTCAAAATATCTGCATTCTTAACGGGGAGTATCTCAACATTTCCACCTTTATCCTTTGTCTTATATCCATTGTCAAGTAGATATTTTCTCAGTGCAACGTCTTGAGTGTTGCCAAGCTGAGGAGAGGCAAACTTTTTTCCAGCAAAATCTTTTGTTGAATTAATGCCCGAGTCGTTTCTTACGACAAATATCGCACCGCCACTTGATACACCAGAAATTATTTTGACGTTTTTTCCGTCAGAGACAACATAACCATTTATTGCTGGATTTGGGCCCACATATGCAACGTCCACCTGTTTTGCAAGAAGAGCTTCTATGGCTGATGGACCTGCACTAAAAACAAAAGGTTTTATTTCAATATTGTTGCCCAGTGCTTTCTGATAATCCCCATTTCCTATACCGATTACTGCTTGTGCATGGTTAATGTTAGGAAAGTATCCAATTTTCAGTACTTTTTTCTCTACCTGCGAATATGTATGATTTGAAATAGATGGTTGTGCAACAATTCCTCCTGCAATTAGTAAACCGACTACTGAAAGAAATAATCTTCTGTTCATAAATTCATTTTCTCTTTAGCATATTTGAGTGCTTTGATATACATTATTTTGACAAATCGTTTTGCATTAACATGCAGTAATGAATCCTACACAGGAGTATTGAAGGGTTCGAATCATGTATGATTGGATAGATACAGGTACGGATGCGGTAGTATGTATATTCTTATAATGTCAATCCATCTTAATCATCAAATTACAGTCAGAGAAAATTTGCCCTAAAGCGGGTAATAAAAGAAATACTTCCAATTGCTTATGGAACACCTGATAAGGTGATCTAAGAAGGAACTCATAAAAATGCATAGAACTAAGAGTAACGGTGGTCATCCCAAGAAAATTTTTCAATTGTGGGAAGGATCTATAGGGGACAGAAATTCAACCCTGTTAAACAAGTGGCAATTTATCTGAGTCAAAATCTCATGTTACCTGATTTCCGATCGTTCCTATCGAAGCTAGTACTATTATAAATATTATCTGGAATCTGGTTGGGGTATAAGTCATCAAAGTTCTATTGCTGCTCTTTTGTGCAGGATAACTGAATGAATCGCCTGCATAACTATTTTAAGCTTCAAATACGTGGAAGCCCGTTAAATCAAAGACTTTTATACGATACAGGATAATAGGACTTAATGAGATTTCTGGTCAGAGCTCAAATTTCAACAGAAGCGGGTAATAAAATGGTAAAGAATCCAAAATTTTTGCAGGATCTTGAGAATTATATCAAAAAAGTGAATGCTGAAGCAGCTTATTTTTTTGAAGCAGGTGGAGATAGGACTTTTGCGTTTATTGTTAACCTTGAAAGTGCTGACATGATACCAGACATAGCTGAACCATTATTTCAAGACTTCGGAGCGAAGGTTGAATTTCATCCAGTAATGTTATTCGAGGATCTAAAAAAGGCAGTGGAACGTTCGAGATAGAAGTTGAGATGATTAAGAGTGAAGTAGGGTGTTATTCCCAAATTGGCAGAGAATATTTTGAAATGGAATAGCCATTAAATAGGAAATTATAGTAAAAAGATTTCTGTCTGCTGTAAACTCGAAAATAATATTCGATAAAAATTCAATGTGAAATAATCAAATCCTATGAATTTTTCTCTCACCTGGATTTCACGAGATGGAAAGCTGTTACTTACGGTAAGAATTTTGAGGACATTTGGCTATGGATTTCTTAGTGTTCTCATAGCCATATATCTAAAGTTATTAGGGTTTGATGACATCCAGATAGGTCTACTTTTAGGATCGGCACTTGTAAACAGCGTGATTTTTACATTATTTGCTAGCTTTTATGCAGATAGAATTGGGAGAAGGAGGCTTCTTATTATTTATGCTTCATTAATGTCAGTTTCTGGATTAATATTCACATTTACAGACAATTATTTGATGTTAATATTAGCAGCGTTTATAGGAATTATTAATGTTACTGGATCAGAGACTGGTGCTTTCCTTACAATAGAACAGGCAATATTACCACAAACAATTAAAGATAAAAAAATGATGAATACAATATATGCACTCTATAATATGGTAGGAACGTTTGCCATGTCTGCAGGCATTTTACTGTCTGGTTTACCATCTCTTTTACAATATCACTATTATGGATTAAGTCAAGTTGAATCAATCAAGATTCTATTTACCTTATACAGCATGCTTGGCTTATTTATTATGATTATCTACTTCATGATCTCAAAAGATATTGAAATTAAACCCAATACGAAGAGGACGGTTAAGCATACCCTATCTCCAAGATCAAAACAGATTGTTGCCAAGCTTTCCACATTGTTTGCAATTGATTCATTTGCAGGAGGTTTTGTAATTCAAAGTGTTGTGTCTCTGTGGTTCTTTACAAGATTTGGAGCTGACCTTGCTGTTTTGTCATATATTTTTTCAGCTGCGAATTGTTTAACTGCTTTTTCTTATATTGCAGCTGCAAAGATTGCCGATAGAATAGGTCTTGTAAATACAATGGTATTTACACATATCCCGTCTAATATCTTGCTCATCTTGCTTGCTTTTGCACCCTCTTTACCATTGGCCATTATACTCTATTTAGTCAGAATGACTCTGTCGCAGATGGATGTTCCGACGAGACAATCATACATTGTAGCCATTGTCAGTGAAGATGAGAGAACTGCTGCTTTGGGATTAACCAATGTTTCAAGAAATATTGCACAAACAGTATCTCCTTCGCTATTTGGGTATATCTTTCAATCGACTTTATCATTTGCAGCACCATTTCTATTAAGTGGTGTCATAAAGATTATCTATGATTTGGCACTCTATTTTAATTTCAGAAATATTAAACCAAAAGATGAATAATAAACAGACAGGATTAGCGTTACTAACACTTAATGGCTCCGTTAAGTGTTTCATGAATCAGTACGACGATAGAATTCTACAAAAAGATTCACTAATAAGACCTTACGATACTGAAAGTTATATACATGTCTGAAGATAAAATCTCCCAATTATCGAAATTCAAGTATATTAACATTGAAACATTTAGGAAAAATGGCACGGGAGTTAGAACTCCCATCTGGTTCGTAGTTTACCAAGGTTTGATATACTTTAGAACTGATGCCAAATCTGGCAAGGTTAAGCGAATTAGAAACAATCCACATGTAAGGATTGCCCCTTGTGATATACGTGGAAATCTAAAGGGAAGCTGGTTTGATGGGAAAGTAAACTTTGCAGATTCGGCAGAATCGTCAATGGTATATTCTATGATTGACAAGAAATATGGGTTTGTAACAACTCTGATTAGAATATTTAATAAGATTAGGCATACTAATCCCGTCGTAATAGCTTTAGTATTAGAATGAATTTGGAATCAAAATCCTCATAATTTGATATTATCATTTGAATAGCAGAATTATATATTATTCCCAAATATCGTTGTGAAAAGTTTACCTGAAATTGTATCGAAAATGCATATTTGTAGCTGAGTAGGTCGGGAATTACTACCTTACTTAAATATAATATTATTGAATATAAAATATGAAAAAAATTGGGGAAGAGCGTGATATTATTGATAAATCCGATGAAAACAAGTATAGATCAATAAGACTTGTGGAAAAAAGTGATGAAACTCCAGAAGGTGATGGTTTTATCGTTCATAGATCCTTTCCTTCACGATCTATTCGGAATCTGGATCCTTTCTTACTTTTAGATGAGATGGGCCCGTTAGATTTGTTACCGCAAGAGGGGAGAGGATTTCCAGACCACCCTCATAGAGGCTTTGTGACTGTTACATACATGCTTGAAGGAAGATTCGAACACAAAGATTCTCAGGGAAATTCTGGTAAGCTTGGACCTGGTGATGTTCAGTGGATGACAGCAGGATCTGGTTTAGTTCATTCAGAGATGCCAGAAAAAGAGTTTGCTAAAAGTGGAGGCAGGTTGCATGGATTTCAACTGTGGATAAATCTTCGCAAAACTGATAAATGGATCAAACCAGATTACCAGGATGTTCCTTCCACAAAAATTCCTATAGTCAAGACGGCTAATGGTAAAGTATCGATTAAAGTTATTTCAGGAAATTACCTTGATACTAAGGCTGTAATCAGCACGTTGACTCCTATTTTGTATTTGCACTTTACCCTGCAACCAGGTGCGGAAGTAATTCAACCCATCCCCGAAAATTATAATGCATTTGCGTATGTTATTAGTAGTAAAGGTCTTTTTGGAAAAAACAAAATAACGGTGGGAGAAAAGAACTTGATTGTGTTCAAAAATGACGGTGAATATGTTTCCATTAGTGAATCTGAGAATGCAAGATCTCCTTTGGATGTATTGCTTGTTGCAGGAATGCCTCTGAATGAACCAATAGTACAGTGCGGACCATTTGTTATGAATAGTAAGGAAGAGATTGATAAAACTTTAGAGGATTATCGGAATGGCAGAATAGGAAAGATTGAATTCTAAAACGATTAGTAGTATTTCTATTTTGTTTTATTGTATTGTATTCTGTTTTACCTACCTGCTTTCATTATATTATATACTGTTTATAACCCTCCCCGCCCCTCATAGAATCTCTTCTTATTATATAGTTCAGAATTGGTAAGAAAGAGATCATGCCTCATCTAATTGTACATCAACGTATAAAAAAATCTGGAATAGAGAATTACAACAAGCTAATTTTGTGCTGCAGTACTCTAGTTGATAAATTTGTATCTAAACTCATTATAACAAAATGATATCTGGTTGGTTATTTGATGCATATGCTTTAAATGGTAACATGATTTTCTGGATAAAAAAAGCTGATTCTACAACGATAAGAGTGGTGGACAAGAGTTGGAATCATAAAATCTATGTTGCTTCTGAAAAGTCTTTATTAAAATCTATCATAGAGAATAATGAAATACTTTCCATGATAAAAGAACATAATTTTCTTTCTAAATTTGAATTGATAGCAGATATGAAGAGATCTCAAGTTCTTGAACTGGACTTAAAAGATTCTACTTACTCATTAAAATTAGCAGAAAAAATTGAGAGAATGGGAAGATTTGGACAATTTAGAATATACAATGTAGACATTCTACCAGAACAATCCTATTTTTATGAACATGATATTTTTCCACTCATGAAGTGTAAAATTCATGTATCTAATTCAAAACTTAATTGGGTGGACAAAGAGGATAATGTGTGGTCTACAGAATATGAGTTACCATTATTTAATAACATACATATAAAAGTATATCCAAAAATAAAGGAAGGAAAGATACCTAGAGTTACAGATTCAATAGCATCGGTATCTATACAAGACTGTGACAGAATTAAAGATACTATTCATATTCAGGGTACTGAAATAGATATTTTATATCAACTTGTTAAAGAAATAGAAAAAATTAATCCCGATTTTATTCTCACAGAAGATGGTGATTCATTTACATTTCCTTATCTAACGTACAGATCGGAAATCAATCAAGTAGATTTAATCCTAGATAGAGAAGGTGTACCTTTATACAGACCTAAGAGAGAGGGAATATCATATTTCTCTTATGGTAAGATATATTTCAAACCATTAGCTACAAAGTTATTTGGAAGGGTACACATTGACACAGACAATTCCTTTGTTCTAAATGAATCTGGTCTTCAAGGATTGTATGAACTTGCGAGGATTTGTAGATTACCATTGCATACGGCATCCAGGGCCTCTATTGGAAAGTGTATGAGCAGTCTACAATTCTATAATGCTAGGATAAACGATATACTTATTCCATGGAAGCCCATACTAGCAGAACATCCAAAGTCGCTTGGAGATCTTTTAGTTGCTGATCGCGGCGGTTTGATATTTGAGCCAATTGGGGGTGTGCATGAAAAAGTTGCTGAACTTGATTTTGTTTCTCTCTATCCTAATATAATGTTTAAAAAAAATATATCAGCTGAGACTGTAATTTGTAACTGTTGTTCTCATTCCAAGTTACGTGTTCCAGAATTACTAAATTATTATATATGTGAAAAAAGAAGAGGGATAGTTCCTATATCACTAGAAATATTACTAAAGAAGAGAGCAATCTATAAAGATAAGAGAAACTCAATCACAGATCCCAAATTAAAAAAGATTTATGATGAAAGGCAAACTGCTCTAAAATGGGTTTTAGTTACAAGTTTTGGTTATCTAGGTTTTAATAATGCCAAATTTGGTAGAATAGACGCACATATTGCAGTATGCGCTTTTGATAGACAGATTTTATTACAAACAATAAGGATAGCAGAATTACATGGATTTAAAATCCTCCACGCCATAGTTGATTCCATTTGGATACAAAAGAAAGATGTTATAAACAATGATTATAAGGATTTAAAAACTGAAATAGAAAACAAAACTGGATTTCCAATTTCATTTGAAGGTATATACAAGTGGATTGTATTTGTTTCTTCAAAGAATAATGCTATACTGCCAGTTTCTAATCGCTACTTTGGTGTCTTTGAAGATGGAACTGTAAAAATGAGGGGAATAGAAGCAAGAAGACATGACACTGCTGAATTCTTTTCAAACGTTCAGCAAGATATTTTGAACATAATGTCAGAAGCTAACTCGATCAAAGAAGTTAGAGATTTGATGCCAAAAGTTAGGGATATTTTTCAAATGCATCTGGAGCTTTTGAAATATAGGAAGGTTTCCATAAATGATTTGGTTCTAACAAAGAGGATATCGAAAAATGTAGACGAGTATCAAAATAGGAATACGGTTGAACTAGATGCATTACTGCAATTAAAGAATGCAGGTAAATCTCCTAAAGCAGGACAAATTTTGAAATATGTAATAACGGATTATTATCGAAAAAATTCAAGAAAAAGAAGTATTCCAGTTGAATTAGTAAATTCAAAGACAGTGTACGATACAAAAAGGTATTCTGAATTATTAGTAGAAACATGTAATTCTGTTACAGAACCCTTTGGACTAAAGTTGACAAATGAGTAATTAACATCAGGTATCAAATTCGTTATTTTTGACATCAATATTATCTAGAACCAACTGTTTTGATTTATAATAGTCATTAATTTTTGTCTTTATTTCTCTTTATCCATCTGATAGACTTTCTCCAAGCGTTTCTCTAATTTAACACTGACATACGATGACAATTAAAAGTATGTTATATAATATTGCCATCAATTATCAATAACTATTTTTTTATTATTTGTTAATTATTATTTTGTCCTTCTCTTGGCCCACTTCAGTTTCATTTCGTTTAGAAGCTCGAAATTTTCATAAATAAATGGTCTTGTTTCCCTCATTCCTTCTATTATTGATTTTGCCTTCTGCCAGAAGGGACTAGGATTAAAAACATCAAAGTATAGATTAGTATCAATCAGTTGCCTTTTTACTAAAGCACCTGAAAGCTCAAAGAAACCACAAACCCGAATAAAATGGCATCTTTCTTGAGATGTACCATGATATTTTTGTTTATATTCTTCATAGCTTTTTGCATTGAAATCTTCAAGGAACCAGAGAATAGATTCTCTATTTCGATCATATATATCGTAGAGTGAAAACAGCACATCTACATCTTTATTTACCAATAATAATTAATTAAATAATCTATATTAAATAAGATTTTCTAAATAATAAATGCCTAACATGGGATTTGTAAATGGGTGACCAACAAGGTAATCGTCATTTTTGATATTCTTGGTTTCAATCCCTCGAATTACTAGATTCATTTTACAAATTCTTTTATGGTTACTCAACTATATAGATAGTGGATGTCCAAACGGATCACCAGAATCTGTAAGAGGTGCAAAACTGAATATGAAGAAGATACTGGATATCCTGTTTGTGATTATTGTTTAAAGCTCTTAGATAACTGGGAATGAATTTTTTGGTGGAACAAGGAACAGAATTGACACTATTTTACAACTCGAAAAAGGACATGAAAAGAGCAAAATTACAGTTGGATACGATGAAATAATGTCGTTACTCGCTCATTTGTTGAGTCCTCGCAAGAAGGAGAAGAACTTTGTGTCAACTCCTCTTGCTTTTACTTTTGCTAATAGTTCCGGTGAAGGATAACCGTAAATTATTACCGAGTGATCAGAAGCAAATTTTTCATAAAGTATCCGTAATAGCTCACTAAGGTTGGATAGGTGTGCTAGGAATGCTTCACAAGTTTCGTACGCCTCACGAATTTCACACTCGGTCTCATCAGTACTAATAAACCAGTCGAATTGAAGAGTCCCAGGATCCTTTTCCTTGGCTTGGATACATTCAGTCGCTTGTCGCTTGAAACCCTCCAGCATCCCTTCGCGAATTTTCATCTTAGCACTTACTTGTAAATTAGATAGTATCAATAGAAAACTACGAACTACTTAAAGCTCTGTGGTTGAGTAGTGGTAAAAGTTAGCTATATTTGTAATTAATATTTGTAATTAATTTTTCAATGATTAAATTTTAAACCTTGTGTCAATTTACTAAATATGGTATCAATAATATTCGGGTTCGGTGGGATGCAATACACTACTGTATGTAGTTCATTTTCGTAGTATAATCAATAATTGGACAACTTCCTCTTTCTTGTCTACTTCTTAGACGCACTCAGCCTACTCGTCAGTGTCTTCTTTGCCTTCACCTTCTTCACCTTCTTCACCTTCTTCACCTTCTTCACCTTCTTCACCTTCAGTTACGACTCCTGTCATATTCTTAAGTTGATCCGACGCTTGTTCTACTAGTTTCAGCGCTTGGGTATTATTGCCACTGTCTATTGCTTCCATTGCTTGATTGAGATAATCCTTTACCTGTGCTACATCTGCTGTGTTTTGAGCATATGTTATCGAAATAGTACCAACATTCAAAGCTATTGTTGCTACAGCAATTAGTATAATGTTGAAGAGCGAAGTTGTACTGGTTTTCATGTGGAAAAATATATAACGTGCACAAAATAAATAATAAGCGAAAAGGGTAAAAATTTCCACCTTTATAATTCCAATTTACAATTTTTGTAATTAGTAATACCACCTTTCCATCAATATGTATTATGTAACTTGGCTAGAATTAAATAATAATGGATCAAGGCGACCAACTTAGTTGATCGCCTCTGGTTACGGAATTAGAACTGATGGGCCAATTTGTTAAAGGCCCACCAGCAACGCGCGTATTCTTGGCGTTGTCTTGACACTTGTAAAGTTATGGTCAACAAATAATATAATAGTTTAAATCAAATGGAGCCGGTTTTTTAAATCCATTGCTCGATTTCTAATAGTTACTTCCGTAACTCCCGCAGCATCTGCGATGTCAACCTGTCTTACTGTCTTCCCCTCCATTTGGAGT
>Ga0193704_1000211_pt1 | contig 10178 bp, 9 predicted proteins | sample U3m1metaG_FD_143047 | JGI IMG/M metagenome (GOLD analysis project Ga0193704, IMG submission 143047) | Soil microbial communities from a riparian zone of the East river system, Colorado, United States - U3m1 | ecosystem: Environmental > Terrestrial > Soil > Riparian zone | place: USA: East River... | reverse complement strand
ATGCCGATGCAAAAAAATTTGGTAAACAAGTAGGGGGTGACATCATCGCCAATAAAAAGACTTTTTTGTTGATCAAAGCCCTCGAAAAAGTCAATGGGAAGAAGAAGCAAGAACTTATGAAATGGTTGGCCGCCAAAAAATTCAACAAGCAACAAAAAGTAAAAGCGGTTAGGTTCATTTATGATTCTTATAATATTCCTCAGCTTACGGAGAAAAAAATTGACGAATACTTTGCAAAAGGATTTAATGCTTTAAATGAAATCCGGGCAAGTGCTGAAAAAGATTTATTAATTGCTTTTACAAACGATCTGATTAATCGGCAATCGTAATTTTTATTTGCGTTTATGAAGGACAAGTTCTCCTCCCTTGTCTTTCACTGTTTCGCCCAACGTAAAAAATCCGGAGCCATCACGCTTCCAGGCAATGGCTTCGTCTTGTGGCCCTTTGTCATATGGCAATATGATAGGTCTTCTTTCAAAAAGTTTTGCAAGAGATTCATCGCCTTCTCTTTTCCAGTAATAGATGTTATCATAGTCTTTGATCAGGACTTCTCTCCCATCAGCTGAAATATCTGCTGCATTGATAGTATGGAACGGCAGCTTGGCAATAACATCGGCAACTAAGGTGTCCCTGGAAAACGGGTATGCGATTTCGTACAACTGTATAGAATCTTCCCGTTTGGAAAAAATGAACATGCTATGTGTGATGGGATCGATCGTAAACGCTTCCGTATCCCGAACCTGATCAGATAGTTGAACAACTAATGTGTCATAGTCAGATATGACCATTTCCTTCTGATCAGATATAATCGTTTCTTCAAATCGGTAAATAAACTTAAATGGATACTGAGCCTTATTGTCGCCAATATCACCTACATAAACATAAGTCTTCCCTTCGATAGGGCCTGGGCCAACAGCGATGTCTTCCCAATCGCGGTTTTTAATTTCCTTAAGCTTGCAAACCAATTTTATCTTCGCCCGTTCATCGATCAGGAAAACTTCCGCAGGATGACCACTGTCATTGTGCGTCCAATAATACCCTTCATTGTTTACACTTGCCACCAGTCCAGATGCTTCCTCCAATCGAATGTTAACTTTTCCAAGCATTTCGCCCTTAGTAAACAAGTCATTCTGGGCCTGCCTGCCGCAAGCCAAACAAAGTACAAGCGCGAAAAAAAATACTTTATTCATGACATGATGAATTGCGTGTAAGATCAATACTTCAAAAGCATTTTACAATACGATTTCTTCGTAATTTCATATATCACGACTAACCATTCAACGAGCATGGCAAATACAATTAAACTCCAGTCGCTTTCTCCCAATCTGGTGGCAAGTGATGTAAACAAGACCGTTGATTACTATACTAAAACACTCGGTTTCAGCCTGATCGCCTCTGTTCCCGAAAAAGGTGTGTATAACTGGGCTATGCTGATGCGGGATGGCATAACCATGATGTTTCAGTCGCTGCCAAGTTTGAAAGAAGACCTTCCACAGTTAGCATTCAACTCCAAAGGCAGCCTGGGAACATTCTACATCAAGGTAGAAGGTCTCGATGAACTTTATCGATCTCTCAAGGGCAAAGCCGATATCGTGGTGGAAATGCGCACGACCTTTTATGGCGCACGCGAATTTGCGGTAAAAGATTTAGACGGCTATTATTTGATGTTTGCCGAAGACGTTCCTAAGGATTAGCGTTACTGACCGGCAAGCCAGATGCCTTCCATGCGTTAAGGCCTCCTTCTAATTCGTACACATTTTTGTAGCCCCTATCGCGAAGTATTTTCGCAGCCTTTGCACTCCTTTTGCCCGAAGCGCAGTAGATAAATATTGGTTTGTTCTCAAGGGTTCCTAGTTTTTGATCAAAGCCATCATCGTAAACAATGCTTTGAGCATTAGCGATGCGACCTGTTGCAATTTCTTCCGGTGTGCGAACGTCCAGCACAATTGCACCTTGGGTTTCGCTCACCGTTCGTTGAAATTCCGCAGGAGCCAGAACGGTCTTTTGAGCTTCCCCTTTACACGCGAATAATACACACAAAGCAAAAAATACCTTCTTCATAGATCTATTTAATTTGCTAAGGTAATCCCGGATGTATTACTGGACAACTTCTAGCACTTCGCAAATTGATGGCACGAATTAGCTTATCAATTACTCACCCCTCAAATTATCCACCGGTTTCACGTAAATAGCACGCCATGCTTGCGAGCCAATTGTCCCCGCTCCGAAAATAATAAGAGTAGTCACGCCAATCACAATCGTGATCACATCCACCGAAACATGATAGGCAAGTTGTTCCAGCCACAAGTTATTGAGGAAATAAGCCGCTGGTACGGCCAATACAATGGCTATGAGCAGCATGGATACAAAGCCTTTTGACAAAATATAAATCAATGAGCCATCACTGCTGCCCAATACCTTGCGAATAGAGATCTCCTTAAGTCGCGTCTCAGTTGCGTAGGTGGCCATGCCCAGCAATCCAAGGCAGGAAATAATGATCGCTAAAAAGGCAATTACACTTAAGATACTGACCAAATCACCAAAGAAAATGTCGTAGATCTTGTGCACCTCTCCATAGAAATCTTTGTAGTCAATTTTCAATGAAGGATTGATTGTTGCCCACGCAGCTTCCACGCTTTTTCCTGCATCTTCGTACGCGCCCCTATACTGTACTTGTAAAATGTTCTGCTGGGCCGTATCGTAAATCAACGCAAGCGGCTCCATCTTTTCCATTAGCATCTGATGATTGTAGTCTTTTACCACGCCAATGATTTGCTTGCGCGATGAATCTTTCTGCAGAATAATTTCTTGACCGAGGGCATCCATCGGAGATTTGAAATGAAATGCTTCAACGGCTTTTTCGTTTAAGACCACAAAGTTTTTATTGGAGGCTCCGCTTTCTGTTAAAAAATACGTGCTAGCTACAAGAGGTATGTTTAGGTTTTTGAGGTAGTCTTCATCGGTGGAATAGTAACACAAATCTGTCCACTCCTTTTCATCCAATGAACGCTTATAACCCTCCCCATACGTTGAACCTGCTGCCAACACATGCGAGACAGCCGTCACATTCTCGATGTTATTGTACTTCAACAATTCCGTCTTCAACAGTTCGGCAGGCGTGTTGCTCAAGCCCACCACCATTTTCTTTTCCATGTTAAAGCCATGATCGGCCCGGAGGAAAAGCTGCAGCTGATTAAACACCACAATCACCGAAAGGATAAACACCAATGAAAAAGTAAATTGGGTGACCAAAAGCGTTTTGCGCAGTTTCATGCCCGAAAACAATCGCATGGTGTTGAGGCCCTTCAAAACTTTGACGGGCTGAAACCCACTGAGCACCACGGCCGGAAAAACTCCCGCCAGGATGCCGACAAAAATTGCAAACACCAGAAACACCGCGAACACAAAATAATTAGCCTCCAAATCCCATTTCATCAAGTGCGCGAAACTTAATTCCAGCATCAATGGCTTGAGGGCAATCAGCAATACAATTGCACCAGCCAAAGCGAGCAAAGCAACAATTACTGATTCGGAAAGAAATTGAATAAAAATCTGCCAGCGCATTGCGCCTGTTACCTTGCGCACACCTATCTCTCGGGCTCGAGTAAGAGAGCGCGCAATCGACAAATTTGTAAAGTTGAAGCAAGACGTAAGCATCACTACACCCGCCAATCCCATAAAAAAGTAAACGAAGATCCAAGGTAAAAACGGACCAATCGGATTGTTGATAAAGGCGCCCGGTGTAATACTCATCATTTGCTGAAGTTTGTATTTCACTTTTCGCTGGGTGTCGGGGTTAGTAATCACCGAAAAATGTTTTTTCTCAATTGATGTGAGACTTTTTTCGATATCTGCTGGCGTCTTGGTCTTCTCCAACAGCACATAAATCCATCCTGCTGTATAGTTATACCAGTCGTCCAAATCTTTACCTCTTTTAGCTTGCGCTTCCAGACTTTTGACTGTGCTGATGCTCGCCAAGGCATCGAATACGATATGTGATTTGTGATGATTGTCTTTAAGAACACCAGTAACTTTATAGGGGCCTTCGGTTCCTACCTTAAACATTTCGCCTACTGGGTTTTCCTGTCGGAATAATTTCTTCGCGGCCTTCCTTGTCAAAACAACGGAATACGGTTCAACTAATGCGGTGTTCGGATCACCATACTCTAATTCATATTCAAAAACATCCAGCACTTCAGGGTCGGCAAAGTACCCGGCAACAGGAATATTTACATTCTGTTCGATTTCCATCCACATGTTACCAAATCCACGCATAATCCGGGCAGCCTTTTCCACTCCCTGGTAATTATCAAGTAGTTCTTGTTTCAATGGCAGCGTGGTAGTTGCCGTTTCGTCCCTCGTCTCTCCTTTGGAGCTAGTTGGAATGGAGTTAATACGATAGATGCGATCTCGCTTGGTGTTGTATCGATCGTACATCATTTGGTCAGCCACCAGCATAATGATGACCATCGACAGTGCCATCGCAACAGCAAGGCCAAAAATGTTTATGATCGAGAAAAAGCGATGCCTCAACAGACTGCGCACGGCAGTCTTAATGTAGTTGCTAAACATAAAGAGTGTAGTTAAAGTAAAATGAAGATCGTTAATGAAACGGTCCTCATCGTTTGTTATTTACTTTCCTGTTGTTTCACCAGGAAATAGTAAATCAGAAATCCTATCGAAACAGAAACCGCAAATAGACCATATGGAAGCGGGGAGTAAGAGTCAAACGGAATGTATTCCATTAAAATTAATGAGAGTCCTGCAAAAAAAGTAATCAAGCCCCATTTCAGAGAGGAATACTTGTTCGTTATTTGAGATGCATGTTGTTTAAAAATGGCTTGTGTTTCCTCATTCACAAATCCTTTGTCGATCATTTTCTTTTTCAGAATATAATCGGTCATCACCTTAGCGAAGAAATAGACCGCGGCACCAAGGCTGCCTAAGATTGAAACCGGCATTAACAATTCATTAGTATTCATACGGGTAGTATTTTAATTTTCTGGTTTTGGGGCGTGAGACAGCAGTTGCGTTTGTAATGTTGCAGATAATTAGAAATTATTTGAAGCCGTTGGCAAAATCACTTCTTGGCAACTCTTCCAGCATCAAGAATCCAGCATCATTTCCCTAACTTCCTGCAACATCCCGTCCAAAACCTGTGTCTCACCCGAAAATGACAGATGATCAGGCCTTAGTCTCGCGAGTGGCAGGTGGGGATATGCAGGCTTTCAGGCTGTTGATCAAACAGCATGAAAGACTTGTGTCTCACATGGTTGGCCGTCTGATTGATAATGCTGAGGACCGCGAGGAACTTTGCCAGGACGTGTTTTTGAAGGTACATGAAAAGCTGAGTGAGTTTAATTTTCAATCGCGCCTTTCTACCTGGATTGCAACGATTGCTTACCGACACGCGGTAAATCATTTGAGAAAAAAGAAAATTAAGGTCAGCGATATTCCGGACGAGAAAAGTTTTACGGCTCATTTTGTGGCGGAAGATAACCCCGAGGAAAGGCTGGCTGATGAAAACATGGATGAACTGGTGATGAAATTCATTTCATTGCTGCCTGTTCAATACAAAGCGGTCTTAACGCTTTATCACCTGGATGGCATGAGTTATCCGGAAATAGGTGAAGCAACGGGCATGCCCGAAGGCACCGTTAAAAATTATCTCTTCCGGGCACGGGCATTGGTAAAAGAAAACGTAAAGAAGTATCTTGGCAAAGAAGAATGGCTATGACAACGAAAGACGAGGAGTTACAGAATCAAATCGAAAGGGCGGGATCGTCTTCGGAAGGCGTGGATGCCTACGCTTATAAAAAAGTATTCGATGTCTTAAAACAAGAGCCTGATTTTCACTTGCCCATCAATTTTGCAGATAAGGTGGTCCAGAAAATTGAAGCCAAAAAAGAATTATCAAATGATTATATCTGGTTCGGTCTTGGTATTTTCATGTTTGCCATTGCAACCATTGTTGCCATTGTGCTTACGGATTTTAAAGTAAGTTTTGGAGCGTTAAAGTTTATTGCTGGTTATCCAGGGCTTTTCATATTTGGTATCGCCTTTATCTTGTTCATTCAATGGCTGGATAAAAAGCTTGTTCGGCCGAAGGCATCTTTTTAAACTAATCTTGCAAGGGAAAGGCTGCACAAAAAAATCCACGTAAAGATTCGGGCTGCCTAATTTTCAGTAGTTTCATGGCTGATTTATCCTATGCAAAAACTGCTGGTCATACTTTTCTCTTGTCTCGTTACATTAAGTGCACCAGCACAAACATCGAGGCCTCCCAAAATAGGATTAACCCTAAGCGGAGGTGGAGCGAAAGGCATTGCACACATCGGCATACTACAGGCGATCGATAGTGCCGGATTAAATATCGATTACATTACCGGAACCAGCATGGGCAGTATTATGGGAGCCCTATATGCAGCAGGATATTCCGGCAATGATTTAGAAAAGATTGCGCGTGAACTGGATTGGACCAACCTCTTCTCTGGTAAGGCGTTGATGAAAAACGTAAACATCGATGAGAAATATGAATTTGATCAGTATGCGGTTGAGGTTCCATTTGAGAAGGGAAAACTCAAAATCGGAACTGGGCTGATTGAAGGACAGGAAATATGGCTCAAGTTCCAGGAATTGTTTTTACCGGTTTACAACGTCAAGGATTTTTCAAAATTCAGCATACCGTTTGCCTGTATCGCAACGGATCTAAGCACTGGAAAGGCAGTGGTGTTGGATCGCGGGGAAATAGTCACTGCCATTCGTTCCAGCATGGCCATTCCGTCTGTGTTTACGGCAATCGATTATAAAGACACAAAACTGGTAGATGGTGGGGTGGTTAGAAATTTTCCGGTAAAAGATGCCATCGCTATGGGAGCCGATTATACCATTGGCGTAAATCTGTCGCAAGGATTATTAACGGCCGACAAACTCAATAGCCCCGTTGATATTTTAATGCAGGTGGGCTTCTATAAGGATGCCGATGATTTTCAGGGCCAACGGAAGGCGTGTAACATATTGATTGAGCCAGCTGTTGAAGAATATTCAGCCGCCAGTTTCGGGAGTGCCGAGGAGTTGATCAGAATTGGCAAAGAGTCGGGAAGGAAATATTATCCTCAATTCAAAAAGCTGGCCGATTCCCTTCGGGCAATTAACCCGGGCTATACGTTCAGAAAAAACCGCTTGCCAGAACACAAGACCATTGTCATTGACGAAATCAAAATCAATGGACTAAAAAATACAACCCATACGTTTTTTATAAATCGTCTTAACCTCACCCCCGGCAAGGCATATGACGGAGCGGAAATTGCCCGTGCTATACGGAAAGTATACGGCTCACGAAATTATAATCGCATTGCCTACCACTGGGAGCCCAGTGCGTCAGGCCACGCTCACCTTGTCTTTGATGTGATTGAAAACCCACTCACGTATGTCAAGCTGGGCTTGCACTATAACATCTTCAGCAATGTTGCGCTCGTCACCACGTTGACAACAAAAAATCTTTTGTTCGATAGGTCAAAGACGACTTTTAAATTAAACATAAGCGAAAATTTCCGAATGCTGGCTCAGCAAAACCAATCGTTCGGAAAGAAAGACAACAACAATATAATCCTATCATTTTACCACGAACGCTTCAAATTCCCGATCTACTTAGATCTCCAGGAAACCTATCTTTACAAGAGTAATTTCACGCAGGTGGATTTCCGGCTGCAACATACATTTAATCAAGTATCGGCCTTAGGTATCGGAACGGCTCACGAATCGTTTAACCTAAATCCAAAAATATCAGGGGCTGTAAGTGTGGAAGCAGGAAACCGTTATTTTGACTCCTATCTTTATTATGATCTGAATACGCTCAACCAAAAACAATTTCCAACGGAAGGGTGGAAAATACATTCGAGCTTCGGGGTATATTACAACCAAAAACCAGACGATGTCTTTTATGACATCGCTGGCCAGGCGGGAACGGTTGATACGCTATCGTTTAAAAACTACGGGCAACTGCGCATCAACGTGGAGCGCTATACACCACTCAATCCAAAACTTACCGTGATTACGCAACTCAATGGTGGGGTGAATTTCAATAACAATCAGTCGTATCTTAATTTTTTTAACATAGGTGGTGTTACGGATTTCTTACGCAATCAAATCACGTTTGTTGGCCTGAGTGAATATCAGGCGCTCTCCAACAGCATTGTTGCAACGATGATGGGGTTGCAATATCGACCGTTCACTAACGTGTACACCCTGCTACGCGCAAATGCTGGATTGTATGACTTCGCTTATCAGTCGCAGAAATTAAACTCCAGCAATTTCCTGAGTGGATATGCTTTTACAGTAGGTTATTCTTCCGGATTTGGACCGATACAATTATCGGCCATGTATAACGATCAAACCAAAAACGTGACGGGCTACGTCAACATCGGATTTCATTTTTGATGAACGATGATTCAGGAGCATCCAAGTCACCCATTACGGGTGACGCTCTTGACTATGCCTATTGACGCAGCGTAATCCTGATCATAAGAATTAAAAACCCACTCATCCACTCATCCAAACCCGCAGTTTAACACGCCTCTATCGGTGTTGAATTTTTTCACACGTCTCGTAAATCATAAAGGGGTGTTTGTCGATAGGTCAATGGGATTCGTAGAATCATCGTCATTCAGGAAACTTAACTTGAAATTGGTTGTACTGACCGGACACAAAATAAGGGAAGATACCGGCACGTGATTTATGTTACTTAGCCATGAATAAAAACAATTTCAATGTCTCTGAGGGTCCGGACGGTTCGCACCAACTGCATAAACTACATCGCTCTCGCATTGACCCTGTGGGCCTGCACGAAATCGTCATCCGAAAAGGAAAACGCAAACTTGTTCCCACTCCTGGAGGCCATCGAAAGCACAGTTGTGGAATCGAACATCATTTATAAAGAAGTTGACGGGGCAAAGCTCATGCTGGATGTATATACACCTTCCGAAAACCTGGGTGAAGAACCGTGGATCCGCAGACCCGATGAGCCCAAACCAACACTCATATACTTCCACGGGGGCGGATGGGCCTCTGGCGATCGAATATCGCGCACCATGTATGTCCTTCCCTATGTCGAAAAAGGCTGGGCCGTTGTGAATGTCGATTACCGGCTACTCGGACAAACGAATCTCCCTGGCTGTATCGAAGATTGTCTAAGTGCAGTCGATTGGACGTTCAAGAATGCATTGAAATATGAGTTCGACACGACACGGATCGTGGTGTCGGGTGAATCAGCAGGTGGACATCTCGCATTAATGTCTGCCATGATCCTGCCTCGTGTGAAACGCTTGGGTACAATTAAACCTCACAAGCTTGCCGCAGTCGTCAATTGGTATGGTGTTTCCGATCTTCACAGAGCGGCTGCCTATTGGAACGCCAGTTACACCAACATCGTTACACGCGACTTCGAAAGCAACCCGGAAGCGCTTTATACAAACGCGTCTCCGGTTAACAATATTTCAAGCGAGACACCGCCTATTATCAGCATTCACGGTGACAAGGATCACAACCATCTCTTTGGGCAATCGATAGAGCTTCATGAAGCGTTGGACCAAGCACACATTCCAAACGAACTGGTGAAGATCTCCGGCAAGAAGCATGGAAACTTTACGGCAAAGGAAATGGAATATGCCTTTAATGAGATCTGGGAGTTTTTGGATACGCAACTAAAGGCGAAATAGGTCTCACGCAAGATTTAACTCCAGGTAAACTCAGGCAATGGAATAACTTTCCCTCCCTGCTTGGCCGATTCGTGAGCCAGAATTCCGACACAAGTTATATTAGCCGATTGAGATGCATTTGGATAAGGTTGTTTCTTGTTGACCAATGCCGATAGGAACTCATGAATCAGATGTGGATGTGAACCACCATGACCAGCACCCTGTGTGAACGAAAGGTGTTGGTGTTCATCGGCATCATACACTCCTTTCGTTGTAAATCGTTGAATGGGCTCAGGCAATCGTTTTGCATAGTCAGGAGATTCCACTTCTTCTGGAATTTCGGGTTCTGGCCGTTTTGCGGTGTGCATCACCAAGGGCTTTCCCTCAATTAGCGGCCACTCCACAGATTTTTTTGAACCATACACTTCAAAACTTTCGCGGTATTGGCGTGCTACGTCAAACAGCGATCGATAAATATGAGCG
>Ga0193704_1000202_pt1 | contig 10285 bp, 8 predicted proteins | sample U3m1metaG_FD_143047 | JGI IMG/M metagenome (GOLD analysis project Ga0193704, IMG submission 143047) | Soil microbial communities from a riparian zone of the East river system, Colorado, United States - U3m1 | ecosystem: Environmental > Terrestrial > Soil > Riparian zone | place: USA: East River... | reverse complement strand
GGCGCCGGCAGGGCCATGTGAAAACGTCTCGCGGAGTTTCGTTGGGTCTGGCACCGATGTTCGTCGTCGGAACTCGCCGCGATACAGATCATGCAATGTGGGTACCGACGAAATCGCGCACTCCGCGCGGCAGAGGACGATAGCTGAACTTCGGGAGGACGTCGCGGGGCGGCTCTCCCAGAGATCTGTCGCAGTCAAGCTCAACCGAACTTCATGTGGCTGAGCAGTGTGAAAGACGTTGAATGCCATCAACTCGCACACCGAGGAGCACCTCGCGCAGTATCTCGAGGAGCGTGCCAAGTTGTTCGAGGCGGAGCGCTATGCGTCGGCGTATCCGCTAGACCTGCATATCGGCGAAGCGCGAGTAATGGCCTTGGAATGCCACGGTGATCAGCTTCGTTGGGCCGTTGCGATGCTTGGCCACGTCGAAGTCGGCTTCGCCAGCACGGTCAGAGTCCCGATCATAAAGATCAGGTCGGTTGAGCAAGATCACTACATCAGAGTCCTGCTCGAGGCTGCCGCTCTCGCGAAGATCAGAAAGCATCGGCCGCTTGTCGGTGCGCTGCTCCGGGCCGCGGTTGAGCTGGGACAGCGCAACGACCGGCACATCGAGCTCCTTGGCGAGCAGCTTGAGCTGCCGAGAGAATTCGGAGACTTCGAGCTGCCGGGACTCGACCTTCTTGCCCGAGGTCATCAGCTGGATGTAGTCGATGATCACCAACTTGAGATCATGCCGTTGCTTGAGCCGTCGCGCCTTCGCGCGAATTTCCATCATGGTCAGGTTCGGCGAGTCGTCGATGAACAACGGCGCGTCGGAGACCTGGCCCATCTTCGCCGAGACTCGATTCCAATCTTGGTCACTCATCCGGCCGCCTCGAATGTGCGACAGCGGGATGCTGGCCTCTGCAGACAGCAGCCGCATGGTGATCTCGATCTGGCTCATCTCAAGGCTGAAGATGACCGACGTCAGTCCGTTACGGATTGATGCGGAACGCGCAAAATCCAGTGCCAGGGTTGACTTCCCGACCGCAGGTCTCGCCGCAATGATCACCATCTGCCCCGGATGCAAGCCGTTCGTCAGCTCGTCGAGATCGGCGAACCCGGTCGGCACACCCGAGAGCCCGGCGCCGCGGGACTCGATGGCCTCCATCTCATCCAGCGTCGGCTGCATCAGCTCCGACAGCGGCTTGTAATCCTCCGCCGCCCGTCGCTCGGTGACCGAATACACCTCGGCCTGGGCGCGATCGACGATGTTGTCGACATCGCCCTCCGCGGCGTACGACATCTGCCCGATGCGTATCGAGGCCTCGACGAGTCGGCGCAGGATTGCCTTCTCATGGACGATCTGGGCGTAGTAACCAGCATTGGCGGCCACCGGCACACTCGCGAGCAGGGTATGCAGGTACGGCGCGCCGCCGATGCGCAGCAGCTCGCCGCGCTTTCCCATCTCGTCGGCGACGGTCACCGCGTCAGCCGGCTCACCGCGTCCATAGAGGTCGATTACGGCGTTGTAGACCTGCTCGTGTGTGGGACGGTAGAAGTCGGCGCCGCGCAGCACCTCGACAACATCGGCGATGGCGTCCTTGCTCATCAGCATGGCGCCCAGCACGCACTGCTCGGCTTCCATATCCTGCGGCGGCGTGCGATCCGAGCGGCGAGCCTCGTCGCTGTAGGGCGGCATCACCTCGGCAACACTCACCCTTACTCCTTACAGATCCGCTGGACGCTGCCCCCGAGCCCGTTGGACACCCGCCCAAAACACCAATCGAATACGTGTTCGGAAGACTAGTGACAGGCACTGACACGTACGCGTTGCGTGACGCTGGGTGGGTCAACGCGGGCAACCGTACGCCGCCGCCGCCGGCCTGAACAGTAAGTTGTCCACAGGGCCTGTGGACAACAAATCATGTGCTGTGGGGGACACGCGGTGCGCTTGTGTAGACCCTGGGTACCGACCTGGGGACCGGCGCTGATCCGCACTCGCCAAACAGGATCTGACAAGGAGAAATGCTTGTCCAGACGGCGTGGATGAAAGTTCCTGAAGGGCAATCTCACGACTTGGATGGTGCCCGGCGGTGAGCTGGGATTTTCCCGACCGGAACGTATTACCCACAGCTTCATCCGCAAGCTGTTGAAAACCCAGGAGGCCTGACCCGAGACATTTGACAAGACATCGTCACATGTCCTTACGACATGATCGACTTGACGTGGAATATACCCTTAGGGGGTACCTGAGAGATCAAGGAAGGCTGATGCCTGATCACGACAGCCATCACGGCTACATTGCCAGCAAAGACGACTACCTTAGACGATTGCGTCGCATCGAGGGCCAGGCTCGTGGTTTGCAGAAGATGATCGAGGAAGAGCAATACTGCATCGATATCCTCACCCAGGTGTCTGCAATGACCCGCGCGCTCCAGTCGGTCGCTCTCGGCTTACTCGATGAACATCTCAGCCACTGCGTGGTCCGTGCTGCGGCCGAAGGAGGCGCAGAGGCTGACATCAAAATCGAGGAAGCCTCCAACGCGATCGCGCGTTTGGTTCGGTCGTAGTCCGTCTCATTGCTCCCTATCTTGCCAAGAAGGAAAGAAGGCCCATGTCCGTCACCAGCCAGTACGTCGTCTCCGGAATGCACTGCCACCACTGTGTGAGCTCGGTCACCGAAGAGGTATCTGCGGTCAGTGGAGTGACCGACGTCAAGGTTGATCTTGACAGCGGTCAGTTGATCGTGATCAGCGACACCGATATCCCGCTCGAGAGCATCGAGACGGCGGTGGACGAGGCAGGTTACAGCCTCGCTACCGCATAGGTCTCGCAGACCGAAGTCGACAATCACCGGCTGATCATGAATCCACCCGCCAAGCTCGTAGCCTTCTTAGCCTTACTGGTTGGGGTCTTTGGCCTCTCCTACGTCGCTGGCGGCCAGTCTCAGGCCCTGCTGGCGCCGGTGCAGATCCACAACTCCGAGATGCTCCCGCCGGCTAGCACCGCCGACGGTTACGCGCTGAGTGCTGTGGAGCCGACCCAGAAGCCAGGCAAGGACGTGCCGGTCGAATTCAATTTGACAGCGCCTGGTGGCCAAGTGTTGTCAGGGCTCGATGAGGACTCGGGCGAGCATCTGCACCTGATCGCCTTCCGCCGTGATCTCACCGGCTATCAGCACTTGATCGCACAGCAGGGTGAGCAGACTTCATGGTGGGCGTTGCTCAACCTGAAGCCAGGTCCCTGGCACGTGATCACCTACTTTCAATCACCGGCATTGGGCCGCGAGATCACCTTGACTACCGATTTCATGGTCAGCGGCGGGTATCACCCCACGCCGCTTCCACCGCCGGCCAACCAGGCCCAAGCCAAAGGGGTCACGGTCACACTTGCCGGCGATCTGAGCACCAGGGCCGACAGCAGCACTGCCGCTACCGTTACCGATCGTGGTCAGCCCGTGATCGACCTGCAGCCTGCCCACGGCGCCCTGGCCCATGGTGTGGTGATCAGGCCGGCCGACCTCAGCTATCTCCATCTGCACTCGAATTCCCAAGGCAGCGGGCCACAGCTGGATTTCTTCGGCAGCTTGCCGGACAAAGGCAGCTACCGGATGTTCGTTGAGTTCTTTCGCGTCTCCAGCGACACGCCATATGTGGCCGCGTTTACCGTGCAGGCCGCCCGATGACCGAACTACGCGTCCCCGTTCAGACGATCGAGCTCGACGTTCAGGGCATGACCTGCGCATCCTGCGCGGCGCGCATTGAGAAGAAACTCAACCGGCTCGAAGGTGTCAACGCCACCGTCAACTATGCGACGGAGAAGGCGACGGTTCATGCCGGCACTAGCACGACCACCCAGACCTTGATCGAGACCATCGAGAAGACCGGCTATCACGCGACGCTGCCGGCTGAGAGCCCGCGTGACCCCGATCTTGAGTTGCGTCGACTGCGTCGTCGGCTGATCATTACCGCTGCGCTGAGCGTGCCGGTGATCATGACCGCAATGGTTCCCGCCTGGCAATTCCCCTGGTGGCAGTGGATCTCGTTCGCTCTGACCTGCGTCGTCGTCACCTGGGGCGCTTGGCCGTTCCACCGCGCCACGCTGCTCAACCTGCAGCACGGCAATGCCACCATGGACACCTTGATCTCCCTCGGCACCTTCGCCGCGTTCGGCTGGTCGGCGTACGCGCTGTTCTTCGGGGCCGCGGGCGAGATCGGATTCACTCACCCGTTCGAGCTACGGCTGGTCAGGCACGCGCCAACGGCCAATCTCTACCTCGAGGCCGCCGTCGGAATCACCACTTTTCTACTGCTCGGACGCTACTTAGAGGCGCGAGCGAAGCGCCGATCGGGTGCAGCGCTGCGGGCGCTGCTGGACCTGACACCGTCGCAGGCCACGCTGCTGACGTCCGACGGCGAGATGGTCGTCGATATCTCGCAGCTGCACGTAGCTGACCGGTTTGTCGTGCGGCCCGGCGAACGGGTGGCAACAGACGGCGTGATCGTGTCCGGGCATAGTGCGCTGGACACTTCAACCGTGACGGGGGAGTCGGTGCCGGTCGAGGCAGGGCCCGGCGACGCTGTGGTCGGAGCAACCGTCAACACCCATGGCCGACTTGTGGTGGAGGCCACCCGGGTCGGGGCCGACACGCAGCTGGCGCAGGTCGTACGGATGGTAGCGGAGGCACAGAGCGGGAAGGCAGCGGTGCAGCGGCTCGCCGACCGGGTCTCTGAGGTGTTCGTACCCATCGTGATCGCGTTGGCGGTGGCAACGCTCGGCTTCTGGCTCGGCCAAGGCTCAGGCGTCTCCTTCGCGTTTACCTCGGCTGTCGCGGTGTTGATCATCGCCTGCCCGTGCGCGCTCGGACTCGCTACCCCGACGGCCTTGCTGGTTGGCACCGGCCGAGGCGCTCAGCTGGGCATCGTGATCAGCGGGCCTGAAGTGCTGGAATCCGCCCGGCATCTCGACACGATCGTGCTGGACAAGACCGGAACGATCACTGAGGGCCGGCTGGCTGTGTTGGCAGTGACCGCTGGCGGCGGCAGCACCGCGGATGAGGTGATCATGGCTGCCGGCGCCGCGGAGTCAGGCTCGGAGCATCCCATCGCCAGGGCCATCACCGGGTACGCGCGCGCCCGGGGCTCGCTGGCCACCCTCAGCAAGCTTCATAACCGTCCCGGCCTCGGCGTACGCGCCGAGTTGTCAGAATCTGGTGGGCCCGTAGCCCAACCAGATTCTGACAACTCGGTGTTGGTGGGCCGGCACGAGTGGATGGAGGCCGAAGGACTGCTCGTTGCTGAGGAGTTGAGGAAGGCCTACACGGCTGAACAGGCGCAGGGGCGTACGGCGGTGCTGGTCGGCTGGGCGGGCGAGGCGCGGGGTGTGATCGCAGTTGCCGATGTGCTGAAGCCCACGTCTGCCGAGGCGGTACGTCGGCTGCGTGGTCTGGGTCTACGGCCGGTGCTGCTAACCGGTGATCATGAAGCAGCGGCTCGAACAGTCGCGGCCGAGGTCGGCGTTGATGAGGTGATCGCCAACGTGCTGCCCCAGCAGAAGGTCGCCGAGGTGATCAGGTTGCAAAAGGATGGGCATCAGGTGGCCATGGTCGGTGACGGCGTGAATGACGCGGCTGCGCTGGCACAATCTGATCTCGGTATCGCACTCGGCACCGGCACAGATGCGGCAATGCATGCCAGTGACCTGACGCTGATCAGTGGCGACCTGCGGGTGGCGGCGGATGCCGTCCGGCTGTCCCGAGCGACGCTACGCACGATCCACGGCAACCTTTGGTGGGCGTTCGGCTACAACGTCGTCGCCCTGCCGCTCGCCGCAATCGGCTTCCTCAACCCCATGATCGCCGCGGCGGCGATGGCGCTGAGTTCACTGTTCGTCGTGACCAACAGCCTCCGCCTGCTGAGATTCCGCTAGTTGATTGCGCTCTGGCGGGCGGCCCGCAGATTCGCCTCCTTCGTCGCTCGCGAACATGCCCTGTCTTCAACGAAACCAGGCCGCGAGCTCCTGCAGTCGGCGAAGCGGACCGCCCGTCATAGCGCCGAGGTCTTCCGCACGGCATACCGCAAAGTGGCGAAGTCCGCCCCGTACGCCGTGGCCTCGAGGAGCTGCAACGGCGGGGTGACGATCCTGCGCGGTAGCAAGGGTGCACCGGAGCCGAGGAACACCGATGCGAAGCTGATCAGCACCTCATCCAGCAGACCCTGATCATGGAACTGTCCGACCAGATCACCGCCACCGACCAGCCAGATGTTCCGGCCGCCGGCCGCCCGCACCATCTCCTCGTGAATCGGCGCCACCTCACCGGAAACGAACCGGATGTCTGGGCCTTCGACCCGAGGCAGTTCTCGGCTGCTGAAAACCCAGGCTGGGAGGGAGTACTCCCACTTGCTCGGATCAGTGAGGAAGCCGGTGTGATTCGCGACCCACTCATAGGTCGTCGAGCCCATCGCGATTGCCCCGACCTGCGCGATGAATTTTGGATAGTGATCTTCCATCCCGGTCTGCTCGCTGAATTGGAAGAGCCAGTCGAGCGAGTTGTCAGAGTCGGCGATGAACCCGTCGATGCTGCTCGCTGTGTAGTACTGCGTAGCCATGGCACCTGAGCTTGCCATGTATGCACCCTGAGCTTGCCGAAGGGCGGATTGTGGGCGTGACGGGCTCAGTCCTGCAAGCTATGCGTGGTGGGCCGCCTCATGCTCCTGGTGGCCCACCGGCTCGAGCTGAAAGGTGCAGTGGGAGACGTCGAAGTGTCCGCCCAGGCATTCGCCGAGCCGGTCCAGCACCTCGCCTGAGCGGCCCTCGCTAATACAGGCGTGGTCCACGATGACGTGCGCCGACAGCACGGGTACGCCGCTGGTGATCGTCCAGGCATGCAGGTCATGAACGTCGACAACACCGCGTACCTGCTTGATGTGATCTCGCACCTCAGCGATGTCCACTCCCCGCGGAGTCGCCTCCAACAGCACGTCAACGACCTCGCGGAGGAGTGACCAGGCGCGCGGGATGATCAGCACCACAATCGCCAGCGAAGCGATCGCATCGAAGATCGTCGAGCCAGTGATCAAGATCAGCACAGCGGCGACGATCACCGCCAGCGAGCCGACAAGATCACCAAACACCTCAAGGTAGGCACCACGCATGTTCAGGCTCTTCGACTGAGCCGGACGGAGCACCAGCAGCCCGGCCACATTGGCGACCGCACCGACGACCGCCACCACTAGCATCAGACCACTGTCGATCTCGGCGGAGCTGCGCAACCGGCCGACCGCCATGATCAGCACCCAGACCGCCACCCCGACCAGCAGCAGGGCATTCCCCAGGGCAGCCAGCACCTCGGCACGCTGCAACCCGAAGGTGCGCCTCTCGGTGGCGGCGCGGGTCGCCAGAGAGGCCGCGATGAGGGCCAAGATTAGACCCGTCATGTCAGTCAGCACGTGACCGGCGTCAGCGAGCAGTGCGAGCGAGCCGGCGATCAGGCCACCAATCACCTCAGCGATCAGCACCGCACAGGTGATCACCAGGACGATGATGAGCCGCTTTCGGTGGGCGCCGGTTGCGGTCATCTCATGGTCGTGTCCGCTTCCCAAGTCACCCACCTCCTGCACGCCGACTTATCAGAATCTAGCTGGGCTATGGCCCACCTAGATTCTGACAAGTCGGCGAAGGGCCGCCACGAGTTGGTCGGTGATCCCGGGTTCGCGTACGGCGATGCGGATCCAGTCAGGACCGAGCCCCGGGAAGGTCTCGCCGCGGCGTACGGCGAAACCGTGCTCCCGTAAGGCGAGCCGGATCCAGCCGGGTTCGTGATTGCCGCGTACGCCGCTGGTGTCGAGGAGCACGAAGGAAGCTTGAGGCCGGCCGGCCGGCTCAAGACCGAGGGGGATCAACTGGTCCATGAGGTAGGCACGCTGAGCGGACATCTCCTTAGTAGCCTCAGCGGCGAGGCTTCGTGCCTCTGATGTCAGGCAGGCGGCCGTGGCCGCCAGCGCCGGGGTGGAGACTGACCACGGCGGCTGTTGGCGCTGCAGCGCGGCGATCAACATCGGGTCACCGATCACATAGCCGGCGCGCAACCCGGCGAGCCCCCAGGTCTTGGTCAGGGACCGAAGGACCAGCAAGCCGGTCATCTCGTTGCCGATCATGGTCTCGGTTTCACCCGGCACGCAGTCCATGAACGCCTCGTCGACGACGAGGACACGTCCAGGCCTGCGTAGCGCGGCGATCACCGCTGCTGGATGCAGCACGCTCGTCGGATTCGTGGGATTGCCGATCACGACAAGATCGGCCTCCGCAGGCACCTGGTCGCTGTCGAGCCCAAAGTCCGCGGCGGCCGACAGAATGAGCCGTTCGGGCCGGTGGCCGGCTGCAATGAGCGCTGCCTCGGGTTCGGTGAACTGCGGATGGATGATCAGCGGCCGCGCGGCGCGCAATGCGCGGGCTAGCAGGGTGAATGCCTCCGCGCCGCCTGCACTCGGAAGTACGTGATCGACGGCTACGTCGTGTGCTGCCGCTATGGCTTTGGTGGCGGCGTCGGTGTTGGGATATGCAGCAAGATCCTTCGTCGTCTGATTGATGATCGTCGAGAGCCAGTCCGGCGGTGCCGGCAGGCGGACATTGACAGCCAGGTCGATCAGGCCTTCGGTGGCATCGCGATCTCCGTGGTGTCCAAGATCGTGAACCGGTCGGTCGAGAGTCCTCGTGTGATCATGGACGGCGTTCGCGAAGCGTTGGGCGAGCTCCGGATGTCCGGCCCAGTGGAGGTGCAGGTAGCTGGCGTGCAAAGTTTTCCGACCGATCCCGGCCGGGTCGGCGGAGAAGCCGATCGGCTGACCGTCCATCAGCCACGCAGGGGCTGCGCCGCTGTTCGGTCGCACCGCTGTGCGATGAAACTCATGCCCGTTGACCTGGCTCCCAGCGGCAGCCAGAAGTTGATCATGATCTGCGCTCATGGTGCGGTAGCTCAGTGTCAGCCGCTCACTCATGACCGCTTCCGCATCGATCGCCCCGACCATCAGCCGCCGATCGAGGCTTCGGCACAGATAGATGAGGCCGGCACACTCAGCCACCGTCGGCATGCCAGCCTCAATCGCCGATCGAATGGCTGAGAGCAGTGCCTCGTTGACCGCCAACTCCGCAGCGTGCACTTCCGGGAATCCGCCGCCGAGATAGAGCCCCGCCGTTCCGGGAGGAAGCTCCTTGTCCACAGTTGGGTCGAAGATCACGGGTTCACAGCCGGCAGCTCGGAGCAACTCGTCGGTCTCGGCGTAGCGAAATGTGAAGGTTCGTCCAGCCGCGATCGCTACGACTGGGCGCGCACTGGAAGGCGGCCGCACCTGGTTGGCAGCAGACCACGGCTCGGCCTCCAGGGCGGGCGCCGAATCCGCGATGGACAAGATCGAGGTCAGCGAGACGTGATGACGAATTCGTCTGGCGAGCTGGGCAACCGTCTCGGCCGCCTCCTCATGCTCGGCCGCCGGCACCAAACCGAGATGCCGGGACGGGACCTCAATGCCGGCATCGCGCGGCAGCACCCCGAGCACCTCGAAGCCCGACGCCTGCACGGCCGCGACGATCTCTTGGGCATGTCGTTCGGATCCCGCCTTGTTGATGATCACGCCACTCAACCGGACGCTCGGGTCGAATGTGTTGAGTCCATGGACGATGGCAGCCGCGGTACGCGAAGTGTGAGAGATGTCCAGCACCAAGATCACCGGGGCTCGGACCAGGCCAGCGACGTGCGCAGTGGAGGCGAATCCGTCCGTGCCCATCTGCCCGTCAAACAGCCCCATCACGCCTTCGATGACCGCAATATCGGCGGGCTCTGGCGTGTGCGCCCCATGCAGCAGTAGCGGCGCTATCTGGTTCTCGCCGCAGAGGTAGGGATCGAGGTTACGTCCGAGCCGACCGGTGGCTAGCCTGTGGTAGCCCGGGTCGATGTAGTCCGGACCCACCTTGAATCCCGCAACTTTCAGTCCTGATAGACCAAGTGCGCCCATCAGCCCGGTGGCCACGGTGGTCTTGCCATGTCCCGAACCAGGTGCGGCGATCACCAGACGCGGCAGTGTCGTCGCCGAGTGCGCTGACTCGGCATCGATCACCACTCGATCCCCCGCTGGCCCTTCTGCCCGTCGTCGAAGGGATGTTTGATCTTGGTCATCTCGGTGACCAACTCAGCCATCTCGATCAACTTCGGGTCAGCCCGCCGACCAGTGATGACCACGTGCTGGTAACCGCTGCGATGCGACAAGGTGTCGAGCACATCCTCGAGATCAACCCAGCCCCCGTTGCT
>Ga0193704_1000201_pt1 | contig 10303 bp, 16 predicted proteins | sample U3m1metaG_FD_143047 | JGI IMG/M metagenome (GOLD analysis project Ga0193704, IMG submission 143047) | Soil microbial communities from a riparian zone of the East river system, Colorado, United States - U3m1 | ecosystem: Environmental > Terrestrial > Soil > Riparian zone | place: USA: East River... | reverse complement strand
GTTTGTTGGCTTCGGTAAGCCATTTTTGCCAGGAAAAGTAACAACTGAAACAGTTGAAGCTTATGATATTAATGGTAATCAAGCAACATCTTATACTACTATTGTATTTGATGGTGAGATTAAAGCAACCGTGTTTAAAAACATGGGTCATCCATTAGCAGTTGATGCTGTTGCAACAGTTGTAGCTACAAGTGTATTACAACCATCACCAGCATTTGCTACAAATGGTCCAGCATTAGTAGCACCATAATTAACTAATTAACTAAAAGAATAAACTCTCACGAAAATAGTGAGAGTTTAAGTTGTATGTATTAATGCTAATAAACAAGTTTTAAAATCATTAATAAAAGATGATATATATACTATAGAAGGATTTACTAATAATGCATTTGATGGTAATAATCATGGATTATTTGGATTACATTTAAAAGAATTGAAATTATATAATGATTTAAATGTAAGATGGAGTTTTAATCCTAAAAGATTTGTACCATTAGATATATTAAATAATGATAGTATTCTTGAAGAATTATTAGAAACATCTTTAATTAAATAATATGTATACAAATCAAATTAAAAGATATTTATCTAAAATACCTAAATTAATATGGTTATTTTTAATTGCATATTTATTTATTTATTTATGTTGTGCATTTGTTCTTTGGGATATATTATGGATAACTTGTTTAAAGAAATCTGATGGGTTTATTAGAGGATTTGTATTAGTTATGTTTATATTTATTAATTATACTATTTTAATATTTTATAATGATACTTATTAATTATGAAATCATATAAATTAATTAAAAAATATCCAGGATCTCCTAAATTAGAAACTATTATTGAACCACCATTATATAAATTACCAAAAACTGAAATTATGGTTGCTGGTTGTTGTTTAGAACGTGGAGAATATTCTGAATATTGGGAAGAAATAATTGAAAAAGATTATGAAATATTATCATTTAAAAATATAAATGCTCAAAGTATTTTAACATTAAAAAATGGTTTATATCATTATTATAATAACTTATTTCCTGAAGATGATCCATTAGATTTTACATTAGAATCATCATTAAAAAAAGATTTTCTTAAAATTCATTCAATTAAAAGATTATCTGATAATGAAATATTTACTATTGGTGATAAAGTAGATTCTACAATCTCTGATTTAGGTAGAGCTACAGATCTAACTGGATTTAAAATTATAGATAATAAATTAACACTTGGTTTAAGAAATTTAGGTTATTATCCTTTAAGTACTATAATTTTACCCAAACAACCATTATTTGTAACAGAAGATGGTGTTGAAATATTTGGAAATATTAAATTATTTTATATTACTAAATCATGGAAAATATCTAGTTTTGGTTATATAAATGGAATATGTAATGGTGTGGCAGATCATTTAGGATTTGATAAATATTTCTATTCTCAATCAAAAGCTGAAGAATATATATTAATGAATAAACCTTGTTTATCTATTAATGAAATTGTTGATACTCTTAGATTTCATGAAAGTAGTTTATATGGATATCAATTAAAAGAATTAGTTCGATCAAAATTAAATAAATAATCAAATTTTTAACAAATATTGAAGTTTTATAAAAAGTATATCTGAACTAAGTATACTTTTTATTTTTATAAGGGAAGGTCGTCTAATGGTAGGACGCAGGATTGTTTTGGTACTTTCTGAAATCTTGGTTCGAATCCAACTCTTTCCACAAATTAAATAATTATATTATGTATGTTAAATAAACCATTAAATACACACCCAGATATTATAGATCAAATAGAAAGTGATCTTAATATTTATTTAGAATCATTACCTTGGATTAAATCATATACTGTATTAACTACAATTAGATTACCTGATAGTAATATCTATAAAATAGGTGTTGTAATTAATGGTGAAATAACAGATATGACTAGATATATAGGTACGAGTAATTATCATTTTAGAAAAAATTTTAAACAAAACTAATGATTACATTAAAAATAGAAAGAACAGATAATAGTAACCAGGTTATTAATATGTCTGAAGCAGTATTGCGTGATGATAAAGGTCGTAAATTAGGTCATGAACAATTTAACATGAAAATGCGTGAACTTGCTAAACAAGTTGGAGGTGATTCATATAAATCTCATCGTGTAATTTATAATTAATTATGAGAAATAGAAAACTTAGTCAAATAATGCCTTGGTATTTAGGGCTAATATTATTTTTCTTTATATATTTAATAATATGTAATATATTAGCAATGTATATATATGGAACTTTAAGTTTAACTTTATTTCCTAGTGATGCTAAAGTTGTAATGTGTTTTATATCAATATTTACAGCAGGAATTAGTACAGGAATTACATTTGGTCATGATTTATAAAATGAAAAATAAACAATTTATATTTAAACTAATGGTTCTAGGAATCATTAGTTTATTAGCATTTAATAATAATTTATTTGCTCAAGATACAACAAAACTTTCAACTAAAGAAGTTTATAATGATATTAAATCATTAGCTCCTCATATTGAATCAGCAGTATCATCATTAGCAACAGGATTGAAAACAACTGTTACTAATGTTTGGGATATTCTTGTTAGGCAACAATTAGTATATTCTATTGTATTTCTTATATTAACTTTAGCTTCATTAATTAATTGGTATATATTTACTAAAAATAATATATATTCTGATAAAATTAAATATGAAAAAGTTAATCAAAAAGTTAATATGACTGTACCAAAAGATGGTTGTACTATTAAACAAATGGAGGAACAATCATCTTATTATAGTAAAGTAATTCAAGTTAATCAAGAACAATTAGAATTAGTACCAACATCAACTATTAGTTGGTTCAAATATATTCATTTACTTATTTGTTTAACATTATCTTATTTTTCTTTTATTCATTTTTCAGCTATGATTACAGGATTTATTAATCCTGAATATGGTGCAATTGAACAAATTACTAAGCTTGCTTTAAGTTTAAAATAAAATGAAAATAACTGCAACAAGTACTTTAAAAAATAATTTTAAACCATTTTCTATAACTGTAACAATTAATATAGAAACTGAAGATGATTTAAAAACATTAAAAAATGAGTTTGAAGAAGCTGATTTAGCTAATGGTTATTTAGGTGATGGAGATAGTAATTATTATAAATTAACTAAAGTTTGTGAAGAAATTGAAAAAATTTTAAAATAATATGAATGATCAAATCTTATTAGAAATGGTGAGAAAAAATATGCTCATCAAGATAAAAGAATTTCACGATCAACATACCAGTAATACAACTCTTGATATTGGTGTAAAAGCTGGATTAAAACATTGTGAAGTTAATCTTAACAAAATAATCGACGCAGAACTAGAAAAGTTGAAAAACAGTTAGTTATAGAAGTGATCTAACATTAAATAAAATTACTCGTGGTTCGTATTGGTTAAGTTACTAGAGGGAAGTCGTTCTCCCTCTAGTTTTTATTTAAAATTATGAATATAATATTATTAATATTATTTATAATATTTATGTTAGTAATACATAGATGTTGTAGATTTAGAAGAAATTAATTATGAAAAAACTATTTGCACCATTATTAGGAATAACATTAGGAATGTTAAGTGGTTTAGTTGTATTACAACTTATTTTTAATTATATAAATAAATAACATGAAAAAGTATTTAAGTTTGTTATTTATAGTAATAAGCTTAAATGCTTATTCTATAAGTAAAAAAGAAGTTTATCATTTGTTAATAAAACATAATGTTAAACACAAATCAATTGTATTAAAACAATCATTATTAGAAAGTAATACATATAAATCAAGAATATGTAAAACTAAACATAATATATTTGGTTTAAGAAAAGGAAATAAATATAGATATTTTAAATCATATGAAGATTGTATAATATTTTATAAACATTGGCAAAATAAGAGATATACTACTAATAAAAAATCTAAATATCATAAACATTATTCTAAAGATTATTATCAATTTCTAAAGAATATTAAATATGCTACAGATAAAAGATATATTTCTAAATTAAAAAGAATAAAAGTGACAAAACAAATAAAAATTTGGGAAGATGAATGTAATAGAGGAGAAGGAAACCAAATTAGTTGCCGTATATGATATTGAAACTTTAGCTAGTTGTTTTACATATACAGATTATAATATTGATACTGGAGAAGTATCTCAATTTGTATTACATAAAGATAGATTTGAATTACTTGGCTTAATACAACATTTAAGACGATGTAAAGGCTTAATTGGATACAATAATATTAATTTTGATTATCCTGTTATACATTTTATTATAAAAAACTATAATAAATGGTTTGGATTAGTTCATGATAACAAAATTACATATCAAGAGATAATATTAGAAATATATAATAAAGCTCAAGAAACTATTGCTATTAGTAATAAAGGGGGATTTCCTTCAATTAAACCAAAAGAAGTACTAATACACCAATTAGATTTATTCAGAGTTTGGCATTATAATAATAAAAATAGGATGACTTCATTAAAAAGCTTAGAAATAAGTATGAATTATCCTAATGTTATGGATATGCCTATTAGTCATAAGAGTTTAGATATTACATTAGATGATATTCCTAGTATTCTAGAATATAATTTAAATGATGTAATGGCTACTTATGAATTCTATAAAAAATCTGCTGAGAAAATAGCATTAAGAAAACAAATACAAGCTAAATATAATATTTCATGTATTAATTTTAGTGATAGTAAAATTGGTGAAAGCTTAATGTTAAAATTATATTCTGAAGAAGTTGGTAAAAGTCAATGGGATATCAAAGATCTAAGAACTGAAAGAGATTCTATTAATGTAAGTGATATCTTATTTGACTATATCAAATTTAATTCTAAAGAATTTAATGATCTATTATCTTTTTTTAAAAGTATTGTAATTAGAGATACCAAAGGAGCATTTGCTAAATCTGCTATATATAAAGGATTTAAATATGATTATGGTACAGGAGGTATTCATGGTTGTATTGATTCAGGTATATATGAGTCAGATGATGATTTCATTATTATAGATGCTGATGTTGCTTCACTATATCCAAATATAGCTATTAAGAATAGACTATATATTGAGCATTTAGGTGAAACATTAGTAGATATATATGATAATGGTATTGTTCAAGAAAGAATTAGAGCTAAAAGAGCTAAAGAAATGTCTATTTCTGATGCTTTAAAATTAGCAGCTAATTCAGTATATGGTAAATCTAATGATAAGCATAGCTTTTTATATGATCCTAAGTATACTATGGCAACAACTATTAATGGTCAGTTATTATTAACAATGTTAGCTGAATGCTTAACTGATAATATACCTGATTTATTAATGATTCAAGCTAATACTGATGGTATAACTGTTAAAATACCAAGAAAGCATCAAGATTTATATTATAAACTATGTAAAGATTGGGAAGCAATTACTAATCTTGAATTAGAATATGTAGATTATTCTAAAATGGTAATTAGAGATGTAAATAATTATTTAGCTATTACCACAACAGGTAAAGTTAAATATAAAGGTGCTTTTGAAGTTGATAAAGTTATAGGTAGTGAACCTGCATATCATAAAGATAATAGTTTTAGGATTGTTCCATTAGCAGTAAGTGAATATTTTACTAAAGGTATTGCACCTGAAGAAACAATTAGAGCCCATACTAATATTTATGACTTCTGCGGAAAGCAAAAGTTTGATAGACATAGTAATGGTAAAATACATTATTTGTTAAACAATGAAAAAATAATTGAAGATCAACAAAAAAATGTACGATACTATATTTCTAATAAAGGAGCAACTTTTGTAAAACATTATACTAAAGGAACAACAGAACTTATTAATAAAGGATATAGTGTGACAATTTTTAATAAATATGTTGAGAAATTAATAACTGAATATGATATAAATTATAGTTTTTATATTGAAGAAAGTTATAAAATGATAAATGTAATTGAAAATAATAACCAATTAAAACTTTTTTAATTATGCCTAATAATGAAGAACCCTCAATAAGATGGGGAACAGGAGAACCTATTATATTTAGAACTGGTAATACAACACATCGTGTGAATCCATTAACACTAGATGAAATTGCTAATTTTTTAAATGATGATGATGTACCTCAAGCAGTAGCTGATAGTGAATTTGAAGAAGTACAATCACCAATAGAAGAAGCTACTAGAGCTAGTGCTTTTAATGGTATGCGTGAATATTTAAATAATGAAATTAATGCTTGTAGACGAGAAAGTGATAGATTAAGTCGTTTAATTACTAGTAATAGATCTCTTTTTCGTACTCAAAATAATTTATTACAAACAGCTTTTAGTAGACCTTCAATAGATAGTATTAATCGTACATTAGCAGATTTAAATATAGAACATGAAAGACTTATAACTCAATTTAGTACTAATAGTACTCGTCAAGGTGAATTAAGTGCTCAATTAGGTAATTTATTATCTAGACAAATAACTGGAACTTTAACAGGAACTACTAGACCAACAACAAATAGAATAGATCCTTTTGATGGTCTTACTTATTCATTAAGTTATGGTTCAACTAAAGAAAAATTTGAGAAAGTTGAAACTGAACAAAGAACTATTACTACTAAAAATGGTCAAATAGCTTGCTGTACTGTTCCTATTGGATTTGAAGGTGATTATAAAGAAATTGAAAAACAATACAATTGTGGAAATCCTAATTTTCGTATAAATAGTGTTAATTTCAAATATAAAGCTGGTAAAGGCAAAAAAATGAAATTAGGAGGTAATTTTTATGAAAATATGCTTAGAGGTGTTAATTCTCCTGATCCTCGTTTAGCTTTTAATAAATTGATGACAATTAGAAGTGAATATCCTTATGTTCATTATTCTAAAACTACTCAGTATATCAGTGATGCTAGAAATGCTTCAAGTAATGTAATATTAATAAATGCATTAAATAATTTAAAAAGTTCTTTTATTACTTATACTCTTCGTGATAGTAAGTATATGCATGGTTTTGTAATTGAAACTAGTTATACTACTATGACATTTAAAATGATTGGGATTTATGAAGATAGAAATCGTACGATTGCTGGAGGTAGGTATCAATTTCTTATTAAAGATATGGATATTAGTCCTAGTAGGATTGGTAATGCTAATACTCATCATGATATATTGTGTAAATATTATATTAAATCGTCTGAAGCTTCTGCTAAAGCCTTTGGTTTTACAAAAGAAAAACTAGAGATGGTTAATATGGATTTATCTGATAAAAAACATATTGAATCTTACGAATTTGATATGGGATATAAATCTAAAAAAGTAGGAATTGTAGATACTATTGTTATTACAAGAAATGGTAAAAATTATAGATTCTTATTATCAGATATTTATGTAATATTACCAAGTATTGATGGTATCAAAGAAAGAGTTGATAAAAAACCTATTAAAGAAGGTTCTACTGTTAAAATCATTGATGATAGAAAATTAGGTCTTAAAAAAAATCAAGAAGTAAAAGTAATTAATAAATATCAAACTAATAAATATTCTAAAAAACAGGATATATTTTTAGTTCAAGATATTACTAATAATAAAACTCATATTGTTAAAGGTAAAAATATTAAATTGATATCATGATAGCGAAAACAAAGAAGTATACAATGTTTTACCCTCTTATTCTTAGTAGACACCCAAGTCACGGAGTAATAAGAAGAAAGAATAGAGTTCTTCCTTTGTTACCTTTTAGATCAGTAGTTAGACTTGGTTCTACTACTGTTCTAGAGGATAATAGAGTTGAATGTAATAGTGTAGAAGCTGTTCAAAATAGTGCTAATAAACTTAAAATGAAGCGTTGTTTTGATGCTTTGGATGTAAGAACAGCAGTATGGTTAAAAGGAGAAATGAGTACAATTGAAGATATTGTAGCATTAGGATTTCCTTTAGTTGTTAAGCATATTTTTGGTAGTCGTGGTACTGGTAATTATTTAGTTAGACGTCAAGAAGAATTAGAAACTATTTTACAAGGTAAAACATTATCTAATTATATTTTTGAGAAATTCTATAATTATTCAAGAGAATATAGACTTCACGTAACTGAAGATGGTTGTTTCTATACTTGTAGAAAGATGCTTAAAACTGATACTGATCCTGAAGATCGTTGGTTTAGAAATGATTCTAATTCTGTATGGATTGTTGAAGAAAATGAAAACTTTGATAAACCAGTTAATTGGGATTTATGTGTATCTGAATCAATTAAAGCTCTTAAGGCTGTTGGATTAGATGTTGGCGCAGTAGATCTTCGTATTCAATCAAGATTAAATAATAAAGAAATAGTTCGTGAAGATCCTGATTTTATTATTGTAGAAATCAATAGTGCTCCCTCATTTGGTGAAATTACTGCTCAAAAGTATACTGAAGAAATTCCTAAAATTTTAAAACGTAAATTTATTGCTAATGTCTAGACAAACAACATTTAATATTATTGTAGACGGTAGTTATACATATAGAGGTGTACCTAAAGAATGTTATGGTACATATACTAATGCTGATAATACATATGCTAGGATGAGAACTCCTGCTAAAAGTACAGGACAAATAGAAGTATTTGTTGCTGAAGAATATCCTGAAAAAGTTCAAGGTAAAATGATTTTATCTAGAGAACAAATGCTTCAATTTGTAGAATTACTAAGAACAGATTTTAAATTTAAATTTGGATTTGTAGAAAAAGTAAAAAATGATAATTTTAAAGCTCTTTGTTATAAATTTACTTTAGAAGAAAAAGATTTTAATACTTTTGCTGAATTAAGATTGCTTTTATATCTAATTAGATATACTTATGAAGATAATACCAATGTCTTATTAAAAGGAGCTCTTGAATATTATGATCAATTTAAAGAAGAAATCACATTTTGGGATGCTTTTCAAATTGTTCATTTTGTATGGAGTCAAAATTATTATCCTTATCCTAATGGTTATAGAATCTTTAATTATGGTGTAGTTTCTAAATATTTATCTATTGAACAATTAAATACAAATTGTAAAACTTTAGGTAATATTACAGATTTAGAAGAATTATTAGGTACTACAATGAGTCAACGTAATAATGCTATAGTTAATTTTAGATATTTCGTATTATCTAAATTAGATAAACCTAAAGATATTATTGCAGAATGGTCAAATATTGATGATTCTTTATTAACAGTTAATTATAAACCACTTTCAAAAAAAGTAGAGGAAACAGTATAATGGATAAGACAAAAATGATTGTTGTATATGGCTCACTTCGTAAAGGAGCATATAATTTTGATAGATTTGTAGATATTTTTGGTGAAGACAGTATTGAATATAAAGAAACTAAAGTAATTACAGGCTTTAAATTATATTCTCTTGGTCCATATCCAGGAATTAAACAGTCTAATAATGAATCTGATAAATTAGTAGTTGATATTCTTCATGTAACTAATGAAGTATATGATGCTATCTATAATATGGAAATTGGAGCTGGTTATGAAGCTTTAAGTATTAAAGATGGTGTTATTTATTTATATAAATATCCTATTAATGAAGAAAATTTAGTTAAATCTGGTGATTGGTTAAAAAGAGTAACAAAATGAGTGAATATATAGTAAATCATAAAATTGGTAGTGATCCTGAAGTATTTATCTTTGATAAAGCTAAAAATGAAATTATATCATCAATTGGTATAATTCCAGGAACTAAAATGAATCCTTTATTCAGACAGATAATATTATGACTGAGTTTTGTGTTCCAGAATCTAATGATGCTAAACAGTTTCATAAAGATTTTCAAATCTGTTTAGAACAAGGATCTAAATATTTAAATAATGATCAAGAGTTTTTAATTAAACCTTCTTGTCATATTAATATGAAATATTTAGATAATCCTCAAGCAAGAGAATTTGGTTGTGATCCTGATTATAATGCATGGACTGATAAAATTAATTCATCACCAAATGCAAATACTAATCTTAGGACTTGTGGAGGTCATATTCATATTGGATATGATAATCCTGATAATATTCTATCTATATTCCTAATTAGATCTATGGACTTATTTCTAGGAGTTCCAAGTATTCTATTAGATAATGATGGAGATAGACGTAAAATGTATGGTAAAGCAGGTGCTCATAGAATGAAATCTTATGGTGTAGAATATAGAGTTCTCTCTAATTTCTGGCTAAAAGATGAAACTCTTATTGATTGGGCATTTAAATCTGTACAACAAGCGATTGATTTTACTAATAAAGAAGCTATTATTTATGAT
>Ga0193704_1000197_pt1 | contig 10397 bp, 9 predicted proteins | sample U3m1metaG_FD_143047 | JGI IMG/M metagenome (GOLD analysis project Ga0193704, IMG submission 143047) | Soil microbial communities from a riparian zone of the East river system, Colorado, United States - U3m1 | ecosystem: Environmental > Terrestrial > Soil > Riparian zone | place: USA: East River... | reverse complement strand
TGCAGCCAAAAACGAATATCTACATTATCTGAGACTCTTAGAGGAGAAAACTTTAATGAGAAAAGATTCAGTCGTAATAGCAGACAATGTAATATTATATGAAAACGAAATGAAGGATTATTTAGGATATGTTAGAAGTTCTGGTAGATATAAGAGCCAGACTACTGAAACTACTTTGGAATTTAATAAAAATGTTAAAGATGCTCTTGAAATAAGTCTTAGGTCAGAAAAATAATTTTTACTGCGTCGTATGTCCAAGTCGTAGTAATGATTCTCTGTGTAGCGGATGATGAACTTATCAATTATATAATTAGAAAAATGTTTGTAACTCCCAATTATCCATGACTGGCTGCTTAAAGTAGTATGGCTAATATGCAGATTCAATGGTTTGATGCAAGTATACAAAGAAAATAAAAATGCTTTTGTTTGAAAGTAATGATAGGGAGCTACATTTGACCAATACTGAAGCTGTCAATAATCGCACTATTGGTAGTAGTAGGTAGGTATACTCTACTTTAAGACTTTAAGACTGGGAAAGAACCATTGAATCTGGCAAAGGCTGAGAGGATTAAACTTCTGGGTCTGTATTTTGTGTGATAAACAATTCACAGATGATATTCTTCAAAGATATGATATGTTTTAAATATTTTATTTATCTTATTAGGCTATGTCAACATCAACTGAGTTAACGGACACGGCATATGACATTTTAAAAATTCTGGGCAAGGATGCGGACTTTCTGTACGATACAATCGAAACCTACATCAAAGATGCTGAGAAAGCCAATAAAACAGAGTTGTTAGAAATATGGCAAACTATCAAAATAGATAGAAAAAGACATATGCATATGCTTAAAGAAGCACTAGAAAAAGAGATTCATGGATAAAGATACTTTAATTTCAGAATAAATTAGTTTCAATGAATCCATGCCAGAACTTTGAAGATGGCAAGACGAGCAATAAACGTTGATAGTTATATATTAGTAGCTTAGACCAAAAATAAAATTTAGGGGTATTTGTGTATAATTGCGTGAAATAAGATTTGGCTTGGTAATTCCGCAAGGATGGTCATATGATTTCGTATTTAACAAAGAAGTAGAGAAACAAGAAGAAAATCATAATCCTATCAAACAGTATGAATATTCAAAGACAATTGCAAAAACAGCTGATAAATCTCAATTTGAATCAATATATACTTATGACCATTTTCTTCCATATTATGCACCAAATAGCGAGAAAAGCTTCTTTGAATGTTTTACCTTATTATCATCTATAGCGGCAGTCATAAACAAGATCAAGATTGGACAGGTTGTTACCTGTAATTCATATCGTAATCCTGCTTTACTTGCAAAGATGTTTTCTACATTGGATGTTATTAGTAATGGAAAAACGGAATTGGGAATTGGTGCAGGGTGGCATAAAGAAGAATATCTACAATATGGATATGAATTTCCTTCTGATATAACAAGAATTAGACAGCTAGATGAGGCCTTGTATATTATCAAATCTATGTGGACAGAAGATAAACCTACTTTTATTGGAAAGTATTATTCCATTAAAAATGCCACATGCAATCCAAAGCCGGTGCAAAAGCCTCATCCTGTTATAATGGTTGGTGGGATAGGAGAGAAGTATTTACTAAAGGTTGTAGCAAGACATGCAGACAGATATAATCATCCATGTGGATCTGCTGAGGATCTAAAGAGAAAGATCTCTGTTTTAAGAGACCATTGTAGTGCTATTGGTCGTGACCATAGAGAAATAGAATATTCAGTATTAATTGAATGTTTGATTAAGGAAACCCAAGAGCAGATCTCAGAAGAAATTAAAGGGCGTAGAAAAATTCAAGGGTTGCAACTGAACGAAGCTAAATATACATCAGCAATAGGAACTCCAGATAAGATAATATCCGCATTAAGGAAATACATTAACATTGGGATCACCCACTTTATCATAAATTTCACAACATTAGATGAGAAAACTGTTAGACTGTTTGATTCAAAAGTAATTCGAAAGATCTAGAAGTGATAAAAAAATGAGATTCGCTCAGTTTTCGATAAACAAGCTTTTCCATTAATGTTTATGGTTTATTCATCACAAGGAGTTTAGATTGAGGTCCCATAGACTATGTAGTTAAGGCTAATTTTCGTAAGAAACATTTTTGGACTTAATTTGCTATCATTACTAGAGCATACGCCACACTTGTATATCCGTTCGGAGGCTATTGTATTTTTTTATCTGAAGGTGAAACAATAGAATGAAACTAAAATTGGAATAACCATTGCTCTAACAACTATAGCACTAAGCAATGCGCTCGCAATCACACCCAAATTGGCAAGGGCTGATAAGATGGAGAAACTAACGGAGTATACTCATAACTTTAATCTGATTTTCGATTTAATTAAATGCATGCTATGATATCGATAATGTATAAAATGGCCCATCAGACCTAGATTCATATACAATTCTCAGAATACTTGCTTGGTTCTTTGAAGGAATCCAAGTACGATAGTCCTAAACAGAGTATATAAAGTGCAGAACCGGAAAAATACACTTAGTACTTATAAAGAGTAATAGTCCCATTTTTTAATTTAATATATAAAATGATCCCATACCGGTTAAGTGTAATTATGCAAATCACTATTACCTATATTGTCAATATATATATCGAAGATTAATATGAGCACCGAGGGAAAAAAGAAAAATCCACTAAATCGTGATCAGGCATTAAATGATGCTACCAGCGGACAGTTTGGAGAAGAACCTAGACCAGGACCGACACCTGATTCCATATCTGACACAAACGAATCGCAAGGTATCCAAAATTTACGCAGAAAAGCCGCTCGCAAATTGTCTAGAGATATGTAACACACAAACCTTTGAAATGATTCTTCTTCTTTTTAATATTTTACATTGATTAAAATGCATGAATAAGGATTGGGTTTAGTATAGTAACCCCAATAATGACCATAAACCGTAATATAGAACTATCCGGAACTGGGTTGCGGATCCCCTTTATTCATTTATTCATATTAAAATTTGCATATTTTTAATGTTCTCCTCTTTATATGAGCAAGATAGCTTTCAATTGATTCGTTAGTCATTACAGGCAAATTAGAGTTCCTTTCTTTTGCATAGATCATCATTCCTGCTGCTATAATGTGGCACATCTTCCTTGAAATATTAAAGACCTCCCGAGCTAGCCATTGTTTTAGATTCCAAATGATATGCTGCCATTGGTCCAGAAATTTGATACGATGGCAAGAGGCAGTCAATGATTCTATAAACACGCCAATTCCCAGTTTTTCATGCGAATACAACTACAATAAAAATAATAAGGACTTATGGTAGCGCCTGAAGCTGTATTGGAACTTCAAAGCGTCTTCCGTATCTGTTAATAGTCATCGTTAGACTGTCATTTACGGTCTTCTTTCTCACATTTAGTGAAATTTCTGTAGTATCGTCTATTCTCTTTCCGTCCACTGCTTCGATTATATCTCCCTTTCTCAATCCTGCATCATCAGCTGGGCTATGTGATTCTACTTGTGCTATTAACACGCCTTCTGTGGTGGGTAATCTATAATCTTGAGCTAATTGTCTTGTTATTTTTACGTACGAGATTCCAATCCATGGTCTATTGATTACTCTTCCATTCTGTATTAGCTCTGTCATCACTGTTTTAGCAATGTTGGTTGGTACTGCAAATCCAATACCGTGTGCATATGGCATCTTTGCTGTGTTAATTGCTATAACCTCTCCCTTTGTATTTACAAGTGGTCCACCTGAATTACCCGGATTTATTGCTGCATCAGTTTGAATTAATTCTAGTGCCCCTTTTTCAAATTGGATCTTTCTGTTCAATGAACTAACAATTCCAGCTGTTACGGTTGGGCCTCCCGTTAAACCAAATGGGTTACCAATTGCAATTACTATTTGCCCTATTTTCAGCTCGTCAGAATTTCCTAGTTCAGCAAATGGAAGTGTTTCTGTAGAATCTAATCGTACTACAGCCAAATCAGTCATCTCATCTGTTCCTATTACTTTTCCATTGAACATCCTTCCATCAGCTAGCGTAATCTTTAATCTCTGAGCCTCATCTACAACATGATTGTTGGTAAGGACATGGCATCTCTCATTAATTATTACACCCGAGCCAACACCTTCGACTGGAAATACACGGAATAGTTGGTCATGTACTGTCCTTACATTTGCAATATTTACAACACTTTTGCTTACCTTTTCAACAGCATTAACAATTAGATCTTGATTAACTGGTATCATATCCTATCTTAATAGGTAACCTCCTTTCTTTGAATTGTTATTGCTGTTAAGGCGATCTGGATGCTTCTTGGGGAGTAATTGATAGATCAATCTTTTTCTCACCCCGTATTATGGCAAGCTTTACTGATTTTCCAATGACATCCTGTTTTAAGAGTTGTCTTCTTAGATCATGTATGTTCGTTATAGGCTGATCGTCTAATCTTACGATGATATCTCCCATCAAGAGTCCCGCTTTCTTTGCAGCAGTGTCTTTTTCGACTGAAAGAAGTATGAGGCCTTCTTCTTGACTTGGCTCTAATTGTGCACCTACCTCACTAGGAAGAGAAATTTCATCTGTGACAATACCGAGGTATGCTATCTTAATTGCTCCATCATTCGCAAGCTGGTCGGTGATATTTCTTACTTTACCTGCTCTAATCGCAATACCACGAGATGAGACATATGCTGCGTTTAATCCTATCATCTTTCCTTCTACGTCAACTAATGGACCTCCTGAATATCCGGGATTCAGACGTGTATCAGTGATAACTATATTATCAGTTATCGCTCCCCACTGCGATCCTCCAAGTGAGCTTCTTTCGCTTGTGATTATTCCCTCTGTAATACTGGGATATTCTCCATAGGGATTAGCAAGAGCGAGAACAAACTGTCCTGCTTTCAGATTTTCAGAATCACCAATCTCTATTGGAGTTAGGGAAATGCTATCATTCTTACCATTGGCTTGAATTTTCAGGAGTGCGATATCAGAATATGGATCATTTCCTATAACCTTGGCTGGAAAGGACTTACCATTGCTGAGACTAACTTCAAGTTCGTCTAGTTTTCTGACTATATGACTGCAAGTCACTATGAGGCCATCTGAAGTCCAAACAACTCCTGAGCCATTTCCTCTAGTCCTTGAACGTACACTTACTACGGATTGTGATACCTTATCAGCTACATTTTCTATTTCCTCAGATAATGATACTAATGCGCTCTTAGTACTAGTCTTATTATCTGGAATATTTTTTTCGCCCATATTTTTATTGATACCCCTATATACTCAGATATACTATTTGTTGAGTAGGATCGGAGCAACCTAGTCACATGCCCATTTATATTCACCAACCTTGCATTATTTTTTAGCCGCAACAGGAGTTAATTCCGACTACGGAGTTGTTTGTGCTACCTCTTCTACATTTTGCCTTTTATCGCCAAGCTTTTTGAGATCTTTAGCATTCTAATACGCTTTCATGATGCCCCTCGTAATGGCTGCTACTCTTTGAATAGGTTTTCACTCTAGTCACTAACATTTCTGATAGGATTAATCTTTACCCTCTGAATAACTACAATTATAGCGAATAAACTACCTATAAGAAGTAGTGTACTAAAAGCAGCAAATTCTGGAACTACTACTACACCTCTTGCAATTCCATTCCGGGTTAAGTCTGTGGTCTGACCTGGCTTTATCAATCCTTTAATATGTAATTCTATTTGGTAGATATCCTTTGCCGGAAATGATATTGTTTGAGAGTCGGTGCCATTCTTGGCTAAAAGGTTTTCCTTCTTTATTATAGCAGTTCCATTTTTATTCAATATTAGAAGATCATACTTAACATTAGTATTTAATGGTCCGGAAGTAAGTGCATCAGAGAAATTGATCTTGACTGTTGAAGAACTTTCTGGCGCAAGCTGATTTGGAGACCAAGATACTGCCACATGTATACTCCCCGTATCTGTAACCAAGTCTGAGGAAGTTTGGGCTGAACTAGCAGCCGCAACAGCGGTCTTGTTACCAGATGCCACATTGCTTCTTAAAGTAAATAGCATAATGTCATTATGCTGTAGAGATGAGTACTGTTGTTTATTATTACTAGCATTACGACTACTATCACTTACATTAGCAGTAACTAAGTTCAATCTGGATTTGGCATTATTGCCATTTATACTAGTTTTATCGACTGAAGAATTGCTCGAGGAAGTCGTTGTTTGTTGATTTTGATTTTGGTTTTCCTCTGCCAGCTTTAGAAGTTCGTTCTTGTTTAATAGATAATGCAAAACTAATGCGTTTGGGAATGAGAAAGGATCAATAGCTAAAGCACGGCCTGTTATTGGTTGTCCGTTAACTGATGCGTTAAAAAAGCCTGCAAAGCCGCTACCAATGAAATCTTTCCATGATTTAGGTAATCTTAGTTCTTCATGTACAAAGATATTTTGTTGCTTTATACGTGAGAGATTCCAGTTAAATGGCATGAACCATGATATTTCCTTTGTCTTTGGATCAAAGTTAAAATTATTAACCTTGTCGTAATAGGATATTAGCGTTGTATTAAACTTTTGACCATTATCAGGATCGGCTATTTTATTACGATAGACATCCCCAATACTCAAGTAAGAATCAAACTTAGGAGCATTATCCGGAATGAAAATATTCCTATCGTTATCAATTCCAAATATTTCAATATGGAAGTGATATAGACCGCCATCAAGCAACAATGGACCTCTAATATTTATCGAACCACCAGGATCTGCTACCCAGGCACTTTGCAAGGGATCTCTTTCACCAAATATTGTAAGAGTGCCATTAGATGGCTGAATCTTTAAGGTTAATAACCCATTATGAGCATGAAAGAAGTCTCGTAAAAGAGGAGCTTGCTGTTTACTGCTTGTTGTTCCTTTTGTTACACCTATATCATATGTAACATGCTGTATTGTCTGGTTATTATTTGCATCAAATAATCTAAATTGCATGAACGCATTTCCTTTAGTGTCAGTGGTCAAGATAGGAGGACTGACCTTGACAAACAGACTAGCCTTTCTGTTGCCAACAGTGGCAGGTGGTAAATTCTCTTGAGTTAATCCATCAGCATATACCTTCTGATTAAGGTATGGTAGAGAAAATGCACAAATAGCAAAAAATAACACGACTATCAAGGTAACAGGGAATAATGATGATGTCAAATTTGCCTTTTTATGAATAATATGGCTCACCATAAAATGATACTCTAATCTACTTTATTTCTCCAATTTGTATAGATAAATTCGATGTAAATAGGTCTAGAAGGATTTTCCTCGATTCAATTTCAGTATAAATTTGTACTGTCTGCATTTTCAGTATTCTATTCAAGCAACATCTGTAAATTATTACGTATATATAATCTTACATAGCTCTTAGCTAACAAAGTTATCTTTAGATCTTTGAACAAAATACTCAAAAAAAGAATGCAGCCGCTCAAGTCAGCAACAAATACTTAATTTTTGAAGCATCACTAGGACAAAACAGTAGAGTACTTTGGTTTTTGCTCCATTGTTTGCTTCTGTGCTTTTAACAATTCGTTACCATTTGCATCTTTAATTGATTCAACTACTCCATAAATGGGTGTCCTTAGAAATGATTTGACGTAGCGTTATTATCTAGCTTAATGGTGAATACCTTTCCACCAGATATCAAAATATTTGGTACTTCTGGTAAATGAGTCATACTTAAAAAGAAAATGCGCTGATTTACAGGGTTTAAATGGACATGACTATGATCCGTTTGTTCACCAGGGATCAAAATTATTATAGAAAAGATTATGATGCTGCTTGGTCAGCTCAGCTTCTGCTAAACTTCCGACACCATTACCAGCACAAGCACTATCAACTTGTCAGAGTAAAATTTTTCCTGGGTGCAATAGCACATTTATCAGATCAACTTATGGTTATAACAACAAGATTGCAGGAAGTTGAAAGAAGAACAAGATTGCAGGAAGTTGAAAGAAGAAAACAATACAAGAAGAGAAAGAGGAAGAAGCCGTATCAGCAACAGCTGCATAAAGATAGAGTATTTTGATTTTCTTTTTCTTTGTATACTTGCATCAAACCATTGAATCTGCATATTAGCCATACTACTTTAGGCAGCCAGTCATGGATAATTGGGAGTTACAAACATTTTTCTGCTTCATATAATTGATAAGTTCATCATCCCCTACACAGAGAATCATCATCCGGCGGAGTGTCTTTGCCTTTATCTTCTAAATCAAAGTAGTTGTGGGCATTTTGATAAGTATCATCTAACTAATTCTTCAACGGTTATCTTGTTGCCTCATGATCTTCTATTCTAATGAAAAAGTCGTTGGTCTCCGAATATTGCAAAACTAGCTGAATTTTAGAGATTAAAGATTGTTTAGTAGGATATAATGCAGGGTTTGCAAGCAATACTTGACTGGTGAATGTTGTAAGAACTGCACCCATAGTATATCACTTCACAAATTGATTCCGACATCATCGTTAGATTGGCAGCCATGTCTGGTAGCAAAATGTTCTTGTAGGAAATTCATACCTAATACTAACTCAGTTGACAAGAAGGCAAGAAAGAACAAGTTATGACTGAAAGGATTAAGAAGTGAGTATCCACTTTAATACTTAGGCATTATAAGGTATTATGCCCTTCCAAATTCACGACTAGGAGATCCTGCAAGTGTCTATTTTTTAACCTAATATTACATTCAAAGAAGTTATCTTTATAGATTTTCAAAATGGAATGTTATCATTGTTATTGTAGCGTCAACGACGAATTTATTAAAACAAACAAAAAATTATTTTTATTATTTGAACTCTTTGCTATTTTGTATATTATGGGTTGAACTTCCTTGCCTTGTCAATATATATGCAGTTAATCCTATGTATAGAAATTGAAAGATTTCTATAACTATTCCCATACTATTAATTCGTAGGGCTCTGCCTTCTGTGATTGGAGTTGGAAACCTAGTGACGAAATATAATATTATTAGCACTATAGTGCCACCAATTCCAATGTAATACCATATTCTTCCCCATCTCCTAGCCATAGGTAATGCCCAGAATAGCTGTGCTATACCTGCTATCAAAAAGAATATACTAGAAAGTGAACCTCTACCAATCCCATTAGCAGATAATACAATATGCAAAATTCCGGCTATTGCAGTAGCAGCTGCTGCATAATAGTAATAATTAAAACTATTAACCATCTCTAACCCTTAGCATAACTCACCTAACTTAAGGAAAAATAAAAGAGTAGCAGTTTAGTAGTCTAAATCTAAACTGTTTGACCTGTTAACTGAGATTGTGGTGATGTTGGTGTATGGGTATTCACAGCGTTTGGAGCGTTTGGATCTACTATAGCCGTTGCTGCTCGTTTGTTAGGACATCCAGGCCCACTTGCTTCGGCTGAATGAACCGTAATAGTGCCAACCATTACAAGTGAGGTTGCAACCACTATTCCAATAGCGGCTAGAACAAGCATTTTACTATTCATTATAAGAAATTAGTGCCGACCTGCAATATATATTAATCCATAAATCTTTGTCAAACACTACTTCGATGATAGTCCTCTACATTTGCACTTCTGTCCAACGCCAGAATGTTGTTGGTTCTATATTTGTTCTATTTCTATAGCTACTTGCGATAAACTATCTGGGAACCCCAGTCACATTAATACTATAAAATTTTGTTACATTAGAAGGATTAACACAAGATAATTTTGAACTCAAATCGTTTATTCCCTGTTTAATAGTCTGGGGAGAATTTTTATCGAAGGTAATAGTCCAGTTTGAATAGTCGTTTACTCCTCCAGGTCCAGTTGCTGTTGCATTTACAAGGGGCTTTAGGTCATTAATATTTACTGAAACTTGGCAATCAGTATTAGTATTATCGGTGGATATTCCTGAAATGGTAAGGCCACCTACTTGAACTTGCTCGTCTCTTGTAGGAGACGTAATTCTTACACCATGCTGTTGTTGTGTTGTATTCTGTATTCCTGATAACTTTGCTTCTTGTGCGTATGTATAATTAATCCAATTAAATGAAGCAAATATTCCAAAAATAAGTATAACTATCGTAATTCTTTTAGATTCTAAGAGCAAGTTATTAGTGTGATTACACTCATTCTGATACCCATACTGTAATATCTTTCACAATTATACTTAGATATGGCTATTAACTTAAACATATTAAAAGACTTGAAAGCCTAGGTTTAAAATATTTAATCAATTGTCCTTTCTAATTCTTCAACTCCGATGCAGAAGAAGAAGGTAAGTCATGCCGCATAAGAGAAAAATGAGGTGGCATGCTATTTTACTTCATTATTTGAACCGCTTTTGTAATTGTCCCATATATTGG
>Ga0193704_1000196_pt1 | contig 10441 bp, 12 predicted proteins | sample U3m1metaG_FD_143047 | JGI IMG/M metagenome (GOLD analysis project Ga0193704, IMG submission 143047) | Soil microbial communities from a riparian zone of the East river system, Colorado, United States - U3m1 | ecosystem: Environmental > Terrestrial > Soil > Riparian zone | place: USA: East River... | reverse complement strand
CGTCGTCGGCGGCGAAACGCCCACCAGCGTCTCCGGCACCGTCCAGGCCTACGACGTGAGCGCCCCCAACGCCACCTGGACCACCTTGGCCTCCCTCGACCCGGGCCGCCACGGCCTCGGGGTCACGCCATCGGCAACACCCTCTACGCCGTCGGCGGAGCCACGAAAGCCGGAGACACCGCATCCACCAAACTCGTCGGAGCACTCGCCTTCTCGTAATGGACCCGCCATCGACCCTGAAACGTCATGGACGCCGAGCACGGCGAGCTCCCTCGAGTTGGAGACCCTTTCCCGACACCGACTGCGAGGAACTCGCAGCCCTGGTCCAACGGCTCTGCGCGGACCAGCTCGGCCTCGACCGCGGCGAGCCCTCCCGGCCCGGCGAGGCGCCGGAGGGCGCGCCACACCCGCGACAATGCACCCTGTCCTCCGTGGTAGATCTGCACAAGCGGCATTGGTGCACACCGTTCGGCGCGGCTTCCCCGACCTGGCCAGCGAAAGCGGATGGACATGGCGCTCGGAGCTGTGCCGCACTTGAGCAGTCGCGGCTCGCCGGGCGGCTCAACGAGCGTCAGCGAGTCGATCGGACCGAGGTAGAGGTACTCGTCTGCAACGTCTGCGAGTAAGACATGCTCCAGAGCTCTGCCCACATCGTCCAGGAGCGGTGTTGGGATCTCGATTTCCGTGCCGCCTGGCTCCAGCAGCCGGGCGGTGTCGCTGAGGTAGAGCGTGGCGTCGATCTCGCCAAGCCACGTGCCCCGGAGCGGCGCAAGGGCCGGTGGCTTCCAGCGTTCCAGCTTTCTCTCAAGTTCCGCGATATCAGAGCGCCAAAAGCAACTCGCGGATCAGGCGGTGCTGCTGTTCGAGCCAGTGCGCCTCCCCGAGGGCGACCAGGGTGAAGGTCGCCTAGATCCTGTGCCTGCCTCATTTACGAGATCCAAACCCCGAACCGCACTCTGGCTGCGTGCTATGGCCCTCGTCGCGTCGGCACTGCCCGATATTGGCCGTCGCCTCGCTCGCTCTTCCTGAGACACGTACGTCGCTCACAGCTCTCTTCGGTCAGAATCGCAGCCATGTTCTAATCAGATATGGATCTCAACGGCGCTGACCTGGAGCAGATCGGCGAAGTAGATCGCCGAGTAGTCGATCCGCCGATCAAGGTGGAGACGGCCAGGTGGTCGATCGGAAGCATGCGTACGCCGACCCGAATCGTGCGGGGTCACCGAAATTTGTGGAAGCTGTCCAGTCAGGGGTTGTGGGAACCGCGCTTCGAGCGTCGGACGTACGCGGGAAGCGCTAGTAGCTAACTCGGCTTGGGGACCTCGAGGTCACTGTGCGCGATCTCTTCGATTGATACGTCGCGGAATGTGAGGACCTTGGCGCTCTTCACGAAACGAGCGGGACGATACATGTCCCAGACCCAGGCATCGCCCATGGAGACCTCGTAGTAGACGTCACCGCCTTCGGTGCGCACTTTCAGGTCGACAGCGTTGCAGAGGTAGAACCGACGCTCCGTCTCCACCGCATACGTGAAGATGCCGACAACATCCTTGTACTCGCGGTAGAGCTGAAGCTCTAGCTCGCTTTCGTACTGTTCGAGATCTTCGGCGCTCATCGACGTCGCTCGCCGCGAGGGCCGGAAGTCGGTTGGCTCCTGCCGTGTTTCATAGCGAATCGACTCTAGCCGTTCGGGAAACATTGACGAAGCGCATCCGGTGGGTAGCAGACGGGCCGTACGCATCCAGCTTCTCCTGGTGCAGCGGCGTGCAATAGCCCTTGTGATCCTTGAAGTCATACTCCGGATAGAGCTGGTCCAGCTCGCACATGATCCTGTCCCGCGTCACCTTGGCGATGATCGATGCAGCCGCGACGCACGCCACCACCTGATCGCCCTTCCACACCGCGAGTCCCGGCGTGCAGAGCCCGTCCACGCTGAACCCGTCGGTCAGTACATACATCGGGGGCACGTCGAGTCGCGACAGGGCCATCCGTAACGCCATCACGTTCGCGACGTGCATGCCGAGCGCATCGCACTCCGCCGGCTCGATGCAGGCCACGGACCAGGCAATGGCCTTTTCGGTGATTTCGGCGTACAGACGATCCCGCTGCAAGGCGGTAAGCAGCTTGGAATCTCTCAGCCCGGCGATCTGCTGCGACTTGGCGTCGCTGAGAATCGTCGCTGCCGCCACAAGCGGTCCTGCACAGGCGCCGCGGCCAGCCTCATCGGCTCCAGCGACCGGGTAGAGACCCATCCGCTGCAGCGCCCGCTCGTACCCGTAGATACCACTGTTGCGCTTGACAAGGACGGGCGCTGCACCCCTCGCGGCAGGCATCAGCAGCTCACCCCGGCGGGTTTGATCACCGCTCTTTCGGGCGCAGGATGGCGCGGAGCGGGGACCTTCTCGAATGTGGCGGGACGTCGCAACCGGCCAGCTCGATCGAAAGGCGCCGCAATCGCGAAAGCAGGCCCGACCACGAGCGAAGTCGGGACGAAGGCGACCTGACCTATCCCCTGACTTGTCGACAGGTCGGATAGGTGGCAGCGCGAGTCGGCACTCAGATCGCGGTGGTCACCCATGACGAAGATCCGGTCTTTGGAAACCACGACTTCGAACCGGACATCGGATGGGTTGACCTGGACATTGTCGGGATCTGTGTAGAGGTAGCTGCTCTCGTCAAGGGCATAGCCGTTGACGGTGATCCGGCCCTTGCTGGTGCAACAAACGACTTTGTCTCCTGGCATCCCGATGACGCGCTTGATCAGATGGCCAGGCGTGCTCCGGGTCGGCAGCCCGATGAACTCCAACACTTTGTCCCACGGAGGAGGATCATCAGCCGGTTCCGCCTCCAACCAGCCGCCCGGATCGGAGAAAACGACGACGTCGCCACGCTTGAAGTCGGTCAGCTTCTGCACAACCACACGATCACCTACCAAGAGCGTGTTCTCCATCGACTGCGAAGGGATAATGAACATCTGCCCGACGAACGCGCGAAGCAGTGAGGACACCACCACCGCACCAACAACCACGATAAGCAGTTCTCGTGTGAACGCCCAAGCACGTCGACCGATCGTCTGCGGTTTGTTCTGTCTGCGGTTGGCTTTATCACCGGCCAGGCTCGGGGGCGCGGCAGGACTCTTATGAGTGGTCAACAGCTGGCCTCAGGTCCGGCGGTGATCGTTGCTAGGTCCGGCGCCGGCTGCTTGCCGGACTGGACGGTCTCAAACGTAGCTGGAATAGGCAAGCTGTGTCGGCGATCGAAAGGCCAAACGACGGCGATCGCGCGACCAATGACCAGATCCTGCGACACGAATGCATTCTGACCCTTCGTGGCCCCGCCTTGCACGTCATTGAGGTGGCACCGCGAGTCGCGGCTGTGATCACGGTTGTCCCCCATCACAAAGATGTGGTCACGGGGAACGACGACGTCGAGCTTGATGGCCGATGCCTGCACCTGTTCACCATCCGGCCCGGTGCTCAGGTAGGAGGTTTCATCAAGGGCTTGGCCGTTGACAGTGAGGCGATCAACCGCATCACAGCAGACCACATGATCCCCGGGCAAGCCGATCACCCTCTTGATCAGGTGCTCGGTACTGGTGTCGGGCAGCACGCCTATGAACTGGAACGCCTTGCCGATCGGACCGCGCTCGCGGGGGGTGCTGCCGGTCAACCAGCCGCCGGGATCTTTGAAGACGACAACCTGCCCACGCTTGATGCCGCTGAGCTTTTCCACTACAACGCGGTCGTTGACCTGGAGCGTGTTGTCCATCGAGATCGACGGGATCAAGAACATCTGACCCACAAATCCGCGGAGCAGCGACGCCACAATGAGGGCGCCAACGACGACAGCCGTCAATTCCTTGAAGAAGGCCAGTACATGCTGGCCAAAGCTCAGTTTGTCTGGGTCCGAGTCCTCGGATTCGGCCTGATCCGGCCCGGGCTCGGCGACCGGCTGCAACGCCCGCCGCGGCGTCGCCTTGACCCATCGCGGCGCCATGTCGGAATTGACCGGTGATCAGCTGGCGTCGCGCTTTTCCTTGATCTTGGCTTTCTTGCCTCGCAGGCCTCGCAGGTAGTAGAGCTTTGCCCGGCGTACGTCGCCGCGGCGCTCTACCTCGATCTTGTCAATGATCGGGCTGTGAAGTGGGAACGTACGCTCCACGCCGACCCCGAAGCTCACCTTGCGGACCGTGAATGCCTCACGAATGCCATCGCCTGCCTTGGAGATGACCACACCGGTGAAGACCTGGATTCTCGAGCGAGTGCCCTCGACGACCTTGACGTGAACTTTGACGGTGTCACCTGGGCGGAAGGCGGGAAGATCGCTGCGCATCGATGCTTGGTCGAGCTCGTTAATGAGCTTGCTCATGGGAACTTCCTCGCCGGTGCCACAGGTCACTACAGTCGTACATCCAGTTGAATTGCGTCCCGCGGCGACCTTCCCCCTGTGGCAGGTGTCGTAGTGCAGGACGGCAGCCGTCAAGTCTGCCACATCCGCGGAGACAAGACGAAATCGTCAGAAGCCTCCAGCCAGTGCGCGCACAATGTGCCCATGACCTTTCAGCTGGGCCGTGGCCGCCTCCCTGTAAAGGCGCGCTCCCGGCTCGGTCGGATTGCCGCAGCAGCGATGGCGCTTGGCAGCTGCCTGCTCTTTGCGCAGTGCGCGTGGCTCAGCCCGACCCCCGGACCTACCCCTGGCCCGAGCAGCAGTACTCCGCAGCAGGAACGCACCATCACCGATGCCAATCTGATCATGGCTGCCGACCTACCCTCCCCGATCGGGGGCGGGAAGGTGATCGAGTACGACCACAACGCCCGGTCGCTGGGTCAGTTGTCGATCTGTCAGCCGCAACCATTGGAAACGCTCGGAGCGACAGCGATCAAGAGCCGCAGCTTCCGGGCCCGCTATCCATCCGGTGATCGACCCTTCCCGCGGTCATCGCTGGACGACGAGCCGGATCGCTACGCGGTGGCGTTGCAGTTTCCTGATCCGACCGCTGCGCAACGAGCCAAGTCGATCTATGAAGGTTGGGTCATCAACTGCTCCGGCAAGGAGCTACCGAAGGGTATTCACGCGCTACACCCGCATCTTGACTGGACCTCGGTACCGGCTGATCCCGCCCAGGCTGAGGTAGCCGAGGTCGCCTATCAGCAAGACCGATCCTCGAGTAGGAACACCTACTTCGAGAGTGTCGGATTGACAGTGCTGGAGGACCGGATGATGATCACCGTCCACGTCTTCTACACCGACGAATCTTTGTATTCAGTGAACACTGACGAGGATGAGGCAGGCTTTGCTCATCCCCAGCTCGGCCTGGTCGAGGCAGCGGCTAAAAGGCTGTCTGAATAGCGTCCTCGCCGCGGAGACCTCCTACGGCTTCTGCGCCGTCTGCCGGGTATAGAGTTCCACGACGGTAGCGTGCACCCGAGTTCAGGAGGCATGCCGGGGAGGATCGTGGTGGACGAGGAGTTTGGTGGTGAGTGAAGGCGCGGCCGCCGCCCACGACGTACTGCTCGTGGGCGGCGGCGCCGCAGGACTGCGGGCAGCAATCGCCATCGCCGAGACCAATCCGAGTCTCAGCGTGGCCGTGGTCTCGAAGGTCTATCCCATGCGCAGCCATACTGTCTCAGCCGAGGGCGGGGCCGCTGGCGTGTTCGCCGAGGATGACACTCTGGATGAACACGCCTACGACACCGTCTCCGGCAGCGACTGGCTCGCTGACCAGGACGCGGTGGAAGCGTTTGTGCAGGAAGCTCCGCTCGAACTGCTGCAGCTCGAGCATTGGGGCTGTCCGTGGAGCCGTCAACCAAACGGGCGGATCGCCGTACGCGCGTTCGGCGGCATGAAGAACATGCGCACCTGGTTCGCCGCGGACAAGACCGGCTTCCACATGCTGCACTCGCTCTTCCAGACGTCACTGAAGTACGCAGACGTCACGCGATACGACGAATGGTTCGTTACTCGGCTTCTCGTCGACGAGGGACGCGTGCATGGGGTCGTGGCGATCGAGCTGATGACCGGGCGTATCGAAGTCATCACCGCGAAGTCGGTCGTCTTGTGCAACGGGGGTTCCGGCAAGGTCTTCCCATTCACGACCAACGCCAACATCTGCACAGGTGATGGCATGGCGCTGGCCTATCGAGCAGGTGCCGTTCACGGGCATCCTCATCACCGAGGCGACGCGCGCCGAAGGCGGCTGGTTGCTCAACAAGGACGGCTACCGCTATCTCCAGGACTACGACCTGGGCAAGCCCGAGCCCACGCCGGTGCTGCGCAGCATGGAGCTCGGTCCACGCGACCGACTGTCGCAAGCTTTCGTGCACGAAGTCGAGAAGGGCCGGACGATCGAGTCGCCGTACGGGCCAATCGTTCATCTCGACTTGCGGCATCTCGGCGCGGAGCTGATCGACACCAAGCTTCCGATGGTGCGAGAGCTGTGTATGGCGTACGAGCGCATCGATCCGGTCAAGGAGCTGATCCCGGTCCGTCCGGTCGTGCACTACATGATGGGCGGCGTGCACACCGACATCAATGGCGCGACTCCTATCGACGGACTATTCGCCGCCGGGGAGACCGCGTGCGTCACCATCAACGGGGCGAACCGGCTGGGCTCCAACTCGCTCCCGGAGTGCCTGGTCTTCGGTGCCCGAGCGGGCAAGGCAGCCGCGGAGTACGCCGCCAGCGCCAAGCCGCCACCGTCGGTCGTGATCCGCCAGGCCGATGACGAGGCGCAGCGACTCGATCGGATGCTGTCGGCCGACCGGGGCACCGAGCAGATCGCCGACATCCGCGAAGAGATGCAGTCGACCATGGAGGACAGTGCAGGGATCTTCCGCTCCGGTGACTCGCTGACCAAGGGCATTGATCTGCTGGCCGAGTTGCAGCAGCGACTCGGGCGCGTCCAGCTGTCCGATCAGACTCGGGTGTTCAACACCGAGCTGGTCGCGGCTCTGGAGTTGGCAAACATGCTCGACGTCGCCGAGTGCACCCTGCACTCCGCGCTGCAGCGCGAGGAGTCGCGCGGCGCCCACCAGCGGACCGACTTCCCCACGCGGGACGACGCGCGCTTCCTCAATCACGCGCTGACCTACCGCGACTCGGACGGATCCACCAGGATCGAGCGGTCGCCAGTGACGATCACACGATGGCCACCCGGCGAACGGGTGTACGGGAGGTAGCCACACATGTCCGACAGCATTCAGATGCGTGTAACGCGGTATACGCCGGGCCAGGACACCGAGCCCACGGTTGCCGAGTACGGTGTGCCGCTGCGGAGGGACTGGTCGATTCTCGACGGACTGAACTTCGTCAAGGACCACGTCGACAGCAGCCTTTCGTATCGCTGGTCGTGCCGGATGGGCATCTGCGGCAGTTGCGGCATGAACGTCGAAGGCGAGCCGAAGCTGACGTGCGCCACCTTCCTCAGCGACTACGCACCGGGGCCGGTCCGAGTGGAGCCACTGACCAACTTCCCCATCGTTCGTGACCTGGTCGTCGACATCGAGGACTTCATGGAGAAGCTCCCGCGAGTCAAGCCTTGGATCATCCGAGACGACGAGAAGTCCGTGATCGATGGCGAATACATACAGACCCCGGAGGAGCTGGAGGAGTACAAGCAGTTCAGCAACTGCATCAACTGCATGCTCTGCTACGCCGCCTGTCCGATCTACGGCATCGACGAAACCTTCATCGGCCCAGCCGCCATCGCCCTCGCTGAGCGGTACGACCTGGACTCTCGCGACCGCGGGCAGCGAGAACGCCTCGACGTGCTCATTGAGCGCGAAGGCGTATGGGGGTGCACATTCGTCGGTGAATGCACGCGGGTATGCCCCAAGCACGTCGACCCGGCAGGTGCCATCCAGCGATACAAGCTCAAGGCGGCCAAGGAGAATGTGATGGCCTTCCTGCTCCCCCGGGGTGCGTGATGAGTGCGCCGACCACCTACCGGCAGCCCGTATCCAGGCTGTGGTGGATGAAGAAGCGAACCTATTTCATGTTCGTGATGCGGGAGCTCAGCAGCGTATTCGTGGGGTGGTTCGCGGTGTTTCTGATGGTGATGGTCTTTGCCATTGGGCGTGGCGCGGCCTCGTACCAACGGTTCATGGACTGGGCCGCGTCACCCATCGTCGTCGTGGTGAACATCGTGGCGCTTGCCTTTGCGGTGTTGCACACGGTGACGTGGTTCGTGCTCACCCCGCAGGCCATGGTGGTGCGGCTCGGTGGCCGGCAGGTGCCCGCAATGAAGGAGGTTCGGGTCGCTGGGCGGTTCGTGCCAGCCGCGACGGTGATTCGCGTCGGCGGCCGAGTGCCGGCAGGGATGGTGGTCGCCTCGCAGTATCTCGGCCTCATCGTCGTGTCGGCCTTCATCGCCTGGCTGGTGCTCCAATGACCAAACGTCACATCGAGCCGCTGCTGTGGCTGTTGTTCAGCGCGGGCGGCGTGGTTTCGGCGGTATTCCTGCCCATCCTGGTAATTCTGTTCGGGCTCGCGATTCCCCTCGGATGGGTACAGCCCGACTACAACCATTTGCACGCGGTTGTCAGCCATTGGCTCACCCGGCTGGTCCTGCTGGGCCTGCTCGTCCTCATGCTGTTTCATTCGGCCCACCGGTTCAGGTTCACGCTGTACGACGGACTCCAGCTCAGGAGGTTGGCCACGCCGATCACTGTGCTCTGTTACGGCGGCGCGCTAGTCGGCTCTTTCGCCGCGCTGCTGATCGTCTTGACACTCTGATCGCCACGACCCCCGGGACGACTCAGTCGGGTTCCTCTTCCTCCAGCTCTTCCCTGATGGGAGCTGCCTTGGGCCAGTGAGAGCCGCCGTGGGTCAGCGCGCTGATCAAGTCTCGGTTGAGCCGGGAGATCGTCTCCAGCGGAATGCCCTTCGGGCAAACAGCCGTGCACTCACCGATGTTGGTGCAGCCGCCGAATCCCTCCGCATCGTGCTGGGCCACCATGCCGACCACCCGGGAGTAGCGCTCAGGTTCGCCCTGGGGCAGCAGGCCGAGATGGGTGATCTTCGCGGCCGTGAACAGCATCGCCGAGCCGTTGGGGCACGCCGCTACGCAGGCACCACAAGCAATGCAGGTTGCCGCGTCGAACGCACGGTCGGCATCCCGTTTGGGCACCGGAGTGGCGTGCGCATCCGGAGCAGTGCCGGTCGGCGCGGAAATGTATCCGCCAGCCTGGATGATCCGATCGAATGCGCTGCGATCCACGACCAGATCCTTGATCACCGGGAACGGCTCGGCGCGCCATGGTTCAACATCGATCACGTCGCCGTCGGAGAACGAGCGCATGTGTAGCTGGCACGTCGTGGTCTGCTGCGGGCCGTGTGCCACGCCATTGATCACCAGACCACACATGCCGCAGATGCCCTCACGGCAGTCGCTGTCGAAGGCGATGGGATCGTCGCCCTGGAGAGTCAGCCGCTCGTTCAGCACGTCCAACATCTCCAGGAAAGACATGTGCTCGGAGACGTCGTTGACCTTGTAGAGGGCCATCTTGCCTGCGGCCTGCGGGTTCGCCTGTCGCCAGACCCGCAGCGTGATATTCACTTGTAGCTCCGTTGCTTCAGCTCGACGTACTCATAGATCAGCGGCTCCTTGTGCAGGATCGGCCGCCCGTCGTCACCGCCGAATTCCCAGGCCGACACGTACGTGAATTCGTCATCGTTCCGCAACGCCTCGCCGTCTGGGGTTTGGCTCTCGACTCGGAAGTGGCCGCCACACGATTCGCGCCTGACCAGTGCATCGATGCACATCAGCTCACCAAGCTCGAAGAAGTCGGCCACGCGACCGGCGCGCTCGAGCGCTTGGTTGAGCTCCTCGTTCGTGCCCAGCACCCTGACGTCGGACCAATACTCCTTCTTCAGCTCTCGGATCCTTGTGAGCGCCTTGCGCAGGCCCTCTTCGCTCCGCTCCATCCCGCAGTAGTCCCACATCAGACGCCCGAGCTCCTTGTGGAAGGAATCCACGGTGCGGCTACCGTTCACCGACAGCAGCTTGTTGATCCGTGCAGTCACGGCATCGACAGCGTCGATCACGGCCGGATGGGACGCGTCAACCTTGGGGAACGGACCGTCCGCGAGGTAGTCGTTAATCGTGTTCGGCAGCACGAAGTAGCCGTCGGCCAGACCCTGCATCAAGGCACTGGCGCCCAGCCGGTTCGCTCCGTGGTCAGAGAAGTTGGCCTCACCGGTGACATACAGCCCGGGAATGCTGGACTCCAGGTCGTAGTCGACCCAGAGCCCGCCCATCGTGTAGTGCACAGCCGGATAGATCCGCATCGGCGTCTCGTACGGGTCCTCGCCTGTGATCTGGGCATACATCTGGAAGAGGTTGCCGTACTTGGCCTCCACGGATGCCCGGCCGAGTCGCGCTATCCCATCAGCGCAGTCCAGGTAAACCCCCACTCCGCCAGCACCGCCGCCGCCGCCTCCG
>Ga0193704_1000194_pt1 | contig 10449 bp, 10 predicted proteins | sample U3m1metaG_FD_143047 | JGI IMG/M metagenome (GOLD analysis project Ga0193704, IMG submission 143047) | Soil microbial communities from a riparian zone of the East river system, Colorado, United States - U3m1 | ecosystem: Environmental > Terrestrial > Soil > Riparian zone | place: USA: East River... | reverse complement strand
CATTCAGCCGGCGTTACGAGCAGCTGACCGAACTCAGACATCGCGCCAATCGGGCCATTGGATCGACAGTTGATCGCGAGTCCGCCCTGGTCGGGCACCACCTGGCGCGGATACGAGCGATGTCGCCGCAGGCCACGCTGGATCGTGGCTACTCGATCCTGCTGGGCCCGAACGGCGCGGCGGTCCGATCGGTCGATCAGGTCGACGTCGGGGACGATGTTGTAGCCCAGCTGGCCGATGGGCAGTTGGGCGTCAAGGTCATGGAGCTGAAACCGCGAGGAGGAGCATGACGGATCCAGTCAAAGCGGAGGCACTCAGCTACGAGCAGGCGCGCGACGAGCTGGTCCTCATTGTCCAGCGGCTGGAGTCAGGCGGCGCCTCGCTCGAAGAGTCACTCGCATTGTGGGAGCGCGGCGAAGAGCTCGCTGCGATCTGCCAGGCCTGGCTAGACGGCGCCAAGGCGAAGGTGGACGCTGCTCGAACCATCGAGCCCGCTCCTACTGACGAGACCTGAGCTACTCGGCGAGCCGCCACCGGTACCTCACCCAACCCCTGGCCTGGGCAGGTAAACCGCCCAGCAAGAGGTCCGTGCCCCACTGAGCAGCGCTTCCTCAACCGTTGCTGGAGAGGGTTGAGACGTACGCCTCCAGGGCCTCGTAGGGCAAGTCAGCGGACACCACGGTGGTCACGCTCGGGCCACGCAGCACCAGGGATCTCGTGCGGCCGTCCGGGCTGACCAACCGCTGCCACATCTGACCTGCGATAACACTGTTTCCGTCGGGTGTTCCCGCGCGGGACTGCTGATCAACCAGCTCTTGAGGCCGGGCGTCGCCCTGATTGAGATCAACGAACACGTCATCTGGGCTGAGGAAGCCGATCTGCCACAAGTTGCGCGGCGACGCTTCGCCGTTGAGGTGTGGCTCTCCCAGTGGTACCCAGGTCACACGCGTTGCCCGCCAGCCTTCGGGGAGGTTCGTGGGCGCGAGGACCTCGTACGGGGCCTCCTTCCGCGCCGTGGCGAGCACGGGTTTCCAGTCGACCTCCTTGACAGGATGGTCATCCGGCGTGTTGGTGAAGATGATCGCGATCACCACAAGCGGGATCACGATCAAAGCAAGCGAACGGATCATGTCGCCCGCTGTCGCCTGTCGGGTCGTACGCGCCACGTCCCCTATCTTCACAGAGCACGCCAACTCCAATCGTTCTCTGCTCGCGCGGCGCCCCTGGAAGCTGGTGCCGTCGTCACTCTTCGCGAAACACGCTATTGGATTGCTCGCTCCGCTCGCGGGCGCGTTTCGCTCGTCGCTCCTCCGATCACCAGCGGGTGCCTACCGACGCTCGCAGAGCATTGCGTTCTCTGCTCGCGCGGCGCCCCTGGAAGCGCCTACCGACGCTGCAGAGCATGCGAGCCCGGCAGTCCGGAACACTGTTCTCTGATGGAAAGCATCCAGACGATCGGGCGCCACGACGGGCCCCGAGGCGAAGTCGTGTTGCGACGCCGGCTCGGTGCCGATCTCAGTGTTGAGGAGTTGATCGTCAATGGCACGTTCGCCATGGACAGCAGCGACAGCTCCACGGAATCTCTACTGGGCGAACTCGCATTGCCGAGCGGTCGCGCGCGGCGAGTGCTGGTCGGCGGGCTGGGATTGGGCTACACCGTCGCCACGATCTCGGCCAAAGAGGTGGATGTAATCGATGTGGTGGAGATCGAACAATGCTTGATCGACTGGGCACATCAAGGAGTGACCCCGACGTTGGCAGCAGTGGCCTCAGATCCGCGGGTTCACTTGTATGCCGCAGATGTCCAGCTCGTTCTCGACGGCTTGGGCGATGGCCCGATCGGGCCCTGGGATGCGATCGTGCTCGACGTGGACAACGGGCCAGAGTTCCTGATCCATGCTGAGAACGGCGGGCTTTATACCGAGGCTGGTCTCCGCGCGGCTTACGGTCAGCTGGCTGTCGCAGGCACACTCGCGATCTGGTGCCAGGGTCTTGCACCGACGCTGCGAGCCTCGCTAGAACACATTGCACCCTCCGTAGGCGAGCACATCATCGAAGTCCCCCGCGGTGAGCGCAGCTTTCGGTATGCGATCTACACAGTGTCCAGGCCGAAGGCCTCGCTCAAAGCGGCTAGGTAAGAATGTGCCCATGACTCAGTCAACTGATGCGAATGACTACCGCATCGAGCACGACACGATGGGCGAGGTGAGAGTGCCGGCCCCGGCCTTGTGGCAGGCACAGACTCAGCGTGCCGTTGAGAACTTCCCAATCTCAGGCGTACCGATCAACTCCGAGTTGATTGCCGCCCTCGGACTGATCAAGGAGGCGGCCGCCAAGACCAACGCCGCACTCGGTGTCTTGAACCAGGACTATGCCGGCGCGATCGAAAAGGCCGCGAGCGAGATCGCTGCGAACCAGCACGATGCCGAGTTTCCCATCGACGTCTTCCAGACTGGATCGGGTACCTCGAGCAACATGAACGCCAACGAGGTGATCGCTTCCCTCGCCACTACTCAACTGGGCGACGACGTGCATCCCAATGATCACGTCAACGCGTCCCAGTCGAGCAACGACGTCTTCCCCAGCGCCATTCACATTGCGGCGACGCACAGCCTGGTCAATACGTTGTTGCCGTCATTGCGTCATCTCGAGGCAGCGCTCAGCCTCAAGGCCACAGAATTCGCCGAGGTAGTCAAGAGCGGGCGTACCCATCTGATGGACGCCACGCCGGTCACACTCGGCCAAGAGTTCGGCGGTTATGCCGCCCAGATACATCACGGCATTGAGCGGGTGAGGTCGACCTTGCCCCGAGTCGCAGAACTGCCACTCGGCGGAACAGCGGTTGGCACGGGAATCAATACCCCACCCGGCTTCGCCGCCTCAGTCATCTCAATGGTCGCGGACAAGACGGGCCTGCCGCTGACTGAAGCGCGTGATCATTTCGAGGCGCAGGGGGCCCGCGATGGCCTCGTCGAGGCCTCAAGCGTGTTGCGGACAATTGCGGTCAGCCTGTACAAGATCGCCAACGACCTGCGTTGGATGGCTTCCGGCCCTCGCGCTGGGCTCGGCGAAATCGTCCTACCCGACCTACAGCCTGGGTCCTCGATCATGCCGGGCAAGGTCAATCCGGTGATCTGCGAGGCAACGCTGATGGTCTGCGCCCAGGTGATGGGCAACGACGCTACGGTCGCGTTCGCGGGTGCGAGCGGCAACTTCGAGCTCAATGTGATGCTCCCAGTCATGGCACGAAACCTGCTGGAGTCGATTCAGCTGTTGGCCAATGTGAGCCGGCTGCTCGCCGATCGATGCGTGATGGGCATCAAGGCAAACGTCGAGCACTGCAGGACTCTTGCCGAGTCCTCACCGTCAATCGTCACGCCGCTGAACCGCTACATCGGCTATGAGAACGCAGCCGCCGTCGCCAAGCAGGCGCTCAAGGAAGAAAAGACCATCCGTGAGGTGGTTATCGAGAACGGCTACGTCGAAAACGGCAAACTCACGGAGGAGCAGCTCGATGCCGCTCTCGACGTACTGGCGATGACCCGCCGGCCGGTCTGAGCCGACCAGCTGCCTAGTACCAACCGTTGGCAGACTTGAAGCTCCATGCGGCACACGGGCTGCCGTATCGGTCCTTCATGTACTTGATGCCCCAGATGATCTGCGTCCCAGGATTGGTCCGCCAGTCACTTCCTTCGCTTGCCATCTTCGAGCCTGGTAGAGCCTGCGGGATGCCGTACGCCCCCGAGCTGGGGTTGGTGGCATTCACACGCCACATGCTCTCCCGCATGATGATGTTGTTGAAGCAATCAAACTGGCTGGAGCCGTATCCAAACTTGTTATTCAAGATCTGCCGGGCTATCTCCTTGGGATCGGTGACGCCTGGCTCGTAGCCACGATTGGCAAGCGCGCGTGCCCGGGCGGCCTTCTCCTCGGCCGCCTTCTTCGCGGCGGCCGCCAGCTCAGCCCTGATCTTGGCATGCTGGGCAGCGATCGCTTTGGTCTGCTCGCCCAAGGACTTGGCCCGCTTGGCCGCTTGCTTTTCAGCGGCCAGCTTGGCTCTCGCAGCCTCCCGATTAGCGCGTGCCTTGGCCGCTGCGCGTTCAGCCGCGAGCCGGTCAGCGGCCGGTGCGGCGGCCGCTACCTCAGGGGCGGAGATGACAACCGCGGCGGGCACGGCAATCGCGGACGTCTGTTCTGCGGGGCTGCTCAATCCAGCGACAGCTGCTGTTGCGACAAATGCTGAGAAGCCAACCCCGACTATGGCATGCTGAGCGAGTCGACGCACGGGCCATACTGTGCCACATGTCGTTATCCAAATGAAATCATCTTGAGACCATTTCGTATGTTAATTCATCCGAAGTCGATCAAATTGCGACATCTTCTAACATCTCGGTCACGAGCGCTGCGATTGGGGAGCGCTCCGAGCGGTTCAACGTGACGTGGGCAAAGAGCGGGTGACCCTTCAGCTTCTCGACCACCGCTACGACGCCGTCGTGCCGGCCAACTCGCAGATTATCCCGCTGAGCTACGTCATGTGTGAGAACCACGCGCGAACCCTGTCCGATACGGCTCAACACCGTAAGCAGCACGTTTCGTTCCAGGGACTGCGCCTCGTCGACAACAACGAACGCGTCGTGCAAGGAGCGACCCCGAATATGGGTGAGTGGCAGCACCTCAAGCAGCCCGCGAGCCAACACCTCTTCAATGACGACCTTCGTGGTGAGCGCACCAAGAGTGTCGAAGACGGCCTGCGCCCAAGGCGCCATTTTCTCGCCTTCGGTACCCGGCAGGTAGCCCAGCTCCTGGCCGCCGACCGCGTACAGCGGACGGAAGACCACCACTTTGGAGTGCTGCTGGCGTTCCAAGACGGCCTCGAGCCCCGCACAGAGCGCGAGAGCGGACTTGCCGGTACCGGCCCGGCCGCCGAGGGAGATGATCCCGATTGAGGGGTCCAGCAGCAGATCCAAAGCGACCCGCTGCTCCGCTGAGCGGCCACGAATTCCGAACACGTCTCGATCAGCCCGGACGAGCTTGACCTCCTTGCTCGGCGTGACCCGGCCAAGAGCCGATGCGTTCCCACTGAGCAAGACCACGCCGGTATGGCAGGGCAGGTCTCGAGCTTCATCCAGTTCAACCAGCCCCTGCTCGTAAAGGCGGTCGATGTCGCCGCCATCGACATCGATTTCGCTCATCCCAGTCCACTCGGTCTCCACAGCGAGCTCGGCGCGATACTCCTCAGCCTTCAGACCGACCGCCGATGCCTTCACTCTCATGGGCAGGTCTTTGGACACCAGCGTGACTGCGCACCCTTCGGCGGCCAAGTTCAATGCGACCGCCAGAATGCGCGAGTCATTGTCGCCGAGGCGGAAGCCGTCCGGCAGCGCCGCTGGATCGGTGTGGTTCAGCTCGACGCGAATGGTGCCGCCCAGATCGTTGACCGGAACGGGGGCATCCAGCCGACGGTGAGTCATTCGGAGGTCGTCGAGGTGGCGCAGGGCAGTACGGGCGAAGTAACCGAGCTCGCTGTGGTGGCGCTTGCCCTCAAGCTCGCTGATCACCACAACAGGGAGCACGACATCGTGCTCATCGAAACGCCGCATCGCGTGCGGATCGCTCAGCAAGACGGATGTGTCGATGACGTAGGTGCGACGGCTTGATGAAGAAGACACAGGACTGCCCTTCTTGGGGGCCGTACGCGATCTGCGCCCGGCCCCACAGTTACGTGGTTGGCCGGGATAGCTGACCCGCATTGAGCTGCGCGGGTCTGCTCCGCGTCGAGTGACGGTGCATGCATCGCCTCCCAGGCGGGCCGCGTTGCTGCGCCCGCACCTCGACCGTACGTCGGCAAGGGGGTCGAAGGCGAGAGCCACGCCGCGATTTCACATGATGGCAACCAAGCTCTAGGCGATTATTCAGCCCATTCTTGCCGCGCAGGTGAACTACTCCCTCAAGCAGGCGGCCCGACTACAACAATCCGAATCTGCTGGCCGGGAACCGCCTGTGCCGCCCGATCGATCGCGTCGTCGACGAGGACGGCGACGACTGGATATCCGCCGGTCACCGGATGATCGGCGAGAAAGATGACAGGCTCGCCGCCGGGCGGAACCTGGATCGAGCCGCGGACCACACCCTCGCTAGGCAGCTCCTGCCCCATCCGAGAGGCGTGGTGCTGTAGCGGCTCCCCCACAAGCCGCATGCCGACACGGTCGCTGCGGCTCGAGGCTGTCCACTCGGTCGCGACAAGCGCACCTGGGTCGGCGAGCCAGTCGTCACGCGGGCCGCGCAGGGCGCGCAGGAGGAGAGTCTCCCCTGAGAGCGCTGCCGTCGGGGCCTGGTCGACGTTGGGAAAGTCCGCGGGCGGCGGCCCGACCGGAACGATGTCACCAGCCCGAACCGGTTCGGGTCCCAGACCGGACAGCGTGTCAGTCGCTCGCGACCTGAGTACCGACGGCACGCTCACACCACCGCGGACCGAAACGTAGGTGCGAAGCCCAACCGGCGGCGTACCCAGCGTGAGGATCTGACCGTCGGCAAGAGCAAAGGGTCCGTAATAGCCGATGCCACGACCGTCGACGTCAGCCGGTGCGGGAGCGCCGGTCAGCGCGAGCATCGCGTTGCCCCGGGCTCGGAGTGACAAGCCGCCAAGGGTTACCTCCAGCGCGGCTGAGGTGTACGGCTGAGCGAGCAGCCGGGCGCCCAGGCGGAACGCACCCCTGTCGGCCGCACCGGAGCGGCCGACGCCGACCTCCGCGAAGCCCACGCGGCCGAGGTCTTGTACCAACGTGAGCGGTCCGGCCGCCAGCACCTCGAGTGCGCGTTCAGTCCCCATCGCGGGCTCCGGACACGTTGACAAAACGCACTGCCATACCCGGTTGCAGCAGCGCAGGCGATTCCCGGTCGATGTCGAAGACGACGACGTCGGTACGGCCGATCAGCTGCCAGCCGCCTGGCGAGGACCTCGGATAAATGGCACTGAACTCGCCCGCCAGACCAACTGCGCCTGATGGCACCGAGGTCCGCGGCTCGCGACGTCGTGGCACAGCGAGCCGCGGGTCACCCCAACTCAGGTAGGCGAAGCCGGGGGCGAAGCCGCCGAACGCGACACGCCAGTCAGTTCCGGTGTGAGCGTCGATGATCTCCTCCACGCTCAGCCCGGTGAGCTCGGAAACGTCGGCGAGGTCAGGCCCGTCGTAGCGCACGGGGATCTCGATGACCTGGCCGCTCGCAGCAATCTCCCCGGGGTCGGCGGCCGGCAGGGTCGCCAGCGCTTGCCGTAGTGCGGCGACTCGAGCCTCATCGGCGACGACGACCAGCACTGTGCTGGCGGCTGGGACGATGTCGACGACTTCGGTGAATCCAGCTGTCCCTGCCGCAACCGCCTCTCGTACGGCGTGGGTGAGCGCGAGCACCTCATCCAGTTCACCGACATCCACCAGCACCGCATGCTCCCCACAGTCCAGCAGGGTGCGGTGCCCGGTCATGGCGCGAAGGGTCGGATCTCGACCCCTGCCTCAGCCAGGGCCTTCCGTACGGCCACCGCCATTGCCACCGCTCCCGGAGAGTCTCCATGGACGCATATGGACTGCGCGGACACAGCCACCTCAGTACCGTCGACCGATTGCAGCCGTCCAGTGGTCAGCATGCGCACCATGCGCTGCGCCACCTCCGCCGGGTCATGCAGCAATGCACCAGGTTGCGAGCGAGGCACCAGAGTGGCCTGCCCGGTGTACCCGCGGTCGGCGAAGGCCTCGGTCACCGCGCTCAATCCCGCTTGCTCGGCGTGGCGAAGCAACGCCGACCCTGGCAGCCCGAGCAGCGGAAGCGTCGGGTCGTACGCGACCAGCGCAGCGACTACTGCCGCCGCCTGATGCTCGTCGTGCACCGTCCGGTTGTAGAGGGCGCCGTGCGGCTTGACATAGCGCACCCGCGAACCAGCGACCCGGGCGAACGCATCCAGGGCACCGATCTGGTAGATCACGTCGTTGGTCAGAGTTGGCGCATCAACATCGATGCTGCGACGGCCGAAGCCGGCCAGATCGCGGTAGCTCACCTGAGCACCGATCGCCACACCGCGGCTGACGGCTGCGTCGCAGACCCGGCGCAGGATGTTCGGGTCGCCGGCATGGAAGCCGCAGGCGACATTGGCGCTACTGACGACGTCGAGCAAGGCGTCGTCGTCGCCAAGGGTCCAGATGCCGAAACCCTCGCCGAGATCGCTATTGAGGTCGACGAGGAGCGCGGCGGGCGGCTCGCTCACCGGGCGCCCGTCGGCTGGTTCGCGGTATCGGCGTGCAGGTCGATCTTCGAGGTCTCGGGTGCCAGCAGCACGCAGATGATGGTCACCAGCAGCATGACGACCGCGTACACGGACACGGCGATGTCCAGCAGCGCAACGGAGATGATCGGCGCGAGCGCCCCGCCGATGATGCCGGCCAGCTGGTAGCCCATGGAGGCGCCGGTGTAGCGAACCTTGGTCGGGAACATCTCGGAGATGAACGCCGCCTGTGGGCCATACATCGCTGCGTGGAGGATCAGCGCAACCACTGTGGCCAGCACAATCAGCCAGAACTGTCCGGTGTCGAGCAGGGCGAAGAAGACGAAGACCCATACCGCTGCACCGATCGCGCCCGCCAGGTAGACGGGCCGGCGCGCAATCCGGTCGGACAGGTTGCCGAAGAACGGGATCAACACGACCTGGACAGCGGCGGCGATCAGCACCGCGTTCAGGGCGTAGTTCCGGGGCAGCTTGAGATAGGTGGCCACGTAGGTGGTGATGAACAACACGAAGGTGTAGAACGCAACGTCGACGCCGACGCGCGCGCCGACGGCGAGTAGCACCTGCTTGGGGTAGCGTCGCACGACTTCCAGAATCGGCGCGCCGGCCTTGGTATGGGACTCCTCAACCTCGCGGAACAGCGGGCTCTCCGCAATTGTCAGCCGGATCCATAGGCCGACGAGCACTAGCAAGCCGCTGAGCAGGAACGGCACCCGCCAGCCCCATCTCAAGAACGCGGCGTCGCTGGTCAGCACGCCCATGAGCGACAGGACGCCGTTGGCCAGCAGCAGGCCCAGGGGGACGCCAACCTGCGGCCAGCTGGCGTTGAGACCGCGCCGGTTGGGGTCGCCCGACTCCAAGGTCATCAGCACCGCGCCGCCCCACTCGCCACCGAGGCCGAGGCCCTGCAGGAAGCGGAGCGCAACCAGCAGGATCGGTGCCCAGACGCCGATGCTCGCGTACGTCGGCAGCAGGCCAATGAGGAAGGTGGCAATCCCCATCAGCAGCAGAGTCACTACCAGGACGTTCTTGCGGCCCAGCCGGTCGCCGTAGTGGCCGAAGACCAACCCGCCCAGCGGGCGGGCGATGAAGCCGACGGCATAGGTGGTGAAGGCGAGCAGCGTGCCGACCAGCGGGTCGAAGGTCGGAAAGAAGATCTTGTTGAAGACCAGAGCCGCGGCGGTCCCGTAGATGAAGAAGTCGTACCACTCCAGCGAGGTGCCGATCAGGCTGGCCACGATCACCCTGCGCACCGACGACGGCGCTTTGGCGGGGATGGGACTGACGGTAGACATCGGGTGCCTCCCTAGACGGCGTGGGCTCGTCCACGCCCATATCGCTCTGTACCCGGCTGACCGGCCGCCCACTCACCCCCAAGAAATCATTCTCCAGCCAAATTGGCCACCGAGCAGCGGCTCGGGTCGCTGCCGCGCCGCCCTCGACTTGTCAGCGTCTCAGCAGGCTATAGCCCCCTGAGAGTCTGACAAGTCGGGTCAGCGACCGAAGCGCCGCTTCCGCTGTCCGTAGGAGCGCAGCGCGCGGATGAAATCCACCTTGCGGAAGTCTGGCCACAGCGCCTCGCAGAAGTAGAACTCGCTGTGTGCGGACTGCCACATCAAGAACCCCGATAACCGCTGCTCGCCAGACGTTCTGATGATCAAATCCGGATCAGGCTGGCCCTTGGTGTAGAGGTGCTCCGCGATGTGCTCGATATCGAGGGTTTGCGAGAGCTCATCGATGGAGGTGCCGTTTTTTGCATGCTCAGCAAGCAGAGAACGCACCGCGTCACGCAGCTCATGCCGCCCGCCGTAGGAGACCGCAATGTTGACCAACATGCCGTTGACGTCAGCGGTATCCCGATCGGCCATTTTGAGCCGCTTGGCGGACTGAGCTGGTAGCAGATCGAGCGCCCCTACGGGATGGACTTGCCAACGCCTGGTCGCGGCGAGGTCACTCACCATCTGCTCAATCACCCCGAGCAGCGGCTCAATCTCCTCACGCTTGCTGCGAGAGAAGTTGTCCGTCGAGAGCACCCATAACGTGACGACCGGAATACCGATCTCGTCGCACCATTCCACGAATTCTTTGAGCTTATCCGCGCCGGCCTGGTACCCCGCTATGAGCGGTTGCCCAGGAGCGTTGGTACGCGCCCAGCGACGATTTCCGTCGGCAAG
>Ga0193704_1000190_pt1 | contig 10549 bp, 7 predicted proteins | sample U3m1metaG_FD_143047 | JGI IMG/M metagenome (GOLD analysis project Ga0193704, IMG submission 143047) | Soil microbial communities from a riparian zone of the East river system, Colorado, United States - U3m1 | ecosystem: Environmental > Terrestrial > Soil > Riparian zone | place: USA: East River... | reverse complement strand
CAGGGACCGGCGTTTGCGCGGCCGGTGGGCAGTCGCCCTCTTCCTTTCCGCTCTTCTCCTTGTCGCGCACCTTGGCCTTTTCCTGTTGCTTTTCCTTTCCGTGGCCCTTGCCCTTGCTCTGCACCGGCGGCGCCGGGTCGGGGGTCGGGGTGGTGGGCGTCGGAGCAGGAGGGGCGGCGGCCAGCTCGCGCGTGTCAGGAGGCGCAGCGGGCGCCGGGGCCGGGGCCGGAGTCGGTGTCGGTGTCGGTGTCGGTGTTGGCGTCGGAGTGGGTTTGGGCGTCGGCGTCGGGCGAGGAGTGGGAGCGGGCTTCGGCGTCCCACCGGGCTTCGAGCGCCCTGCGCTCGCAGGACGGAGGGTCTGGTCCGAGCCGACACCGCGACTCGAGGCGAGTCGACCGAGGTTCGTCGCGACGGGTGACCGGACATCTGCGAGCCGCTCGGCGCCCGTGGGCCGTGACGACGACGCTTCTGGAACCGCATGCACGGAGCGCTGAAGTGATGACGGCGGCGCAGTCAGCGATTGCCCGGCTTCACGGGGTGGGCCGAACAGCGCCGGCATGGCCGTTGCGAAGGCGATGGCTCCCGTCAACAGCGCGGCGGCTAGAACGCGCGCGCTTTTTTCCCTCATGCTTCTCCCCCAGGTTGTCGATACCTCGATCCAGGGATGTATCGGCTCCGGGGGTGTAGGACTTGAAGGGAAGTCATGGGTAGTTTCAAAGTCAAGCTCGTCGCCTATTTCCTGCTGCTGTCCCTGCTCCCTCTGGCTGCCGCCTTCTGGGGTTTTTCGACGGTAGCGGCGCGGAGCGAGACCCGGCGGGTCGACGCACGCCTTCAGGCTGGTCTGCGCGCCACCCTAGCTGCTTACCAGGAGGCCCTGGGCTCCGCCGACGCAGCGGCCGGGCAACTCGCGCACAAGCCTTCCTTTCAGCGCGCACTGCTTGCCCGGAATCGCGCGGCCCTCGAGCGCATGCTTCGTCGGCAGCCGCATCTTTCGGCGGAGGCTCCCGGCGGCTTCCACGTCGGTAGGCGCTACCCGATGGCCGTGACGCGGCAGGTGGAGGTCGTCGGCGCGAACGGCACGCACGGGTCCGTCGTGGCCTCGCTGCCACTGGACGACGCGCTCGTCAGGCGCCTCGAGACTCGCTCCGGCCTCGAGAACTCCGACCACGTCGTCCTGATCCAGAACGGCCGCATCGTCGCTGGGCCGCCGGGCGTGAGCGGAAGCGTGGACGTCCACTCGGGCAAGACACGGACGATCTCGCTCGACGACACGAGCTACCGCAGCCTCGTCGCCGGCACGATCGGGGCACGCCCCAACGCGACGCTCGGCGTGATCAGCCCGCAGGCGCGCATTGACGCGACCAACCGTGATGCGAGAAACCGCCTGCTCGTCGGGCTCCTCGCCGCGCTGCTCTTCGTTGCATGTGTTGCGTACGTGGAAGGTCGCGCAATCGTCCGCACGATTCGGCGGCTCGTCGACGCGGCACGGGCGATCGCGCGAGGCGACCTCAAGCAACGCGTGCCCGTCCAGGGCCGTGACGAGTTCGCGCTGCTCGGGCGGACGTTCAACCAGATGGCGTTCCAGCTGCAGACCCGTCTCGACGAGCTGCAGGCGGAACGTGGACGTCTGCGAGACGTCATCTCGCGCTTCGGCGAGGCGCTCGGCGCCACCCACGACAGCGACCAGTTGATGCGGTTGATCGTCGAGACCGCGATCGAGGCGACGAGCGCGTCCGGCGGCGTCTTCGTCGGTGCGAACGGTGCGCTCGTGCAGGTCGGCTATCCCGACAAGGGCGACGACAAGATCGAGGTGCCCCTTCGTGCTGGAACCATGGACTTCGGCTCGCTTCTCCTCTTCGGCGACGATTTCACCGACGAGGATCGGATGACCGCGGCCTCCCTCGCGTCGCACGCCGTCGTTGCCCTCGACAACGTCCGGCTGCACCGGATCGTCGAACGGCAGGCGCTCGTCGACGGCCTCACCGGCCTCGCCAACCGGCGCCAGTGCGAAGAGTCGCTCGCGGACGAGCTCGCCCGCGTCGAGCGCTTCGGCGGCTCCCTGGCGGTGGTCGTCGCCGACCTCGATTGGTTCAAGGACGTCAACGACCGCTACGGCCATCCGGCGGGAGACACGGTGCTGCACGATTTCGCGACCCTCCTCCAGGAGACCCTCCGCGATGTGGACATCGCCGGCCGCTGGGGCGGGGAGGAGTTCCTGATGGTCTTGCCGGGCACGGATCTCGCCGGCGGCGCGCGGGTGGCCGAGCGGATCCGGGTCGCCCTGGCGGGACGGATCGTCCTCACCGCGGACGGCACGCCGATCCCGGTCACCGCGAGCTTCGGAGTCGCCGCGACCCCGCCGTATCGCACGGCCTCGGAGCTGTTCGCAGCCGCAGATGCGGCCATGTACGAGGCCAAGCGGGCAGGCAAGAACCGGGTCGAGACGGCTCCGGACCCGGTCCGCCAGACCTAGTCCAAGGAGGGTGTTTCCGGCAGTTTCCCTGGAAACGGGTGCTTGAAGGGCTACAATCCCGCAGGCTCGGCCCAGTCCCCAACCCAGGAGCCCTTCATGCCCGTTGAGATGCCGTCGATGTTCGCCAAGACGATCCAGGATCACCTCGAGTTGAAGGAGCGGAACGCGAAGCTCGAGGAGTCGATGCCCCTCGGCCACTACAAGAGCGCCGATCCGTTCGACAACCATCCACTGTTCAAGACCGAGGAGCAGGCGCGTCTCGAGGAGACCATGGACGGCGAGGAGGCCGCAGTGACCGCCGAGCATCCCGTCCTGGCGTGGCCGGGTGAGGAGACCGCCGAGCAGACCGCTCCCGAGTCCGAGGAAGGCCTCTGGGGCCGGAGCCGCGACTTCGACTGGGGCGACTAGCCGCGTAAGGTACGTCTCTCCGGAAGCGACGCGGGGAGGTTGAAGATGAAGCGAGTGTTGCTGGGGATCGGGTTGGCGGCAGGCATTGCCTACGCGCTGCGCGAGTGGTTCGCCGCACCGCTGCCGCAGCCCTCCTGGGACGAGACGGACAACGATCCCGAGGATCTGAGCAGCGACCTGGCGCAGCGGGCGCGCGAAGCCGAGGGCGCTCAGGCCACGGAAGAGACCTCAGCGAGCTAGATCAGGGCAGCGGCGAAGCGGAGATCGCCGACGAAGGCGGCGAGCTCTTCCTTTCGCCGTTCCGGATCGCCGCGGAGGATGGCCGAGGGGTGGATCGTCGCCGTGACGGCCGGCGCGAGGTCGGATTCGACGAGCTGGCGCCGGTTCTGGGTCACTCGGAACTGGCGGCCGAGCAAGGACTGCGCGGCGACCGCGCCGAGCAGGACGAGCACCTGAGGCTGAACGACCTGGAGCTCGGCCTCGAGCCAGGGTTGGCAGGCCGCGGTCTCCGCCCAGCTGGGCTTCTGGTGAATCCGGCGCTTCCCGCGCGCCTGCCATTTGAAGTGCTTCACAGCGTTCGTCACGTAGGTGTCCGCCCGGTCGATGCCCGCCTCCTCGAGCGCCTGATCGAGGAGGCGGCCCGCCGGCCCGACAAAGGGCCTTCCAGCCCGGTCCTCCTGGTCGCCCGGCTGCTCTCCGACGAGCATCAGCCGGGAGGTCTCGGCTCCCTCGCCGAACACGGTCTGCGTCCCGATCTCCCATAGGCGGCAGCCCCGGCAGCCGGCCGCAGCCTCCTTCAGAGCGGACAGCGAACGCTCCTCGGGGAGGAAATCTGCCGCCGATCCGGCCTCATTGGTGCGGCCCACGCCCTGGGTATGACCGCCCAGTGCCATGAGGAACCCCTCAACAGGGGGATACGAGCCGCTTTCCGCCTCGCTTTGCTTTGTGTCGGTTCGCGAAAAAGGGGGCTTCACCTGCGGCTGCACCGACATATCGACCGACTCGGATGAGCGATCACGCGCTTCCACTCCGGCTTCTCGACGAGAACGTCCTCGGCGACCCATCGCGCGGGACCGCCCTCGTCGAGTCCTACAGGCGTCTTGCGGACGTCTTCCACGACGTGCTCGCAGAGCAGAGCCTCGATGCGCTGCTCGACCGGATCGCCGACGCGCTCGCTGAGCTCGTCCCACATGACTCGCTGACGATCTACGAAGCCGACGAGCCGCGACGCGTCCTGCTTCCGGTGTGGGCGCGCGACAAGTGGGCGGACAAGATCCTCGCGGACAGCTGCCCGTTCGGTGTCGGTCTTACCGGCTGGGGCGTCGAGCATCGCGAGTCGGTCCGCGTCAACCAGGCTCACCTCGATCCGCGCACGTCAACGGTCCCCGGCACGCCCGAGGACGAGCCGGAGGCGCTGATCACGATCCCGCTCATTGCGCGTGACTCGATCAAAGGCGCCCTGAACATCTACCGGCTCGGTGACGATGCGTCGTTCGACGACGACGAGTTCGAGCTGGCAAAGCGGTTCGGCGACGCCGCCGCTCTCGCGCTCGACAACGCGCAGATTCGCCAACGCCTCGAGCACCAGGCCCAGACCGACCCGCTCACCGGCCTCTTCAATCACCGGGCCTTCCACGAGCGACTCAGGCAGGCGTTGGCAGAGGCCAGCCGCTCGCACGATGTGATCTCACTCCTCATGCTCGACATCGACGACTTCAAGCGCGTCAACGACGTCTACGGCCACGGTGCCGGCGACGAGATCCTGCGCAGCCTCGCCGACACGCTGAAGGATGCGGTGCGCGCCTCCGACGTCGTCTACCGGCTCGGCGGCGAGGAGTTCGCGATCGTGATCGCCTCGCGTTCGCCGGAAAGCGCCGAGCAGCTTGCGAACCGACTCGTCGAGTGCGTTGAGGCCACAGAGTTCGATCCGGCAGGACGCATCACCATTTCCGTCGGGCTTGCGCGCGGCCCCGAGCATGCAATGAACCCGCGCGAGCTGATCGCGTGTGCAGAGGCGGCGATGATGACTGCAAAGGCGCGTGGCAAGAACCAGATCGTCCTCTACGACGACGCCGAGCTCGAGCGTCCGGAAGGGGAACAGGTTCCGTCGACGCGAGACGTGCGCTCGGTTGCGCACATGAAGATGCTGCAGAGTCTCGGAGGCAAGCTCAACCGGCTCAACGACGTGCGCCAGATCGGTCACGTCATCGCCACGGAGCTCCGCTCGCTCATCGACTACCACAACTGCCGCGTGTCGATCGTCGACGGCGACGACGTGATCCCGATTGCGTTCGTGGGCCAGTTCACCTCGGAGACGCAGGAGCCGCTCGAGATCCTCGCCTGCAAGGTCGGCCAGGGAATCACAGGCCGCGTCGCGGCCACAGGCGAGTCGCTGCTGATCGGCGACGCAGCCAACTGCGAGTTCGCGCGCGTGCTCCCCGGCACGGACGCCATCGACGAGTCACAGGTTGTCGTGCCCCTGACCTACGGGACGCGCGTCGTCGGCGTGATCGTGATCTCCAAGCTCGGCCTCAACCAGTTCGACGAGGACGACATGCGCCTCCTCGAGGTGCTCGCCGGCCACGCCGCTGTCGCGCTCGAGAACGCCGGTCTCTACGAATCCGCACGACGGGAGGCCGAGCGCGCGACCGCCCTGCTCGAATTCAGCCGCCAGCTCTCGAGTGCAGAAGGCATGGATGCGGTCGTCGACCGGATCGTCGAGTTGTCGGCCCGCACCGTCGGCTCGCCTCGCGCATCGGTCTGGTTCCAGGAGGCGGCAAGAGGCGAGATCAGAGTGCGGGCGACCCACGGCTACAGCGACCTGGACCGTGAACGCCTGGCGCGGATGCATTTCGACCACGAGGTCGCCGAGGCGTTCTTCTCGGTCAAGGAGCCGTTCGTCGTCACGGACGAGCAGCGCGAAGCGATCACCGGGGCAAGGGACGTCGAGATGGGCAAGCCCTTCGCGGTCGCGCCGTTGACACTCGACGGCGGGCGCCTCGGGTGCATCGCCGTCGCGTCAGCCGAGGACGGCGACTTCACCGAACGCCAGCTGCGACTGCTCGCAGGCGTCGCCCATCAGGCAAAGCTTGCTCTGACCAACGCCGGCAACTTCCGCAGTCTCGAGAAGACGTTCCTCGAGACGGTCGAGGCACTGGCGAACGCGCTGGAGGCGAACGACGAGTACACCTCGTCACACGCCCGGTGGATCACCGACCTCTCGCTCAAGGTGGGCGCCGGACTCGGCCTCGACACGCGTGCGCTCAAGCGTCTGGAGCTCGGCGCGCTGTTCCACGACATCGGCAAGATCGGCATCCCCGAAGCGATCCTGTCGAAGCCGGGGCCGCTCACAGCCGAGGAGCGGAAGCTCGTCGAGAAGCACCCCGAGCTCGGCGAGCGGATCATCGCGCCGATCGACCGGCTCGAAGAGGTCCGACCGATCGTGCGCCACTGTCACGAGCGCTTTGACGGCACCGGTTACCCCGACCGCAAGAGCGCCGAGGACATTCCGATCGAGTCGCGGATCATTCTGGTCTGCGACGCGTATCACGCCATGACGACCGATCGTCCGTATCGCAAGCGGCTGCCGAGGGAGGAAGCGCTGCGACGCCTCGATGAAGGCGCCGGAACGCAGTTCGACCCCGACGTCGTCGAGGTCTGTAAGCGCGTTCTCGCGGAGAGCTTCTAGCCGGCCCGCGGCCGGCCGCCCGTGAAGGCGTCCAGGCCGTCGCTGAAGCTGACGTACGGCACCGCAGGCAAGGCTCGCTCGCGCTCCTGGACTCGCTCGGCGTCATCGAGCGCACGCTCACGGCGGCGAATGCTCTCCTGCTGCCTCGCCAGGCCCGCTTGAGTCTTCAGTAGCTCGGCCTCGCGGGCTGCAAGGTCCGACTCTCGCGCGGCAAGCTGTGACTGGAGCTCTGCAAGCTTGCGCTCACCTTCGGCTGCGGTGCGCTGCTCGCCCGCGGCGGCATCGCGCTCGCGAGTCGTCAGCTGTCGTTCGAGCTCGTCGACGGCCCGCGCCCGTTCCTCGAGCACGCGCACTTGCTCGGCGAGCCGGAGCTCCTGCTCGCCCGCGCTCCGTTCCTCGTCGGCTCGAGCAGCGTCGGCCCGCGCCTCGAGCTCTCGGGCCACCTCGTCGAGCCGAACGCGCTCAGCGTCGAGCTCCTGCTCCGCTGCCTCGACCGTCGCCGCCCGCTCGACGAGCTCGTCGCTTGCCCGCCCGGCCTCGCTCAGAGACGACTCGAGCGCACGCTCCTGATCTGCGAGCTCCGCTGCTCGCGCGGCGAAGGCCGCCTCCTGCTCACGCAGGCGCGCGTAGGACCCCTCGAGCTCGTTCTTCCGGCGCTCGAGCGAGGCCTTGTCTTTCGCGAGCTCCTGCTCGTGCGCCTTCAACGCCGTCTCGGACTCCTCGACCTCGAGCTCGCGCGCGCGAAGAGCAGTCTCGCGCTCCGCCGTCTCGCGCTCGCGCGGGCCAAGTGCATCGAGACGCTGCTGCAACTCTGCCTCGCGACGGACGAGCAGCTCCTCCGCATACGCGCGATCGGCGTCGCGCTCGGAGCGTCGAAGCCGAAGCCGTCTGCCCTCGTGTGCGCGGGCCTCCTCGTCGTCGAGCTTCTTCGTCCGCTGCTCGACCTCGAGCTCCCGCCGTGCAACATCCGCGGCGCGCTCTCGCAGCGCGCGCTTGAGATCCTCGACCTGGACGAGAGCCTCCGCGCTCTGGCGCTCCCGTGCCTCGGCGAGCCGCCGGGCCAGCTGGAGAACCTCGTCTCGATCGGCCTTTTCCTCAGGCTGCTGCCAGGCCGCTTCCCAGCCGGTCGACTCCCAGGAATCCCCCCTTGACTCCATTACCTAGAGCGTAGCGTGCTTTGAGACGGATTTGGCCGCTCCAAGCAGGGAAATCGCCTCGCCGGAAGCGTCAGCCGTCGAGTGCGATTCGGCGCGCGCCGTCGTGCCGGATGCGGACTGCGAAATCGCCGCCGCCGAGCGCCTGGACGACGTACCCCTCGGCCGAGAGGTCGCTGCGCTCGGCGAGCACGCCCCCGCCGGCGACGATCCGCCGCGGCCGGAAGCCGAGTCGGAGGACCTCCGTGCCGCTCGCGTCGAAGGTGCGATACGTCAGCCGCCTCCGGCCGTACGACACGGACTGCACGACGGAGCTCGACCCGAGCAGGTGGTCGCGTCGCTTCGGAGCGAGCTCTGGCATCGCCGCCATCGCCCAGTTGAAGCTCCGCAGATAATCGGCGTAGCCGTCGCTGAACCAGAACGTGTTCGTCGGCCGCTGCCCACAGCATGAGACCCGCCCGTCGCTTGCGGCGAAGTACGTGGCGTAGTTCAGTGAGCGGACGGCGAGCTCGCGCGCACGTTCGTCTCCCGTGCGTGCATAGAGCAAGGCGTTCGTCGCCGCCCAGCGTGACGTCGTGCTGCCGAGCCCGACGCGCGAGCAGCAGCCGGGCTTACCGGGTGCCCGTTGCTCGTCGATTCCCCAGGCCCCGAGGAACGGGCCGCGGCCGAATGACTTCTGCACCCAGCGGAGCAGCGCCGCAGCGTGCTCGTCCCACGATGGATCGACCGACTCCGGCGCAGCGTGTGTGAGCAGGTACTGCGCCGTGAGCGTCGGGGTCGCCTGATTGAGGCTGCGTGGGTTGTACGGGACGTCCTCGTAGAAGCCGCTCCAGCGATTCCACGCCGGGCTGTCGCGGTTCAACTGGTACTTCAGCATCCACGCCCAGGCGACGTCGCGTGCGTGCTTGTACGAGCTCGTGTTGCCGGCGCCCACCTCAACGAGCTCGTCGAGCAGGCGCACCGGCCCGACGACGAGCCCTCCGAATTGTGCACCGTCGAGAACGGCGCCCGTCCTTGCGTTGACGCGAAACGGCCAGGGTGTGTGCGTCGCGTCACCCGGGCGAACGTGTCTCGCGAGCGCGTTTCCGGCTGCGATCGCGGCGCGAAGGAACCGCCGTTCGCCGGTCAGCTCGTAGAACTGCAGGTACCCGAGTCCGAGCAGCCCCACCTTGTCGGTCTCGACGCCGCCGTAGAAGCGCCGGGGGAGCCCGGCGAGGCAGCGCCCGTACGTTCGCTCGCCCGCGCAGGCCGTGGTGAACGGGACCCGCGGCCACGCCCAGCCGAAGGGCGAAGTCCCGTGTGCGAGCTGGTAGTCGAGCATCTCGCGCACCACGCTGATCGCTCGCCGGTCGGCCGAATACGGATACCAGGAGACCAGCGAGTCGACGAAGGCAGCGTTGAGAAACGCAGGGTTGTGTTGCCAGTAGATGCCTCGGAGCGTCTGTCCGTCGAACACCGCGTAGTTGAGGTACACCTTCGACCGTGTCCGCGGATCGCGTGGAACGCCGCGCTCGATGAAGTTCCAGCCGAGGCGCAAGACGCGGTCGTAGCCCAGACCGGCGTTCGGGCGGTACCAGGACAGCAGCTTCCCGTTCCCGTCGCGCACCGCGTGGTGCCAGGGCAGCAAGGGATGTACCGGGCGCGACTGCGTGCTGCGCAACGAGTACGGAGCGCGCGTGGGGACGAGATCGAATTTCTTCAGGGCTGGAATGAGCATGAAGTACGGACGCATGTCCGCGGAGTGCGGCCAGGAGCCGACGAACGTGTGGAGCGGCGCAGCGGGATTCAGGCGACGCAACCTGCGCGCGAGTGCGGCCGACTGATCCTGTGACCTGACGACGTGGTCCCTCTTGCTCCACCAGAGCTGGAGCGGCACGCCGGACTTTGCGATCGCGCGTGCGTAGGTGATCGGGCTGCGGCGCGCGTAGGCCCGCGGAAGGCTCTTCGGCGTGCCGCCGATCTCTTCGCGCGCGAGTCTGCGCAGCCCGAAGCCGATCGGATCACCCCACCTGCGGAGACAGCCGCGGTTGCAGCGAAGCCGCGAGAAGTCGCGGTAACGCGTGGCCATGTTGGTGACAGGATCGAATGCTGCGGCGCCGGCCAGGAGCTTGGGATGGCGGGCGACGAGTAGCAACGTCTCCTGGCCACCCATGCTCGTTCCGAACGCGTAGACCCGGCGCGGCTCGATCCGCAGCCACGGAATGGTGGCCCGCAGGATCCGGGGCATGCGCGCGAGATCATCGATCTGCCCGGCGTATCCCCACGAAAAGCGCGCGAACCTGCGGCCCTGTCCTTCGGGATTGACGACGGCGAACGAGCCGACTTCGGGGAGGTCTCCCCACCGGTCGACGTTTTCCTCTGCGGAGACCCCGCGACCGTGCGGAGAGATGATCAGCGGAATCGGAGGATTGTTGCCGGGCCCGTACCAGTCGGGCAGCACCACGTACGCCGCACGGTGGAGACCGTTGTGCGTCGTGTAGTGGATCGTGACGACACGGACGTGAACCTGTTCCCAGACGTCGCCTCGCACCGCGCCGGCCCCGGCCAGGGCGAGCACGACCGCCAACATGCACAGACCCCCGCGGCGCATAGCACCATGATCCCACAGCGGCAAGGCTGCGCTCGGGAGGGTGCTCAGGCGGAGGCCGGCGCTTCGTCTACGGCGGCCTGCTTGCGCGGCTTTCGCTTCGCAGTCGCCGTGACGACGCGGTTCTTGCCGTTCCGCTTTGCCTCGTAGAGCGCAGCGTCCGCGGCTGCGACCAACTCCTCGACACTCGTCTGCGCCGGGAAGCACGCGGCGCCGAAGCTCGCCGTCACCCTGAGCGA
>Ga0193704_1000186_pt1 | contig 10614 bp, 10 predicted proteins | sample U3m1metaG_FD_143047 | JGI IMG/M metagenome (GOLD analysis project Ga0193704, IMG submission 143047) | Soil microbial communities from a riparian zone of the East river system, Colorado, United States - U3m1 | ecosystem: Environmental > Terrestrial > Soil > Riparian zone | place: USA: East River... | reverse complement strand
CGACGTCAGAGCCGCGCAGTGCGCTGCGCAGGATCTCGGCCAGCTCGGTCAGCACCTGGTCGCCCGAGCCGTGGCCGTAGACGTCGTTGACGCGCTTGAAGTCGTCGATGTCGAGCATCAGCACCGCGACGCTGTCGCGGGAGCGGCTCGCGCGGGTGAGCTCGGCGCGGAGGCGCTCGTGGAAGTAGCGGTGGTTGTAGAGGCCGGTGAGCGAGTCGGTCTGCGCCTGGTACTCGAGGCGCGCGCGGATCTGCGCGTTGTCGAGCGCGAGCGCGGCCGCGTCGGCGAAGCGCGTGGCGAGCTCGAACTCCTCGTCGCTGAAGCTCGCTGTCTCGCCGAGCCGGTAGATGTTGAGCACGCCCTTGACGAGGTCGCGCGCGATCAGCGGGACCGTGATCAGCGCCTCGGGCTCGTCGGGCGGAGTTCCGGGCACCGTCTTCGTGCGCGGGTCGAGGTGAGCCTGGTTCGTGCGCACCGGCTCGCGGTGGAGGGCGGCCCAGCCAGTGATGCCCTCGCCGAATGCGGAGCGGCTGTTCATGATCTTCTCGGCCCACTTGTCGCGGGCGAGCACGGGGATCAGCTCGGTCTGCGCCTCGTCGGCCTGGTAGATCGAGAGCGTGTCGTGCGGGACGAGATCGGCCAGCGTGTCCGCGATCCGGTCGAGCAGGTTGTCGAGGCTGTGCTCGGAAAGGATGTCGTGGAAGATGTCTGCGAGCTGGCGGTAGGACTGGACCAGCGAGTCCGGCCGCGGGGCTTCGGGGACGGTTGGACGGCCGTCCAGCACTCGCGCAGGGTCCACAGCCGCAAAGAGGTGCCGCACGCCCGTAGTTTCCCGTTCTTTTGTGCGCAAGTGATCCCCCGGAAAGGGGAACCTGAACGGGCGTCAGACCAGCAAATACGCGGCGATTTGCGGCCAGGAGGCCGGCAGCTCGGCCGCGGCGGGGTGGGGGGCGAGGCTCGCGGGGGCTCTGATGTAAAGGTTCTGCCAACAGCTCGTGACAGCTGAATCCTTCTCGCTAGCATCGATTGCACTGACTTTGTGCTACGTCCGGAAGGGACGCCGATGCTGGGCTCAGCTGCCATCACCGTTCTCAACAATCCAGTCGCGATCGTCCTGGGCGCGTTTCTCGCGGCCTGGTTGCTCTCGCGCGCGTGCGGCAAGGTGGCCGGACGGGTGCTCGAGTGGCACGACCGGCGCAACGCCGCCAGCGATCCGGGTGAGACGGGCTTCGCCGAGGTCAAGCGCCGCGACACTCTCGTCGCGCTGATCCGCACCGGCATCGCGTACGCCGGCTTCGCCGCCGCGGGCGTACTCAGCTTCGCCGAGCTGATCGGCGGCGTCGACCGCCTCGCGGCGCTGGCCGGCGCATCGTTCCTGCTGATCCTGGCCGGCTTCGCCGTCCAGCGCGTGCTGACCGACATCATCGCCGGGATCGCGATGTTCTCCGAGCGCTGGTACGGGGTCGGCGACACGATCTCGGTGTCCGGCCTCGAAGTGCAAGGCGTCGTCGAGGACGTCTCGCTGCGCCGCACGAGGCTTCGCACGCTCGACGGCGAGTCGATCCACATCCACAACTCGCAGATCCCGGCCGTGAAGGTGCAGCCGCGCGGCGTGAAGGAGCTCGCCGTGGAGCTGTTCGTCTCCGACCAGGAGCGGGCCGAGCAGCTCGTCGCCTGGGTTGCGACGATGCTGCCCGAGGGGCCGACCACGCTCGTCCGCCGCCCCTGGATCGAAGACGTCGAGGTGCTCTCGGACTCGTTCGTGCGCCTCGCCGTCCGCGCAACGACCGCTCCGGGGCGCGAGTGGCTGGTCGAGAGCTTCTTCTGCGACCTGCTCAAGGAGCGCGCCGAGCCGGGCCTGATCGTGCACGGCCCGATCGTGCTCTCGGTCGACGAGACCGCGTCTCGCAGCTTCGCCCGCGCCAGCGCCGCGATGCGCTGGCAGGCCCGGCGCGCGGCCGCCTAGGCCAACCAACCTCGGGCGAGGAGCGGCGTCTCAACGGGCATGAGGCTCGTCGGGCTCGCCATGGTCGTCCCGATTGTGTGCGCCTTCGGCGCATCCGGCTCGGGCCGCGTCCACGTGTCGGTGGCCGGGAAGCGCCCCGCGGCCGTGCTGGGGAAGCCGTGGACGGCGCGGCTCGGCGTCCGTCCCGCCTCGTTTCGCGGCCCGGTGGTCGTCACCGCCTCCGGCTCGAAACGGATCAGAGCTCGTGCTACGCGCCGGCGCGGCAAGTACCGCGTGCGGCTCGTCTTCCCCTCGGCGGGCCGCTGGCGGCTGACGGCTCGTGCAGGCGGAACGACCTCGCGCCTCGGCACGGTGCGCGTCGCGCCCGCGCCGGTCCTCTTCGCGGAGCCGACGTCGATCGACCTCGAGCCCGCCGGCACGCTGCTGGTGGTCGAGAACAACCCCGGCCGGCTGCTGCGCGTCGACCCGCGGGACGGGCGGGTCTCCGTGCTCGCGCCTACCCTCACGCGTCCGTACGCCGCTGTCCGAGCGCCGTCGGGGGCGATCTTTGTCTCGTTCGGGAGCAACATCCAGCGGATCGACCCGGGAGGCGCTCACACCACCGTGGTCAGCCTCTCCGAAGACATCGGGCCGCTTGCCGTCTCCGCCGCCGGGGATCTCTACTTCGCCACGGCGACGACCGTCGATCGCCTCAGGGCGAGCACCCTGACCCCGCTGGCCGGAGGCTTCTCGAACCCGCACGGGCTGGCCATTGCCGCCGACGGCGCGGTGCTCGTCTCGGACACCGGCCACCAGCGGATCGCGCGGGTGGGGGGCGGAGTGGTGACGACGTTCGCGCAGATCGGCCAGCCCGATGGCCTAGACGTCGCCGCGGACGGGTCGGTCTACGTCGTCGACGAGGAGGAGGATCGCGTCGTGCACCTCGGTGTCTCGGGCTCGCGCATCGGCTTCGTCGGGCCAGTGTTCTCCACGCCGTACGACGTCGAGGCGGCGCCCGGCGGCGTGGCCTACGTGCTCGAAGCCGGATCGCCCGGGCGCATTTGCCGGGTGGGCGCCGACGGCACCGTCACGACGGTGTCCCGGCGGCGCTAGCGGCCTCGGCCTCGTCGCGTTCCGCCTCTTCGAGCTCGCGACGTAGCTCGTTCACGGCCGGCAGCGTGGCCAGCGCGGGCAAGATCGGCAGCCAGAGGTTGAACATCCGGTAGACGACGACCCCGAGCAGCGCGCGCACGAACGGGAAGCCGACCCAGTGCAGCGCGAAGGTGAGTGCGATCTCGACGATCCCGGCCCCGCCCGCGGGCAGCGAGCGGCGCGTGAGCACGTAGCCGGTCGCGTAGCCGAGGATGAGCGCCGGCACCGAGAGCCGTGGGTTGCCGAAGACCTGCAGCGCGCCCCAGAGGCAGGCGATGTCGCCGGCCCAGTACAGCGCGGTGCCGAGGAAGCCGAGCCCGTACTCGCGCGTCGGCGCGACGAACATCGAACGCAGGATCGAGAGCCCCGCAACGGCGTGGGCGAACCAGCGGCGTAGGCGTCCGCCTGCGCCCGGGTCCGAGTAGCGGGTCGCCCGCTTGGGCGAGGTCACCCAGATCGCGACCATTGCGCCCGGGATTACGAGGAGCCACGGGAGCGTCATGCTGAGCGGGACGTCCTCGCCGCCAACGAGGATTGCGATCGAGGAGCAGAGCGCCGCGGGAGCCAGCACCGCGTACTCGAGCGCGCCGAGCGCGAGCACGCGCGCGACCGCGCCGGCCTGGTCCTCGCCCGCGCTGCGCAGCACCCAGTAGTCGACCGCGAAGCCGCCGCTCGTCCGCGTGGCCGCGAAGACGCCGAAGCCGGCGACGACGGCCCGTAGCGACATGCCGAAGCTGAGCGTCGGCCCGTTGTCGACCTTGGCCGTGTCGCGTACGGCAAGCACGTAGCCGCCGTACGCGACGACCTCGCCGCCCAGGCAGAGGAACAGCCAGGCCGGATGAAGGTTGCGGGCGGCGCGGTCGAGCCGCTCCCCGCCGGCCAGGTAGGCGAGGCCTGCGACCGCGCCGAGCGAGAGCACCGTCGGGGCAACGAGCAGGAGTAGCGGGCGCCGCTCGACCCAGGCCAGCGCTCGCCGCACCGGACCGGCGCCTGCCGGGGCGGCCGACTTCGACACGCCCGGACCCTAGCGGCGAGGTGGGAAGGACCAGCCCGCCTCGGCCGTCTTGGTCGTGGATGGCCAGCCACAGGAGCTTGGGACGACGAAACCCGCCTCGGGAGCGGGCTTCGTCGCGTGAAAAGCGGCGGGGGAGGGATTTGAACCCCCGGAGCCGCTTGCGCGGCCCTGCGGTTTTCAAGACCGCCCCGTTCGACCGCTCCGGCACCCCGCCGGCGGCCATTGTCGCAGGCAGGGTCGGGGGCTCCGCTTAGCCGCCGGCGAGTCGCGCAGGCGCGCCGAAGGGGTGCAGCACCTCGGGGACGGCGACCTCGCCGCCCTCGTCCTGGAAGTTCTCGAGCACCGCGAGCAGCCAGCGGTCGGTGACCGCGGTGCCGTTCAGGGTGTGGACGTGCTCGGTGCCCTTCTCGCCGCGGTACCTGATTCCCAGCCGGCGGGCCTGGTAGTCGGTCGTGTTCGAGGCCGAGGTGAGCTCCCGGTAGCGCTGCTGTGACGGGAACCAGCCCTCGATGTCGTAGCGCTTCGCCGCCGCGGCGCTCAGCTCGGGCGCCGCGATGTTGACGACGCGGTACGGGATGCCGAGCTCGGCCGCCAGCGACTCCTCTACCGCGAGCAGTCGCTCGTGCTCGTCCCACGAGTCCTCCGGGAGGACGTAGGCGAACATCTCGACCTTGTTGAACTGGTGCACGCGGAACATCCCGCGGGTGTCGCGGCCGGCCGCGCCCGCCTCGCGGCGGAAGTTCGTGGACAACGCCGAGTAGCGCAGCGGCAGCTCCTCGCGCTCGAGGATCTCGGTCATGTGCAGCCCGGCCAGCGCGACCTCCGAGGTTCCGGTCAGGTACAGACCCTCGTCGGCGACCTCGTAGATCTCGAAGCGCTCGGCCGGGAAGAAGCCGGTCCCGTACATCGCCTCCTCGCGGACGAGCACCGGCGGGATCACCGGAACGAATCCTTCGGCGCTCGCGCGGTCGAGGGCGACGCGGTAGAGCGCGAGCGCGAGAAGCGCGGTGTCGCCGACGATGTACCCGAAGCGGGAGCCGGACAGGCGCGCGGCCCGCTCCATCTCGAAGCGGCCGAGCTGGAGGTGGTCTTTGGGGTCGGCGATCTCTCGAGGGTTGCCGACCTGCCGCACGATCTCGCCCTCGGCCTCGTCTGTCACCTCGTCCGGCACGGACTCGTGCGCCGGGTTCGGCACCTTCTGCAGGAGCTCGTCCCGGCGCGCTTCCGCCGCCGAGAGCTCGTCTTCCAGCCGCCGTAGCTCCTCCTTGACCTGCTTCAGCTCTTCGACCTGCTCCGCGGTCGGCTTGCCCTTCAGCTTCTGGCGGCCGCGCAGCTCGTCGACCTGCGGCACGAGCTCGCGCCAGCGCGCGTCCGCCTCGAGCAGCTCGTCGAAAGCCTCGCCGCCGCCCTTTCGCGCGATTCCGGGCCGCAGGCGGTCGGGGTCGGCCCGCGCGGCTTTGAGGTCGATCAACCCTGGTTCTGGGTCAGGTACGAGACCAGGTCGGCGACCTGTTTGTCCGAGAGCGTCGCGCCGAAGTCGGGCATCGACGGGGCATACCCCTTCTCGACGTACGAGCCGGGGCTGACGATCGACTCGTGCGTGAACTCCGCGAGCGAGCCCTGGTTCGCCGTCTTCGCGTACGCGGCAAGCTTGTCGAGGTCGGGCCCGACCGTGCCGCCGGTGCCTGCAGGCTTGAACGTGTGGCAGCCGCCGCAGCCCTGGGCCTTGAAGAGGACGGCGCCCGCCTTCGCATCGCCGGCGACGACCTTGGTCGTCGTCGTCGGCGGGGGCTTGCCCTCGACCGCGCCCGTCGCCAGGACCGTCTCGCCGCTCCCGCAGCCGGCGAGCACGAACGCGATCCCGAGGAACGGCACGAGGCGGCGCACGGGCGCGAGTCTACTCAAGCCGCAGGGCGTCCTCTTCGGTTCTCGCGAAGAGCCAGAGCCCGAGTGCCGCGAGCCCGCCGTAGCCGGCCACGTCGGTGGGGGTGTCGTTCACCAGGAGGGACACGAGGAGAGCCGCGAGGTAGGCGTCGACGAGCACAAGCCGGGGTCGTCTCAGCGCGAGCAGGACGAGCGCGACGACCCCGATCGAGAACAAGAGCGCCGCGTTCCAGGTCGTCCCGATCGCCGCGGCCGAGAGGTGCAGCCGGTGGCCCAGGTCGCCGAGCAGCGAGCCGGGCCCGCCGCCGACGGCGTCGGTGACGTGACTGGAGCCGCCGGTCGCGGCGTCGATCCCGACGAGCAGGAGCGCCGCGCCGGCCGCGACCCCTGTCGCCGCGAGCGCGCGCAGGGCCGGGACTCGGCGCAGCCGCAGCCAGAGCACGAGGAAGCCGGCCGCGTAGACGACGAGGCCGCCGCCGTCGGCGCCCACGCGGCTCGCTGCGATTCCGGCGGCGATCGCCAGCGCGACAGCGGGGAGGGCTCTTGTCCCCACCAGTGCGCCGAGCACGAGCGCAGGCGGGAGCAGCAGCGTCTCGACCTCGTTCGTGACGCCGTAGAAGCGCCCGCCGCCGTCCGGGTGCGGACCGATCACGGCGAGCGCGTTCCAGACTGGCTCGGCCCACATGACGGCGAAGAGGAACGCGAACAGCGCGGCGAGCCCGAGCGCGAGCGGGAGCCGCGGCGGGAGCGCAAGGCCGCCGGCGATCGCGGCGGCCGCACCGAGCAGCGCCACCCCGAGCACCGCCTGCCACGGGGTCGCAACCCCGACGGCGCTCAGCGCGACCGCGGCCGCGATGCACGCCGAGGGAGCGAGGAAGGCTGCACGCGCGAGCGCGCGCGCGCGCGTGAGGGCAGCGAGCAGGACGAGCGCGAGCGTGAGCCCGACGAGCACGAGGGTTGCGGCGATCCGCGCGTCGTGGGCCTGGTCGAACCGGCGGTCGAAGCGGGCGAGCTGGGCGAGCGGATCGTGTGCGTGCTGCGATCGGATCCGCGGCGTCGCCCCCCGCGCGAGCGCCCGCACCGAGGGCGCGATGTCGGCGATCGAGACGAGGCCGGGCAGCCGCGTCGAGCTGTCGGTCAGCAGCCCCGCGTAGCCGGGCCCTGTGACGGCGATCGGGTAGCGGTCGACGTTGTGGTGGCTTCCGGCCGGCGGCAGCGCGACGTAGAACGTGATGCGCCCCGGCTTCTTCGAGAGGGAGATCACCGGCTTCCCGCCGGGGAGGCCGCCGTCGACGATCGCGTTCCCCATCTCGCCTGTCAGCAGCGACGCGAGCGCTCCGCGGCGGGTGACCGTCGCCCCTTCGCCCGTCACGAGCAGCCCGTGAGCGGCGCCGGGCGAGCGGAAGACCGCCGCGGTGGGCGGCGCGACGATCACGGCCACCGGCTCCGAGGGAGCGGCCGGCGCCGGAGCGGTGGGCGCGGCCAGCACCAACCCCGGGGCTACAATCCAGAGGAACCTTCGAGCCTTCAAGGGGGCCGATTCTCGATGAAACGCAAGGCTTACGGTCGCGACGCCGGACTGTCGCTACGGATGCTGCTCGCGAGCTCGCTGCTCGGGCTGCTCTACGTCCTGTTCGCGGTCGTGCTCTTCTACGTGCTGAACGCAGGTCTCGTCCTGATGCTCCTGATCGTGGGCGTACTGGCTTTCGTCCAGTACTTCACCTCGGACAAGCTCGCCCTGAAGGCCGCGGGCGCCAAGGTGGTCGGTGCCGACGAGGCTCCGGAGCTGCACGAGATGATCGAGCGACTGTGCGCGATGGCCGACCTGCCAAAGCCGCGCGTAGCCGTAATCGAGAGCGACGTCCCGAACGCCTTCGCGACGGGCCGGAACCAGAAGCACTCCGCCGTCGCAGTCACAACGGGTCTGTGGAACCGCCTCGAGCCGAGGGAGGTCGAGGGAGTTCTCGCCCACGAGCTCTCCCACATCGCCAACCGCGACGTGCTCGTGATGACGATCGCCAGCTTCTTCGCCATGCTCGCCGCGCTGCTGACCCGCTTCGGCCTCTACAGCGGCATGTTCGGGGGCTTCAGCAGCCGCGACAACAACAACAGCTCGGTGCCGGTCTGGCTGATCGTGCTGCTGGTCTCGGTCGTGACCTACTTCCTCAGCCAGATCCTGATCCTCGCGATCTCGCGCTACCGCGAGTACGCGGCCGACCGCGGCTCCGCGCTGATCACCGGAGCGCCCGAGTACCTGATGAGCGCCCTGCAGAAGATCGCGAGCGGGATCACGCAGATTCCCCAGCAGGACCTGCGCCAGGTCGAGGGCATGAACGCCTTCTTCATCATCCCGACGAACTGGCGCTCGCGGGGTGGCGCGCTCTTCCTGACGCACCCGCCGCTCGAGAAGCGGCTCGCCGCGCTCGGCGAGATCGCGCGGGAGATGGGCCGCCCGGTCGAATAGGCCTCCGTGGGCCTCGGCAACATCCTCTTCGGGAGGAAGAAGCTCAAGGAGGCCGCCGAGGAGCGGCTGTTCGCGATTGCCACGGCCCGGATCACGCTCGAGGCCGAGCTCGGGCTGAAGCCGGCCGGCGTGGCGGGGGTCTGCTTCAAGTCCCTCTCGGCCGGCGAGTTCGTGCGGGCCGAGAACGAGCTGCAGCAGCTGCTCGACAGCGTCGGGGTCGAGTCCGCCTCCAGGGTCGAGCGGAAGTCGGACGAGTTCGGGTTCGACTGGCTGGTCGTGCGCGACGGCGACTTCGAATCGCTGGTGGCGACGGTGCACAGGATCGCCTCGGAGCTGGAGTCGCGCGGCTTCGGGCCGCAGTTGCTGGCCGCGGTGTTCAAGTTCGAGGGCGGCGGCTTCGACGGCGACAAGCGCGTCTACTGGATCTACGGCTTCAAGCGCGGCGCGTTCTGGCCGTTTGTGCCGACCGGCGAGGACAAGGAGCGCGACAACGCCGAGGAGCTCGAGCTGAAGGCGAAGCTGGAGAAGGAGCTGCCGATCGAGTCCGACCTGACGCGGTGGTTCGGCATCTTCGATGCGCCCTTCTAGGCTCGACGAGCTGCTGCCTGACTTCGACGTCGAGGAAACCCACACGCGGCGGGTCGGGGCATCCCCGGCGGCCGCTCTTGCAGCAGTGCAGGCGGCGACCCCGGGCGAGATGCCGCTCGTGCAGCTCCTCTACGGGCTGCGCTCGGCCCCGGCCTTGCTCACCCGACGGAGGGGGCTCCGCAGGGAAAGGGGCAGGCCGCTCTGGGAGCAGATGCTCCAGTCCGGGTTTGTCTCGCTCGTGGACGAAGACGACGAGATCGTGCTCGGTTATGCCGGGCAGCCGTGGAAGCTCTCGGGAGGTGCGCGGCCGGGCGTGAGCTCGGTGGTGGCCTGGGAGTGGTTCGCGATCCCGGGCTACGTCAAGGCGGCGATGAGCTTCCGGGCCGAGCCGGCAGACGGAGGGACGCTGCTCACGACCGAGACGCGCGTGCTCGCGACCGACGAGTCTTCACGGCGGCGCTTCGGCCGCTACTGGCGGGTGATCAGACCCGGGAGCGGCGCGATCCGTCGCAGCTGGCTCCGGGCCGCCGCGCGCCGGGCCGAAGCCGCCTAGCACCGACCCTGTTTCGGCGCGCTTCCGTCACAGACACGTGCGCTTTCCAGCGATACGCTCGCAGCGGGCGGCGGGTGGACCTGTCATCCCCACCCGGGTGGGGATGCGCGCGCGTGAACCTTTAGACGGTCGTCTCGCCGGTCAGCGGCTGGGGAGGTCCGGGATCAGGCCCTCGCCCTCGAACAGCTCGCGTGCTTCTTCGAGCGTCAGATCCTCGGGCGGAATGATCCCGTCCGACGGCGACAGGTCGTCGTCGGGGAGCCTCGCTCCGTTCGTCCGGACCGCCTCGGTCATTCGACCGAGGAGCTCCGAGAGCTGCTGCTGATCGCCGGCCTCGAGCGCCTTCTCGGCCTGCTCGTCGAGGTCGTTGAGGCCCTTTGCGACCTCCTCGTCGACCTCGAACTGGCCCTCGCCCATCAGCCGGACGATCACTGCTTCAGCTCCTTCTGCGCCTCGCCGGGGCCGACTTCGGCCTTCATCTGCTCGAGCTCGCGGTCGACCTGCGACTTCGACGCGACCGCGGCGAGCTCCCGGTCGAGCTGCGTCTGATCGGATGTGAAGTCCTCGAGCGCGCCGGAGGTGGTCAGCTCGTCGATCGCCGCCGCGCGCGCCGTCATCTGCTCGGTCTTGTCCTTCGCGCGCTGGATCGCGAGCCCGGTGTCGGCCATCTGCTCGCCGATCCCGGTCGCCGCCTCGCCGATCTGAACCTGCGCCTCGGCCGCCGAGTACTGGGCCTTGATCGTCTCCTTCTGCGTGCGGAAGGCCTCGACCTTGGCCGAGAGCGCCTTCTCGCTCGCGACGAGCTTTTCCTGCTGCTGCTCGAGCTGCTTTGTCTGCTCGTCGAGGCTCTGGAGCTGCTGCTGCAGGCCGGACTTCCGCTCCAACGCCTGCCGCGCGAGATCCTCGCGCCCCGCCGCCAGCGCCTCGCGCGCCTGCGCGTCCAGCTTGACCAGGCTCTGCTGCAGCCCCGCCTCCTGGAGCTCGAGGCGCTTCTTCGCCGTTACGACGTCGGC
>Ga0193704_1000182_pt1 | contig 10708 bp, 9 predicted proteins | sample U3m1metaG_FD_143047 | JGI IMG/M metagenome (GOLD analysis project Ga0193704, IMG submission 143047) | Soil microbial communities from a riparian zone of the East river system, Colorado, United States - U3m1 | ecosystem: Environmental > Terrestrial > Soil > Riparian zone | place: USA: East River... | reverse complement strand
AGCCCGGAGGCGCAGGAGCGGCCGGTCTACCAGCCGCTTTACCAGTACCTCCTGTCGCGCGGCATCGCCGTGCTCGCGACGAACATCCGCGGCTCGACCGGGTACGGCAAGTCGTACCAGCGGCTCGTCCAGCGCGACTGGGGCGGCGGCGACATGCAGGACTGGGAGCACGCGGCCAAATGGCTGCGCGAACAGGACTGGGTGGAGTCCGGCAAGATCGGCGTCTACGGCGGTTCGTACGGCGGCTTCGCCGTGCTGACATGCGTGACGCGTCTGCCGCAGTACTGGGCGGCTGCGGTCGACATCTTCGGTCCGTCGAACCTGGTTACGTTCGCGAAGGCAGTGCCCCCGACGTGGAAGCGATTCATCGCGCGCTTCGTCGGTGACCCCGAGACGGAGGCGGACTTCTTGATGGAGCGCTCGCCGATCACCTACGTCGACAACGTCCGGACGCCACTGCTCGTGATCCAGGGAGCGACCGATCCGCGCGTCGTGAAGGGCGAGTCGGACCAGCTGGTGGACAAGCTGAAGTCACTGGGTCGAGAGGTCGAGTACGTTGTGTTCGACGACGAAGGCCACGGCTTCACCAAGCGGACGAACGAGCTGAAGGCATACGGCCTCGCCGCCGAGTGGCTCGAGCAGCACCTGCGCGCCTAGACCTCGCGGTACCTCGCCTGGATCAGGCAAAAGAGGCCGAAGGCGAAGAGGCCCGCTGCGACGATGCTCAACAGCACGGTGCCGTACGGCGCGTTCGCGAGCTTCCGGAGCGCGCCGTCGAGGCCGCGCGCCTTCTTCGCGTCGTAATCGGCGGCAGCTTTGAAGAAGAACCAGGAGATCAGACCGAAGACGACGGCGCGTGACGTCAAGCCGACGAACGCGACCCGCGTCGTCCACTTCAGCTCGCTCGCACTCATCTGTTCCTTCTTGAGCGAATCCTTGTACTTTCCGGAGACCGCGCGGTAGAGGTTCCAAAGAGCAACTCCGGCGATTGCAATCGCTATCGCGAAGACGATCCAGCGGCCGCCGGGCCAGCCGAGGATGCCCTTCGTCGCCTCTTGCTCCTTCCGACCGCCTCCACCGTGCTTCCCGAGCGCGATCGAGAAAGCAGCCCAGCAGAGGCCGCCGTAGAGCGCGGCTTTGCCGAGCGAGGAAAGCCGTTTCCCCCACTTCTCTCTGCCGCCTTCCTCCTCGACGTCGTGGCCGAGGAAGACCTGCGCAAGGCGCCATAGTGCGTACGCGCCGAAACCGAAGGCCAGAACGAATACCGTGACGCGTCCGATCCCGCTGTGCGCGATCGTCTGCAACGCGCCTTCGCGGTCCGTTGCCTTGCCGCCCTGGCCAAGGGCGAGCTCGATCGCCAGGACGGCGACGAGGCCGAACGAGATTCCCTGGGCTACGAGCCCGAAGCGCGCAAGCTTCTCCATCGCGGGACGTTGTGCGCGTCGGCGCGCTTCTGAAACTCAGGACGAGCTGGAGACTGCAGCGGCGAGCGCCTCGACGACGACCGGGTCGAAGTCGGTCCCCGAGCAGCGTTGCAGCTCGGCGATTGCTTCTTCCGCCGGCCGCGCTTTGCGATAGGAGCGATCGGTGGTCATCGCACTGAATGCGTCACAGGCCCTGACGATTCGGGCCACCAGCGGGATCGCCTCAGCCGACAACCCGTCCGGATAGCCCGTCCCATCCCAGTCCTCGTGGCAGGAACGAACGATCTTGCCGACATTGCCGAGGATCCCGCCGACCTGCGAAAGGAGGCGTTCGCCTTCGACGGTGTGCGTCTTCATGATGTCCCACTCTTCATCCGTCAGCTTGCCGGGCTTGTTGATGATCTCGCCGGGAACCTTGATCTTTCCGATGTCGTGCAGGAGAGCTGCGAACTCCGCGTCTCTCCGCGCGCTGGTGTCCAATCCCATCCGGGTGGCAACGTCCAGCACAAGGGTCACCACGTCGCGGCTGTGGCTCCCCGTATAGGCGTCGTCGGCCTCGACGACGTCTCCGAGCAGCATGGCGGTGCCTCGGTATGCATGGCCGAGCTCCAGCGCGTGGTCGATTCGCACCTGCCGCTCGCGCGCGAAATACGCGAGAAGCCCGATCAGCGGCAAGGAGACAACGACCAGCGAGGGATGAGCCCCACATCCGAGTGCAGCGAGGACCGAGATGGGTGTCAAGGCCGAGTCGACGGCCCAGATCCACACCATGAAGCGCAGAAGGCTCCACGGTGAGACGCCGAGGCCGAGGCGGTCGCGCAGTGCCGTGCTTCCGAAGTCGAAGGCGAACTGTGCGAGCAGAGCCAGCGCGTAGATCGGGAGGTTGTGGGGCGTTGGCGCGGGCTGACCAGCCGCGATCAGGACGAGAGCGGGGCCGACCGCGTGCCAGGAATTCACGAGCCGCAGGAGGCTGCGGTCGACCGGGACACGCCCGCGCGCATATTCGGGCAGTCCGCCGAGGAGCAAAGCTGCTGCGACGCACAGCGGCACGTACTGAACCGGAAGGAGGGCGAGCATCGGCACGAGCACGAGTTGCGTTGGCACAGCCGAGCCGGTGCCGATCTCGAAGTCGATCCGCGAGGCGAGGGCGTAAGACGCCACGAAGACCACAAGCGTCAAGAACCCGACTTGCCGAGTGGAGTCAGCGAGGACCGCGAGCGCGATCGCAACCACCAGGAACGAGCTGCCGAGCAGGAGCGAGGCGAGACGGTCGCGATCGCCGAGGGGCGTGGCAGCCAGTTGCCGCGAGCGCTCGATCAGGGCATCTGCGTCGACATCCACGCCGCTGGAAAGCGCGCCGCTTTCGGGCAAGGGGGATCCAGTCGCGACGGATGTCGCCATTTCCGCGGTATCGGCGCACCGCTGCGATTTCTTGACCCGCCGCCAAATCACCCCATAGGGGGAAGTCGGTACGCCGGACTTGGAGAAAGTGAGCACAGCAAGTTTCTGCGGTTATCTGAGGGAGTGAATTCTGTGGCGATGAATCCTTTTGTCCGACGCGTGAGAGCGGTCGTTGTTCTCGGTCTCGTCGGCGGCACGATTGCAATGGCGATGGGCGCCGCGCCGGCCTCCGCCGGCCTCGGCCTTGCCTGTCCCTCTCCGACCTCAACGCCCTTCGCGGCCTGGTCGGACTACTCGCACTACGCATTCGCCCCTGACGGAGGCTTTGAGTCGGGCGCTAGCGGTTGGAGCTTGAGCGGCGGCGCCCGTGCAGCCTCCGGCAACGAGTCGTTCTACGTGCACAGCAATACGGACAAGACCTCGCTATCGCTGCCGGCTGGCGCGTCAGCGACGAGTCCGGGGATGTGCATCTCCCTCCTCTCGAGCAAGATGCGGTTTGTCGCGCGTGGCGACTCCGGCTCGAAGGTAAAGGTTCAGATCGTCTATCGAGGACTACTCTCGAGCGTGCTCGGGATCCTGGACGGTGGCACCTACACGGTGGGTAGCGGCTGGAAGCCTTCGCCGGAGATCGGAATGCTGGGCGGGGTCCTTCCCCTCCTGACCTCGTCGGTGTCATTCCGCTTCACCGCAGTCGGCGCCGCCGCGGCGATCGACGACGTGTATCTCGACCCGATGAAGTCCTCGTAACCTTGTTCGGCTTCCGGTTCTCTTCAATGAGTGAGCGTGATCTTCGTCAAACCGGCCGGGCTGTCCACGTCGGCGCCTTGCAGGGTGGCGAGGCGCACAGCGGCAACCTGTCCCGGTACCACGGTGAGGAGCGGGCTCAACCACTCCGGGACACCGGCCACGAGCGGGAAGGCCGTATCGGCCGCAGCGAGGAAGTCATGGTCGTCACTGATCGCCATTACTTCGGATCCACGCTTACGCACGTCTTCCACGGCCGCGGCCATGCTGGCCAGCGTCCGGCCTGACGGCGCGATTACGATCGCGGGCCGCCCCGACTTGACGGCCGCAATGGGGCCGTGCAGCAGGTCCGCCGACGAGAACGCTTCGAACTGCGCGCCCGAGAGCTCGCGGATCTTGAGCGCGATCTCGAACGCCGTCCCGTAGTTCACGCCGCGGGCGATCACACTGCCGCCTTCGACGTCGCGGTAGGGCTCGAGCGCATCGGGCGCCTCGAGAGACCGGTCGATCTGCTCCGACAGCTTGCCGGGCATCGCGTGCAGCTCGGCCAGCCGTCCGCGGTCGCCCGCCGCAGAGAGGAGCGCGATCGCTCCGATCGAGTTCAGGTACGTCTTCGTTGCTGCGACGGCGTGCTCCTTGCCTGCGTGCAGCGGGAGAATCCAGTCGGCGGCCCGTGCGAGGGGAGACGCCGGGTCGTTGGTGATCGCAAGCGTCGGCCGCTGCTGGCGGCGCGCCTCGTCGAGCACGGCGACCACGTCGGGCGAGGCACCGGACTGCGAGATCCCGATGACGGCGGCCGGGCCGAGCTGCGGCGGTGTGTCGTAGACGGTGTAGAGCGACGGGGTTGCGAATGCGACCGGCAGCTGATTGGCAGCACCGAAGAGGTACTGCATGTAGCGGGCCACGTTGCTCGAGCTCCCGCGCGAGACGATCAGGAGGTAACGGACGTCCTCGCGTAGGAGGTCACGCACGATGCCCGACGCGTTTGCCGACTCGGCCGCGAGGAACCGCTCGAGCGCCACCGGCTGCTCTCGGAGCTCCGCTTCAACCCACGACATCGGACACCGCCTCGCGGACGACACCGCGCGCAGCGGTCAGCCGGGACCGTGCGGTCTCGGCGTCGACACCCGCAAGCAGCGACACGATGGCGACCTTCGTATCCCCGTCTGCCGCCACGATCGCCTCGGCGACCTCCTTGTCGGGAGCAGCTGTCGCGATCGCGACCGCCCGCTCTGCCCGCGCGCGCAGCTTGTCGTTCGACGCCTGCACGTCGACCATGAGGTTCCCGAAGGTCTTGCCCAGCTTCACCATCGCGATCGTCGAGATCGCGTTCAGCACCAGCTTTTGAGCTGTGCCCGCCTTGAGCCGCGTGGACCCTGCGATCACTTCCGGACCGACGTCGATCTCGATCGAGAGCCCGGCTCGGCGCGCGAGCTCCGAACCTTGGACGCAGGCAAGGCCGATCGTGAGCGCGCCTGCTTTCGAGGCGTGTTCGATGGCGGCGAGGGTGTAGGGCGTGCGACCGCTCGCGCTGACGCCGAGCACGACTTCGCGGGGACCCACGTTCAGCCGCACGAGCTCGCGGACGGCCGCCTCGCCGTCGTCCTCGGCTGCCTCCTCGGCGCTCGTCACCGCCACGATCTGGTCCGTCGAGAAGGTCGGCCCGCACTCGGCCGCGTCGGCCTCGGCCGCCCGGCCTGACGATCCTGCGCCGACGTACACGAGTCTCCCGCCTGCGGCGAGACGCTCGACGATCGCGTCGATCGCCGCCGCGATCGCATCGGCTCCACCTGCGAACGCGCTCGAGACCGTGCGGTCCTCGTCGTTGATCAAGCGCACGAGCTCCGCCGTCGGGCGGAGATCGAGGTCGTGCAGCTCGACACGGTGCCGCTCGGTGGTTCGGACTCCACCCGTCAGCGCCTTCGTCACTGCCTCCCAGACGAGCGGCGCGTCGGGGGTCGCGAGCTTCGTCATGTGTCCACACGCTTCGTAGCCCCACGTCCAGACGTCGTCGATTCCGGCAGCACGGGTCGCAGCGATCGCCGACTCCAACTCGGGTATCTCCTGGCGCGTGAGCCCGAAGCTCGGCAACCACATCTGAGCGTCGACGCCGTGACGGGCTGCCGTCTCGCCGAGCAGCCGGGCGAAGCGTCCGACGAAGGACTCGGCCGACTCGTCGAAGTTCTTCCAGTACGGATCGGTGGCCAGCACGGAGAGGTGGGCCAGCGAGCCAACCGCGTCCCAGTCGCTGACGCCGTGAGGCCCGTCGGTCAGCGGGAGCAGGCAGATCGTGTTCTTCGCACCGCTCGCTGCGACGTGGACGAGCATCTCACCGAGGAATTCCACGACTGACCTTTCACGGAATGCCTGGACCTCCGCTGTCAAACCAACGGCCAGATCCAGTCCAGAGAGCTCCCGGCAGACGTCGCAGCAGCAGGCCCAGCGCTCGGGATCGTCGACGCCGACGTGCTCGGGCACTGTCCAGTGCGGCTCATCCCAGAAGACGTAGTCGGTCCCCGCCTCGACCGCTGCGTCGGCCCACTCCTTGCAGAACGCGCGGTACACCGGGTTGTTGAGGCACCCGGTAGCGACGCGACGTCCGTTGTCGAGTACCTGGCAGGCCTCCGGGTGAAAGGTCACCCAACGGCTCTCGGCCTCGCCGCCGAATGTGCGGCCGACGCCCCACGGACACATCTGAACCTCGAGCCCGAGCTCGTGCGAAGCCGCGACGATCTCCGCCATCGTCCCGCGGTAGTAGGCGAGGTCGTTCTCCGAGAAGGTGTGCAGCACCGCTGTGTACCCGCGCCCGGCGATGTCCTCGAGATCGCGTCGTGCATGACGGGGAATGCGGACGCCGAAGTACGAGACGCCCGTGCGCGTCATGCTGGGTCTGCGACGAGTGCGACCGCCGTTGCCGGCCGGTCGCGGCGTTGCGAGAGCTCGGCGACGAGCCGGTAGCGGTCGCCTCGGTACAGCGAGCGTACGAACTCGACGGTCTCGCCCCCCGCAGTGCGCGACGTCCGCTCGAAGAGAAAAGCGGGGGAGTGGAGAGGCACACCCAGGAGCTCCGATTCCTCTTCGTTCGTCACGGTGGGCTCGATCGACTGCATCCCGCTCTCGATCACCACGCCGTACTCCTTCTCGAGCAGCTCGTAGAACGATGCATTCTCCAACGCTTCGCGTGACAGTCCCGGGACGAGAGCCGCGGGAACGTGCAGAGTTTCGAGCGCCATCGGATCGCCGTCCGCGAGCCGCAAGCGGCGGATCAGCACGACGCGGTCATCCGGAGAGAGCTTCAGCGCACGGCCGACGGCCGCCCCGGCGTGTGTCTCCTTCAGCTCGATCGTCCGGCTGCCGGCGGTCATGCCCCGGCGGCGCATGTCCTCGCTGAACGACGTCAGGGTCAGCTGCTGGGCGATCTTCGGCTCGCTGACGAAGGTGCCGCTGCCGTGGCGCCGCTCGAGGTACCCGTCGCGGACGAGGTCGTCGAGCGCGGCTCGGAGGGTCAGGCGTGAGATGCCGAGGTCGCTGCTGAGCCGCCGCTCGGGCGGGATTGGCTTCTCCCACCTGGAGCTGGTCGATGAGCTCGAGCACGCGCTGCCTGGTCAAGACCTGTTTGCTCATCCGACCCCTATGGAAGCACAGGGGTACGGACATGGTCAAGACCACTCTCTGCAAGAAGCGCGGAATTCACCCTCTTGACACGATGATTGGTCTGTGCCAATCTCCCGCTCGTGGTTGGTGGTCTAAACCAATCGGGGAAGCCAGCGTGGCTCCCCATGCTCCGGGAGGCGACATGAAAGTTCGATTCCTCGTGGCGGCGGTCCTCGCTGCCATGCTCGCCGTTGCGGCAACGACCGCAAGCGGCGGGACCTCGAAGGCCCAGGCCGGCAAGATCGTGGTCTGGCTGCAGAACGACGCTCAGAACGGTTGGCCCGAGGCTGTTGCCCTCGCCAACAGGAACTTCAAGGCCCAGCATCCGGACGTCGACGTCGATGTCCAGTACCAGACGTGGGGCAACCATCTCCAGAAGTTCGACGCCGGGCTAGCCGGTGGCGACGCGCCCGATGTGATCGAGCTCGGCAACACGGAGATGACGAAGTACATGGCAGCCGGCGCCTTCAAGACGCTGACGCAGTCGGCATTTCCGAACAACAAGACCTGGCTGCAGGGCCTCAAGAACTCGGCCCAGTACAACGGCAAGCTCTACGGCGTTCCCTACTACGCAGGTGCCCGCGCGGTGATCTACCGCAAGGACCAGTACAAGGGTGCCGGCATCAAGTCGACGCCCAAGAGCCTCGCGCAGTTCGTGGCCGACGGGAAGAAGCTGATGAAGAAGTACGGGAAGGACAGCGGCTACTCGGCTGTCTACTTCCCCGGTAAGTACTGGTACTACGCGATGTCCTTCGTCTACGACTACGGCGGGAAGATCGCGATTCGCTCGGGTGGCAAGTGGAAGGGGACGCTGAACTCCCCGAAGGCACTCGCGGCGCTGAACCAGGTCGCTTCGATCGCGAAGTCGCTGTCGCGGGCGAGCAAGACGACCGATGAGGCGAACCCGCAGCAGGCGCTCGTCTTTGCGAAGGGCAAGGTCGGATCGTTCGTCGGCAACGGCTGGGAATGGCCGTACGCGCTCGACGCGAAGGTCGGCAACCCGGCTCTCGACCCGGTGGTCGGGGCCTACCCGATGCCGAGCCACATCCCGGGCAAGTTCATGCCCACGTTCCTCGGCGGCTCGGATCTCGCCGTCCCGGTGACGACGAAGAACCAGAGCCTCGCCGTCGACTGGATCAAGGCGTTCACGAGCACGGCCTCGGAGAGCGAGATCGCCAAGGCCGGCAACATCGCCAACACGACGAAGCTCCTCGCCTTCAACGCGTCGAACCCGAAGCTGGCTCCGTTCGCCCGCGCGGCGAAGTTCAGCTGGTTCGTCCCCACGAGCCCCAACTGGGCGAACGTGGAGAATGCGAACGTGCTCCAGAACATGCTCGTCAAGATCTTCACCGGCCGGGCATCGGTGAAGGCAGCTGCAACCAGTGCAAGTAGTCAGATCACGAGGATCCTGAACACAGGCGCGTGAGTCGCCTCGCGCCCGAAGGAGCAGCCCTGTCGTCCGTCGCCGAGAGCGAGTTCGCACTCGCCTCTCGGCGGCGGCGACGCCTGACACGGCAGCGCCTCGGGCACGCCGCTGCGCCCTACGCCCTCCTCGCCCCTGCGGCGGTGGCTATCGGGCTCATTCTCGGGTACCCGATGTACCTCCTTGTGAGGATGTCGTTCGAGAAGTACGGCCTCTTCGAGCTGATCCGCCATCAGGGCCGCTGGGTCGGCACGGCGAACTACGCGCAGATCTTCCACGACTCGGAGTTCTGGCGCGTCCTGCTGCGCACTGTGCTCTTCACCGTCGTGAACGTCACGTTGACGATGGTGCTCGGGACGGGGATAGCCTTGCTGCTGCTTCAGGTGTCTCGGTGGCTGCGCGTCGCGCTGACGACCGGGCTCGTCCTCGTGTGGTCGGTACCGGTCATCGTTGCGGTGGACATCTGGCGCTGGATGGTCGACTACGAGTTCGGCGTCGCGAACTGGTCTCTACAGCACCTTCACGTCGGGAACTTCGTCCGGCACGACTGGTTCGCGAATCCGTGGACCGGCTTCGGTGTGATCACGGCGCTGATCGTCTGGGGCGCGATCCCGTTCATCACGATCACGGTCTACGCAGCGCTCGCCCAGGTGCCGCAGGAGCTGCTCGAGGCAGCCGCGATCGACGGTGCCCGTCCCTGGCGGATCTTTCGCGAGGTGACGATGCCGCTGCTGATGCCGATCTTCGTCATCCTCACGAGCCTGTCGATCATCTGGGACTTCCAGGTCTTCCAGCAGATCTGGGTGATGCTCGACGGCCGGCCGACGAGCGACTACTACACGATGGCGATCTACGCCTTCCACCAGTCCTTCCAGATCAGCGAATACGGGCTCGGCGCCGCGATCGCGGTCGTGATGGTGCTCTTCATGTTCGGCGCAACGCTCGTGTACCTCCGGCAGATGCTGAGAGCGGGGGAGATTCGGTGACCTCCGGCACCCAGATCGCACCGACCCCGATCCCGCCCATCGCTCCGCGCATCAGCGGTCGCCGTCGTCTGCACAAGCTGGGCTGGAACGTGCTCGGCGTGATCGTGCTCGTCGTGATGGTCTTTCCCGTTTACTGGATGGTCGCGACGGCGTTCAAGCCGGGACAGAAGATCCTCAGCTATACCCCGCAATGGATTCCGACGAGTCCGACGCTGTCGAATTTCCGGGATGCCGTCCATCAGCCGTTCTTCTGGGATGCGGTGAAGAACAGCGTGATCGTCGTCACCGTCGTGGTCGCACTGTCGGTCGTGCTCGCGTTCCTCGCGGCGCTCGCGCTGGCGAAGTTCCGTTTCTACGGGCGGAAAGCGTTCATCGTGCTGATCCTCGGTGTACAAATGGTGCCGCTCGCCGCCCTGATCATCCCGCTGTACATCCTCATGTCGCGCCTGCACCAGGTCGACAAGCTGACGGGCGTGATCGACCTGGTGGTCTCGTCGCAACGTCGATTTTCGCCTTCATCCAGGCCTGGAATGAGTTCATCATTGCCTACGTGTTCCTCCACACACCGCAGAAGCAGACGCTGATGGTCTGGCTTGCCTCGTTCACGACTCTGCGCGGAACGGACTGGGGGCCACTGATGGCGGGCGCGACGCTCTGTGCTCTCCCTGTGGTCGTTTTCTTCCTGCTCGTGCAGCGGCGGATCGCATTCGGGCTCACTGCTGGGGCGGTGCGCGGGTAGTGGCGCAGATCGAGCTCGTCCACCTTTCCAAGGTCTACGGCGGCGACGTGACCGCTGTCCGCGACCTCAACCTCGAGGTCGCAGAGGGCGAGTTCGTCGTGCTCGTCGGCCCATCCGGGTGCGGCAAGACGACGGCGCTGCGCATGATCGCCGGGCTCGAGGAGATCAGTTCGGGGGAGATCCGGATCGGCGGGAAGGTCGTGAACGACCTTGCCCCGCGCGATCGCGACATCGCGATGGTCTTCCAGACCTACGCGCTCTATCCGCACAAGACCGTCTACGACAACCTGGCGTTCGGGCTGCGCATGCGGAAGGTGCCGAAGGAGGAGCAGAAGCG
>Ga0193704_1000179_pt1 | contig 10767 bp, 10 predicted proteins | sample U3m1metaG_FD_143047 | JGI IMG/M metagenome (GOLD analysis project Ga0193704, IMG submission 143047) | Soil microbial communities from a riparian zone of the East river system, Colorado, United States - U3m1 | ecosystem: Environmental > Terrestrial > Soil > Riparian zone | place: USA: East River... | reverse complement strand
AACCGGCAGGAGGTTGGCGTACGCGGCGGGCGTCCCGGCGCCCTGGCTGAGCAGCTGGCTGTACCGGCCACGTCGTTGCACGTCCTTCCCAACTCCGTGGACTTCGTGCTCGGCGCGTTGGTGGAGCCGGGCGGCAGTTCATTGCGGTCAGCGCAGGCTGCGGCGCTAGCGCCGGGCGACCGGGCGCTGGTACTCGGCCCGGGAACTATCGGGCTTCTTGCCGCCATGTTCGCCCGCGCGGCTGGCGCCGAGGTTCACCTGATGGGCATCACCGAGGAGTCGCTGGTATTCGCCCGGAGCCTCGGGTTCGAGCACGTCTGGACCGGGGACAGGCTCCCTAGCGAGCCCTTCGACGCGGTGATCGATGCTTCCAACGCCGCACATTTGCCTGCGCTGGCCCTCGACCTGGTGGAGCCGGCCGGACGGGTCTCTATATCGGCCTGGCCGGCAGTCCAAGCCACATCGACACGCGGACCTTGGCTCTCAAGGACGTCACGGCCGTAGGCGTTTTGTCAGGCTCTCCGGGTCTCGACGCCACCATTGCGGCGTACGCGACCGGTGCGGTCGATCCCCGTCCACTCGTCGCCGCCGCCGTCAGTCTCGAGCAGGTCGGTGCCGTGCTCGGCGGAGAACGTCCGGAGGCGGCCGGCCCCGGTCCCAAGATCCACGTCGATCCGCTGCTCGGCTGAGAGGACTCCGACATGTCCGACGCATCCCCGCACCATTCGCTCGAGGATCAGAACGGACTTGTCCTCGACCACTCAACGCATCACAGGATCCATAGGGTTCAACAGCCGGCGGTCAGGGGTCTACTATCCGATGCATATACATCGCATAGTAGACGTGTAGAAGGGATAGGTCATGGCAGCACCGGAGAAGGTCAAGGGCAGGGTCATCGATGCACACAGCCACATTGGCGAGATGGATGCGTGGGCGTTCTACAACCTGAAGGAGCCCGTGAAGCCGACCGTCTATGAGTTCGCCGACGCAGGTGCGTACCTCGGCCATCTCGATGGTCTCGGGGTGGAGCGCGGGCTGATCCTTCCGAACTACGGGATCCCCGTGCAGAGCCAGCCATTCTCGCTCAACGACCTGGTGCTCGACTCGGTCCAGAAGAATGACAGGTTGGTCGGAGGGCTGTGGGTCTCTTTCCTGCCGCAGAACAAGCAGATGACCCTCGAGTCCTTGGAACGCGCCGGCGAGGCGGGGATCGTCGCTCTCAAGACGACCTTCCTGCTCGGCGGCAACCCCAACCCCAACACCTGGGACGACGAGACCAAAGAGATCGCGGAGGCTTGCATCGCCGCGGTCGAGGAGCACGACCTGACGTTCCACTTCCACACCAGCGCCGGCGGCACGTCCGACATCAATAACTTCATCCCGCTCGTCGAGAAGTACGGGAAACGGATCAAGATCTACCTCGTCCATTTCGGCGGCGGCGTCAGCGGACACATCAAGCTGGTCCCGCAGTTCCTGGACTGGGTCGAGGAGGGCTACCGGGTCTACTGCGACACCACCTGGACGATCGGCTTCGGGCCGCGTTGGCTGATGACGGAGATCGAGCGACGCGGCGTCGGCGAGGACCGCGTCCTCTTCGCATCCGACGAGCCGTGGAGCGACTTCTGGAGCGAGTATTGGAAGATCAACGGCGCCTCTGTCAGCGACGAGCTGAAGCAGCGAATCCTCTACCAGAACTTCGAGCAGTTGTACGGCGAGAAGGCGTGACCGGGGCGGGCGCCCATCGAGCAGGCCGACTACCGCCGGTCCGGCAGAGGAGACGCCCGACAAGATGTCAGGAGTCTCTGAGCGCGACCCAGAGAGCGCGAGCGGGCTTGGATTCTTCATTCGCCCAGTGATGGGGTTGGTCGCCCATGAAATGGAGGGCGTCTCCGGCCCCGACCTCGTGGCGTGCCCCCGCGATCTCGAACACCAGCCTGCCTTCGAGAGTGAAGACCAGCTCCTCTCCCGCATGGACGAGCGGCTTGGACCCACTGTTCGCGCCGGGCGAGACGGTGGCCACCGCGGCCGCGCTGCGGAAGGGGGCATACGGCCCCGATACCCCCTCCAGCGTCAGGCCCTCGTGCGGAGTGAAGACAGCGGGGCGAGCCCCAGCCGGTGTGAACGCGACCGGCTCGGGATTGCTCTCATCCTCGACAAAGTAGGTGACCGCCCGATCCAGCGCAGTCGCGATCTTTAGCAGGGTTGTGATCGTCGGAACCATGTCGTTGCGCTCGATCTTGTGGATGGCTGCCGCGGAGACCTCTGCCTTGATCGCCAGCTGCTGCAGTGATAGGCGCTGCTCCTGCCGCAGCTTCTTCACCTTCGGTCCGATGGAGCTGACGATCCCGTCCACGTGCTCCTCGATGCGGACCGAGCTAGCGGGACTGTGTCTGCTGCTGGCCATGATTTCGCTTCCCTTGACGCTTCGGGGGCATGCAATATAGTAAACAAAAGTCAACCATGGTGGGCGACTCTGAGGTACTCCACGCGTAGACGGAGGCTCGTAGTGGTGCGCAAGATCGTAGTCGTCGGTGGTGGCGCAGGCGGGATGGGCGCGGCGGGTGGCGCCAAGGGGGCCGATCCACGAGCTGAGGTAGTCGTCTACACCGGCTTCGACGACGTGGCCTACAGCCCGTGTGGGATCCCCTACGTGCACGGCAGGGAGATCGAGAACTTCGAGAAGCTGTTTCTTGCCTCCAAGCAGGCCTACGTCGACGCCGGGATAGATGTGCACTACAACACCGACGTCACCAGTGTCGATGTGAAGCGCAAGCTCGTTCACGTCGCTGGCGAGGGCGAGGTCGGGTGGGACACGCTCGTGCTGGCCACTGGCTTCAACTACGCCGATCCGGGCGTCCCGGGCGGCGACCTCGGCGGCCTCTATTACGTCAAGAACATCCGTGAGGCCATGGAGTGGGACAAAATCCTGGACACGGTCAAATCCGCGGTGGTCGTGCAGGCCTCGCCCCTCGGCGTCGAGATGGTCACGGCGCTCGCGCACCGAGGTATCGAGACACATCTCGTGGACCCGAGCCCGTGGCCGATGTCGGAGGTGGCCGACCCGGACATCATGGCCCCGGTGGAGGAGTCGTGGCGCGAGCTTGGTGTCATCACGCATTTCAACACGACCCTCAGGGCGTTCGTCGGTGATGGGCAGCTAGCCGCCGTGCAGACCTCGGATGGCGAGATCAAGGCCGAGCTGGCCGTGGTCTGCACTCACAAGGAGCCAAACACAGCACTCGCTGTCGCCGCCGGTCTCCAGACCGGATCGACGGGCGGCATCATCGTGGACGAGCGGATGGCAACATCGGTGCCCGGCGTCTTCGCCGCCGGAGACTGCACCGAGATTCCGCACGGGCTGACCCGCGTACCGCTGCAAGGCTTGACTGGCAGCCACGCTTACGCCCAGGGCAAGACGGCCGGCGTCAACGCCGGCGGTGGTCAACGCACCTACAGCGCGGTCTATGTGCCGTGGGGCACCGCGGCCGGTAAGTGGATCATCGGGGGAGCATCCTTCGGCGAGACGACCGCTACAGCGCTCGGGATTCCGTACGTCGTCGGGACCGCTCAGGGCATCTCGCGAGCCCGCTACTACCCCGGAGTCAAGCCCGTGAAGGTCAAGCTGCTGGCCGAGCCTGGCAGCCTTCGGCTGCTCGGCGCCCAGATGGTCGGCGGCGAGGGCATCAAGGAGCGTGCCGACTTCCTCGCAATGGCGGTCAAGTTCGGGTTCACGCTGCACGATCTGGCCCGGATGGAGAACGTCTACTCGCCGGCGATCGGGGCCCTCAACGAGCCCATCGTGGTGGCCGCCCAGAGCGGCCTCGACGCCGTACCGAAGAACTGAGATGTCCTTCTCTCAGTGGCTCCTGTCCTTCTCTCAGTGGCTACGACGCAATTCCGAGCACTACCTGCTGATCGCCGCACAGGAGCGCGTCGCCCGGCAGTACGGCGCCCGAGAACCCAGGTCACCCTACGGGCTCCGCGAGCTCTTCTGGCTGCGCATCTTCGCACCGGTCTACCGCAGGCTGCCCTGGCAACTACGGCAGAAGGTGATGCGGGCGATGCCTGGAAGTCATCGGCGGCAGTGGGCGCCACCTCCACAACCGCACGGCTCGGCCGTGCAGCCCTTTGTTTTGGGAAGTTCAACACAACAAGAGAGGAACTCTGGCTATGGCACAGATCGTGGGTGAGCGCGTCAGCAAAGGTGACGCCATCGTCGACTACGAGGACAAGGTCTTCGAAGACATCCAGGCGGAACCGGGGGAAAAGGCCTTCATCCTCATGCACACCGTGCCTTTCGAGGGCTCGGTAGGCCTGGTCAACATGCTCACGGCAACCCGCATCAACCGGAAGGGCTTCGACACCCACTTGGTGCTCTACGGTCCCGGCTCGCTGATGGCATCCGCCACCCGCGGCTACCCCAAGGTCGGAGACGAGGCGTTCCCGGGCGCACTCGGCTACAACAAGCAGCTGCAGACGTTCATGGACGAGGGCGGCCATGTCTACGCCTGCAGGTTTTCCGCCGCTGCCCTCTATGGCATGCGCGAGATCGACATGATGGAAGGGGTCAAGCCGATCAACCCGCTCGACGTGCTCGACGCGGTGTTGACAGCTCGCCGTAGCGGCGCGCTGATCATGCAGACCTGGACGGTCTGAAGGTCCTCGACGGCATGGGCCGCCGCTCGCTTGGGCGGCGGCACGCGTCGTATCTGGGTCTGCTCGCGCATCGCGCTTTGGAGGGCCGGCGTCGTCGTGGCTCCTCGAGGAAAGAACGCCTCGGCCCTCTCCTCCTCCGCACTGCGGCCGCGCGATACCGACGCTCGCAGACCGTTACGCCCGGGCCGATGGGGTCGTCGTCAGAGCGTCATCTCGGCGTACAGCCGAGCGTGTTCCTCGGCTGTACGCGCCCAACTGAAGGCCGGCACCACGCTGCGGCCGCCGCGGACGAGCGTCTCCCGGAGCGCGTCATCTGTGACGACACGACGCATGCCCTCTGCGAGGGATGTCGGGTCTGCGACCCGCGTCATCACCGCGGACTCATCGGGTGTGAGGTACTCGCGCAGCACAGCGATGTCGCTGGATACCACTGGCAGGTCGGCCGCCATGGCCTCGAGAACTGCCAGCCCCCATCCCTCCTTGGTCGACGGGAAGGCCAGCGCGTCCGCACTCCGGTACCACGCGTGCAGCTCGGCGTCGCTGAGGGTGCCGGCCAGGACGACGTCGCGGCCCAACTCAAGCCCGAGATGGGGCAGCATCGCGAGCGCGTCGTCGCGATAGCGGGTGTAGTCCTGGAACGAGTGCCCACCGACGACGACGAGGGCGGGCGCTGGATCGAGCGCTTTGGCGAGGATCGACATCGCTTCGAAGAGATAGGTACTGCCCTTGCGCGGCTCGATGCCGCCCACGGACAAGAACACGAATCGGTCATCCAGTCCTGCTTTCTTGCGCAAAGCGACTCGCCGACTCTCCTCGATCGGACCAAAGCGGGCGGCATCAACCCCGTTGTGGATGACCCTGGCGTCGACGCCGAACTCCGCCCTCAGCCGGCTGCGCCAGTCCTCGCTCACGACGACCACTTCATCAGGCTCCTCGATGGCCTTCCGCTGACACTCGATCAAGGCAGCAGTGGTGAAGTCGTCGACGTGGTGGACGGTGCGGACGACGCTTACGCGGGCGCCGGTGTCCCGGACCCGAGCGGCGGCACGTGCTGAGATGCAGTCCTGGGTGTGGAGGATGTCCACGTCGCCGGCGACCGCGGAGAGCCCCGCCTCTAGGTCGTTGATCGACGCGAATACTCGCTCCTCCAAGGTGTCTGCCGGTGGAGAGTTCGGGACCAGGATGTAGGGCGCTCGTACTGGCCGGAAGAAGCCCTCGTTGGGATTGCCGAGTCCTACGATGCGAACGTCCATCCCCTGATCCACCATCGCCTCGGCCAGCGACAGCGTGTGCACCACACCGCCGCGTGGCTTGGTCGAGTAGGTGACGAGGGCAACGCCGCGCTGACCCGGCCGGACGGTCTCTTTGCGCTGCTCGCGCACGCCGACGCTCGCAGCTGAGAACGGTTCATTCACAGTGGCGTCCTGAGCAGACCGGGGTTGTCTGTCGCGATTGCGGCGGCCACCAGCGAGGACCTGGCCGCAGTCTCGGTGACAATGCAGCCGGCCTTGACGAGCCTCTCGCGCTGGGCGGAGTAGCACTGCGGGTCCTGGTCGGTTCCGAGCACGTAGGCAATGATCTGCGGACCGCCCCCGGCCATCACCGATGCACATTCCGGCGCGAGGATCCCGGCTGGGTCCGGATGGGCGCCGTACCCGAGAACCAGGTCCAGGATGATCACCGCGACTTCAGGATCCGCACCGTGCTCGCGCAGCAGCTCGATCCGCGCCTCGGGGTCGATCATCGGGTGTGGGCGCCCCCGGGTGTACTCCTCCTCGCCTAAGTCGAGGCACTGGTGCGATCCGGCCGGAGCCGGCAGGCCCCATGCGGGGTTGATCGGTGTGTTGGATCGGACCTCACCGATTGTGCGGCCGAGGAGGACGAGGGATTCGTAGCAGAGGGTGCCGCCGGAGAACAGTCCCCTGATCAGGGCGCGGCCAGGCGTCATCCGCCGGCGCGCCTCCGCTACCGAGGGACCCAGTGTCAGTGTCGAGTCCGGGGCTGCCATTCCGAGAACGTCGAATATCGCCATCGCCCCGCCCTCGAGGGTGTCCGCGAGGACGACGCCGGTAGGCGCAGGAAACTCCGGATCCAGCCCGAGCAGGGCGCCGACCAGAGGGGTTTCCCCCGCAGCCGCGAGCACCTCAGCCGCAACGTCCGGCGCAGGTGGCTTGGAGACGAGCAGGATGACATCGGTCTGAGGGTGCTCCCGCAGGGCGGCGATCGCGGCCTTCGCCATCCGTCCGCCGACCTCGCTGGACAGGTCGCGCCCTCCGACGCCGATGACCTGGCTGACGCCAACCCCCCATCGATCCAGCAGGGCCATAGCCTCCTGCGCACCAGTTCCTGCCGCGGCGACGATGCCCACCCGTCCAGATCGGACGGCGTTGGCGAAGCCCAGACCCGTGGCCCCGAGCATGGCTGTGCCGGCGCCGGGCCCCATCACGAGCCGGCCGCGGCTGAGCGCGTAGTCCTTGAGGGCGATCTCCTTGTGCAGCGGCACGTTGTCACTGAACAGGAGCACGTGAAGGTCCGAGGACAGCGCCTGGTAGGCAGCCATCGCGGCGTAGTCACCCGGCACCGAGATCACCGCGACGTTGGAATCCCGTTGCGCACGCAACGCCTCCCGCAGCGAGCGCGGAGCCTTTGCCTGCTGTCCGGCATCGGCGACCGGGATGGCGGACAGTACTGCGGCTTCGCCGACGGTGAGGGCCTTGGAAGCGGTCTCCACGTCATGCGCCCTTGCCACGATGAAGAGGTCGTTGGACCCGACGCCTTCGACGTCGGCCGCGTCAACGCCTTCAGCGCGTAGCGTCTCGATATTCGCAGGTGTCGCCATGGCGGCGCTGGCCCACTCAACATCCGCGATCTCGCGCATCGCCCGCATGCCCCGGAGCTGCACGACGGAGTCGACGTAAGTGTCCGGGAAGACCTTGATGGCGATACTCATGCGAACGCCCCGCTCCGGCTCGTCACCGACGTGATGCGGGTTCCCAGTGACTGGTCTGCCGGGTCGTCGCTTGCGAGCGTGTCGACCACCAGCCGCGGGGACGTGATGACGGCAAGGTGTCCGCCCCGGCGTACGAACGAGATGGCGGCGCGCACCTTGGGGCCCATGCTGCCCGGAGGAAACTGGCCAGCTTTCAGGTGTCGCTCGACCTCAGCAGCGTTCGCCCAGGTCAAGGGCCGCTGGGTGGCCCTGCCGAAGTCGAGCTGTACGGCGTCCACCCCGGTGATCAGGACGAGCGCTTCGGCCTGCAATTGGGAGGCGAGCTCGGCAGCTGCGGAATCCTTGTCGATGACGGCATCAACGCCGTCCCAGCCTTCATCTGTGCGACCTACCGGGATCCCGCCTCCGCCGCCCGTGACCACAACATGCCCCGCGTCCAGCAGGCAGCGGATCGCACCGATCTCGACGAAACCCTTCGGTTCAGGGGAGGCAACCACGCGCCGGAAACCCCGGCCCGCATCCTGGGTGACGTCCCAGCCTCGCGCGCGGGCGAGCTCACGCGCCGCCTGCTCGCTGAAGAACGGTCCGATCGGCTTGGTCGGGTGGCCGAAGGCCGGGTCGTCGAGGTCAACGATTACATGACTTAGCAGGGCGGCGATGCGATTGCGTCGACCGCACTGCCGATACAGCGCGATCGCGATGAGAGAACCGAGTTGTCCTTCGGTCATTGCGCCCAGGCTGAACAGCGGCATCTCCGGCACCTCCGCACTGCCCAGCTCCTGCTGAATCGCAAGGTTACCGACTTGAGGCCCGTTGCCATGTACAACGACCACGCGCCAGCCGGCGTCGAGCAGCGCGCAGACCGGTCGGGCCATGGCCGCGGCGTTCTCACGCTGCTCGTCATAGGTCCCGCGCTGACCCTCGGCAACGAGTGCATTTCCCCCGAGGGCGACTACCGCGGTCCTGGTCACGACCCCTCACTTCGCTGGACAATCAGCCGGTACGTCAACCGGCGTAGCAGAGCGAAATGTTTAGCATACTAAGTGATTATGAACGATAGTGAACGTCACCGGCGTAGACAAGACTGCTCGTGCCGGGGTGCTGGACGGCCATGACCGGACCCCCCGGCCCCATTCCTGCAGCGGTACTTGTCAGGTTCACCAGCGCGGAGTCTCGCCTTTACCCGATGGCCATGACTGACCCGGACGGCTACGAGCGCGCCATCACCCTGGTCGGCATGGTGGCCAACGAGTTGAGGCAGCAGTGCGCCGATATCGAGTCCGTGCTCGAGCGTCGCGACGAGTTGATCGCTGCACTGCCGGGGCTGGCGGCCGCGAAGGGTCTGGAACTCGCTGGGCTGCCGCCAGACGCAATAGTCGACGCCGCCTCCGCCCTGCGCTGTCGCGAGCTGCAAGCCCACGCTTGATCGTTGCGGCTGCGCACGCATCCCTTGACGCCGACATAGGCGATGCTTTTACTAAAGGTTACAGTTTGTCTCGTGAAGTAAACGCTGGGGAGGGCGGAGATGAACATGGGTCGCGGGGGTTCCGGCACAGTGTCACCCCTTGAATCAACTCCGACCCAGCCAGCAGAGCGCGTCGATGCTGCGGCGTCCCTGGCAAACCTGGTGGTCGACCTGCAGGCTCGTGGCCTCCGGGTAGAGGCGCCGCTCGAGCGTCGCCAAGGCGGCGCCGGGCCGACGGACTCTGGCATGCTCTGGGTCGGCGGTTTCCCGATCACGGTCCCGACTGACAACGCTACGGCGGCTGGCTCGCCCTATGTCCTGAAGGCGGAGGACGACGGATATGCGATCTTCGAGGGCAGTCAGCGGCTGGCTACCGCCTCGCCCCAGCAGCGCCCACGCTTCTACGACCTCACCACTGCTGACGGCATTCCGTACTGGAAGATTGGCCTGCTGCACCTCGACTCCTTCGCCAGCACAGTCGTTCAGACCTGCTCCTACTGGGGCAACGACGATCAATGCAAGTTCTGCGGGATCGGCCTCTCATTGGACTCGGGCAGGACGATCGTCAAGAAGAGCCCGGAGCAGCTGGCCGAGGTGGCCGCGGCAGCCAAGGAGCTCGACGGCGCCGTCGATGCGACGCTGACAACAGGAAGCTCCAACGGGGTCGACAAGGGCGCCCGATACGTCGCCCGATGCGGACATGCGGTCAAGGAGACGACCGGCCTGCCGGTGGAAGTTCAGTTCGAGCCGCCGATGAAGCTCGAAGTCATCGACGAGGTGGCCGCCCTAGGAATCGACTCGGTCGGCATCCACGTCGAGTCGTTCGACCCAGCCGTCCTTGTCCACGTCGCACCGGCCAAGGCCCGGACGGGCATCGACGGGTACTTCCGCGCCTGGGAACGCGCGGTTGACCGCTTCGGCGAGGGGCAGGTCTCGACGTACGTGATCCTGGGCATGGGAGAGGATCCGGAGCTGACCGTGCAGGGATGCCGTCGCGCAATCGACATGGGTGTCTTCCCCTTTGTCGTGCCCCTCCGCCCGGTCGCCGGCAGCCTGATGGAGGACGTCATGCCGCCGGACCGCGCCTACACCGAACGCATCTACCGACGTGTGGGCGCTTACATGGCCGAGCGTGGCATGGACACCAACGCCCCGAAGGCTGGCTGCGCGCGTTGCAAGGCCTGCTCCGGACAGCAGGGTGTCCAGCCGCTCCTGCAGATCGGCCCGCGTCCTGTGCAGTTCTCCTATGCCGGCTGAGCTGAGCCTGCCAGCGGCAGGGTTACCGTCTGCAGCCCCCCTTTCTCGGTCGGCAGCCTCTCGAGTCGTGTGCCGGCAGGTCGCCTCGGCGGCAGAGCTCGCCGACCACTTCGCCATCCGGCGCCGAATCTTCGTCGACGAGCAGGCGATCTTCACCGAGTCGGACCTCGACCTTCACGATCGGGACACGTCGGCCGTCGCCCTCATGGGGTATTGCGACGGTGTCGCCGCCGGCACGGTCCGGTTGTTCGCCATCGACCCAGCCGACGGCATCTGGCAGGGTGACCGCCTCGCGGTGCTCGCGCCCTACCGAACGCGCGGGCTGGGCGCCCCGCTGGTCCGTTGCGCCGTTGCGACCGCGGCGGTGCTCGGAGGTCACCTGATGAGCGCTCATATCCAGCTCCCGAATGTGCGGTTCTTCCAACGACTGGGGTGGGAG
>Ga0193704_1000175_pt1:7500-10882 | contig 10882 bp, 4 predicted proteins | sample U3m1metaG_FD_143047 | JGI IMG/M metagenome (GOLD analysis project Ga0193704, IMG submission 143047) | Soil microbial communities from a riparian zone of the East river system, Colorado, United States - U3m1 | ecosystem: Environmental > Terrestrial > Soil > Riparian zone | place: USA... | reverse complement strand
ACGCCAGGAGCGGGAAAAGAAGTAGAGGAGGCAGTGATAAAACTGAAAGAAAAGGGTGCAAAAAAAATTATTCTTGACCTGCGCGACAACCCAGGTGGTCTTTTGTACGAAGCGGTAAACATCGTTAACGTCTTTATTCCAAAAGGATTGGAAGTAGTTGCTACTAAAGGCAAAGTTCAGGATTGGAACAAGTCATACGCAACGCTTAATAATCCGATAGACACAGAGATTCCTTTAGCAGTGCTAACAAGTAATGGCAGTGCATCGGCCTCTGAAATAGTGGCTGGTGCTTTACAAGATTATGATCGTGCTGTCTTGGTTGGCCAAAAAACATTTGGCAAAGGATTGGTGCAGACGACTCGTCAATTAGCCTACAATGCACAGCTTAAAGTCACCACAGCAAAGTATTATATTCCAAGCGGTCGCTGCATTCAGGCACTTGATTATACGCACCGAAAAAAAGATGGCACCGTTGAAAAGTTTGCTGATTCGTTGAAGTCAGAATTTAAAACAAAGGGAGGTCGCAAAGTATTTGATGGCGGTGGCCTCGATCCTGACGTTCCGGTTAAAAGTGAATTCCTGGGTTCGGTTACTGAAGAATTAGTAACGAGTGGATTAATATTTGAATTTGCTAATAAATATTGCGGAGAGCATCCCGATGTTCCCTCATCGATGCGAGGTTTCAAATTACCAGAAGCAGAGTACAATAAGTTCGTGATCTGGTTGAAGGACAAGAATTTTAAATACTCAACAGAGCTGGAAAAGCAAACTGAAAAATTAATTGAAACCGCGAAGGCTGAGCGACATTATGATGAATTACAAAATCAACTAAATGCCTTAAAATCGAAAATTGATCAGAATCACGCATCTGATTTTATGAGATTTAAAGATGAAATCGCCAGGGTTGTTGAGGCGGAAATTGCCTTTCACTATCGCGTCTCTGCTGGTCAGTCAGAGAATTCATTGGACAGAGAATTAGAAATTGTGGAAGCTCGAAAAGTTCTTTCAGACGTCTCAGCCTACAAGAAATTACTTTCCTCCAACTAATGGCTTTCATCTTAAGCCTGGAGACATCAACCACGATTTGCTCGGCAGCATTGCATGATGACGGAAAATTAATTGCCGTTAAGGAATTGCTTACGCCACAGTCCGCATCTTCTCAATTGGCACCAATAATTGATCAGCTTTTAAGAGATGCTCAAATTTCTACCAAGGAGATTAAGGTCGTTGCTGTTGCATCAGGACCGGGTTCATACACCGGCTTACGAATTGGAGTGGCTACCGCTAAGGGATTTTGTTTCGCTTTGCAGATTCCCTTGATAGCGATCAACACGTTGGAGTTAATGGCGTATCAGGTAAAAAATTATTCTTCGCTTTCTTTGGAGGAGGGAGGGCCATCAGATGAGGTTCTTCTCTGCCCAATGCTGGATGCACGAAGGATGGAAGTGTATTGTTTGCTTTCAGATTTTGATCTAAATAGTGTTGAACCGACTCAGGCAAAGGTGATTGATGAAGTAAGCTTTGACGAGTGGTTAAGTCAAAAAACAATTTATTTTTTTGGTAATGGTGCCGATAAGTGCAGAGAAATAATAAATCATTCGAATGCTAAATTTTTGGAGGGGATAAATCCATCAGCTATCCAATTGGGAGAGATGGCTTTTCAAAAGTATGTTGGAAAGGAATTTGAAGACCTCTCGTCATTCGAGCCCCACTATCTAAAAGAATTTATGGTTAAAAAACCAAAAGCAGTTTAAGTGTGTTCTAAGAAACAGTTCTCATCCTATAGGCCTTCTCCTTTAGGAGAAGGTGGCCAACGGCCGGATGAGGTCAACTAAAATGAAAGATGGAAGAAATAGTAAACAGAGTTAGTAATAGTCAGTTGATCACATTTGATCTGGAAGAATTTTATGCGCCAGGCGATCGTGTTCTGTTCGACATAAAAGATTTTCTCTTTCAAGGCTTAATTTTGAAAGAGAAAGAATTTCGCGAATCGATTAAGGTTCACGATTGGTCTCAATATTCTAAAAAGAATGTTGCCATCGTTTGTTCGGCCGATGCAATTATTCCCACCTGGGCGTTCATGCTTTTATCAATCGCCCTCCAACCGTATGCAAATCGTGTGATCTTTGGCAATTTATTGGAATTAGAATCTCAACTTTTTTATGATGCCTTATCTAAAATTGATTGGGAAAATTACCGCGACAAAAAGATGATTATTAAGGGATGTAGCAAGGTGGAAGTGCCATTATCTGCCTATGTAGAAGTAACAAATCGCCTTAGATCGATAGCTTCTAGTATAATGTTTGGCGAACCATGCAGTACGGTGCCACTTTTTAAGAAAAAAATCAATTAATTCACCTTCTGAAAGTCAGGCAGTTATATCCAAATCCCTCCAAATCGGCCTGATTTAGCAAAAAATCTTTACGTCCGCTATTGCACAAACGCTTCTTAGGTTTACCTTTGCACTCCCAAAATGATGGATGGGGCTGGCTTGGAAGGAGACAGCTGATTGAAGGGATGAGAGTAGTCCCACGAATTGAAAGGAGATCGAGGAGTTTAAGAGGCGGAGGTCTTTTAGATGATGAGATACGAATTCAGTAACGTTCTTTGAATAGATGGAGATTGATAGCGGACCCGAATAATATCGTTGGAGGTATTATTCGAGTTGATTCTTTATAAATTTCGATGCGAATCGAGATGGACAAAAAGTTAATGATGACCAAGGATTAAATGACATAGGCCGAGGGTTTGACTTTCCGAGAGGAGAGTAAATCAGGAGGCTGGTTTAGTGGAGAGCGCAAGTTTGAAGCGAAGACTGAAGATTATACTATGGAGAGTTTGATCCTGGCTCAGGATGAACGCTAGCGGCAGGCCTAATACATGCAAGACGAACGGCAAGATTGATAGCAATATTGATCCTAGAGTGTCGTAAGGGTGCGTAACACGTATGCAATCTACCCGAAACTGGAGCATAGCTCCCCGAAAGGGGAATTAACACTCCATAAGATCACAGGATGGCATCATCTAGTGATTAAAACTGAGGTGGTTTCGGATGAGCATGCGTTTGATTAGTTAGTTGGCGGGGTAACGGCCCACCAAGACGATGATCAATAGGGGAACTGAGAGGTTGATCCCCCACACTGGCACTGAGATACGGGCCAGACTCCTACGGGAGGCAGCAGTAGGGAATATTGGACAATGGGTGAGAGCCTGATCCAGCCATGCCGCGTGCAGGAAGAAGGCCTTCTGGGTTGTAAACTGCTTTTGCCAGGGGATAAAATTTCTTTGCGAAGAAAATTGAAGGTACCTGGTGAATAAGCCACGGCTAACTACGTGCCAGCAGCCGCGGTAATACGTAGGTGGCAAGCGTTGTCCGGATTTA
>Ga0193704_1000175_pt1:0-5000 | contig 10882 bp, 4 predicted proteins | sample U3m1metaG_FD_143047 | JGI IMG/M metagenome (GOLD analysis project Ga0193704, IMG submission 143047) | Soil microbial communities from a riparian zone of the East river system, Colorado, United States - U3m1 | ecosystem: Environmental > Terrestrial > Soil > Riparian zone | place: USA: East... | reverse complement strand
TAGGGGTGAAAGGCTAATCAAACTGAGAAATAGCTCGTACTCCCCGAAATGTTTTTAGGAACAGTGTGGAGGTTGAGTTTGTTAGAGGTAGAGCTACCAATTGGACTAGGGGGAGTCACATCCTACCAAATCCAGATGAACTCCGAATGCTAACAAATATACTCTGCAATGAGGGCGCGGGTGCTAAGGTCCGTGTCCGAGAGGGAAAGAACCCAGACCTACAGCTAAGGTCCCAAAATCTACATTAAGTTGAACTAAGGAGGTCCAGTTGCTGAGACAGCCAGGAGGTTTGCTTGGAAGCAGCAATTCCTTTAAAGAGTGCGTAACAGCTCACTGGTCGAGCGACAGGGCATCGATAATAATCGGGCATAAAATGTAGTACCGAAGCTTAGGATTTGCAGCAATGCAAGTGGTAGGGGAGCATTCTAACAGCGGAGAAGCCAAGAGATAACTTGAGGTGGAGCGGTTAGAAAAGCAAATGTAGGCATAAGTAACGATAAGGCATGTGAGAAACATGCCCACCGATAGACTAAGGGTTCCGCGGCAATGCTAATCATCCGCGGGTAAGTCGGGGCCTAAGGAAAAACCGAAAGGTGTATTCGATGGACAACTGGTTAATATTCCAGTACTACCGTATTGAGCGATGAGGTGAAGGAGGAGTGACAACTGCGCGTCCTGACGGAATAGGACGTTAAAAGGTGTAGGTATAGGTTTTGTAGGAAAATCCGCAAGACTTGCTGAAACCCAATAGTACGAGGAGGCTTCGGCCGAATTGATAGACAGTGTAAACAGACTTCCAAGAAAACCCTCTAAGCATATTGATATGGTACCCGTACCGCAAACCGACACAGGTAGTCAAGGAGAAAATCCTGAGGTGCTCGAGTGAATCATGGCTAAGGAACTCGGCAAATTAACCCTGTAACTTCGGGAGAAGGGGTGCCTCCTCTAGCTTGCTAGAGAGGTCGCAGAGAAATGGCCCAGGCGACTGTTTAACAAAAACACATGGCTATGCGAAATCGTAAGATGAAGTATATGGCCTGACACCTGCCCGGTGCTGGAAGGTTAAGGGGGGACGTTAGCCGCAAGGCAAAGCGTTGAACTGAAGCCCCAGTAAACGGCGGCCGTAACTATAACGGTCCTAAGGTAGCGAAATTCCTTGTCGGGTAAGTTCCGACCTGCACGAATGGTGTAACGATCTGGGCGCTGTCTCAGCCATGAGCTCGGTGAAATTGTAGTCACGGTGAAGATGCCGTGTACCCGTCACGGGACGGAAAGACCCCGTGCACCTTTACTATAGCTTCACATTGGTATTGGGAGAATATTGTGTAGGATAGGCGGGAGGCTTTGATCCTGGGCCGCTAGGTCTAGGGGAGTCAACGGTGAAATACCGCCCTATATTCTCTTGATGCCTAACCCCACTCAGGTGGGGGACATTGTGTGGTGGGTAGTTTGACTGGGGTGGTCGCCTCCGAAAGTGTATCGGAGGCTTTCAAAGGTACCCTCAGTACGGTTGGTAATCGTACGTGGAGTGCAATAGCATAAGGGTGCTTGACTGTGAGACCGACGGGTCGAGCAGGGACGAAAGTTGGATATAGTGATCCGGTGGTTCTGCATGGAAGGGCCATCGCTCAAAGGATAAAAGGTACGCCGGGGATAACAGGCTGATCTCCCCCAAGAGCTCATATCGACGGGGAGGTTTGGCACCTCGATGTCGGCTCGTCACATCCTGGGGCTGGAGAAGGTCCCAAGGGTTGGGCTGTTCGCCCATTAAAGTGGCACGCGAGCTGGGTTCAGAACGTCGTGAGACAGTTCGGTCCCTATCTGTGATGGGCGTAGGAAGTTTGAGAGGATCTGATTTTAGTACGAGAGGACCGAATTGGACCAACCGCTGGTGTACCGGTTGTAGTGCCAGCTGCACTGCCGGGTAGCTATGTTGGGACGGGATAAGCGCTGAAAGCATCTAAGCGCGAAACCTACCTCGAGATGAGACTTCCATTAAGGGACGTCAGAGATGATGACGTTGATAGGCTACAGGTGTAAAGTCAGAAATGACAAAGCTGAGTAGTACTAATTACCCGAACGCTTCAGAATGATCAACTGATAATAATCAAGATCAAAGAACGAAGAGCCTCTGTGCTCGCTTGAATACTACAATACTCTTTCATCGACATTGTCAACGATATTGACTATGATTTATATGATTCATGTGTTTATCATGAACAGTAAAGCATAGACAAGAGCAGCCGGTAAACGAACCGGCCCTCTTTAAAACCTTAAGGTGACTATAGCGGTGGGGATCACCTCTTCCCATTCCGAACAGAGAAGTTAAGCCCACCAGCGCTGATGGTACTGCGGTAAAACGTGGGAGAGTAAGTCGTTGCCTTTTTTTATCAAAAGCCCGTGTAGAAATATACGGGCTTTTTTTATGCCCTGACTTGATCACCCTGCTAACCGTAGGTCTTCATTCCCGATAGCCACGGGATCGAACCAGAGAAGTTATCGGGAGCGGGAGCCCCGACTTTGTCGGAGTAAAATCCAGTCGTTGCCTTTTTTATCAAAAGCCCGTATAGAAATACCAGGCTTTTTTTATTTTACCAATACCCGGGAAAAGAGGTAAGGATAATTTGCTCAGCCACCAGCCAGGGATAGTTGCGGAAAGCCTCCCGCTTGGGCGGGATAAACTCCGCGCTGGTGAGGGAGCTTGCAGCCCGCCTTCAGCGGATAAAACTCCTAGCCGGCCCGAAGGGGGATGCATAGCTATTTACCTCTCGACTTCTCAAGCATGTCCCACATCTCGCTAGGGATGGCCTCCAGATGACTAAACTCTCCGCCATTGCGCAGCCATTCACCACCATCTATTGTAATCACTTCCCCATTGACGTAACCAGAATAATCAGATAGAAGATAGGCGGCCAGATTAGCTAACTCCTGATGTTCGCCCACACGTTTTAATGGAACGCGCTCGGTAGGATCAAACTTTTTTACCAAATCCCCAGGGAGCAATCGACTCCAAGCTCCTTCAGTAGGAAATGGACCTGGGGCGATAGCATTGCTTCTGATATTATACTTGGCCCACTCCACAGCAAGCGATCTTGTAAGTGCCAGAACACCGGCCTTGCCGCAGGCAGATGGAACAACATAGCCGGAGCCTGTCCATGCATAAGTTGTTACGATGTTCAAGAAAATACCAGGCTGTTTTTTAGCGATCCAATTTTTTCCAGCAGCAAGTGTTACATAGTACGTTCCCTTAAGAACAATGTCTACTACGATATCGAAAGCGCGATGAGAAAGTCGTTCTGTTGGACTGATAAAATTTCCAGCTGCATTGTTAAGTACTCCATGAATTTGCCCGAATTCTTTCTCCGCAAGTTTGATCACATTTTCGATCTCGTCATATTTCCGTATGTCACATACTACCGCTAGAACTTTTCCTCCCGTTTCATTAGCAAGTTCTGCAGCGGTTTTATCAATCACCTCTTTTTTGCGACTTGAAATAACCAGGTTGGCACCCAGTTCAAGTAAATATTTTCCCATTGCCCGACCTAAGCCAGTGCCACCTCCCGTGATTAAAATGGTTTTGCCCTTAAATGAATCGGGCATTAACATGCCTTGCATAAACTTTTGATTTAGTGTTTATGAAAGTAGTCTGATTTTGAGACTTAACTCAAAAAATATTGCAAAAACTGAAGCGAGATGCCTCGAATGAACGGCCGTCAAAGGGCAAGTTTTGACACGGGAAACAATACAGGCAGTCTGTTGGCGACATCAAATCCTTTAAAAGAAAGCGTTCCCTTGTAATTCAATAGTTCTGTAATAACCGCAAAACGTTGGGCATGTTCCGACTCATAATAAGGCACAATTTCGCCAGGCTCCCATTTGTATTTCTTACTTTCCGTATGGTCGCCTAATTTTCGAATAGTCTGCCAAAATTGTTTGGCACCGTAGTATTCGCATTTTTTTACCATCATGGAATACTTGGATTCCGTCCAGATTTCAAACTCGTGCCTGCCTAATTTTACCAACCAATCCATTAGTCAAAATAATTTAGATCACAATTAATATCCCTTAGACACAACTCGGGTGGGCTAAGGTTTAACAGACTTTTTATTTTTTTATTTCAAATCGAGACGACTAAATGCAACCATTCGCTCGATTTCTCCGCGTGCCAACAGAAATGCGCTTTATTTTTTTGGATTAAAGCCCTGAGAAACTAGTTTCGTGTTTATATCTAAAACGATTAACTGGTAACACCCATGAAGAATTTTTTTCGCCTCCTTATTTTAATGGCCTTTTTATTACAGGGCTGTATCGTAACCAAAAAGAAATATGACGATCTGTTGGCCCAAAAAGTAAAAACGGATGGCGACCTGATTGAACGATCGAAACAGCTTGATAAAACAACGGCCGATCTTAATGAGACGCAAGAAAAACTCAATGGACTGAAGAAGGACACCACCAATCTGGGCTTATCCCTTCGGTCCAACGCGCAAAAGCTAACTGATCTAAATTCAGAGTATGACCAATTGAATTCTTATTATAAAAATCTTTTGAACAATAGCGGTAAATTAAACCGAGATCTCGCCCAACAAAAAGATCAGCTCCTTGCCATTCAAGAGAGTATGGAAAAGACGAGAAAGTTGAACGATTCGCTTGGAACCAGTTTGATTGAACGGGAGAAAAAGGTTAAGGAGTTGGAAGGAATTTTAAGCAATAAAGACAAGGCAGTGCAGGACTTAAAGAACAGCATTAGCAACGCCCTATTAAACTTTAAAGAGAATGACCTTACTGTAAATGTCAAGAATGGTAAAGTGTATGTTTCACTTGCTGAACAGTTGTTGTTTGGATCGGGAAGTATTGAAGTGGACGCGAAAGGTGTCACCGCCTTGCAACAACTGGGAAAAGCGCTGAAGGATCAGAAAGACATTCAGATCATGGTGGAAGGACATACGGATAATGTTCCGATCTCTAAAAAATCAGCATACATGCAAGACAATTGGGAC
>Ga0193704_1000174_pt1 | contig 10919 bp, 9 predicted proteins | sample U3m1metaG_FD_143047 | JGI IMG/M metagenome (GOLD analysis project Ga0193704, IMG submission 143047) | Soil microbial communities from a riparian zone of the East river system, Colorado, United States - U3m1 | ecosystem: Environmental > Terrestrial > Soil > Riparian zone | place: USA: East River... | reverse complement strand
TATGCCTACTACAACAACAAACACAAAGCTCTCTAATTTAATGTGGGTTGAGAAATATCGTCCCATAAAATTGAACCAAGTTACAGATCAAAGTGAAATTGTGAAGGGATTGAATAATCTTATAAAAAATCCTAATGAGATTCCCCATTTGCTATTTGCTGGACCTGCAGGAGTAGGCAAGACTACTACTGCTTTGTGTATAGCAAGAGAACTACTTGGAGAAGATTGGCAACGAGATACTCTTGAATTAAATGCATCTGACGAAAGGGGAATCAAGATGGTTCGCGAAAGAGTAAAGGAGTTCGCAGCTGTAATTACACTTACAACTGACAATAGTAAGAAAGGCATACCATTTAGAATAATAATTCTTGATGAAGCAGACGAGATGACACCTGATGCTCAAACGGCGCTACGAAGAATCATTGAGGATAGCTCAAAAACGACACGGTTTATAATTATCTGTAATTATTTATCTCAGATCATTGAGCCAATTCAAAGTAGGTGTGTAGTATTTCGTTTTACTAGATTGACAGAGGAGAATATTGTAAACCACTTAAAAATGATCTGTGAAAAAGAAGGAGTAAAATTTGAAGAAAAAGCTCTTGAACAGATTTACGATGCTACTTCTGGAGATCTGCGTCATTCAATTAATATCCTACAAGCAGCAGCGGGAATGGGATCTGTATCCCTTGCCAATGTAATTTCATCAATAGGACTTTCTGGCAAAGCTAAAGTTAGAGATGTTATTAGGCTGGCTCTTATGGGTAAGTTCAATGATGCTAGACTTAAACTCTTGGAACTAACACATGTTTATGGCATGTCTGAGAGTGATTTTCTTAAATATGCTAATCAGGAAGCCTATGACATGAAACTAGATCGCCCAGATGAATTTGCAGCACTAATGGCAGAATATGACTTTCGATTGACGACAGGTGCACATCCAGAAATTCAATTAGCTGCTCTGCTGGCGCAACTAGGAAATTTAGGATCAAAGAGTGTTAAAAAATCATAAGCCATATGAAAAAGTAATGCAATACCATGCAATACCACAGCAAGGATGTAATGACTTGACATATAATTTTCCAATTTAAGATTTCTGATTATTGAGAGATATTTTTTATCATTCTCGAGAATACAAAATATAGATTATTTTTAGTCTCTAGAGGTGTCCCTTTTCTATAGACCGTTAAAATATTACATTTCCATGCAGACATGACAATGTCTGACCCTAAGTACATGAGAGCTCTAAATTTACCGTAATGCATGTCTAATAAACTGTATCTGCCAGATACAGCCAGTATCTATCTAGCTATTGTAGGTAATTATGTATTTTACACTTGGAAAGGCCCCCCATAATATATTACTTTATTGGTCTGAACCTCATGGTTATTTTGATCTTTATCGCATCAAACTAAAGCTTATTTTATTGAATATTTGTTATTATAAGGAACTACTTATAATCTAAATGTTTAAACCATAAGTGCTGAAATAATTTATGCGTTTTTGTCTAGAAGTTTGGGGAATAGATTACAGCAAGATCAAAGAAACCTGCATCTTAGCTGAAAAGCTCGGTTACTATGGATTTTACTATGGTGAATCATTAGCAGAAATTGATTTGGATTGTTGGAGTGTTTTATCCAACTTATCCGGTCTAACCTATAGAATGAAATTAGGACCTGTTATAACCTATCTATTTCCTCAATATAGAAACGTTGCACTACTAGCTAAAAAAGCTGTGACATTGCAAGGAATTTCAAATGGAAGAGTAGAATTTAGAACAGGTGCAGGAGCTACTCTTCAATATGCGACACAATGGTGGCATCCTTACGGAATAGAGTATCCAAAAAGGTCTGAAAGAGTTTCAATTCTTGAAGAGGGAGTGCAAGTTCTTCAAATGTTATGGAGCAAATCACCAGTCTATTATAATGGAAAATATTTCAAAATGAATGGTGCAACTATGCAAAAACCAAGCCAGTCTATACCTATTACAATCGCTGCAAAGAAAGAGATCATGATGCGTATAGCTGCCAAGTATGCAGATATATGGGAAGCAGCATATCTTTCTCCTGAACAATTCAAATCATTAAACACGAAATTTGATGATATGTGTAATGAATTTGGTGGAAGAAACGTTATCAAATCCATTGAACTGGATGTCATTATTGCTAATTCTGATTCTGATTTAATGTATAAGGAAAAACTCTTCGCCATGGAGAGAGGTCCTCATATATACAATCAGATACTACAAAATGGTCTAGTTGGGAAACCTGGTAAGATATCAGATAGAATTAAAGAATATGCTGATGCTGGGGTAGATCAGTTTTTTCTTGCTTTTCAAGATCCCTTTGACTCTAGTGCATTAGAGTTGTTCATGGATGCAATAAAGTAGTAGAAGAGTACTTTGAAGGAAGGCTTGGGATATTGTTGCAAATACTGAAGACAAAAGAGAAAAGATACGACTGAACTTGTGATGTATGCTTATGTCAATTAAACCTTTTAAGCATTTAAAACAACGAATAACCATACTTGTCAAGACACAACTCGACAGAAGATTTGAATGACCTACAAAAAAATAACGACAAAAATGTTGAGATTCAAGATAAGTGTTCATTGTGTGGCAAGACCTTATCTGGAGGAGAAAAAAAGCATAGTCCAAACCTAGAGGAGACCACCACAGATGGGATTCGTTACACATTTGATACGGCAGATTGTATGAGCATGTTTAAGAGGCTGAAAAGTGCATATGGCACTAAGTTCGGTGAGTTTTTAGGAATAGAACAGTATGTTTCTGACCCCTTTTGGGACACGGTCATTCCTAGCGAACAAGAAATCAAAGAAATTGAGGAACAGGAAAGAATTAAGACAGAATTTATCCATGTTATGCATGAGCCTTCTGAAATACAGGAACTTGGGGTCAAGCTGGTTAAATCAGCTCAGGATGAGATCTTAATAATATTCTCTACAGCGAACGCCTTTCATAGACAAATACGTGTTGGAGGTTTCCAACTACTGAAAATGGTTAGGGATAACAATAGTAGAGTTAAAATTAGAATCTCGACTCCTTTTGATAAGGATATTACACAGATCGCAAAGAAATTAAGAGACGAGTTGCTGATTGACATCAGAGACATTAAAGAATCTTTTCGAATCAAATCAACAATTGTCATCGTAGATAGAAAATTTGCGTTATATGTGGAATTGAAAGACGACACAAAAGATAATTCGAATGAAGCAATGGGATTAGCCATATATTCTAGCAGTAGATCAACGGTATTATCTTACGTTACCATATTTGAAAGTATTTGGAAACAGGGAGAATTGCATGAACAGTTATCACACCTTCAGGAGCAAATAAGAACTCAGCAAGAGAGAAAAAAACAATTAATTGCTAAGGTCTCAGAATTAAGAATACCTATTATACCGATACTAGCATTAGCAGAAGCTATTCGTTCAAAAAAAAGCAACCAAAACTTGGAGCAAGAAGAATTCCTTGATGTCATTACTAGAAATGCAAAAAAATTAGAACTACTCACACATGACATAATGAATTCCTATTAACTATGCGATATGGAATAAGGTGAGTGAATGAGCCTATCTTCTAACTTTTCTAATCGATTAAACAGAATCTCAATTCTCTCTTTTTTGTAGAAAATCTGGTTTGGATTTATCTTTTACTATTTTGTATCTTTTATCAAGGCAATATAATCAAGACTATAAATATCACAAGGAGGATTGCATTACACCAAAATTTTAAAGATTTTGTTTATTGTTTCAATATTGACTTGTTGAAATCGGTCTTGTTATATTGATTCTTTAATAATGTATTCACCAGTTATTGTTTTGGCTTCTTTTGAACTAGTAGAATAGCGCTCCTTTTAGTATTCTTGGCCGAAAATAATTACTCTAGTCCAACCACATCCCTTTGCTGGATCAGTATGACTCCATCCAACAGCAACTCTTTGGTGTTCCTCCATTAACAATAGCTCCTTCTACTTTCTCATTATATAGACACTAATGGCATTCTGGATCCAGTAGAGAAATTCAAATAATTTACCTATCCTATTGAGAATGTGCAAATACGTCCTGTTTTGTATGAATCCAATAAGCAAATAGTAAGTTCAGGATCTGCACATGCCCTTGGTGATCGGTTAACACCAAAACTTAAACTTTGACCTACGTTCTAAAAAGCTAATTATTTTAGTTTAGATTTACTATATCTATAGGTAACTGGCTCTAATTTAGTCTACGTCTTTCTAAGAACGAAAAATAATGCCTTGGACGATAGCTTTACAGAATTATCCTGATAAAAAACCTCATCAGCATCCTGTACTTGAAATGATTCTTGAGTAAAGGCATCTATCATCATCTCATATTGTCTAAATGCGGCTTTATCGCGTTGCCTAACATAACATTTCAAAAGTAATAAACCACCATATTTAAGTATCCTGTGTATTTCAGCAAGGTATCTTCTCTTCTGCCTAGGCTTAAGCTCACAAAAGTAACTACCATCAAAAACATAATCAAAAGAGTTATTATCAAATTTTGAATTTAACATATCATCTACTGTGATAGTAAAGTTTTTTTCAATAGCAAGATTTTTTTTTGCTTTAGTAATGCCATCTTCAGAAATATCAGAAGCTGTGACTCTAAAACCTCTTTTTGCAAGCTGAATGGCATTATTAATCGATGCCTCAATACCGATGCTAAGAAAAGTACCCTCATTAATTCCTCTCTTTATCAGTTGTCTATCTAACGCGCTATCAAGGTAGTTGTTACCATTATTTGTTCGCATCGTCGTGTGCTCTGATTTATAGATTGTTTGCTCATATAATCTATAAGAGGAAGTATTTTATTTATTATAGCATTTTCCTTACTCCCACAATACATGTGACGCGAGTGGCTTTTGTCACATTACCAATGCTTCTAGCAATGTTAGGTTGCTTGCCTCGGGTGTGCGCAGGTATGATCGAATGATGCCATATACGTCCACCTTTATACCTTAACTATGAAATATGTGTGGATACTGCAGAGGTAGATTGCAAATCATAAATTTGACCACTCTACTTTCGAGCCGTAGTCATGACGGGTACGTTTATCTACAATTTGATATATAGTGCTTCCATGTCAATGAATAGAGATGAATTGGCTGGAAAAGATGTTACTTTTGATAAGACAGATAACAAAGAAAGGATAAAACACACTAAACGATCGGTTCTTAAAAGAATAATTCTTCTAGGAATAATACTTGCAATCACACTAAGTATCAGTACGTCATTGCTTGGACCTCTAATTCCTACTGAATATTTGATGTATGCTCAGATAGCACAGTTTGCTTTAATAGGTTATTTTGTTATTGAAATAATTAGCAATTCAGCTAGCAGAATAGCAACAGCTGCACGACAATCCAACCAGACAGCAAAATCAATAAAGAGCCTTATTAGAATTCTTGGCTCCATAATTGTTGTTGCTATTATAATATCTTTCCTCAGTCAAAATCCTGCTTTAGCGGCAATAATTGGTACCATGTCCGGGGTGGTGATTGGTTTTGCTGCCCAAAATGTGATCGGAAATATGATTGCAGGAATGTACTTAATACTAACTAGACCATTCAAAATTGAAGATAGAATTACAATCCTAGGAAATACTGGTAAAGTCATTGATATAAGCTTGTTATACTGCAAACTCCTACTGGATACCGGAGACACTGTGCTTGCTCCAAATTCAATATTAATAACAACATCGATAATATTGCGAGAAGAAAAAAAATCTAATGTACCTGCTTCTTTGTATATCCATTAAGAAACGAGTCTTAAATGATCTTGTTGTTTATGCAAGGTGGAAGAATTTTCAGCACTAACATCATTCTAGATTTCGGGACAAGGCTAGAACGAACCCTGTTTACTTGGGAGATTGTGAAAACTCCATTGACTATTTATGGACCTAGTTCGTTAGATTCTGAACGTGTTTTTAGAGTTGGTATAGACCAATGGAACAACCATCATCTTTTCTGAGATCGAATGCTATTCTATTTAGAATAAAAAAGTAATACAATTCTATCAATTTGATATGAATAATCACAATGATGAATATTCGGATTGAATTTTTGCACCTACTTATACCGATATACTAAAAAAATATAATCTAAAAATTAAAAGTAAAGCAAAAGCGTACCAAATTAGATATTTGCTTTAGATTAAATAATAGTAAAGGGAACACTAGGAACAGAAGGAAAAATGGCCAGTAGTACGAATTATTACTATTATGCTGCAGCCGCTGCTACTGCAATAGCTGGGATATTGCATCTTGTATTAGCTGCTAATTTGATTGTTAGAGGTCCACTTTTCGGTATATTTTTTTTGATAGCAGGTATAGCTCAGCTATTCTGGGCATTACCTATGGCTAAGAGATGGGGAAAGATGTGGTATTATGTAGGAATTGCTGGCACAATAGTATTGATAATAATATTCTTTGTTACAAGGGTTCCAAATCCAATTACAGGAGGAAGAGCATTACCAACTAATAGTATGGGAGTAGTAATAGAAGTATTTCAGTTCATATTCATAGGATTAACTGTGTTTATATTGACAAGGCAGCGAAGATTGACTGATAATCAAAAAGAGCAACTAAAATAATTGACTCACGCCTCTGCCTACTGACACGGAAATGTATAAAGCGGAGTTTTGCTGTATAATAAATTTGAAAAATAGGAAGTAGCAGGATTTCGAACAGCAATGTTACAATGGAGAATGAAGTTTGATCACTAGAGTTTACTAATTCATCAAAAAATTACTAAATACATGATGGCTTTATGCTATCTCTAGAATATATAGCTGGGTAATTGATCATTTTTCCTCTATTAGAGAAACATGAGCCATGACATGTACAATCAAATGATTTTTCTAAATTATTCCATGTCACAGTGCAACCAAGATGAGTACATACGACAGAAAAAGTGTGTGTTTCTCCATTTCTAGCTTTGTAGACGGCTAGTGGGCTATCCTTTTTCTCTTCTGTTTCATGTTCTCCACTTTCAAATATCGTACCTTCATCTGTGCCAAGAGATTCTATGAGAACGATGTTTCTTCTTCTCCCTCTATCTTATTACTATTTTTATTTGAGACTTTTGAATTCTTATTTATTGAATTGTATTTGTTCCCTTTTGTATCAGAACCTGACAATAAGAAAGTTAAATTGGTAATGATGTACATAATACATTATTAGTAGAAGGTAGAAATATACAACATACCTTACAGGTTCTTGGAGCACAATGGATACTATATTTCTTGCTGGAACTGCTGGCTCAGGAAAATCTCTTCTTACTTCCAGATTACTTCAATGGTATAAGGACAACAAATCATTCCCAATAAGCCTGAATCTAGATCCTGGGGCTTTAAATCTACCCTACAAGCCAGACGTAGATGTCAGAAATTACATCGACCTAGATACGTTGATGGAAAGATATGAACTTGGACCTAATGGCTCTCTGATTATGGCAAGCGATATGATAGCAACTAAACTAGACGAGATTCAAAACGAAGTAGATAGCCTCAATCCGGATTATGTTATAGTAGACACTCCTGGACAGATCGAATTATTTGCCTTTCGAGCTAGTGGTCCATATTTTGTGTCAAATTTCCAATCGGACAACAAGGTAACATTGTTTATGTTTGATGGCATGCTGGTATCTTCTCCTATCAACTATGTTTCTATTGCATTACTTGCGTCTTCAGTAAGGTTAAGGTTAAAGATTGGACAAATTAACGTCCTAACAAAACGAGATTTAATTATTGAAAAATTAAAAGATATTTTGAAATGGTCCGCCTCTCATTTTGCTCTAGAGTATAGTCTAAATAATGAAAAAGATACAGAATATTCTCTTTTGAGTAAAGATTTGGTTAGAAGCATGAGCAAGGGAGGATTTATGCCGGGGCTGATTGCAGTTTCTAGTGTGACTATGACCGGGATGACCAATTTATCTGCAGCTTTGGCCAGAATCCTTAATCAGGGAGAAGAAGTCAGAGATTGATTTCTAAGACCTATTCATCCTGTATTGCCGTTGCAAGCGCGTCTACTGCTAATCTAGGCCCTGGGTATGATGTATTTGGACTTGGACTTGATGCATGCAAAGATCGAGTTGAAATTAGTAAGGTTCAGAACAAGGCTAAGAGAGTAACTATTAGAATGTCAGGGGAACACGGAGAAAAAATTCCTTCTAGAACAGAGGCCAATTCTGCAGGAATAGTAATAAAAAAAATGTCAGAGGATTTTGCTCTGGACTATAGCTTAAATGTTGACATTTTAAAAGGGGTGCCAACAGGATATGGAATGGGCAGTAGCGCAGCATCAGCGGCAGCAGCCGCCATGGCATTTGATGGATTATTCGATCTGAAAATTAAGAAGACAAAATTAGTTGAATATGCCGCAGAAGGTGAAATCGCTAGCGCAGGAACACGTCATTATGATAATGTTTCCGGATCAGTTCTTGGTGGGTTTATAATCGTGAGAACTACTCCGGAACTTGAATTTATTAAGATAGAACCGCCTAAGAATCTAGTTTTAGTGATCGCAGTTCCAATGATAAAAGTTCCTAGGAAAAAGACAGCAGTAGCAAGGAGTCTTTTGCCTGAAGCAATTCCTCTGAAAAGTGTTATTCATAATGTTTCTAACGCTAGTACAGTTGTTGCTGGATTTATTCTGAAAGATATAGAAATGATAGCCAAAGGTATAGATGACATCATAGTTGAACCTGCGAGAAGTCATTTGACACCTAACTATGAGGCTGTTAAAAGAAATGCTCTAAAAGCTGGTGCTCTCGCGGTAACGATCAGTGGTGCAGGGCCCTCTATGATCTCAATTACGGATAACTATGAACACGGAAAGAAAGTTGCAGATGCTATGGCTACAGGATTCAAAGTAGCAAAAATAGCAAGTAGGACATTTGTGTGTCATTCTAGTAAAGGGGCTAAAATAGTAGATAGGAAATGATACCATTTGCAAAAAATAGGAAAAATAGGATCCTATAGAAACGTTAAGAAATGGGAATGCAATAAATAGAATACATAATGCTCGATTCATTTTAGAATCTACTGCTATAGCTCAAGTACCAACAGAACTACAATAAATGTCCCAATAACTTCAACCCTAAATTCTTGATTAGTGCTCAGTTCGTTCCAATATAGAGAATGTGAGGGAATCCAACTATAATCTATTAATTCCTCTTGATCCCAGTGCTCGTATAAAAAAATGCTGCGCTAAAACCTTTTCTTTTCCAAGTGTTTGAATATAATTGACCTTTGTGGTTCAATGCCATATGACAATGGCACATAAAAAGAGACTTCATCGTTTCTTCTATTGTACCAAGCTGTGGATATCTTCTAGAACTGATTTGCTATTTTAAAGCTCCTCTACTAATTGATTCTCATCCTTGACTCTTATTGCAAAGTGATCTGACACCAATAGATCACGATTTCAGGTTTTACTATAGGATGAGTTCTTTTTCAACAATGTCCAACGACTTATTCTTTTAAGTCTTGATCGGTTGCTAAATCATCAATACTCTATGGATAACCTACAAGAGATGCAGACTTTCCGATAAGCTCTAAGGTGGCTGAGCAGCTGCTGAAAAGATTAAGTTTGTCACATTACCATTAATGATTAAGTTTGTCACATTACCATTAATGTTAGATATATCAGAACGTAACTCGGATAAAAGTCGTAACGCTTCAGATGAATTATCATTTTGTATTGCTTGAATTGTCTGATTTATATGAAAATTCGTAGTAGCGATCAACGATGATATCGCTGTACTTTCTTGTGATTCAGTTTGGGCTGGTTGGGGAGGCACAGTAGCAAAAACTGGTGGAAAGGACACCAGATAGATTATCAAGCAGATCATCGCAAGAAGAAATTTACTTTGTACTATCAATCCTAAAAGTTGTGGGAGCTGGGGAGCAATATAAAGCCACCTGATTCAAGAACATGTTTACAAGATAACTTGGAAAAATATCTAGTATCGTATACTAGGCTATATAGAAGTCGATGACCACATACTCAATAGAATCTATCATGACTATAGAAAGGAGTTCTTCCCAAGGTTATTACATAATCCACACGATACACCCGAGGATAAGCGGAAAATAAGTGAATTGTTAAAGAAGCCATGGAATCCATACATTAGAAGACATAGCGCTTTAACTCAGAAATCTAGGATTTTAAAAGAATATACCTTAAGACAATTTGAAGTAGCCTTCCTTAAACAAATTGGACAATTGTTCAGCCATGCGGGTCAAGTGCTGGTTCGAATTGGAAACTCGTTAAAGCATGTATTTAAAAAATCCCAATAATTCGCCTCACAAACTCACAAAGCCACTATCAAGGAGAAAGAAGGAATTGTACATTAGTTGGGCAGGTTATAATAGAAACGATCATAGTTCTGGTATTCCATTAAATTCCTAAGCATCTCTTGCGAGACCATTCCGTTTGCAAAGAACAAAAGTCTACAATTATCACATCTCAACATAAGACGAAGTGTCTTTGTCTGTTTGATTTCTGCTGCTCCCTTACAGAGAATGCAGTGAACTCAGAATTGGTGGGGGAATTTGAAAAAAGGCCATGATTATCTAATTCTAGTTACACTAACCTAGCTATATATATAGCCCCCAATTTTGCAAGAAAAATTGAGCTGTATTTCATGAGATGTATAAAATGCAGATATCTATCGATAGAAGTAAGGGACGTATCATCTTCATTTGAATAATATGGCGGTAGGGCTTTGTGAATAACGCTTTCGATATGAAGTCTTATAATGTATACAATGTGTAACTGATACAATTTGTAACTAAGATATTTAACCGAGAACTAAGCTATACGACTATGATCTTCCAATAGGGTTGGTTTAGGAAATATACCTCCCAGTATAT
>Ga0193704_1000173_pt1 | contig 10967 bp, 10 predicted proteins | sample U3m1metaG_FD_143047 | JGI IMG/M metagenome (GOLD analysis project Ga0193704, IMG submission 143047) | Soil microbial communities from a riparian zone of the East river system, Colorado, United States - U3m1 | ecosystem: Environmental > Terrestrial > Soil > Riparian zone | place: USA: East River... | reverse complement strand
CATCAGCTTGATAATTGTCAAGGAACCTAGCCGAGGCCTCCTCTCCTATTTTTTCTGAGCGTTTACCCCTTTCACCTATAGAATCACCGCCTATATAAGGGCCAAAATTCGATTCGGAATATACTAAGATGGAAGAGCCAGGTGAAGCGGAACTTTCGAATGATGACGAATAATTATTGCACCGAACCTCATTTTTTTCCAATTTTAAAATTGCTGAAGAAATTTGACGTTCTGAGACCTCTTTTGGCAGACAACAGCATACACTCGTAATTTTAGGATCTATGCGCCTACTATTCAGCATATCCAATGACCCAGGCCTGCTGCACGCATTAACTTTTGCATCAATGATTCCGCCTCCTTTTGGATAGTATCCTCTTTTTAAAACCTCAATGTTGAACTCTATTCCAAGCCTTTGATATGCCGCACGTAGAATATAACGAATGTAATCTGTAGTCGGGCTCATCCTAACGTCAGTACCACCGATAATTCGAATGTTAAGACTCTTACCTGCCAGAGCCACAGACGGAATCACAGTCTGTAATACCATTGTAATGCTTCCCGCGGTTCCGATATCAACCCTCGTAATGCTTTCATCAAATTTGTCAGGCTCTGGACTGAATCGTATCCATTCAGCGCCCAATCTCAGATTTTCCACTTTTGCCTGAAAGAGGTCCGCAAGGACTCTTACAGCTACCATGTGTTGAGGTCGCAATCCAGGCTTATCCCGGTTAGCCCTAATATTTCTGATTTGTACAGCCTTGCCGGTAATAGCGGAAAGTGAAATTGAAGTTCGTAAGATCTGGCCTCCTCCCTCACCATAAGAGCCATCTATTTCTATCATGAAGACTACGCAATCAGCTTAAAGGGTAAAATAAAAACTCTCGCATGAAGATAATTTTGAGGTGAATGCGTTACATAAAAATACTTTTAATTACCCTAATTGTAAGTTTTAAAGTCTTGTCTACAGGTCTATTTGTAGGAAGATTCCAGCCTTTCCATTTGGGACACGTTGGTACCATTAAGTTTGCATTGGGACGGGTAGACGAAATCATAATCGTAATAGGAAGCGCTCAAAAGAGTCATGAATTTAGAAACCCGTTTACTGCTGGTGAGCGTATTCAAATGATCAAAGCCTCGTTGGATGCAGATGAAGAGATTAAAGCGAAAAGAACTTTGCTTATCCCAGTTCCCGACACTAATATACATCTTCTCTGGACACATAAATTAGATCTTTTCGTTCCAAAATATGATATAGTATTCAGCAATGATCCACTTACCTGCCTCCTATTCAGAGATAGAGGTATCAAGGCCGTCGAACCGCCACTATATCAGAGAGAAGAGTTATCAGCTAGCGAAGTAAGATTAAGAATGGCTACTGATGGGGATTGGAAGAGACTTGTGACATTTGAAACAGCTAAGGTAATTGAAGCCATAAGGGGCATCGATAGGATAAAATCTATAATTGGAAGCCAGTCGAATATGAGTCACTAGAATATTAAAATGCTTGTAGATCATGACAAGGAATGTCATACTAACTACTAACTTTTTTCCTTAGTTCGAATTTGAGTGGACTGAGTTTGACTAAGGAATAATGCCTCTAAAGGATATAATAATATTCCGTTAATTTAACACAGCCATAAATGCGTTCGATTTTACTCATCAAAGAAAAGTTAGCAATATGTCCCAATCGACGGTATTAGCTAATTGTTGAATTATGCTATAATTTTGAATAAATGAAGAAGTGGTTATATTTATAGTGGTGAAAATGTATTTTTAGCAGTTTATCTTAATTGTTTATAGTTGATTTCCAAAGACAATGAACTCAGAGAGCGTGTTCGCATGATGCACACCACGATATTCGAGGACGAACCATGGTTCGTAGACATGCAAAAGCTTTCCAATGAGGAGTTAATGCGTATTTACAACATTATTACTACGGGCCTGTATGAGTTTGCGAAGGACGCTTGGTATATTCCAATAGGTGAAGACAAAAGATGCCCTATCATGATCGCGAAAGGGTATGAAGCGCCGAATACCATGGAGAAGATGGTGGCATTCCAGGACACAGCAAAGGCACTCGAGAGAGAATACCGCAGATTCATAGATGCCTGGGACTTTGGATATATAACAAAAAGGGATATAGAAAAGGCAATACTTTCTCTTTTTGAATTAAGAAGTATAGAGATTATGGAAAGAGTTGTTTAAATGCTGACTAACTTCGATTTATCCTTTTATTGTAATCTTGGACACTATGTCCTAAGCAATAGACCATATTCCTAACACAGAAAGGCTCACCCTTAAGTGTAGACCTTGACATTCCCTTTCGAGCTAAGGGTGCATAGACTTTCAACGACTTTCATCATCAAACTCGGTTGTGTATTATGTTAGAGATGAAAATCGATAAAACATATACAAAGAGCTTAAAGTTAGAGTAAGCAAGACCTCATGTTATCATTAGGGGGAATCCTGAATAAACCAATATAAAAAAAAGGAATCTGATATTCTTTCTGAAAAGGGCATCGTAGTAGGGGATACTGTCAACGTAAAAACGCCTCAGAATGAATTTTCAGGGGTTCTGATGCCACGTTATGAATCAGCAGATAAGAATTATATCGTTATGAAACTAAAAAATGGATACAACGTTGGAATCAAGATCTCCAATATTCAAACTATCAATAAAATAGGAAATCACATCGGGGAAGATACTACTTCTGTTCAATCTCTAGATAATACGATAAAGGGTGAGAGACATAAATATGAATATGGCAACGAAGTATCAAAGGTTGCGTTAATTAGTACCGGCGGTACAATAGCGAGTAAGGTGGATTATAGAACTGGCGGGGTTACTGCGGCTCTTTCTGCAGCTGAGATATATGCTTCTGTTCCTGAACTTTCAAAAGTTGCGTCACTTGATCCAGAAGTATTATTGAACGAGTATAGTGAGAACCTAAAACCGGAACACTGGAGTATGATTGCTAATAAGGTGAGTGAAAAGGTAAAGAGTGGAATTTACAGAGGTATAGTTATTTCACACGGAACCGATACCATGCATTATACTGCGTCAGCACTTAGCTTTGCTTTACAGAATCTGCCAATACCAGTTGTATTAGTAGGTGCCCAAAGATCTTCTGATAGACCTTCTTCGGATGCAGCACTGAATCTACTTGGTGCTACAGTATTTGCGACTAAGTCTGAATTTTCCGGAGTATTCATTGCAATGCATGCTGATTCATCAGACGATCTCATTGCATGTCACATAGGCACCCGCGTAAGAAAAAACCATACAAGCAAGCGCGGGGCTTTTCAATCAATCGATGTTATGCCAGTCGCATTGGTAAATGGCGACAGTGTAAATATGCAGCTACAACGTCCAGCATTGAGACTACAGAATCGGACCAATAACACTGCTAGGTTCGTAGCTAAACCAAATTTTGATAAACGAGCTGTGCTGTTGAAGTATCACCCCGGATTCGATCCCACCTTGATATCTCATGTGAGACTCGCCGGATATAAAATAATCGTGCTTGAAGGAACCGGTCTTGGTCACGTTGGCAGAGAGTCTTTTCAGGAAATACAAAAAGCTATTGTATCTGGCACGATGGTCTTCATGACATCTCAATGTATCTGGGGGGAAGTAAGAATGACTGTTTATGATACTGGAAGAGATCTTCTTGAGATCGGCGTAATTCCATTATCTGATATGCTACCAGAAACAGCTATAGCGAAGGCGATGTGGGTTATTGCAAATAGTAGTACTGTGGAAGATCGCAAAAAGCTCATGCAACAAAATATTGCTAACGAAATGTCTAATCATGTACCTTATCCATAAGGAATACTTAAAGGCATTATAATGTCTTTGATTAACTAGTGGCAAATAGCACAAAGTTCATCGATCTCAAAGTTGGCTTCGAAGTTCACCAGCAGCTCGCAACTAAGGGCAAATTGTTTTGTAATTGTAGATGGATAGAGAATGAAACTTACAGGAATAGCTTCATTCGCAAATTACGACCTACTCAGAGTGAACTTGGTACCTATGATAATGCTGCCCTCTTCGAGTTCAGGAAAATGCGTACGATTAAGTACTTCACTGGAGAGAATTCAAGCTGCTTAGTAGAAGCTGATGAAGAGCCACCTCATGAAATCGATAACGATGCTCTCGAAACTGTGCTCATTCTAGCCCTTGCACTTCATTCCAAAGTGGTAGATGAAATTCACGTAATGCGTAAGATTGTGATAGATGGCTCGAATACCACTGGATTTCAACGCACGATGCTCATTGCGACTGGTGGGTATATTGAAGTTGACAACGAAAGAGTCGGCGTACAAAGTATATGTCTTGAAGAAGACGCTGCTAAACTGATTTCTGACAATGGGTTGATCAAGGAGTATGGACTCAATAGATTGGGAGTTCCGCTAGTTGAGATTACCCTTGAACCTGTTACTCATAAACCTAAAGAATTAATGCTCATAGCTCTTAATGTTGGCATGTTGTTAAGAAGGAGTAAGAGAGTTACTAGAGGGCTCGGAAGTATAAGACAGGACGTTAATATTTCGTTAGACAACGGCGGAATAGTAGAAGTGAAAGGTGTGCAGAAACTAGATCAGCTAGTAAAGGTTATAGAATTTGAAACGATTAGGCAACAAGGTTTGAGCCTAATTGCACAAAAACTAAAAGACGAGATTAAAACTCCGAAAAGTGGAGTCGGTGACAAAGTTGAGGACGTGACGGATATTTTAAAAGGCTCATCTTCAAAGATCGTCAAAAGATCTCTTGCGCAACATGATTGTGTTTTTAAAGCGATTAGAATAAGAAACTTTCATGGCATACTTGGATATGAACCTCATGAGTCTGTGAGATTGGGAAAGGAACTTGGTGAGTTAGTCAGGTTTTATGGTCTGGGTGGAGTGTTTCATTCCGATGAGCTACCTAAGTATGGAATCTCAGTAGACAAGGTTGATAAAGTCATAAGGAGACTAGAACTAATAGCTTCCACTGACGCATTTGTGATTGTAGGAGGCCCAAAAGATCAGGTAAAATTTGCTATTGACGCAATAATTCAGAGACTGAGGATGGCAGTGGACGGTGCTCCTTCAGAGACACGTGCAGCGACTTTGGATGGTAAAACCGTCTTCAGTAGACCAAGGCCTGGGGCGAGTAGAATGTATCCTGAAACAGATATTAGCTCCATACCCATTAGCAATTCAATTCTTGATTCACTCCATGATAAAGTAGTAAGGATGTCAGAAGACGCAGTCACGACACTTGTAGATAAATATGAATTAAACAAAAAGCTTGCACAGCAAGTTTTTGATTCAAATTACTTCGAATTATTCGAAAAGATAGCCAATTCAACGAAAATTGAACCTACATTTATTGTATCGAAGTTGACTGAAGATCTCGTTAGGCTTGGAAGACTAGGATTTGAAATTGAATTATTGACTGATGATCTGATCGAGGAAGTTTTCAACAGACTTGACGCCAATATTCTTGCAAAGGAATCGATAACCTTGATTTTTGAAAAAATAGTAAAAAGAGAGGCAAAGACTGTGGATGAAGCCGTTTCAGTACTCGGAATTAATCCGATAACTGAAGATGAAGTGCAGAAGATCATTGATAATATCATATCAGAAAATTTGCCACTTATTAGTGAAAAAGGAATCGGATCTCAGGGCCTGTTGATGGGCCGATCCATGGCGGCGCTTAGAGGTAAAGTAGAAGGACAGAAAGTTAATTCACTTTTAAAAAAAAAATTAGAACAATTGCTGGATACTACTAGACAATAGGATTAGGTTTAAAGCTTGCAGCATAAATTGGTCTAATTTCACTTATTAAATTTAAGATGCCCGGTAAGAACTTTTTAATACCAACCTAATTTTACCTTGATCTTCAGATACAAAAAGAAAAGGTAGCGGAATGTCAGATAAATCTTGTAGGTCGTAAGCTTCCTTATCCTCCTTAATCGATATTTTAAAAAGGACATTTCTATACATTTGTTGTATAATCCTAATCTATTTATTGGTATATGATTACGTTCATCAGCTGCGGCGAAATTACTGATTCGAGAAAGAATATTTCTCTGGTTCTGTGAGCAAAATCGATCTACGATGGCTCTACACGAGAGTCGGATTTTGAGTTACCACCACGACGAAGGTAGTACCAATAGATAGGGACTACTTAGAACTCAAGACACTGCTATTTTTTATCATCGTGGTCGAACCACACCTGCCACAATCCCTTGTATTTAGAGAGTATCATTGGAAGTTCCTCTCTATAGTTGAACCCACTCTGATCTAGAATTGATTCGAAAGCATATTTTTCGTCAACGTACAGCTCTTCTTTTTTTAACCATGTTTTAAGACCATGATATACTATATCATCCTTTTCGGGTTTCGTATAGATATACCAAAAATTGTGAGCACTCCGCAGTTTAGCTAGGGCGTACTTCTTTTGTTGATCATATGATAATGCTGGAGTATAGAATTTATTCATCAATTCAGTATTTACATCAATCCAAGACGGAGTTCTCCACCAAGCTACTCTGTTAAATCCAAACTGTTCATATTCACATCCTCCATTGACACCGCATTGTCCTCCTGCGTCAAAAGTAGTAATGATACAGTCAGAACATTCAGCCACTTTTTTACGAAAATCCGTCCCAGGTTCCATCCACCCTACAAATGCGATATCAAAGGCTTTTGCCTTAAGACATTCTATAAGAGAGGAATAAATGTAATCAGGATTATGTTTTTTAAATATGTTAAAAATTGAAGCATATCTTTCGACACCAATCGCAGTTGGGATAAAATCTCTTATTTTATCTAAAAAATCGCCATTCCCACATCCTATATCGATATACTGGGGGTTATCGGATAATAATTCTGCAATCGAAATTATACGCATTACGTCAACTTTTCGATACGTGAAATATGAACCTGCAAATAATGGAAAAATAAAGCGGGTGTGATGCATTGGAGGACTCTGTGCATTAAACTGCAAGTAGGCAGTATAAGCTCTATAGAATTCCTCTAAATCAAATAGCATATCTTTCGAGAGTTAATTGATTTATCATTATTATAATTCATAGTGCTCTTGGATTTCGGAGATGGCAAAGTTCTATTTCGCCAACACACATTTAATGATTCACGAAATTATTCTAGAGTTTAAACAGTTGACATCCCCAAAACGCTTATTAACTCCGATCCTCTTGTTGGTCATATGGGTAGAACATATGAAGAATGGTGGAAGACCGTTCCTGAGGATCTTAAAAAAAGAACCCGTAAGGGCGATGAACAAAACAAGCCGTTGCTGAATCAAGTTAACTATGTTCTTTTGCATCTACATTTAGCTGGAAAGCATGATGCTAAGCCAAGTCATGCTGAGCTGAAGGATTGGTTACATAGTGGTCAAGTAGATGTACTTAGAATGACCAAAAAGTAAAGGGCACCCTTTTATTTTTCTTTACATTGGTCAAAAATTATTTTACTTTTTTTATAACACTGTTTTGTGAGTAGCATAGTGTTTAAATACTTTAGAACGTATGCAACCATAGTGAATTAGAAGATGCCAATTGCTATAATACCAGACGTTGATGAACAAAGATGTATAGGTTGTGCTCTGTGTGTGGAGATTTGCACTGCTCTAGGGCCAGATGTTCTTAGAGTTAAACCAGTAGAAGGATGGAAAAGAGGGAAGGCATTCATCTTTTACCCAGAAAGGTGCATTTCAGATGGTGCTTGTATCGGAGTATGTCCAACACATGCGATATTTTGGATGAGACCTATGGAATACACGTCTGGACAACCAGTTCCGCTCCACAAGAATGGTGTATTCGATAAAGGTTGGGAAGAAGGTTAAACAAAAGCTTTCGCTGGCCTCGAAAAATTATCTCCCCTCTTACATTTTTGTAAACACATGTATTTGTTCTAGTATTTTCTGTTGTTCACATATGTGGCATTGGAATTCACAAGACGTTTTAGAACCTCTTTACAAACATTCGCGAAGATTATTTTAGCACGTGCTCACGCACTAAAATTCACAACGACTTTGGTCAGATTTGTTAAGTCTTTGTCCTTAGACATAGCCCAGAACTCATAAATTCTGCTAGAATTCCATGGGTCTTAAGCTTTATCATGCCTAGAGTTTCTCCGAAAAAACAGCATTATAACGCATGAATATTAAGCGTTCTCTGGAGAGCAGTACACTTTTTAAGACGTCATCTGGCGTAATATGGCCGTCAATCGAGAAAAGCGTGCGCGTGATGACAAGGGAACCGTTGATTGAATAGTGAAAAACATTAAGCCAGAAGGTAGACTGATACAGTACCTGCTACTTAGTATAATGTGTAAACAAAAGGATCTCCGGAAAAATGTATCATAGAGCTCATAAAAAAAAATATAGACTGGTTATAACTGGAAACCCGGGAGTAGGAAAACATACCACTGCAAAATTTCTTGTTCAAAGTTTAATAGGAGCAAAGATCGTCGATATCAATAAAATCGCAATTGATAATAACGTTATGATCACGAAAAAGGCTCGCGACAATGCAGAAATTGACAAGAAAAGATTGGCCAAACTGATGAAATTTGAACTGAAAAACTTGCAGCACCTAGTGATCGTTGGCCACCTTGCACCATATGTCATGAAGTCCCTAGCAATTGATCTTGTAGTAGTTTTACGACGTTCGCCGAATGAACTATCAAGGATCTTTGAAGAGCGAAAGTATTCAGATAGAAAAATAAAGGAAAATATAGCAAGTGAAATTCTCGATATATGTCTTTATGATGCAGTAATGACTTTTGGGAAAGATAAAATAACCGAATTTGACACAACAGGAAAGAGGCCTCAAGAAATAACAAACAAAATCTTGCTATCTTTATACAAGCCGTCGACCCGTAGACTTGGTACTGTAGATTGGCTCACACCTATATATCAGAAAGGAGATATCAATAAGTTCATGGAATACTGACTATAACCTCAATCTGTATCAAGGGAAAAGTAACACGAATCTGAGTGTCATATCTTATCATATCTCAGCTCGTACATATAGGGGCCTTTCTAAAATTCATATATATATTACTACTAGCATGAACAAAACATGGCTGCAGTGGTTGCAAGGAAATTTGGAGAAGAGATGGTTCAGTTTCTCGGAAAAAAAGTGGCGGTAGAGACAGCTGATCAAAAAGTTTACAACGGAATTTTGACTGGCATTGATGAAAAACTTGACGTAGTACTTGACAAAATTGAAGGTCAGGGCATATTAAAAGTCATTCTTAATGGCTCATTTGTTAAAGAGATCAAATTGTTGGAAAAACCATTTGATTTCAAGGCTCTTTCTGATAGGCTCTCGAGAGTATTTCCTGGACTTGTTAAAATAAGGGAAGATGTGGGCGCAATTATCGTGATGGATAAAATCAAAGTTACACAGGGAGGTATTCAGGAAGGAACTGGGCTAGCAGCGGAGAGGGTCAAATCAATATTTGACGAATTCATAAGGGAGACAAAGAAATAGTTTTGTCATTTGAGGTCAGACATAGTGACCTTGCGGCTCGTATTGGAAAAATAGAAACTATGCACGGAGCGTTTGAAACTCCTGTCTTTATCCCTGTTATCCATCCCGTAAAACAGATTGTTGATACAAAATTTTTAGAAAAATTGGGTTTTAAAATAGTAATTACTAATGCCTATACTACATTGAAATATTATGGCACTGAGGCATGCGAGAGGGGAATCCACGATATCATAAATTATAATGGAGTAGTAATGACTGACTCAGGCGGTTACCAGGTTTTGAGATATGGATCAGTTGAAGTAAATCCTCAAACGATGGCAGCATTTCAAAAAGATATCAGTAGCGACATTGCTGTACCACTTGACAAACCCACAGGTTACGGGCTAAGTTACGAATTGGCAAAGGAATATGTACAACAGACTCTGAATAATGCTAGGGAAACGCTTGACACAATAAATGAAGCAAGAGAAGAAAAAATTGAAAGCCAAGTCGATGATAATTGCGTTGACACTATAGCCGCTACCAAACGTGCTATACCAACAAAACCAATTCATCTTTTTGGCGCTGGACATCCCCTCACAATTCCATTGATCGTTGCATTAGGATGTGACATGTTCGATTCTGCATCGTATGTACTCTATGCTAAAGAGGACCGGTACTTACATGCAAATGGAACTAGCAAGCTGCAGGACCTATCATATTTTCCTTGTCAATGCCCGACTTGTTTATCATATACAGTCAAAGAATTGTTGGACCTGGATAAAGAGAAGAGAACAGCAGAAGTAGCAAACCACAATTTGTATATGCTGCAAGCAGAAGTATCCATAGTAAAACAAACAATAGTAGACGGCAGATTGTGGGAGTACGTTATGCAGAAGGCCCATGCGCATCCGAAAGTGATGGAGGCCCTAGAGCTTTTGAAGAACTTTGAATTCCTAGAGTATGGAACACCATTATTTAAAGGGAAGGCACTTTTTATGTTCGATCCATTAGATCAGTATAGACCTGAAGCTAAACGCTTTAGAAGGATGGTTTCAAATTTTAGATCACCAAAATACAAGAGAAAGAGGTTAGTACTCTACCCAGAACTAGACATTCATCCCTTTTATTCTTCTACCACCCTTGTTAATCTTACGAAAAAATTTCCTGATGCACAGATCTGTACCTATAGCCCCTTCTTAGGGATTATCCCTGTAGAAATATCTGATATATTTCCAGCGGCTCACAACTTGATCCCCAGAAAAACTTTGACGAATTCTCAAGCTAAGGACTATCCTACTTTTATCGAGTCATTAAATCGATTTCTAATCGAGAATGGTTTTGAAGAAGTTATGATTGTCGAGGACCATTTTATCTTGGAAGTTATTGAGAAAATAAGTACTCAAAAACCAAATTTAAAGGTCTTGCGTTTACAGGAATGAGAATAGACTGAAATTACTGTATAGCAATATAGCCTTT
>Ga0193704_1000160_pt1 | contig 11385 bp, 10 predicted proteins | sample U3m1metaG_FD_143047 | JGI IMG/M metagenome (GOLD analysis project Ga0193704, IMG submission 143047) | Soil microbial communities from a riparian zone of the East river system, Colorado, United States - U3m1 | ecosystem: Environmental > Terrestrial > Soil > Riparian zone | place: USA: East River... | reverse complement strand
GAAGCCGATCTCGTCGACGCCGACGACCCGCGCCTGCTCGACGTACTCCTCCGCGCGGTCGGCCGAGTAGCCCCCGCTAGGAGGCCCGTCGGGCCCGCGCAGATGCATGTGGTAGTCCACGATCACTGGCCCAGCCAGCTCTCGACGAGCACGAGGTCGTCGGCGTCGGTGACCTTCAACAGCCTCGGGTCGCCTTCGACCCACTTCACGCGGCCTCCGCTCGCCTCGACCAGCGACGCGCAGTCCGTCGCCTCGGACACGTCGCCTGCGACGGCTCGACGGAGAACGTCTGCGAGAAATGCCTGCGGCGTCTGCACCGCGACGAGGTCGTCGCGCGCCAGCGTCTCCACTACACGGTCGCTCTCCACGCGCTTGACCGTATCCGCGAGTGGGAGTGCCGGGACGACCCCGTCCCAGCCCTCGGAGAGCGGGGCGAGCACGCGCTCGATCACCTCCTCCGGAAGGAGCGGACGCGCGGCGTCGTGGACGAGCACGACCGCGGCATCCTCCGGCACGTCCGCAAGCGCGAGGCGGACAGACTCCGAGCGCGAGGCCCCGCCGGTGACCGCCGAGCTCACCTTCGTCGCCGCGATCTCCTCCGCGACCAGGATCGACGGCTCCTCCCAGTCAGGAGGGGCCGCGATCACGATCGCGTCGATCCATTCCGAGCTCTCGAGCCGTTCGAGGCTCTCCGCGAGCAGGGGCCTGCCGCCGAGGCGCGCGAACGCCTTCGGCCGGTCGGAGCCGAGCCGCTCGCCGCGACCTGCCGCAGCGAGGACGGCCCAGACCGACACGAATGACTACGCGGTCGCGGGGACCTTGGCGGTGGTCTTCTTCTTCTTGCCGCCGCGGGCGAGGACGCCGTCGAGCCATTCCGCGGCCTCTTCCTCGTCCATGTCCTTCGCGTACATGAGCTCGCTGGCGAGAATCTTCTTCGCCTTCACGAACATCTGCTTCTCGCCGGTCGAGAGCCCCTTCTCGTGGTCACGGAGCGAGAGGTTCCGCACGACCTCGGCGAGCTCGAAGATGTCGCCGGTCTTCATCTTGTCGCGGTTGTGCTTGAAGCGCCGGTTCCAGTTCTTCGGCATCACCGTGCCGCTGCCCGTCAGCGCCTTCAGCACCTTCGAGACCATCTGCTCGTCGATGACCTTCCTCAGGCCGACACGGTCGGCATTGTCGGCTGGGACGTTCACCGTCATATCGTTGTGCAGGATCTTGATCGTCAGGTACTCGCGCTTCTCTCCCAGCACCTCGCGCGACTCCTTTTTCACGACCGTGCCTGCCCCGTGGTGTGGGTACACCACCTTGTCACCGACCTTGTACAACGCCGTGCCTCCCCGTTTGTAGTGGCTATCCGCAACGAAGCCGGCGGGTCGTTCTTCCGCCGGCTAACGATCTAAGTCTAGCAAAAATCGCTGGAAAAGACCCACTTTTCGGGAAAAATCCCTGCTCAGCGCTAGATCTGAAGGTACCTGTCGACCAGATTGTGCTCCTGAAGGCGCCTCAGGCCTTCCCTGATCTCGCGGGCCCGGACGGTGCCGACGCCCTCCACCGCCTCGAGCTCGCGCTGAGAGGCACGAACGATCCCGTCGAGCCCCTCGAGGGTGGCCACGACCCGCTTGACGACCCCTTCTGGCACGCGCGGAATGTGCGAGAGGACGCGGTAGCCGCGTGGCGAGACGGAGTGGTCGAGCGGGACCGTCGTCGCCGGGTAGCCGAGCACGGCGAGCAGCTCGAACTCGAGCAGCTGGTTGTAGGGCAGCCCGGCCAGCGCCTCGAGGCCCTCCTGGGTGCGCTCGGCGCCCCCTTCGGCGTGATAGTCGTAGACCAGCGACGCCTTTTCGTCGGGCACGTCGGCCACGAGCTCGTCGAGCTGCATGCGAATCAAGCGGCCCTCCTCGCCGAGCTCGACGCAGGCGCGCTCGATCTCCTCGGCCATGCGAGTCGTCAGCTCCGCACGCTGCAGCGTGACCAGCACGTCGTCGAGCTTGACCGCGTTCTGGAACTCGAGCGCGGTCAACCGGGTGAGCACCTGCTCGAGCCGCGCGCGGTAGGTCTCGAGGGTCGAGAGCGCCTGGTTCGTCTTGGCGAGCACGTCCGCGATCGGCTCGAGCTGGTAGCGGCTGTGGCCGACGAAGACGGTCACTGTCTCGCGCTGCTGCGAGATCGAGATCACGAGCGCCTCGGTCTGCTTTGCGACGCGCTCGGCCGTGCGGTGGCGCGTGCCGGTCTCGTTCGACGGGATCGTCGGGTCCGGCATCAGCTGAACGTTGGCGTAGGCGAGCTTCGTCACCGGCGCGTTGACGATGATCGCGCCGTCCATCTTTGCCAGCTCGTACAGCAGCTGGGGCGTGAACGGCACCTCCAGCTTGATCCCGCCCGAGAAGAGGAACGCGAGCTCACCCGGCTCGCCGATCACGATCAGCGCGCCCTCGCGCGAGCGGATCACGTCGTCGATCGAGGAGCGCAGCTCCGTGCCCGGCGCGATCCGGCCGACGGCGGCGAGGATCTTCGGGTCGAGGCGCGGGTCGTGCTGTGTGGGCTTGCGAACGATCCCGAGCGGCGGCGGGATCCTCGGGTCGGTCCTATCCTGGCTCGGCTCGCTCTGCATCGATCCCCGCCTTCGCAGCCTGCTTCAGCGTCTCGGCTTCGAGCACGCGCAGTTTGCCACGAGCGGGGGTGCCGGCGGGAGCGACAGCGGCGGTGAGCCCGAGCTTCGCGCATTCCTCGAGGCGCCGCTCGGACTGCGTGGCGGGCCTGAGCCGGCCGGTGAGGCCGACCTCGCCGAAGGCCGCGGTGCTCGGCTTGACCGGGGCGCCCTTGGCCGCGGAGACGATCGCCAGCGCGATCGCCAGGTCCGCGCCGGGCTCGTCGATGCGCACTCCGCCGGCGACGTTGACGAAGACGTCGGCCTGGCCGAGCGCGACGCGCGCGTGGCGCGAGAGCACCGCGACGATCATCGCCAGCCGCTTGGGATCGACACCGGTGCCGACCCGTCGAGGCATCGCCAGGTCGGTCGGCGCGACGAGCGCCTGGATCTCGAGCAGCAGCGGCCGCGACCCTTCGAGCACGCAGCCGACAGCCGCCCCGATCTCGCCTTCGACCGTGCGGCCGAAGAGCTCCGAGGGCTCGGGCACGCCGACGAGGCCGGTGCCGGTCATCTCGAACACGGCGAGCTCGTTCGTGGAGCCGAAGCGATTCTTGGAGGCGCGCAGGATGCGATGCTCGTGGTAGCGGTCGCCCTCGAACTGGAGCACGCAGTCGACGAGGTGCTCGAGCACGCGCGGCCCGGCGACGGCGCCGTCCTTGGTGACGTGCCCGACGAGGATCGTCGCGACCCCGGCTTCCTTCGCCACGCGCAGCAAGCGCGACGCGGACTCTCGCACCTGGGCGACCGAGCCCGGCGCCGAGCCGAGCTCCGACGAGTAGAGCGTCTGCACCGAGTCGATCACGCAGACATCGGGCCGCTCCTGCTCCAGGGTGGCGCAGACGGTGTCGAGCTCGGTCTCGGCGAGGATCTCGACCTGATCGGCCCCGCCGAGCCGAGCGGCGCGCAGCTTGACCTGAGCGACCGACTCCTCGCCGGTGACGAGCACGGCGCGCCGTTCCTTCGAGATCGCCGCGAGGGCGCTCAGCAGCAGGGTGGACTTGCCGACCCCTGGCTCGCCGCCGACGAGGACGAGCGACGCGGGGACGAGCCCGCCGCCGAGCACGCGGTCGAGCTCCGCCACGCCGGTCGGGATCCGCTCGGCTTCCTCCGCCTTGACGTCGATCAGCCGCAGCGTCGGCTTTGCGGCCTTGCCAGGGGCGGCGGCCGGTCCTTCCTCCTGGAGCGTGCCGAATTCGCCGCACTGAGGGCACTTGCCGAACCACCGCCCGGCCGCGTAGCCGCAGTCGGTGCACGCGAACTGGGTCGCAGTCTTCGCCACTAGTGCGCCGTCCAGTAATGCCGCCGAGTTTCTGGGTCGCGAGCACCAAGCCAGAGTTCGCACTTGACCGCAGCAAGGCCGGGCGGCCTTGCTAAGGGCAAGGGCGGGCTCTGACGCCGCGTGATCGCGGGCCAGAAGCCGGCATGTATTGCTGGATGGAGCACTGGGTCATCCTAGGAACGAGCGCGGACGAGGATCGTCACGAAACCGTGACGATGCATGCGTCATGCGAGGAGAGCGCGATCGTCTTCGTCCAGCGGCGCCGGCCCTCGCGGTCGAGCACACAGAGGGTGCCGCGGCCTAGCCCGGGCGTCACCACCCAGCCGTGCGCCTGCTGGACGTTGTACGAGTCGTCCGGGATCGCCGTGGTGCGGAGCCGCCGACCATCCACGCGGTGGACGCGGAGGGTCCCGCTCTCGCCGCTCGCCACGTAGACCAGCTCGTTGCGGAAGGTGAAGTGCTGCGGTGGCTTGTCTGCCGCCAGGCGCCGCAGCAGCCGACCGCTTCGGGCCGCGTAGATCGCGACCTCGTTCCGGTCTCCCGAGCTGACCCAAACGCGTTTGCCGCCGGGAGCCCAGCCGACGTCGTGGGCGAGGAACGGAGGCCGGAATCGCCGCACGAGCCGCGGCCGGTCGCGGCGGGTGATGTCGACCACCACGATCTGCTCCGCCTTTGCGCCGAGGGCGACCCACAGCCTCCGCCCGCTGGGGTCGATCGTGAGGTGGCGTGCGAGGCGGCCAACCGAGGCTCGCCCGACCACGCGGCCGCGCAAGACGTCCAGCGCAACGACCTCGCCGCGCTTGGCGTCGGTCACGTAGGCGTGGCGGCCGTCCGGATGACCGGCTGTGTAGCGGGGCTCGCCGAAGCCGTGCAGGACGTGCTCGACCCTGAGCGTCGAGCCGCGCACGAGCGTGAGCGCGCCGAGCTCGGAGTGCGCGACGACCGCCATCGGCCCAACCGCCTCGATGCTGCGCGGCTTCGGCAGCGTGCGAACGTAGCCGTGCACTCGCCCGCTCGATAGCTCGACGGCGACGAGCCGCGCTTCTTCATCCGCGGTGACAAGAGCGACCTCGCGGCCCGAGCCCAGCGCAAGCGCTCTCGGAGCGACGACCAGCGACGCGGCTCCGGCGATGAAGGCTCGCCGATCCATCGGTGGGACTACGAGCCGAGCGACTCCTGAGGTCCCGCGACGAACCCCGGCTCGGGCGCGGGACGCCCTGCACGTGTGCCCGCGGAGACGATCAGGAGGCCGCAGACCACGAGCGCGACGCCGCCGAGCTGCAACCCAGAAGGCGACTCGCTCAGGATCGCCCATGCGAACAGCACCGTCAGCACCGGCTGGAAGGTCAGCAGCACCGAGGTCAGAGCCGCCGGCAGGCGCGGCAGGGTGATCGAGATCAGCAGCCAGCCGAGCACCTGCGGGCCCCACGCCAGGAGTAACAGGTAACCCTGAGACGGCCATCCCGGCGTCCAGTCGAGGTTCCCGAGGACGAGCCCGATCCCGATGCAGCCGAGCCCGGCGACGAGTGTCGCGTCGAAGAGCGGCCCCGCCGGCCGGCGCAAGTCCTTGTTCCCCTGGCGCAGCACGAGCAGAAAACCCGCATAGGAGAGCGCGGTCAGGATGCCGAAGGCGACCCCGAGGCCGGGGTTGCGGCCGTACGCTCCCTGCTCGAGCGTGCCCGAGATCAGCACGACGCCGAGGAGCGCGACCGGGATAGCGGCCAGCGAGCGGTTCGAGGGCCGCTCTCGCAGCATCGCCCAGGCGAGCAGGCCGACGAGCACCACCTGCAGGTTCCCGAGCACGGTCGCGAGCCCGGCCCCGACCTCCTCGATGCCCTGGTGCCAGGCGATCAGGTCGACGGCGAAGAAGAGCCCGGCGAGCCACGCGAGCGCTCGCTGCTTCAACGGCCGCGGCCCGTACTTGCGGTCTTCCCAACGGGAGAGCAGCCACAGCGGCGGCAGCGCGTAGAGGCAGCGGAAGACCGCGCCGGTCGCAGGCGATACGTGCGCGACCCGGTACAGGATCCCGGAGAACGCGAGCACGAGCGCACCGATGAGTGCGACCGCGATCGGCCGCTCGTGAAGCCTGCGACGCACCGGGGGCAGGCTAGCGCCGAGCCGCGAGCTGCCGCGCGGTGTTCACGAGGTACCTCAGAGACAACGCGAGGAAGATCAGCCCGAAGGCCGCGCGAACGGTGTCGTCCCGCACCGGCGCCCGGCGCGCGACAGCCTCTGCGACGCGTTCCTTCCAGCCGCTCAGCGCGGCATGACCGACCTCTTCGACCTTCATGCCTGCCGATTACCCGCTCGGCGGGGTCTTACTCGGCTTCGGGCTCTTCGTCGTCCGCGGAGTCGGTGGGCTCCTCCGGCGGGACGGTGACCTTCTCGGGCGTGATGTCGGCCGGGATGACCGTGATGTCGACCTCGTCCTCGTTCTTGCGGTCGACCAGGATCGTCGAGCCCGAGCCGAGCTCGCGGCCGAGCACGAAGTCGGCCAGCGGGTCCTCGATGAAGCGCTGGATCGCACGGCGCAGCGGACGGGCGCCCATCGTCGGGTCGTAGCCCTTCTCGACGAGCAGCTCCTTCGCGCTCTCGGTGAGCTCGATCGCGGCCTCGTGCTGGCCCATCTGGTCGCGCAGCCGCTTCATCATCAGGTCGACGATCACCATGATCTCTTCCTTCGTCAGCTTGTGGAAGACGATCACTTCGTCGATCCGGTTCAGGAGCTCCGGCCGGAAGACCTTCTTCAGCTCGCCCATGATCCGGTCCTTCATCTCGTCGTACGAGAGGCCGGAGTCGTCGCCGACGGAGAAGCCGAGCGTCTGGTTCTTCGAGATCGTGGCCGCGCCGATGTTCGAGGTCATGATCACGATCGTGTTGCGGAAGTCGACCTTGCGGCCTTGGGCGTCGGTCAGCTTCCCGTCCTCCAGGATCTGGAGCAGGATGTTGAAGACGTCCGGGTGGGCCTTCTCGACCTCGTCGAGGAGCACCACCGAGTACGGCTTGCGGCGCACGGCCTCGGTCAGCTGGCCGCCCTCGTCGTAGCCGATGTAGCCCGGGGGCGAGCCGACGAGCCGGGACACGGAGTGCTTCTCCATGTACTCCGACATGTCGACCTGGATCATCGCGTCCTCGTCGCCGAACAGGAACTCGGCGAGCGTGCGCGCCAGCTCGGTCTTGCCGACTCCCGAGGGGCCGAGGAAGATGAACGAGCCGGTCGGGCGCTTCGGGTCCTTGATGCCCGCGCGCGCGCGACGGATCGACTTGGAGACGGCGACGATCGCCTCCTCCTGGCCGATCACGCGCTTGTGCAGCTCGTCCTCCATGCGGATCAGCTTCTGGGACTCGGCCTCGGTGAGCTTGAAGACCGGGATGCCCGTCCACATCGAGACGATGTCGGCGATCTCCTCCTCGCCGATCTCGGGCTGCTCGGTGTTGCCCTCCTCCGAGCGCCAGTTGTCCTCGAGCTCGCGCTTCTTCTGCGTCAGCTTGCGCTCCTTGTCGCGCAGCGACGCGGCCTTCTCGAACTCCTGGGCCTCGATCGAGGCCTCCTTGTCCTTGCGCACCTTCTCGATCTCGTCCTCGAGCTCGCGGTAGCGCGGGGGCGCGCTCATCGTCTTGATGCGCATGCGCGAGGCCGCCTCGTCGATCAGGTCGATCGCCTTGTCGGGCAGGTGGCGGTCCTGGATGTAGCGATCGGCGAGCACTGCCGACGCGGTGAGCGCCTCGTCGGAGATCTTGCAGCGGTGGTGCGCCTCGTAGCGGTCGCGCAGGCCGCGCAGGATCTGGACGGTGTCGTCGACCGACGGCTCGTCCACGCGGATCTGCTGAAAGCGCCGCTCGAGGGCCGCGTCGCGCTCGAGGTATTTGCGGTACTCGTCGAGAGTCGTCGCGCCGATCGTCTGGAGCTCCCCGCGCGCGAGGGCGGGCTTCAGGATCGAGGCCGCATCGATCGCGCCCTCGGCCGCGCCCGCGCCGACGAGATTGTGCAGCTCGTCGATGAACAGGATGATGTCGCCGCGCTGGGTGATCTCCTTCATCACCTTCTTCAGGCGCTCCTCGAACTCACCGCGGTACTTCGACCCGGCCACGAGCGCGGCGAGGTCGAGCGTGTAGATCTGCTTGCCCTTCAGGAGCTCCGGGACCTGGTTGCCGGAGATGCGGGCGGCGAGGCCCTCGACGACGGCGGTCTTGCCGACGCCGGGCTCGCCGATCAGGACCGGGTTGTTCTTCGTGCGGCGCGACAGGATCTGCATCACGCGCTCGATCTCGGTCTGGCGCCCGACGACGGGGTCGAGCTTCGACTCGGCGGCCAGCTTGGTCAGGTTGCGCCCGAACTGGTCGAGGAGCTTCGAGCTCTTCGACTTCTCGCCCGGGGCGCCGCCCGCGCCCTGCTGCCGCCGGCCGGGGCCGGAGAGCATGCGGATGATCTCGTTGCGAATCTTCTCGGCGTCGGCGTCGAAGTCGAGCAGGATGCGCGCCGCGACGCCTTCGTTCTCGCGCACGAGGCCGAGCAGGATGTGCTCGGTGCCGATGTAGTTGTGACCCAGCGAGAGCGCCTCGCGCAGCGCGAGCTCCAGCACCTTCTTCGCGCGCGGGGTGAACGGGATCTGGCCGGTCGTGACCTCGTCGCCCTGGCCGACGATGCGGGCGACCTGCGCGCGCACCTCCTCGACGGTGATGTCGAGCGACTCGAGCACGCGTGCGGCAAGCCCCTCTTCCTCGCGCAGGAGGCCGAGGAGGATGTGCTCGGTGCCGATGTAGTTGTGCTTGAGCGCCCGCGCCTCGTCCTGCGCTAGGACGACTACCTGTCGGGCTCGTTCGGTGAAGCGTTCGAACAACTCGCGTCTTCCTTCCCCCGCGGACCCCGCGGATCTCTGAGTCGCCCATCGTAGCGAACGGGTCGGGGGGTGGCGCATCCCCCGTCCGGGCGTTCGACACCCGTATCTTTTTGCCTCCGAATAGCGTTGAATAGCCCTTCAGAGGATGGGTCGAAGACTACTTTCACTGCTGTTGTTCGTCGTGGGCTACCTGGTGCTCGCCACGTTCACGCCGCTCATCGCGGCGGGGCCGGCGCTGACCGCCTTCGTAGCCGCGACGCTCCTGCTTGCGCGGGAACCCGAGCCGGCTCGTATCTAAAGAAGAGAGCTGGGCCGCCCCGGGCGGCGAGGCGGCCGGCTCGTCCTTGCCGAGCTAGGTCAGCTCGTAGTGCGCAGTCTCGGACTCGAGCAGCTTCAGCCTGAAGCTGCCGTCCATGAGCTTGCACTTCATCGCAACCTGGTCGCCGACCGCGAAGCCGGTCAGGTCGGCGCCGGCGGTGACGTTGCACGTGACGGGGCTCACGCGCCCCTCGACGTCCAGGCCGATCCGGAGCGAGTTCAGCTCCGAGATGGTGCCCTCGACGATGAACCAGGAGCCTTCGGGGCTGACCGAGGCGTGCCCGTTCAGCAGCGCCTTGACCATCCACGCCCCGTCGACCTTCTTGCAGTACATCTTCGCCTCGTCGCCGACGGTGAAGCCGAGCAGGTTCATGCCTGCCGGGACACCGCACGTGAGGGGCGCGTGGTTCTCGACCTCGAGGGTGACGTGGCTCGAGTCGAGCTCGGAGATCATGCCCTCGGCCGAGACGTACTCGCCCGACGGAGGCGGCGCGGACTCCTTCTTCTTCAGCTCGACGAGGACGAAGTGAGCCTCGCGGTACTTGCAGGTCATGTAGACGCGCTGGCCGACCTCGAAGCCGGTCAGGTCGTAGCTCACCGGGACGGTGCAGCGCACCGGCTCGTTCCTGCCCTCGACCTTGACCGCGACGCCCGCGCGACCGACGGCAGCGAGGATGCCGGCTACGGAGAACTGCTCCTTGCCGATCTCGACGCCTTCGCCGGCCTCGTTCTCGTTCTCGCCCTTGACGAGCGTGAAGGAGCCGTCGCTCTCGACGGTCACGACGAGCGCGATCTCGTCGCCGGCCTCGAAGGCCGGAACCTCCATGCCGGCGGGAACCTTGACAAACACGCGCCCGCGATGAACCACCGCGAGCTCGAGCGTCCCGTCTTCGGCGGTGTCGAGGTAGATGCCTTCGAGGACGAGCCGGCCCTCGTGGCCGACCGTCTGGAGGTCGTGCTCGTTGCACGAGAGACCGCCGTTCCTGACCTCGGTCTTCCCTTCGACGCGGTCGCCGGGCTCGAGCCCGCCTCCGCGCGCAGACGCGCCGGCCTTGCCGCGCAGGCGAAGCGCGAAGACGCTGCCGCCGGCGGAGATCACCAGCCGCGCGCCGATCCGCTTGACGACGGTGCCGCGCACGTGGGCCTGACGCGCCTTGCCCGTGCGCTTGACCGCGCCGGCGGAGAACGTACCGTCGGGCAGCTTCGAGCCGCGCACGACGACGACGCCTCCGACCCGAAGCCGCTTGAAGCCAGCATGCAGCCGGACCGTTCGAACCGTGCCGTTCGCCGACGCGGTGACGATCGCCTTGCGCGCCGAATCCTTTGCAATCACAACGCCGCGGAATGTCGCAGCCCCGGCGGTGGCGGGCAGGACGACGACCAACGCTGCAGCAGTTGCGGCGAGAACCAGTAGGAACCGCCTCATTCGTGTGCCTCCTCTCGACCAACGAGCCGGTCGAAGGCGCTTCGCCCGCGACCGGCTCGTCGATGCGTTCTTAACGGCGGCGGTCGGGCGGCAACCGCACTCCTGCTCAAGCCGTGCATCGGCGCGCTGGAGCCGGGCCTTGCGGAGAATCACTCCTCCAAGCCACCGCGATCGAGGGATAGCGCTAAGAGCGCCGCGCGGCTATTCGGCGTGCGTGAAGTACAGCAGGACGGCCCAGAGCGTCATCAGAAGGATCTTGACGTCGAGCCAGAGCGACCAGTTCTCGATGTAGTAGTTGTCCCACTCGACACGGTCGCTGAGGGAGGTCTTGCCGCGGAGGCCGTGCACCTGCGCCCAGCCGGTGATCCCCGACTTGACGCGATGGCGATCGGCGTAGCGCGGGACGTTGAGCTCGAACATCCGCGCGAAGTCCGGGCGCTCGGGGCGCGGGCCGATCAGGCTCATGTCGCCCTTGACGACGTTCAGGAGCTGAGGCAGCTCGTCGAGCGAGGTGCGGCGGAGCAGGGTGCCGAAGCGGGTGCGGCGGTCGTCGCCCTCGACGCCACCGGGTGCGGTGTCGGGAGGCAGGTCGGGGACCTCGCCCGGCTCGGCGCCCGCGCGCATCGAGCGGAACTTGAGCATCTCGAACTCGCGGCCGTCCCGGCCGAAGCGCGGCTGGCGGAAGAAGATCGGCCGCCCCACCGAGAGCATCGTGCCGAGCGCGAGGAAGACGAAGATCGGGAGCGTCACGAGCAGGAGCGTCCCGGCGACGATCCGGTCGCCGATGTACTTGAGCGCGAACTGCCAGCCCTTCGGGTCGGCGCGCTTCGCAGAGAGCAGCGGCAGGCCGCCGATGTGATCGATGGTCAGG
>Ga0193704_1000156_pt1 | contig 11466 bp, 10 predicted proteins | sample U3m1metaG_FD_143047 | JGI IMG/M metagenome (GOLD analysis project Ga0193704, IMG submission 143047) | Soil microbial communities from a riparian zone of the East river system, Colorado, United States - U3m1 | ecosystem: Environmental > Terrestrial > Soil > Riparian zone | place: USA: East River... | reverse complement strand
AAGATGCGGTCGCGCGTCTCGCTCTGCTTGGTCAATGCGCCGCCGGTGCGAGCTCCTGCTCGGGCGCGCCCTCGGCGGGAACGGCCGGCAGCAGCGTCTCGCCGCTCTCGGGATCGAAGAAGTGGAGCCGCGCCGAATCGAGCGCGAGCTCGAGCGGTTCGCCGACGCGTGCCCGCGCCCGTGGGTCGATCCGCGCGCTGAAGAGCGCCTTCGAGTCGGGCAGCCCCGCCTCGTCACGGCCGCTGACGTCGGTCGCCACGGCCTCCGCGTCCAAGCGGAAAAAGACATGGGCGTCGGAGCCAAGCTCCTCGACGACCACCGGCACGATCGTGAACGTCGTCGCTCCCGGCGCGGCAAACGCGACCGCGTCGAACGCTTCAGGCCGCACGCCGACGACGACCGGCCGCGACCCGCCCTGCGGCCGGCGAGCGCGATCGAGCGGCACGCGGAAACCGCCGAAGACGACCTCCTCGCCGTCGATCGCGCCCTCGACGAGGTTCATCGCCGGCGTGCCGATGAAGGCCGCGACGAAGACGTTCCTGGGGTGTTCGTAGAGCCGTTGCGGGGTGTCGACCTGCAGCACGCGGCCGCCGTCGAGTACAGCCACGCGCTGACCGAGCGTCATGGCCTCGGTCTGGTCGTGCGTGACGTAGACGCTGGTGACGCCGAGCCGAGCGTGTAGCTGCGCGAGCGACGCGCGCATCTCGACGCGCAGCTTCGCGTCGAGGTTCGAGAGCGGCTCGTCCATCAGGAACGCCTTCGGCTCGCGCACGATCGCGCGGCCCATCGCGACGCGCTGGCGCTGCCCGCCCGACAGCTGCGCCGGCTTGCGCTCGAGCAGCTCCTCGAGCCCGAGCAGCTTCGCCACGTCCTCGACCCGGCGGCGCGCCTCGTCCTTCGGCGTGCGCCGCACCTTCAGGCCGTAGCCGATGTTCTTGCGCACGCTCATGTGCGGGTAGAGCGCGTAGCTCTGGAAGACCATCGCGATGTCACGGCGGCGCGGCGCGAGGTCGGTGACGTCGGTGCCGCCGATCGTGATTAGGCCCTGCGTCACCTCTTCCAGCCCGGCGATCATCCGCAGCAGCGTCGACTTGCCGCAGCCGGACGGGCCGACCAGGACCATGAACTCGCCGTCGCCGATCTCCAGGCTCACGTCGTCGACGGCGGTGACGCCGCCTGCGTAGACCTTCGTCAGATGCTGGAGGTGGATCTCGGCCACGGGCGACAAGGATAGGACCGGTTCGCTCGAAAAGCAAGACCACATCGTGCCTGAGGGGTAACTGGTCTTGACCACTTCACGCATTCCCGCTTAGACTGCGCCGATGGCGGCGAGCGAGGGACCCGCGGGCTTGGACGGCCTCGTCACCGAGGCGCGCCGCTCAGATGGCGACTACGCCGGCCGCTCGACCCTCGAGCTGGTCGAGCTGATGAACAGCGAGGACGCCTCTGTGCCCGCCGCCGTCGGCGCCGTGGCCGATGGGCTCGCGGCCGCAATCGATGCGATCGTCGAGCGCGTCGCCGCGGGTGGGCGGCTCGTCTACGCCGGCGCCGGCTCGTCAGGCCGGATAGCCGCCCTCGACGCCGAGGAGTGCGAGGCGACGTTCTCGACGGCGCCCGGCCAGGTGGTGGCGCTCGTCGCGGGCTCGGAGGCTGCTTCCAGCGCCGAGCGCGAGGCGGCGGAAGACGACGACGGCGCCGGCCGCCGGGCGGTCGAAGCGCTCGGTGTCTCGGCCGCGGATGCCGTGGTCGGCGTCAGCGCGAGCGGCCGCACGCCCTACGTGGTCGGAGCACTGCAGGCCGCCGTGGAAGCCGGCACGCTCACCGTGGCGCTCACCGCCGCGCGCGACTCGCAGCTGGGCGCGCTCGCCGACCACGACCTCGCCGTGCTCGTCGGCCCGGAGGTCGTTTCCGGCTCGACGCGGCTGAAGACCGGCACGGCGCAGAAGCTCGTCCTGAACACGATCTCGACGGTCACGATGATCAGGCTCGGCAAGACGTTCGGCGACCTGATGGTCGACGTCCGGGCCTCGAACGAGAAGCTCGCCGCGCGCGCCCGTCGCGTCGTCCGGGAAGCTGCAGGCGTCTCGGACGAGCAGGCGCAGGAGGCGCTCGCCGCGGCCGGCGGCAGCGCCAAGGTCGCCGTCGTCGCGTTGCTCGCGGACCTCGACCCCGACGCCGCGCGCGCACGGCTCAACCGGGCCGGCGGCGACATCCAGGCGGCACTCGGCCGATGAAGCTCGGCGTCGAAGCGGCGGTCGTGAACGGTGCGCTGGTACCGGGCGACATCGAGATCGTCGACGGCACGATCGGCGCGTACGGCCTCGCCGGCGGCAACGGCCAGCGCGGGATCGCCGTGCCGGGGTTCATCGACCTGCAGGTGAACGGCTTCGGCGGCGTCGACCTGATGGGCGCCGACGCCGACGGCTACCGCCGCGGCGGCGAGGCCTTGCTCGAGACCGGCGTCACCGCGTATCTGCCGACGTTCATCTCGGCTCCCGAGGAAGATCTGCTGGCCGCTCTTGGCAATGTCCCGATCCACCCCGGCGGGCCCCGCCTCCTGGGCGTCCACCTCGAAGGGCCGTTCCTGTCCGAGAAACGGCTCGGCATCCACCCGCCCGCCGCACGACGTGACCCGGACCCGGCCCTGCTCGAGCGCCTCCTCGGCGCAGGCCCGGTGCGCCTGATGACGCTCGCGCCCGAGCTTCCCGGGGCCTATGAGCTGATCGACCTGCTGCTCCAACGCGGAGTCGCGGTCTCGTGCGGCCACACTGATGCGTCGGCCGAGCAGGCCGCAGCGGCCTTCGACCGTGGCGCGAAGAGCGTGACTCACCTCTTCAACGCGATGCGACCCTTCGGGCACCGCGACCCCGGGCTCGCCGGCGCGGCGCTCGCGCGCGACGACGTGATCGTCCAGATCATCCTCGACGGCGTGCACCTCGCCGAGGAAACCGCGCGCCTCGTCTGGCGCTCGGCGGCCGGCCGGGTCGCACTCGTCACCGACGCCGTCGCCGGTGCGGGCATGGGCGACGGCGCCTACCTCCTCGGCGGCTCCGAGATCGAGGTGCGCGGCGGCGTCGCCCGCGGCCTCGACGACGTGCTCGCCGGAAGTGCGCTGACGATGATCGAGGCGATCCGGAACCTGCACGAGCTCGGCGTGCCACTGCCCGAAGCGGTGGCGGCGGCGACCGAGGTCCCGGCCCGCGTGCTGGGCCTCTCGACGCTCGGCCGGATCGGCCCCGACGTTGCGGCCGACCTCGTCGTGCTCGACGACAACCTCGAGATCGACCGCGTCTGCGTTGGTGGCGAGGCGCGTGTCGTTGCCTGAAGCCGTCTCGTTGCCCGAGCCCCGCGGAGCCGACTTCCTCGCGGAGATCCGCTCGCAGCCGGACGCGCTGCGGCGGCTCCTCGAGCACGAGGACGCGTACGCGCGAGCTGCCGCGGAGGCGCGCGACCGCGGCGCCACAACGATCCGCATGGTCGGCCACGGCTCGTCCGACAACGCCGCCTCCTACGGCGTCTACGCGTTCGGCCTGCTGCCGCACTGGACTGCCCTGCGCGACTCGATCGCGCTGACCGTGCACTACGACACGCGCCTGGAGATGAAGGGCTCGACGGCGCTCGCGCTCTCGCAGTCGGGCCGCACGCCCGACGTGATCGAGTACGTCTCCCGCGCGCGAGAGGCGGGCGCGTTCACGGTTGCAATCACCAACGACCTGGAGTCGGAGATCGTGCAGGCCGCCGAGGTTGCTTTGCCTCTGGCCGCCGGACCGGAGCGCTCGGTGGCGGCAACGAAGACCTACTCGAACCAGATCGCCGGGCTCGCGCTCTTCGCGGCGTGCGCCGCAGGTGAGGGTGAGCGCTTCGCTCGCGAGATTCGCGCGACCGCCGACCTGCTCGAAGGCGCGCTCCCCCGCCTCGAAGCCGAGGCGAGGGCGATGGCGCTCCCCTTCGCCTCGATCGGGCGGATGTTCGTGATCGGCCGCGGCACGGAGTTCGCGACCGCGCGCGAGATCGCGCTGAAGCTGCTCGAGACCTGCCGCGTCGCGGCGGAGCCCTTCACCTCGACCGCGCTTGCACACGGTCCCGTCGCCGCGCTCGACCCGATGTTCCCGGTCTGGGCGATCGCCTCCGACGACCAGACGCTCCCGGCCGTGGTCGAGGCCGCGGCCCGCGTGCGCGCGGCCGGCGCGACGGTCGTGGCGAGCGGCGACGCCGCCGAGGCGCTCGAGGGCGCGGCGTACGTGCTTCCCGTGCCGAAGCCTCCCTCCCCCCTCCTGTCGCCGCTGCTCTCAGTCGTCCCAGGGCAGCTGTTCGCGCTCGCGCTCGCCCAGGCGAAGGGACTCGATCCCGATCATCCCGCCGGGCTGAGCAAGGTCACGCTTGCCACGTGAGGGCGCGTTCTTCGCCGTCGACGTCGGGGCGAGCTCGGTCAAGTCGGGGCTCGTCGTGGACGGGCACGCGGGCGAGGTCTCGCGCGAGCCTGTCGCCCGCGAGGCCGGCGAGCTCGTTGCCCAGCTCCTGCGGCTGAGAGAGCGGGCCGGTGGGCCCGCGTGGGGCCTCTGCATCGCGGGCATCGTCGACCCGGAAGCCGGGACGCTGCTCTACTCGGCCAACCTCGGCCTGCGAGATATGCCGTTGGTCGAGCTCCTGTCAGCGGAGGGCCCGCCGCCGAGCGTGTTCGTGAACGACCTCGACGCCGCCGCGCTCGGCGAGGCGCAGGAAGAGAGCCTCGCGCTGATCCAGGTCGGCACGGGGATCGCCGCCCGCTGCGTCGTCGGCGGACGGGTCGTCCCCTCGGCGGGTGCGCACGCGGGCGAGGTCGGCCACCTTCGCTTCCGAGCAAGCGGGCGTCCTTGCCGGTGCGGCAACCGAGGCTGCGCCGAGGCCTACGGAGGCTGGAGCGGGATCTCGAGCCGCTATCGCCCACGGCGTTGCTCCAGCCGGCGGATGACTGGGAGCGCGAACTGCAGGCCGATGCACTCGAGGCGATCGCATTCGCAGCGGCCGCGCTCGTCGCCGCCTGCGACCCGGGGACGTTGCGCGTAGGCGGCGGGGTCGCCGCTGCGCTGGGCGAGACGCTGCTCGAGGCGATTCGCGCCGGCCTACGAGACCAGGTCCTGCCGGCGGCGGCGGCCGCAACGTTCGTAGAGAGCGCGAGACTCGGTGATGCATCCGCGTTGCAGGGCCTTGCACTCCTCGCGCAGCGCTGATCGGGCCTGTCTCTTCACTTTCTGGCCAGAAAGTGCAAAACCGAGCCGGGGACTACAGCTAACAAAGGCGCGAGGTCGGCGCGACCCGCTACGTGCGCGAGGGCGAGGCGCTTCTCGCGGCCTCGGCGTGAACGAAGCTCGCCTCGTGCCCGCGCGCGTTCGCCTCGGCTAGCTCGGTCTCGTCGAGCGCACCGATCCGCTGCAGGAGCTCGAGTTCGTCGCGCAGGTGCGTGCGCATCATCTCGGGGCCGTCCGTGGCGATCGTGAACGGCACGCCGTTCTCGACGAAGGCGCGGAAGGTCTCGCGCACGGCGTTCTCGTCGGCGAGCGCGCGGGTGAGCAGGTTCGAGGTGGGGCAGATCTCGAGCACGATCTCCTGCTCGCGCAGGGCGGCCATCAGCTCCGGGCTGCGCGCGGCGAGGATGCCGTGGCCGATCCGGTCGGGGCGCAGGTGCTCGACGACCTCGGCGATCTCGGCGTCGCCGTGCTCCTCGCCCTCCTCGCCGACGTGGATTGTCACGCCGAGGCCGGCGTTGCGGGCCTCGTCGACGAGCGGCTGCAGGTCGCGGTAGGGGTAGCGCTTGCCGCCCGGTCGCGGGCCGGCGATGTCCACGCCGACGACCCCGCGCGGGGCGTAGCGGATCGCCTTCTCGACGATGATCGCGTTCTGCCGCTCGTCGAAGGTGCGGTCCATCATCAGGATCAGCCCGACGCGCACGAGCGGGTACTCGAGGCTCGCGCGGTCGAGGCCGCGGACGGCGGCCATGATGATGTGGTCGAGGTCGCGCTCGCCGCCGCGGTTGCGCTTCATCGGGTTGAAGCGGAGCTCGAGCGTCGTGATCCCCTGCGAGCGGTAGGCGCCGCCGATCGCCGCGTGCACCGAGCGCTCGACCGCGAGCGGGCTCGACTGGATCAGCTCGGTCCAGTGGTAGATCTGGTCGAGGGCGTCGAGCGAGTCGACGCGGCGCGGGTCGGCAATCGTGACGAGCCGGTCGAACTCCCAGTAGTCCTTGACCGGGAGCGCGATCCCCTGCTCGTGGGCGAGGCTCCACATGATCTCGGAGGCAACCGACGCGCCGAGGTGCGTGTGGAGCTCGGCGAGGCCCTCGTTGAACATGGGTCGAGTCTACGGGTGGATGGTGAACTACACGCTCAGCGGGACCGAGCGCAGCTGGGAGGGCTAGCGAGCGGGAGCTTCGCGGCGCAGCCGGGCGGCCAGTCCGCGCACTCGCGTCGCCAGTATCTGTAGGCGATGAACGCGAGCGCGAGCGGACCAAAGGGACGAAACAGACGCGGCAGAAAACATCAGGGCTTCAATTGGTCGCGCGGGTTCGTCTTCGCCGTCGTGCCACGAAGACGATCAAGGCAATCGCAAGCCAATAGCACTTACTCGCATCAACAGACCCCTCTAGACAGCGCCGGGCTAGGTCTCTAACTGCCCCGGGTCCTTGGGAGGAAACCCACGTGAGCAGCATTGCGCCTCGCGAGGCAAAGCGGTCTAGGATCGTCGACGTGCCCGAGTACCTCGCGCCCGGTGTCTACGTCGAGGAAACCAGCTACCGAAGCAAGGCAATCGAAGGGGTGCCCACTAGCAGCGGGGGCTTCGCCGCCCTTGTGCTCGGCATCTTCTTGGGCGTGGTCGTCGCGATCGCCGTGGACAAGGCGAGGCGCCGGTCCCACAAAGGTCCTCCAGATGGGGAGCGGTAGGGGGTCGAGCCGTGCCTAGGAGGCCCGAAGGTGTCCCAGTAGCCAAGCGGGAGAGGCAGGTATGTCCGCCTCCGCGGCAAAACCCTGGTCCGGGAAGCAACCGTGACTGTGAGGCGAATCGAAGCGGGTGCCAGGTCCGGAGGTCTCCTTCTGGGAGTCCTCCTCACCTTGGCGCTCGTCGTCGCCATGCCCAGCGCAGCGGGGCAGGCGGGCACGCGGGCAGCTCCCGCGCACGCCGTCGCGACCGGCTTCGTCGGGTGTATCGAGCTGACCGGCAAGTTCGCGACCAAGCGTGACCTCAAGCTGCGCGTCGGCCACTGTGCCCGTCACGAGCAACGGATCGACTGGCCCCCGGCAGGTACCACCGGCCCCACCGGCCCGCAGGGCTCGGCCGGGCCTCCGGGGCTGCGTGGTCCGACGGGTGCCCCTGGGGCGATCGGTGGCCGCGGCGCAACGGGCGCGAGAGGCGCCACCGGCGCGGAGGGCGCGACGGGAGCGAGCGGCGCCAAGGGAGCGACTGGCGCAAGAGGACTAACCGGCGCGAAGGGTGCTACCGGAGCAACCGGATCGGCCGGAGCGATGGGTCCGGCCGGTGCCAGGGGACCTACCGGTGCCAAGGGCGCAACGGGCGCCAAGGGCTCCACGGGCCAAAGGGGGGCCACGGGCACCAGCGGGGCGACCGGCCCGGCGGGAACGGTTGGTCCGACCGGTGCCAGGGGAGCCACCGGTGCGACTGGAGCGCGAGGCGCAACCGGAGCAAAGGGTGCAAGTGGTCTCAAGGGTGCGACCGGATCGACGGGCGCGAAGGGCGCCACGGGATCGAAAGGCGCGACGGGCGTGAACGGGGCCACGGGAGCGAAGGGCGCAACCGGCGCCAAGGGAACAACGGGAGCTGCCGGACCGACCGGTCCTGCCGGCGCCAAAGGTCCCACTGGCGCGAAGGGCACGACGGGCGCCAAAGGTGCGACCGGGTCGAACGGAACGAAGGGCGTCACCGGGGCCAAGGGCGCTACGGGCGCCAAAGGTGCAACCGGCGTGCGAGGTCCGACCGGCGCGCGAGGCCCGACAGGGGCAAAGGGTGCGACGGGCTCGAAAGGCGCTACCGGAGCGAAGGGCTCGACGGGCTCAAAAGGGGCCACCGGAGCGAAGGGCACCACGGGATCCACCGGCCCGGCATCGCAGGTCGTCGGCGGCGGCACCACCGTCGGCGGCACGCTTGGCGCAAACGCGTTCATGGGCATGTTCGTCTCGGGCTCGAACGCGAGCGAGGCCCTCGTTCAGCAGTCGATGCCCGTCGCCGGAACCCTCAAGAACCTCTTCGTCCGACTCGACGCCGCCCTGGCGGGCGGGACATCGATCGCCTACACGGTGCGGAAAAACGGCGTCGCCACGACGGTCACCTGCACGATCACGACGGCCGGCGGAGCGGCCACATGCTCGGACGTGACCCACTCCGTCGCGTTTGCGGCAGGCGACCTGATCTCGATCGGGACCACCCGTACGGGCGCAGTAGGAGCAACGGGTACGCGTTGGACTGCCCAGTACCAGTAGCCGGCGGCTAACGGTACGGAACGCGACAGGTCGCACCACGTTCGCGGATGCCGCTCCGTGCGGGAGCTCGGGCCGCGAGCCGTTTACTTACGGGTGGATGGTGATCTGCGCGCCGAGCGGAACGGAGCGCATCAGGTAGACCAGGTCGCGCGTGGCGGCGTGCAGACAGCCGGTGCTGACCGCGCCCGCCGTCGAGCCGCCGTGGATGGCGAGGCGGTCGCCGCCGGTCCAGCCGCGCGGGAGGTTCGTCTGGTGGCCGGAAAGGGCGAGGATGCAGCAGCCGTAGACCGCCGAGTAGTCGGAGCCGCGGAGCTTGTCGGTGATCGCGAAGCGGCCGGTCGGCGTAGCGGTTCCGGGAGCGCCGATGCCGACGGTCAGCCGGCGCACGACGCGGCCGCCGCTGCGCACGTGCAGGACGCGGGTGGAGAGGTCGAGCTCGAGCGACACCGTCGTCCGGCTGAGGCGGAGCGCGCGCGGCGCATCGAGCCAGCCGGTGCGGCCGTTCGGCAGCTCGGTCGTGATCATGCGGAGGCCACGGCCGGCGCGGGTGACGGCGAAGGTGCGCGGCGAGCCGAACTCGGTGCGCGACGAGAGGCGTGCGACGATCGGGCCGCCGGGCGCGCTGCGGACCGCGACCACGCGGCCCGGCTTCACGCGCGCGACGAAGGTCCCGGGCAGGACGCGCTTCGGGCGGGCCGGCTTGTGGGCGAACGGCTCGGGCGTGGCGAGCTGCAGGGTCGTGGTCGCAACCGGCTGCGCGTGCACGGAAAGGTCGCCCGCGAGCGAGACGGCGAGGACGACACCGAGGGCGAGGGCGATACGCCGGGCCACCCTGCCGGGATCGGCGCGGCGGCTAGGTCAGGCATGCCTCGTTCGAGGGACGCTAGTACTAGAAGCGGCCCTGCCCCAAACGGTTGCGGCGCGTCCGGGGCAGCCGCAAAAGAGACCGCTGAGCAGGATTCTCCCCATGTCCTGCCTGGAACGGCTTTGCCCGATTGACTGATCAATCAAACCCCCCGGCATGAACTAGACCGCGAGGGGCAAAGGACCGAGGACGCCGGGCGGCTCCTTCTCTCCCCCGGCGGGCGGCTCGTAAGCCACCCGTCTCCTGGGAGTCGCCCGCCGTCCTCTGCTCAATAGATGCGCCGGCTCGCGTGGACTTGTTCCATGCCGGGCTGCTGGCTAGTGACTCCGACGCGCCGAAGAGGGCCTGTTCGATCTTCAGGTCAGAGCCGCTTGGCGCGCCCGAGGCTCAGCCACCAACGGCCTGCGCCGAGCTGGAGCCACGAGATCACGACGAGTGGAAGTGCGAGCACGAACGGAAAGACCACGTCGAAGATCGCAATCGCCACGGGCTTGACGAAGGCCTTCTCGGAGTTCGCGTAGATCACGAGCGCGCCCAGGGCGGCGAGGAGCCCGATGTAGAGCTCCATGCCGTGGGGCGTGATCAGGAGCCAGAGGCCCCAGACCCCCGCGCCCACTGCTGCGAGGAGGAGCAGCAGGGTGAGCGGTAGCAGCGCGGGCGTCATGCGCGCCGGTTTGAGGAAGCGCTCTTTCGAGGCGTGCAGCACCTTCAGGAACCGCTTGCTCGGCTGCGCAAGGTGCTCGGAGACGACCCCGAACGGCCACTCCTGCGCGGGGCCTGCGGTGCCGAGAGAGGCGAGCTCGTTGCGGGTCGGGACGATCCTCCCGGTGAGCTGGTAGGCGTCGGCCATCAGCGACCACGCCTCGACCTCGCAGAAGGAGTCGAGGTCGGTGCGCACCTGCGCGAGCGCGCGTTGCACGTCCTCGGCCACGCCGAAGTCGGTCGACTCCACCTTGGCTTCCTTCTCGGAGACCTTGCCGCCGGGAGTGCGTTCGCGCGCCGGCAGTCCGGTCTGGAGGTGCATGAAGGCGACCGGGCCGCCCAGGCGCAGCAGCTGCAGCAGCCGCTGCTCGCGCTCGGCGTCGCCGTAGATCGAGATCACCCGGCCGAGGACGGCCGGCAGGCGGGTCGAGGGCCGCACGAGGTCCGGCATCTGGCCGGAGCCGTCGCTGAGAATCCAGTGCGAGCACCCGCGGTCGATCAGGCCTTCCACGCCCTGGTTGTCGTGGACGCCGCCGTCCACGAGCTCGATCGTGAGGTCGTCGAAGAGCCCGGGCACGATCATCGGCGGGAAGCCGCCGGGGAAGCAGGCCGACGAGGCAACCGCGCCTCCGAGCGGGAAGTCGCGGCACGCCTCGGGCAGGTCGTCCCACTTCGTCCGCTTCAGGATCACGTTTTTGTCCACGTCCTCGCGGGCGCTCTGATCCGTAGTGCCCTGCCGCTGCGGCTCGCCCATGTACATCGCCTCGAAGCGCCAGTTGTGGCCGGTGTTGAGTGTCGTCGCCTCGAGCAGCAGGATCGGGACCGGGGCCGTGCGGGTGACGTTCACCTCGTCAGGGTCGAACGAGCCCTCGACTCCCTTCGGCGAGATCAGCAGGTCGCGCATCGCGATCCTGCCTTTGCGTTTCGGCCGGTCGCCCCAGGCCTTCGCGTAGAAGCGCTGCTCGTAGAGCTCGCCCACCCGGTCGGTGCGCGTGTAGCTCGGCAGCGCCATCTGGAAGTTCTTCAGAGGGTTCGCCCAGCCGGAGCCGCGCACGTTGCGGGCGGCGGCCTCGCGGTACTCGCGCTCGACCTGGCGGACGAGCTCGACGTAGTCGGCGTCGGTGATCTCGGCGTCTGCTTTGGCCTCGAGCAGGTTCTTGACGTGCAGGTAGTAGAGGGCGCCGACGATCGAGCCGCCCGAGACGGTCGAGATCACCTGCACCAGGCGCAGCAGCCCGAGTTCCGCGAGGCAGGCGAGGACGCCGATGTGGAAGAACGCCGCGCGATGCCCGCCCCCTGACAGGGCGAGGCCGAGCTTCGGGTGTACCCGGTCCTCGGTCACTGGCGGCACGCCCACCTTACGCTTCGGCACTGTGGCCGTCTATGCGGTCGCGCGCCCTCGACTTTGACCCACCTGGGTCATGACACCCA
>Ga0193704_1000153_pt1 | contig 11512 bp, 8 predicted proteins | sample U3m1metaG_FD_143047 | JGI IMG/M metagenome (GOLD analysis project Ga0193704, IMG submission 143047) | Soil microbial communities from a riparian zone of the East river system, Colorado, United States - U3m1 | ecosystem: Environmental > Terrestrial > Soil > Riparian zone | place: USA: East River... | reverse complement strand
TATCAAGTTCTCGCGCATAATAAAGTTATCTTGAAGACCCTAAAGGGTTCCAACGTCAACTTTTTCTTCCAGAATCTTTAAAACGGATCAAACTCATTCAAGGTTCCTTTAATTTTCCAAGCGTATCAACATTTGCAGACGTCATCTTTGATCTCGTTAGATATCGATCTAACAGTATTGGATTTACAACAAGGTTAACTGCAACTACTGAAATTATTAATCCAATAAATAAGTTTTTAAATTCATATTCCAATGGAAGAGACAGCACCAAAGCTACGGCAATTCCCCCCCTCAATCCGCCTAAAGTTAGAATATTTTGCCATTGAAGTGGTATATGAACTCTAGCTATACGTAAAATTATACTTCCTCCATAGACTACGATGGCTCTTGATATCATTACAATTGCAAATGGCGCCAAGATTAGAACAATCAATGGAACATTAAGAGATTCGTAGTCAATGACTAATGGAATTCCTATCAGAAAAAAATAGGATACTGTTTGTCATAAGTCCTGTATAATCCCAATACTTGTGGAATGCCACTCTGGCTTCTGTGAAGATATCTTTATGGGTCTTTATCAGTAGTAGTGCAGTAAAAAGCGTTGTAACTACACCAGAGACATGCAGAAAATGGTCTCCTATAACGTATCCCCCAATAGCTAGAGCAACCGAAAATGTGAAATTTACATACTCGTCTCCTTGCCATTTGTTTAATATCTTACCTCCAACATATCCAATAGCACTTCCAAGAGCAAGCGCACCTAATATAGTCCAAAGAAATGAAAGTGAAGTGTCTATTAATGAAAAGGCAACGCTTGAAAAGATTATTCCTTTTATGACACCAAAAGAAACTAAACCAGTAGCATCATTTAATATCGATTCTCCTTCGATAATTAAATTTAGTCTGTCAGGGATAGGAAATCTCATAAATACTGCTGCGACAGCGACTGCGTCTGTGGCAGCTGCAATTGAGCCAAAAAGCAAGCCGTCGATAAACGGCGTGTGGAAAACAATACTCACACCTATTCCAAGTAAGAAAATAGTAAGAATTACTCCAATGATAGCAAAGAATCCAATTGGGACTATTTCTTTTCTAATTTCGTCTAGTCTTAATTTTCGTCCAGATTCAAAAATTAGGAGAGGAATAATAACTAATAGTATCAAATCGGGCGCTTTATTTACCATAAAATCATAAATTTTGTCAACCTCCAAATGGTACGATGGAATTGCTATTGTAATAGCTCCTAGAAACATCATGATTGTTACTCCTGGTATGATAAAATTGCGTGTATAGCGATGGATTGCAGAAACAGTAATCAAAACCGCAGACAAAAAGTAATGATGTTACTAAATCAGCAGCAGCCACATCTCCCATTGTAGTATTATCCCAATTATTTATGGATTAATTGCGATTTATTAAGTCCCACCACTGTAAAGTCAAGGATAGCTATATGTAGTATATACCCCCAGTGCTGAGTCCATTTGACGAAATTGACAACTTAACTGACAGAATTGACGAAGAATTTATAAGCCATTTCGTATTATACTATATTACTTACTAAATGATAGCAACTTTACCAAATGCTATGAAATCACTAGTGATACAACAATGGTTGCGTGGAATACAGCGCGATGTGATCGCACTCGAAAGCGGTTTGGGTGCTGGAACTGTAACCAATACAGTTAAAGAATGGAGACGAGGTTTGGGGATTCCGACGGCTGACGAATTTAGAGAGCTGGCTACAAGTTTCAGAAAGTTAGGCATTACTCCTGCTCAGTGTGCACTTGGTTTCAGAGTTGCAATGATAATGAAAAGATTAGGAGTAAAAGAAGATGAGTTTGAATCTTTTATTTTAGATGGTTACAATCGTTGCATTGACCTTGGAGTATCACCAGAAAATATTGCTTCTCATTTGAGAGATTTGATGGAGTTCTCAAAATCAGATATTATACCACTTTCTAAGATATCAGACTACATCAAGCAAAAGGCAGAAGAGAAAAAGAAATTTGAGCAAGAAAAACAAAAATTACATGACCAGATAGAAACATTGAAGAAAGAAAAAACAGTCAGTGAGGGTCTTCGTAACGCGGCTTTAGATATTGAGAGGATGACCGCTGATGATCTTAAATGGTATTCTGGTATTAGAGCAGAATTAAGGGATTATCATATCCCCGTAGATGATCTATCGCTCATTGCCAATATCATCAGGAACATAAAGCGCTATGGATATGATCCCATGGAGGTAATTTCAGAATTTTCTAACTTGAAAAACTTGCAATACAAGCAGAGAGTATTTACAGAAGCTGATACTAATCTAGGAATAAGAGTTGGCACCTTAACCAGGACCTGTAATGATCTTGAACAGAAGATAAATTTTCATAGGCAAACACTGTCTGTATATAATGAGCTAGAGGCTATTGGATTTGGTCTCAAAGAGTTAAAATTAATATGGAGTACTATTAATGAGATAGCAGCTGCAAATAACATATCAGTTCATCTAGCTGTACAGAAATTCTTTCAAGCTATTGAGGAACAGTACGATGATAAGCTTGGATTTGAATCTAAGATTGAGAATTCAAGAGATGAATTCAACAGACTGAATCAAGAGGTGAATAGGTTGCGCGTAGCATCATTGGCACATCCCATGATTGGCGGGGCATTATCAAGACTCTTCATTAGGGGAGTTAGAGAACAGGACATTATAGCTGCAGCAGACCTATTTGAAAGGTATATTGGTCCAGGCGGTATAGAGGCAGGGATAATAGAAAACATTAACTCATTAATTACTGATCTTAAGAAATACGGCGAGATTAAACGAACTTTACACCAGCTAAATCAAGAAGAGAATAAATTAAGAAATGGAATAGCTACATTGCAGATAAAGAGGAAAGAATTAGAAGTACATAACGAACAAATGCTGTCCACGTTAGTATATTCAAAGCAGGTTGTTGAGTTTTTAGATGGAAGGGCTGATTCATTAAAATATGCAATTATCGAACTTCTTTCGATTATTGCGTTTATTATGCAACTATTTTACCCCTATTTCGAAGGCTTACAAAAAGTGGGCGAGGATCGTCATCATAACAAATTTGTAGCGTTAATACGAGCTGCGAAGATTGAAGATATTCCGACACCAGAATTGAAGACCACGGTAGTAGAAGCTATTGAAGTTATTGTAGGTAGATCAGATACTAAAGACAGCCTAAAGGAAATATTGTCTGAGACACGACATGCGCTGATTAATCAGGAAGACAAATAAGAAATCTATACATTCGCCTTTGACTAGCGTATAAAGAAACGAAAGCCTGACAATAGATAATTTATTGCAAGAAAATCTCTTCTGGAGGATGGCAATATACCAGATACTCACACGTTCTTAAATCAGTTAATTAAATTACAATTATTAGCATTGTAAATATGTGTCAGAAGGTGCAAAACAAAGAAACATTCAGAGAATTAGACTTTGCATCGCGCTTTGATAAAGCGTTGTCAAGATAGCACTGGAGAGGATGGAAATGCAAATAAAAATTGATATCAAATTACTGAAAACTTTAACGTAAGGTTTCGTTCAAAATAAGAACGAGCGGGGCTTGGTACAGAGGTGATGCACCATGATCGTTTGATTAAAAAATTGTTAAAAATAGGGGAATTCGACTCTAGAGTCTATTTATGTCATATTTTTTGAAAGATATCGGTGATAGCTAAAAAAAATCGAGGCCACGAATTTCCAGTCTTCTATTACTAATCTTGTGACAATCCGTTTATAAATTGAAAAGGCAAATCGAAATAACTGGGTAGACTAGATGTGTGTTCGGATTCTCTTTCCAATAGTTCCTACTATCACAAGCTCTATGCCAGTAAGTAATAAAGCTACGGATACTATCAGCAGCAAAAGAACAAATCCAAACTTTGGGTTGCCCAGAACAACGATACCTACTGCCGCGCTCAACACTCCTATGCCAGTCCGAAATATTCTTGTGCGCCTGTCATATTCGTCATTCCTTAGACCATCCAAGATTCTCACAACACCATTAGCCAATAATCCAAATCCGAGAATTAGTACGATATATTTTATGGCAAAACTCGGAACTATAATTCCAGGGATCAAATAGCCTACTATTGCAGCTCCTATTGCTATATTGATAATTCGAGAAGATTTTTTCAGGCCCTTTCCTCGAATTCCGGCAATGATTCTTTCTATGCCAATGATCATCAGAGCGACCAACGCGAAAATTACTATCGAATACGCCCCAAAAGAAGATGATTCCGCTATCACAACAACTGATAATGAAATACATATTAGACCTACAACAACTTGAAGTATCCTGAACCATTTACGCGGATTTTCTATACCATTAGCTGCTCTCAATAGATACAATTCAGATTCCCTAGCTAGTTCAATTTATAGATATGGGGGGTTACTACTCAGGAGTTATGGAATAGATTTCATGTGAAGCATTAATGTGACATCTATTTAAAGCTCAAACCCGAATTAACTGTGATCAGTATCAGAGGTGATGTTAATTAACTACAACTCATCTCCCGCGAATCATGAATTACCGAATTGTTATTTATAGACGAGCTCTTTATGGTCTAGCCAAAATAATTGAAAAATTGATAATACTAGGGTATGGCATTCTTAGTTGATATTTCCAGTGTAGAACGATAAGAATACATAAGTAGGACATGATTCATTTAGAAAACACAATATAAAATGCCTCTGAAGACTGCAGAACTGATCGATAGTGCGCGTAGCTTTTCTAAAGATGGCAGATGGTTTAGGGATTCTCAAGGTCGATATCTTATATTTCGTGGAGTGAATTTTGGATCTCGAAGTAAACTTGCGCCATATCTTCCTATTGCACCACTAAATATCCGAAATATCAATCAACTTGATTTAAAAAAAGAAATTGATTCAGTAAAACCCGAATTAGATCTCCTAAAACAGCTTGGATTTAATATTATTCGATTATTAATATCGTGGAAGGCAATCGAGCCAAAGCCGAATCCAAATCCAGATGAGATCTTGCCTGAGGGTAGACAATATCTTGGTCTTGTAAAAGAAATAATTGATACATTGTATGCAAGAGGTTTATACGTACTTTTGGATTTTCATCAAGACATAGCCCACGAAATCTATGGCGGTGATGGGTTTCCGGATTGGGCATTAGCAATAGATGAAAAACATAAGCGTCCTCAGCCTTCAAATCTAAGAGATAAAAAATGGCAAGTAGCATATCTTGTAAACAAATTAGTAAAAAACACCTTACAATCATTTTGGCAAAACAACCTAACGAATAAGGAAGCAGGGCTTCAGAATTATCCGGTTAGGACCCATCTAGAAAAGACCATAGGACAAACCCTCAAATTTTTCAAATCATCTGCAAGTAATAGTCAAAAAGAAGAAGGAGAGCCGGCTATTTTGGGAGTTGAGCCATTTAATGAGCCTCATCCTGTCGGGCTTCAGGACTTTGAACAGAAGCTTCTATTTCAATACTACCTTAACGTAGAAGAAGAAGTCAGGAAATTTGACGACAGGATATTTTTGTTTATTGAACCAGGTGTAGATTGGACTCTTTCTGAACGTGGAGATAAGCCTAAATCAGCCCCTTCTCCTTTCAGTATAAAGCGCACATTCAATTTAGGATTCATACGCAACACGATGGTAGAAGGAAAGGTACTTACCAAGAATATCAATACCTATCTACCAAAAGATTCAAGCTCGCTTGAGAGATTAAGGAATCGTGGTGTTTTGTCATTCCATTATTATGAACCCTTAGCCATCCTTGGCGCCTTTGCAAAAATTCCTGATAACATGCCTAGATACAAGCAAGAGTGGCCTGACATCTTCGCCCAAATGGTCGAAGCCGCAACTGAGCGCGATCTTATTCCATTTATGACAGAATTTGGTGGATTTCAAGGAGCGGAGCAGATACGTGACTTCATCGACCTTCAATTTGTTCAAATAGAATCCAACCTTCTCAATACAACGTATTGGAATTATGATCTCTATAATACCGTGGAAGGAAAGGACAACTGGAACCTCGAGGATTACTCTTTGCTTGGCCCAAATAGAACTCCTCGTAACATAGACGTAATCGCGCGCCCATATCCTATGCGTAGCTCTGCAGAGCCTACATTGCTCTTTTTTGATAGTGAATCCAAATACGCAGCCATCATTCTAAATGGAGCAGTACTAAGAGGTACACCAACGGTAATTTATGTTCCATATCATTACCATTATTCGCCTGAATTTAGACTATGGGCAACTAGTAAAGAAGTTGAATGGGATAAAGAGAACCAGCTTTTGTATTGGTATCCCGCAACAGATCAAGATGTAAATCAAATAATTATTGGTACAACACCAAATTTAGACACTAAATCATTACCCAAAAGAGTAAAAACGCTGTTGGATAAGACTGAATTAGTAAATACTTTCTCATAAAAGCAGGCAGGACATCTATAGAGTGAAGAGGGAATTATATGACAACGATGTGTGTACTAATATGTGTACCAAGTAATACTACTACCATTATACTGTAACACCGGTGGATCTGCTAGTCCCTAAGTAGATATCTAGATGTATTATTCTCAAAGGGCGTCAGAGCCATTATTTGACGATTATGAATTTTTATAGCTGGGTCAGGAAAAGATTAGAACTTGATTTACATCTCCTGTCTGAATCGACGAAGCAAAGTATTTTTTCGCAGTCAAAAAAAAATAATGGTGCCCTTCAGTGCTGAAAGAGCACTAACCTAATTACTTACCCGTACCGAATTGAGTGCCAGTAATTTCCACAAGTCTATTGCCGGATGTGAAACTAAGAGCTAGTACTCTGTCTGTATTCGTGCTTTGAATTTGTTTCCAGCTCAATCCGTGGCCATCCATTGTGACTTTGAATGGTATGTCTTGACCTTGATCATTTTTGGCATCTATAGCAAATCTAGGTATTTGGATAGTCATAGTTCCGGGTGTACTTCCAGGATTGAGAATAATATTCACCGCTTTCAACTGAGGGTTTGGTACTATTCCGACAACCGTGCCGCCTCTGATGCTATATTTGACCGTGTATGTCTTTCCTTTGAAGTTTATTTGGAATTGGTTAGTATATCCTGTCTTCATGAGACTCTGAACGGCAGTCGTGTCGAGCTGCGCCTTAGCAGCTTGAAGAGGCACAGCAGCTACTAGAGTTCCTACAAACAACGAGAACGATAGCAGTACTATTAGACTCTTTGTTTTGTGGGTCATATGTGTAGAGGAATTGGGCTTTTTTATCATATATTAGAAGCTGTAAATAAGGACAGTATTTATAAAGTTTCGCTTAACTTTGCTGTGTTGAATGACTAGATATCTCAGAAATCCTTCTAGCTCTCTATGGAAACAGGTATGTGTGTACGGTGGCGAGCAGCCATATCAAGGAATTCGGATAATGAAATTTTGCCTCTTCCTTTCCTTTGTTCATCTCCTTTAATCCTGCTCGCCAGTTCGATAAAAAATCAGTATCAAATAATAGCTCTCCTCTTCTAACCAGAGATTCATTATATTCTCTCCAGTTTACTTTCCTCTCGGACTTCTTTTCCTGACTTCTCTTAGCAGGCAATAAGGAATCTATGGTAGGCTTTAATAAAGCTTCTCAGTTTCACAAATCTCTATGATAAGATGGTCAGTTATTCGACACAGCACTTAATTTTCCAGGCAGATTCTCCACACACATGCGAAAGTAGAGCATGACCAGAGGATCAAAGGATTGCTGGGTATATTTGTTACAACGATATTAGCTACAGAATGATCACCCATTGCACACAACCAGAATAGAAGTAAGCAGTTAATAGGGTTCATTTGAAGGGAGACTAAGCTTGATTACTTGTTCAAAAGAATATTCTTGGTATTAGATGTCGTGTCTATTCATTAAGCACAGAAGGTTAGAGAAGTATACTTTCTCGCAATTGACCTAAAATTGCGTTCTTATTCTCACTGACCAGATGTCCTGACCGTAATCTGACAGAAGTACTGTGAATGCGCCTCCACAGAAAATCGATCAACAACAATACTTTCAGCAATCCAATGAATATGATATTAGGAAAGCAGTAAATCACGACTGAAAACTACACCCGACAGATAAGAGAGGTGTTGAGTAGTATTCATGATCTTACTATTCCTATCGTTAGTAGAGAAATTTCAACCATCTCTATTCTAGGCTAGTACAATGATAAAAGTCATACTGTACTTTTTGAAAGTTTAGACCTTTGTTTGTAAGTTGGCATTTTTATCCCCTCTCAATACTTATTAGAACAATGAAGAATATAGGGGGAGAACCTTACGATCATATATATAACTGAAAAAGAAATTGATCTATAAATTGGAAGTGGTAAGATCACCACCCTGGCTGCGAATGTTACAGATTGTCTTTGGTTCAATAGCTGTTCTTCTGTCAGTAGTGGTTCTAATATTTTTAGTAATATTTCCAGCATCTGCCATATTAACAATAATTCTGATCCTTTCCATAGTGTTCCTAATCGTTGGAATCGAAAGGATCGCGATTGGAGTATCATCATTATCTCCCACAAGAAAAACACGTACTACTAATATCGTGCTTGGGGTAGTAGTGATAACCTTCTCGATTTTCCTTATGGAGTTTCCAATAGGTACTACAGCGTTCTTGATAATTATAGCTGCATTGGCTCTGTTGTTAAGCGGTATTGCAAGGATTATTCATGGAATTTCCAAAGACGTCTCAGGATCCTCAAGGGGCTTGCTTATTGGTGTGGGAGCGTTAAGCGTGATAATATCTCTCTTAATAATCGCAAACCCTATCCGCTTTGGTGTGGGTTTGTTGGCCATTATGCTAGCAGCTGTACTACTGATAGGAGGGGTAGAGACGATAGCTTTAGGAGCAAGAGGGGGTAAAAAGGAGAGCATCGCACCATCACCATCACCACCACCATCATCACCACCACCATCATCACCACCACCATCATCACCAACATAATCGTCGGCTGACAAATCTGGGCAATGATATGGTTTTCCATCGTAGTTACCTCCAATAGTGTCTTTATTCTTCGACGCCCTTGCCTAAGCTCTATCCAGTTTCTACTCTGACTCGTCGAAATCCCTTAATTGCAAATCAACCAACGCAAAACTGATTAGCGTTCCATCGATTCTGTGATAAAAGGGTAGAGGCATTAAAGATCTAATACTGCGTGCAGTCACTTCCATAATTTCAACTAACTTATTGCAAGGTTATTTCATTTGAGAGTAGTTCGATTTGTCAAGATTTTCACTGATAGTCAAGACCAGAATATCGCTAGATTTCGATTCTTATAGTCAGACAGATAATCGAATCTCATGTTAATCCAATAAAATCGAATAATGGATGTGGTATTGCTGCATTTGCGGAATTACCGAAGGTTGCTCACAAGGGATTCAAGATATACTATTCATCATTTTACTTTTTATTTTTTTTAGATCTACATCTCGCGAATATTTAGTCGATGTACCGTACTTGAGCTTCTTGAGAGTGCCTAATATAGGATTTACTCTAAGCTCAAATCGTTCACGTTATTTCCTTGGCTGTCAACGGCACCATCTTAGTAGCAAGGCGTTTCATTCTGATAGCTAGAAACACACAAGCAATAGACATTGCAACCCCAACCCCAAACAGAATGTTAAATGTGACTGGACTCGGGTAACTTTTCGCAACATTATCAACGGAAGCGGAGACAGTAACAGATGCTAGAATTACAGTTGTCATGACTGGCCCTATTGCACCTCCTACAATTCTCATCATATTTGTAGCAGCTGAGGATATTCCAGTATACTCTTTAGGTGTAAATAAAATGTTTGTGTTGTTCAATGTCATTGGTAGAAGCGCCCCAGCAGTACCGAATACAAAGAGGGCAAGATTTACAGATTGCGATGTAGAGTGGAAAAACAAAAGCAATAAAAATGAAATAGCGGTAATTACAACGCCCGGTACCAACAATTTCAGATTAAGTCCTCTTCTTCTTACCATTAACAATCCGAAAATTGGGCCAAAGATCATCATTGATAGACCAAAAGACAACTGTAGAAATCCTACCTTTAATGGTTCTAGTCCTAACCCTGATGGAGGAGGGGCAGAGCCCAACTGTGGTATGCCGGTTATAACGAAGTACTGTAAAATACCGAACATCAACATCATGATGTTCCCAGTTAAAATGACTGGATGAAACACTAGCTTCAGGTTAACTAATGGAGATTTTACTCGCTTTTCCACTTTGATGAAAAGTACAAGAGAGATAACTCCTATGATGAGAGGAACTACAAATGCTACCAAATTAGTGGCAATCGACCCGCTAAATGTTATTGCTATTAGAAAACTGACGAGTGTAACAGTCAGCGTTATAATCCCCATAAAGTCCATATGCAGTTTTTTATCCTGCTTCTTGGCCTTTGTAGGAATATCACTTGAAGATTCTTTGTCTGCAAGATCATGCTCATGTATCTTCTTACTTTCATCACTATGAATAAACTTCCAGCATACAAATAACAGAACTACTGCAATAGGAGCACAGAAGTAGAAATTACCCTGCCATCCTGCGCTTGCAGCTACAACTGGTCCTAGCACGGCGCCTAATGCCATGCCACCAGAATAGGCTGAGAGATATATACTCAAGCCAATAGGGAATTTGCTTATTGGGACCTTATCTCTTATTAACTTAGTCGAAATCGGGGTACTAGCCACGGCTATTCCCTGAAGTACTCTAAGGGCAAGAAGAGTGGATATGTTAGGAGCAAAAGGTGCCAAGATAGTTCCTACTGTAAAACATACCATCATTATCATTAGCATTTTCTTGGCTCCAATAAGATCTGATAACCTTCCCATTATAACAGTCATGACAGCTCCACAAACCATGTATGATGTCATCACCCATGACGAAAGAGATGTAGAAATTTGAAAGTCTTCAGCTATACTCGGAAGAGCCGGTGACATCGCCGTATTAAGATAGAGAAATATCACGATAGTACCGCTTAATATTAGAATAGTTTTCCACGCATCAAAGGAGATTTCTTCTGGAGGCTTGGTAACAGCAGTAGCAGACAATTAATTGATATGCAAGATAACACACGTATTTAAAATTATGCTACGATCACTAAACATATAAAAATAAAAAATAATGATATATACTATAACGAGGAAAATAGCACACATCTGATAAAGCTAATCTTTGATGTGGTCGGTATTTTCAAGAGTCATTGACAATCGGACATGCTCCTCTCTATTACTGCAATTGCAATACAATTTTGAAGGTTCAAAATTAAGGATAAATATTAGCAATTGGTATTCTCCTGTACGAAAGTCGATCTAAACGTATCAATTGGAAACGGTTACCTATACGGCGATGCATCTACCCTTTATGGATCTTACAAGATTAACATTCAAGAAGGAACAGATAACATAGCTATTCTTCCAAGTGATTTGGATGTCGTTGCAGGTCTTACCATGATTTCCTTTCATGCAGGCAGCGAGGAT
>Ga0193704_1000151_pt1 | contig 11520 bp, 8 predicted proteins | sample U3m1metaG_FD_143047 | JGI IMG/M metagenome (GOLD analysis project Ga0193704, IMG submission 143047) | Soil microbial communities from a riparian zone of the East river system, Colorado, United States - U3m1 | ecosystem: Environmental > Terrestrial > Soil > Riparian zone | place: USA: East River... | reverse complement strand
TTATTAAAATTATTAAATCAATATCGTTTCCATATTCTTCCCTGAGGGTAGTGGCTTTTAAATTATCATCTGTCAGATAATTATTGATCGAAGAACTCTCAATATTTGCATTTAATCCTATACCCATTACTATTTTTTTAATTTCATTTTCAGCGGTTACATCTGTCAAAATTCCACATACTTTTTTTTCATTTATTAATATGTCGTTGGGCCACATTAATTTACAGTTAATTTTCGTATTTTCGAATACGGCATCCGCCACAGCTAGTGATCCAATGAATTGAGTAAATATAATATCAGCTATACTAAAGTCAGGTATAATGATTATTGACATCCACAAACCACCCTCCGGTGAAATCCAAGTTCTCCCTATTCTGCCTTTACCCATATTTTGCTTCCTAGCTATTACTATTGTCCCGTGAAGTGATTCATTATTTGGTAAAGAGTTAGCATAATCCTGAGTTGAATCCAATTCATTAAAAACATAAATGGATTTTCCCAGTTTCTTTGTCCTCAGCAATTTTGAGAGTCTGGTTTTAAAGATGGATTCATTTGGTTTTGGTTTTCTCATAAGTCGCAACCATTTAAATTATTGCCGATTCTCCTTTTGTAGCAACCATTAATTAAACAATATGATTTCAAATTATCTTTTGGTTTTATATGATGAAGCTTATTGCTAATAGTATTCCACAAACTCTCGAATATATTATTGAATTGGCCATACTTGAAACTAATTCACTGGAATCATTAAATCTCCTCAACTTGTGGAATGCCTTAATCGCGAATGGTATTGACAAAAGCGCAAAAGTTGAAAAAATGGGCAATACTTTGAAAATAGAACCGCCAATAATCATTGCACATGTTATCCCAATAATCATAATAAAAAGCTTAACTGAGTTTTCTTTGCCAATGACTATAATCAAAGTTCGTCTTCCGCTTTTTTTGTCTGCTTCATAATCTGGGAAAGATGTAACTAGAAGTACGAGAGCGGAAAGAAGCCCAATAATTACACCTACATACACAGAAGTTAATTCAATAGTATCACTTTGAATATAATACGATCCTAATACTATCATGCAACCCTTAATCGCTACAAAAAGCTCTCCTAGACCCGCATTTACTATATTAGTAGAATAGAAATAAATTGAAATAATTGCAAAGATCAATAGTATTAAAATTATAATACCTTTGGTAGTAACAAAATAAAAGCCTGTCAAACCTCCCATGATGAGAAAAATTATTCCAGCGCAATAAATTAACCTTGAATCAATTAGATTTTCGGGAATAACGCCTGTTCCACCACTATATTTTGTTCTTTTTGTATTAGTATCAATTCCCCTCTTAAAGTCTGAATAATCGTTTAATAAATCGACACTGATATGCAAACACAATATTCCAAATAAGGTTAGCAACGCGTAACCAAAATCAATGTAACCAGTCTTCCAATAACTAATCGCAATACCATTTGTTACTGCTATAACTGAAGCAAGCAAAAACTTTATTCTAATTGCTCTAGACCAAAGAAAAACTGTCTTCTTTATCTTTTGAAATGGTTCATAAAAAGTCAAGTTATATATTGCATAAAGAGAAATTCGGACTTAAATATTGAATGCTCTAAGTGAAAGAAATGGCATTGATTACTAACATGTTAAACATTCTGAATTCAGTCAGCACACCAGTTACCACCGTCGATAGTCCGGGTGAATACCAGTCAAATCTTAACACACACCCAAACGATTGAAGCAACAATGGGTCTGCCAATTTCTTCAAAAATTCACTAGTGCCAGGTTCTTCAATTAGAATTTTTGATAGTGGATGCAAGTTTCTATTTCCGTTCTAGCAGGTATTGTGGACGATGTCCATAATGTAATGGGAGATATATGGAAGACTTGTTTATCAATTTTAAATATCATAGATGGAAGATCTTATTTATATCGTAAGGAGTTGTCTAGTATCCTCAAACAAGATATCAAAATTGATAGTAAATTTAGTATGGCGCCTTTAATACGGCACTTAAAAGGTTATCATCATTTGTTGTTAGTTTTTAGAGAAATACAGTTTTTAGAAATACAATTCATAATTGAATACAAATTGTTCCCTTTTTCAATCGATTTATAAATGAGAAATGTATGTTTAGAATAGTTATCAATGAATTTTGATATTTTGGTTCAAATTGCAGTTGGGCTATTTGTTGTGGGGCTCTTTGCAACTATTTTATATGAAAAAATGAACGTTAAGACAAATCAAGATCCAGATACAGAAAAATCTAGAAGCTGAATGAGTGTTATTGATGAAAAGATCATAGAATCCTTCAGAGATGAAGGATTTCAAAAATTGACAAAGATACAAAGTATTTCTATTCCAGTAATCTCTCGGATGCAAAACTGTCTGCTCGTTGCTCCCACAGGTTCTGGGAAGACAGAGGCTTCAATAATTCCAATATTTTCCCTTCTCGAAAACGAGCGGGCCAACAAGCCTAACTTCATAGATGAGAATGCAATTATTGTATTATATATTACGCCTTTAAGAGCCCTAAATAATGACGTACTTAGAAGAATAATCAATTATGCAAAAAAGAGAAACCTTGATGCTCAAATAAGACATGGAGATACAACAAGAACAGCCCGAGAGAAATTAGTAAAAAAACCACCTCACATCCTCATAACTACACCTGAATCTCTTGGAATAATACTTACGCATCAAAAATTCAAATCATATCTAAAACATCTCAGATGGGTCATAGTAGATGAAGTGCACGAATTAATTGGCAATGAAAGAGGAACACACTTAACTGTCAGTCTTGAACATCTGCAAAGCATAAGCTCCCATAATGTAGTTAGAATAGGACTCTCTGCTACTATTGGAAATTTGAAAGAAGCTGCAAATTTTATTAGTGGAACCGGTAGAAAGTGTTCGATTCTTGTGGATAATACAATTAGAAAATATGACATTGATGTGAAGCATCTAAAGGGCTCCATAAGCAACGTAGCCAAATTCGTATTAAAGTATTTGAATGACAACAAGATATGTGGATCTATACTATTATTCACGAACACCAGAGATGAAGCTGAATACATAGGTACTACAATAAGAAATCAAAATGATATCCCAATAGAAGTTCACCATGGATCCCTTTCAAGAGAAACTCGTGAAGAAACAGAAGCTAAACTGAGAAAAGGCCTAACGGGTATTGTAGTCTGCACGTCTTCGCTAGAGTTGGGGCTGGACATTGGATCTGTAGAATTAGTAATTCATTATGGATCGTCAAAGCAGGTTTCAAAACTTGTACAAAGGATCGGAAGGAGCAGACATGTTAATTTTAAATCCGCCAAAGGATTGGTAATAGCAAATAGTGGTGACGATGAGCTCGAGTCCTTATCTATAATTAATAGAATGAAGAGGAGATCAATAGAAATACAAAATCCTCACCATAATTCATTAGATGTGGTTTCACATCATCTAGTCGGATTTGTAATATCAACATCAGAACCAAAAAGATTAGAGGAAGTTTATCAAATTATAACAAGAGCGTATCCCTTTAGAGACTTACCTTTCTCTGACTTTAAACAATGTGTAGTCTTACTTGATAGTTTTAAAATTATTAAATATGATCCGAAAAATCAAACCTATGCAAGAAGAATAAAATCATATAAGTATTATTTTGAAAATATTTCAACAATACCAAACATGGTAAAGTTTGAAGTTATCGATGTAATAAGAAAGAAGAGAATAGGTACACTAGACCAACAATTTATTGGTGAATTTGGAGAGCGGGGTAATGTATTTGTCCTAAAAGGGACTCAATGGAGAATAGTTAGTGTGGATGATAATAAACTGCAGGTAAATGTAGAGCAAGTCTTTGGGTCTCCAATAAATATCCCTCATTGGGTTGGTGAAATGATCCCAGTGGATTATGAAACTGCGGTGGAAGTAGGTAAGCTCAGAAATAAAGTTCTCGATGAGAGTAATTTTAAATTTGAATCCGACATTAAAAACACCTTGCAAAAAATTCCTATAATTCCTGATTCTAAAAATATTGTTATAGAATTAGTTGTTAGCAAAAATGCGGTCGTGATCCATTCAACGTTCGGTACAAAGATAAACAATACTTTGTCATCACTTTTTTCAACGTTTCTCGCGTCATATGTAGGACATTTAGTAGAAACAAAGTCAGATCCCTATCGAATTCTGCTAAGTTCGTCAGTTAGATTATCGAGAGCAAATATTGAAAAAATATTCTATGATGAATATGATGTTGAGGCAATCCTAATCACATCATTAAGTAATACGTATAATCTGAATTGGAGAGTCTGGACAGTATCAAAGAAATTTGGTCTTCTTGATAAGAATGCAATTTATGACAAACGATTGGCTCGTTTGATATATGATAGATATTCTAAATCTCCAATAAGCAAGGAATCAATAAGAGAGTTAATGCATGATAAATTCGATGTAAAATCTACGCAAGAAGTTCTCCGGAGGATAAGAAACAAAGAAATATCAATACACTGGTTTGATTTATCACTTTTTTCTCCTTTGGCTCAGAGTATTATAGAACACCACTCCAAAATGTCGTCTTATCCGTTAAGTATTGAGAAGGGTGTATTAGACCTCATTAAGGAGAGACTTGATAAAACCAAACATCGGCTCATATGTATACGATGTGGCAAATGGGAAAGATTGCTTGAAACAAGAGAGGTAATGGAATCTATATCTTGTAAACGATGTGGTTCGAGGCTGATTACAACCACGTTTTCCTCTGATTATGAACTTTCAAAAATAATTTTGAATAAATTGAGCGGATCAGAAATCAATACTGAGCAAAATCACAAATTTGAAAGAGCATGGAAAACAGCATCATTGATTAACAACTTTGGAAAAAAAGCATTGACGGTACTTTCTGGTTATGGCATAGGTGTTGAAACAGCGGCTCGCATTCTCCGTAATTATGTCGATGATGAAAACTTGTACAAGAATATTTATGATGCAGAAAGACAGTATGTTACAACAAGAGGATTTTGGAACGATAGATAACTACCGATAAATAGATCATCATATTCAAGTTTGCTTTATAAAAAAAATTGCAATATTGTATTTATGTTAGGGAAGCAATACACTTGTAAGATAGATAAAGTTAGGGCCTCTTCAATGCAAAGACTTGATTAAATTCATCATATTAAGTATAGATAGAATTTTTATGCTTTTTAATTAAAATAAAAAGTTTTCTAGAGTAGACTTATTTTTAAAGTAAGACCGTAATGTCATAGACATAATATAAATAATCTTTATTTGCAATGTTGCTTAATTTCATTTTACTGGGTTTGAATATTGATAAGAATTTGCTCTCTATTTATTATAATCACTGCCGTTGCTATTTCTCCCATAGTCACTACTAATTTTTACGCCTATGCTTTACAGGCAATTTGGAGAGATTATGGAGATATGAAAGAACTAGTTAAAGACATAAGAAATGGAAACAAGGATGATGATAACATGGATTGGGATAAATTTAGAGATTCTACCGTATACAAGAATGAAAATGAGGATATACGAGATTGTATAGATTTAGCTAACAAAGTAGGAGGAAAATTGGGCGATTATGAAATTGTACGTTGTTTTGATAATGCGAATTATTACAAGGAAAAGTACACAGATGAAAAAGGTATTAAGAATGAGCAAAATGCTAGTAAGCAGCAGGAAGTGAATCAGAGTCAAAGTCAGCAGCAGCAGCAGGAAGTGAATCAGAGTCAAAGTCAGCAGCAGCAGCAGGAAGTGAATCAGAGTCAAAGTCAGAATGAGGGGAACGTAAGTCAGACGCAGAATTCATCAGATGTTAATCCTCCCGAAGGGTGTGATTCTTCATATCCGGACATTTGCATTAGTATTAGTTCCGCCAAGCTGAGTTGCTTTGACATTCCCTACAAAAACTTTAAGGTATTATTACCTGATCGTCACGAATTTGATTCTGATGGAGACGGCATAGGTTGTGAAGGTTGATGTATGCGATTCAGTAACTCCTAGGGATTTATTTTTCGTATGTCCAATTCACTTTTATCTTATTGTCCAATTATTTAGATCTTATCTTCATATAATGTGCAAGTCCCTACTAATTAGAAATTAGTTTTGTTATGAGTTTCTAATAACGTTACTATATATAATATAATATAATATAATATATTCATGTTTTCTCTAATTGGTATTGATCCTATGAAGCTATAATTTTACAATGGAATTCTTTGGATTTGGATTAATACTAAATGCACGAGTCGAAAGATTTCTGAATTATAAAAACCAAGTATTAATATTCAGTCATTATATGTGTTTGCTTAAAGTCTTAGTTGCTATTACAAAAGAATATTAATTAAGGTATCCTTTCTTAGCGTCAGCTCCAGTTTTCCTTCCCGCCCAGTATTTAATACAGCCCCTATAATCCTTATTCTGTCACCAACTTTTAGCCTTTCTAGTTCAGCGCTGCTATCGCGCCAACCGACTAATCGAATTTCGCCCGTGTCGTCTCCTATCAGGGTATCGGTGACCGAAACCATTTCGCCATTCTTCGTGTTCACTTGTGTCGTATTTGGTTGTTGTAGAATAATTGATTCTATTATGTAGGAGTCTCCAACTGTCTTAATGTCTTTGATTTTAGAAACACATTCTTCAATTCTAGGAAGTGAATTATTTTCTACTAATTCTAAATACGAATCTTCCTTTAGAAATACCATGTTGCCAAATATCCTGCTAGGAATGCAGTCCATTACGGAATTCAGATTTACATTATTCGACTTTAATCCTTCTAGATTAACATAAACTAAGTTTTTGTCCTTATCTACGCCAATATAATTGACACTCTTATTATCACTTCTTCCATCAGATATTATTCGAATTGTATAAACCTCATAATCTTGAGGTTTTTCCTTCAATTCTATGATTGTGCCTTCGTCACCATGAATCTCAAAGTCACCATTGCCATATTGCAAGTTACCATCTTTGATGCGCGCTCCAATGATTCTTATTGGAAAATTCACTTGAAAAAATCTGGGTAAACTATCTTCGTCAACATTCCATAAAGCAACTCTTAGTTTCCTATCACCTGATTCATTTGATAACATTGTTTGTAATGATTTTTTCCTTTCGCCTCGGGAGTCAGAGAATTCTATTATCCTAGGAATAGAACTTATTAATCCGGATATTACCGCATTCTCTTTTTCTGCTCTTACGCTATCAATATTTGATGTAATACCATCTAGATCTGGAATGCTGGTATCATTACCTTCGTACGGATAAATGTTCCCACCCTCCCCAATATTTATTATAGGTTTTCCATTGAGGGCACTTTTAACATAACAATTCTTTATTTGGATTAAATCCCCTGGTTTGAACGCGTTTTCCTCAATCACATGTGTTAAATTATCCCATAGCCTTGCCTTTATGCTGCCACCAGCGTCATAGACAGCGATAGTTCTACTTTCAATTCTTTCATTAGTATCTTTTTTTGTAAAAACCCTTATAGGATAAATACTGAGAAGTCGTACGGTTAGGTCTAGATCTCTTGCGCCGATATACAGATCTTTAATTCCTCGTTTTGTACGTTGAACATTATCAAATGATGCACCTAAATCAGCTGCAACAAGGAACAGGGCTCCCTGATCGGTTAAGTAGCCGGCACCTATTTTTCTTTTTTTTTCTTCAATGAGTTCTTTTAACTGCTCTAAATTAACATCTGGTTTCTGCTCTAGGAGTATTTCAATCATTTTTTTGAAATCCAATGACAATCTAAAAGTAACCTCCAATTACTAGATTCAACGTCTTGCCTATATGTTTTGAGAATCAGGATGCACCCCAAAATATTGACCTAAATTAGGCGAGTTGAAAAATGAGCGGCTTTTGCAAAATTAGTGGAATTATCTGCATCTAAGTTTTCTGCGAAGACCAACGGATCAGTGGTATTATGGGTAAATTTGACTAATATTCCTTATTATGAGACATAGGAATCAAGTATAGAACGTGTTCTATGCAAGCCAAGATCAGTAATGTATCCACCTAATCTAGGGCCGCTATCTGCGTTTATTAACATCTTATACATCAATTTGAATATTTTTCTTGGTTCCTCTTCGTTTTGATTTGAAGTTTCATATATCAATTGTTGTATTTTCTCTGCGTCAGACTTCGACTCTCCACCTACTTCATTTTCAAGCTTATCTACGATCTTTCTGATTATCATCTTTTCCTTGTCAGTCAATATAATATCAAACTTTTGTGTTGATACGTGATCATCTGACCAGTTACATGCTAATTGAATTTTTTGTTCTAAATCAGGAGTTAAATGAGTTGCAACCTTATATTTTAGCAATCTATCAAAGATCTTTTTTATTCTATCAGCTCCTGAAAAAAAAGATGCCTGCTGAACCATGAGCATGTAAGGAACATGTTGAGATGGTTTATCAGTTGATTTTAAGTGATTAACATATTCGTATAGTCCTTTTATTTTAATTAATTTATCTTCATTTTTTTCTTTCGTTTTACCAAAATAAATATCCTCACAGATGTCATATTCTTCCATTATAGTAGCAATATCATCAATACCTATTTGTCTAGTCCCGGTTATTCGCTTAAACAAAAGTAATAAAAGAGATTGTGGTGTTCCATATCGTAGCCATACCTGAGGAGTAAGCACATTTCCGATAGACTTGCTTATTTTCTTTCCTCCCTTATCAAGGAACATCTCATATTTTACATGTAAGGGATGGGCATAATTCAGTATAACGTCCGACACCCAGTCATTCACTCTTACTGAATCCATTATGTCCTTGCCATATGCCTCGAACCTTATACCAAGAGCACTCCATCTTGCGGCAAATTCTACTTTCCACGCAAGTTTTCCCTTGCCAACTGATATTGGGACTTCACCAGTATAACCGCATCCTTTCACATCACTGTTACCCAATTTGGTCCCGTTACAGATATAACTTACTTTTCTTTCTTCTCGTATGTATTTTTCACCGTGGGCCACATATAGTCTTCCACATGATTCACATATTGGAAAATAGGGGAGTAATTCTATATATTTTGATTGACCTACGATTTCCTCGATCTTGTTACCAAGATTAAGTGCATTTGATAAAATCATATCTATTTGGTTTGTTAACATTCCATTTCCATATACTTTTGCTGCATTTAGAAATTCGTAATTTATCCCTAGTCTATCTAACGCTTCAAGCAACAAGCTGCTCATGTGAGATCCGTATGAATCATGACATTGACCAATAGGATCGGGAATATTAGAAACAGGCTTCCCAATATAATCAACTAACCAATCAGGAAGGCCTGTCGGTATTTTTCGCAATCCATCCAAGTCGTCAGAATATGCGATTAACTTTGAATCGTAACCTAAGTTTTTTATGGCAAGGGAAACTCCATGTGCCCTGACTGCGTCTCCAAGACTACCAATATGTGGAAAACCAGATGCTCCTAGACCACTCTCAACTGAAACCAGCTTCAGCGGTCTTCCAATTTCTTTTTCTCTACTAATAATCGTAGAAGCGATTTTATCAATCCAAGTTCCTCTACCTATGACTTCTCTCTTCATGTCATTACAATTCCTTGGATACGTATAGTCCATTTAGTTCATATCCAAATTTTTTGTAATACCTTCTGGTCCCTATTGCACTTATTATTGAAATAGAATTCAATCCAAATTCATTTTTAACTATATTTTCAGCAATTTGTAACAATTTAGAACCATATCCAATGTGTTGAAAAGAAGTAATCGGAAAATCATTATCGTTGCCAATATCTACTAATTGTCCAAACACATGTAGCTCACGAACAATTGCTGATGGAGTTCCATCCTTTTCTCTCAATTCTGGCCTATGAGGTTTACCTAATTTTCTTAATCTCAAAAAACCAAATAAGATATTATTGTCATCATCTTCTAGACTCAAAAACACTTCCTTACCATTTGAAGAATCGTAATCTATTCGTTTGGGACTTATTTTAATATCTCTATAATTTGTTAATCTTTTTAGTCCCACCTCTCGACACCTAATACAATTGCATTGTAACCCTTGAACTCTTAATTTTTGTTGAAGTATTTGCCTAATATTACTACTCTTATAACCACAAAGAATATTCTCTGATTCTATCTCACGTTGAATTCTCATAATTCTTACCCATGGAGGCACAACTTTTTTTATTTCAAGTAGCAAATCTGTAAAAACTTCATCCGGGTACGGTTTATAAACTCCTTTTTTGTACAACTTTGCCAGACCAGTATCTCTTAGCAGTAACGTAGGATATATTTTTAGCATGTCAGGTTTTAAACGTGAATCTTCAAAAAGTTCTTTAAAATCTTCGAGATCCTTTTCTGGATTTGAACCGGGTAATCCAGGCATCATATGAGCCACAATTTTGTATCCGGCGTCTTTTGCGATTTGAAACGACTGGTAGACATCCTGAATTGTGTGGCCTCTGTTAGTAATCTTGTAAACATTTTCACTTAATGTTTGGACACCTATCTCAACCCGGGTTATACCTAGTTCAAGCATTAAATCTATGTGTGATTCCTTGCAATAATCTGGTTTTGTCTCTACGGTAAAGCCTACACAACGAATGTCACTTGTCTCATTGAGTTCCTGTGCTTTTTGGAGAGAAACAGATTCTCTACCGTTTAGTGCTTCAAAGCATGCTTTTATAAAATTTCGTTGATAATCCTCAGGCATAAAAGGAAAAGTTCCGCCAACAATCACTAACTCTATTTTTGAAATGTTATGACCTCTAGAATACTCTTGTTCTAGTTTTGAGATTATCTGGTATTTTGGATCATAATCTAATTTTTGCGCCAATCTTGTCACCGGTTCCTTCCCTGTATAACTTAATGGAATATTGAGTTCTTTCCCTCCAGGACAGTAAATGCATCTTCCATGAGGACAATCGTAGGGTTTTGCCATCACCGTAATTACGAGCACACCAGATGCAGTTTTGATAGGCTTAATCATCATTGCTTTTCGTATATTACTGTCAATTGGTAAATATTTTACTATATCGCGAAATTTTGGAGTTTTTGATAATTGATATTTTGATGAGGTGCTTCTAATAAACGAAGATATGCCTTTTAATGAAAGTTCCTCCAGTTGACTTAATTTATTGCCTATTTCCATGCAGGCTAACTCATAGTCGTCACATTCATTTTCCATTATAGAATCAATTCTAGTCCTCATCTGTGATATCATCGTTTTACAATGCTTTTATTTCTTATATACTATGGTATCTATATCTTGATTTCTGATAAAATTATGAGCATTATGGTCTGTTTCCTCCTGCAGCGTAGAAATTGTTCAGATATTTGGATAAACAATTTGAGAAAATCTCTACTTTCGCATTTATCTAAAATACAACTATCATATATTGCGAAGGATTTCAGCTCGAAATATCGCTAGAGCTATCGTGACTATATGTGCACTCACGATTAACATATTATTCATGTAATTCGTAATTGTGTAATTGATACTGATCCTAATGTAT
>Ga0193704_1000145_pt1 | contig 11598 bp, 9 predicted proteins | sample U3m1metaG_FD_143047 | JGI IMG/M metagenome (GOLD analysis project Ga0193704, IMG submission 143047) | Soil microbial communities from a riparian zone of the East river system, Colorado, United States - U3m1 | ecosystem: Environmental > Terrestrial > Soil > Riparian zone | place: USA: East River... | reverse complement strand
CGCCGCGCGCCCCCGTCGAGCTCGAGCAGCGCGTCGAGGTACTCGCCTCCGCGGCCGGCCTCCGCCTCCACGACCGCGCCGCCCTCGAAGCGCAGACGAATGTCGCTCACCTCGCGCCCGTGGAAGAGCGCAGGGAAGTCGAAGCTGATCTCGCCCTCGGTGACCGTCTCGACCGGGCTCGTGTAGACCTCGCCGTCGGGCATGTTGTAGCGCCCGTCCGCGGCCTGCCAGCGCCGGCCCTCGACGCCGAGGCGCAGGTCGGTTCCCGGGCCGACGATGCGCAGCTCGCGCGCCTCCGACAGGGACTCCGCGCGCAGGCTCAGCTCCTCCCGCACGCCCTCCCAGTGCGCAACCGCGTCGCCGGGCTCCTCCACGTGGCAGGCCCGGAAGACGAACTGCTCGTACTCCGCGAGCGACATCTCCGCGTCCTGCGCGTGGCCCTCCGTCGGGAAGAGAACGCCGGACCAGCCGAGCTCGCCGGTCGCCATCCGCTCCCAGCGGCGCTTCGAGAGCTGCTGGGTGGACGCGATCAGGCGCTGGTGCCGCTCGGCGTCCACACGGCTGAGCGCGCGCGTGTTCGACTCCGACCAGATCGTGACGATCGCGTCGACGAGCTCGAGCTCGGCCTTCGCGATCGGAGAGACGAAGTCGAGCTGCTCGTCGCTGCCCTCGGCGAGCAGCAGCTCGGGCACGCGCTCGGGCTCGACGCCGACGTACGGCTGCGCGCCGGCCGCAAGCGCTGCCCGGTAGAGCTCGATTGCGAGCGGAGCCGCCACGGGCGCGCCGTCGATCCGCAGCACCTGCCCCGGCTTCAGCCCGAGCGAGTACGCGACGATCAGCTCGCCGAGCCGCTCGGCGCGCTGGTCCCTCATCTACGCGGTCGGCCGACGCGAAACGGCTTGCTCACGAAGACGGTGAAGCGCTGCGAGCTCATGGTGGCGGTCATTCGAATGGCGTAGACGTAGGTCCCGGCCTTCAGCTTTCGCGCCGGAAGATATACGACCCGCGACTTGGCCTTGATCGTCCCCTTGGCACTGAGCAGCGGCTTCGGGCGCCCCGTCAGCAGGCGCTTCGCGAGCACGGCCTTGCGCGGCCCGGCCTTGAAGATCGCCGCCTTGAACGACGCCTCCTCGCCCGCTCCCGCGGTGAAGCTCCACAGCCTGCGCTTGAGCGGGAACGGCTTCTTCAGCTTCCCCCACACGACGCGCGGGAGGACGACGGCGTTGGTGTGACTCCAGGTCACGGGGACGTCCTGGCAGTCGCCGTGCGTCTGGGCGATCGTCTGCTTGACCGCGTCGTACGAGGGGCGCTTCGAGCCGTCGGCGCGGATCAGGCCGCTCTGCCAGCGCCCGAGGTCGAGCTCGTCGCTGAGATGGAAGAAGCTCAGCATCCGCACGGCGGGGTCGCACTCGACGGACGTGATCACCTCCCGGTAGTAGTCGGCCTGCGTCTGCTCGCTGACCGGCACGAGGTTCGGGGTCTCGGCGCCGAAGTAAAGGCCCACGAGCGCGGGCTGGACTGCGACCTGCCAACCCACTTCGTCGAGGTCCAGCTTGAGCGGGCGCGCGAAGGTCTTGCGCGGCTCGGCGACGGTCGGCTGCGCGGTTCCGTGGAAGGCATCCCACAGCGCCTGCTTGATTCGGTCGAGGTTCGGCAGGCCCGCGTTCGGCCAGACGTAGCCGACGTCGGGCGCGTCGCTGTTGCGAGCCGGGTAGGGGTGAAACGCGAACTCGTCCATCAGCGGAGTCGTGCGCTTGCTGGCGCGGTAGGCGACGCCGAGGTCGTGCAGGAACCGGACGGGCGAGCGCGAGATGTTGCTCTTCGCGAACGGCAGATCGTTGCCGCGCGGAGAGAGGCCGACGCCGATCACCGTGATCGTCGGGTTGACCGCCTTGAGCGCGTCGTACGAGCCGGCGAGCACGGGCAGGTACGCGGCGGCGGAGACGGCCTTTCCATTGGGCGCGAACTGCGGCAGCTGGAAGAGCGGCTGGTTCGGCTCGTTGCCGATCACGTAGTCCTTCACGGTCGGGAACGTCTGGGCGAGCTTGCGGACGAAGTCGACGAATTGCGTCTTGGCCCCCGCCGAGCTGTTGAAGTCCTTGGCGTCGTGCGGTGCGACCGCGAAGACGACGCGCGTGCCGCTCACCTGCGCCTTGGGGAGCCACGCCGCGAGCTGGGCCTGGCCGGAGATCGTCGTCTGGTGAGCCGGGTCCCAGTTGATCGAGACGCGGTTCGCCTTCAGGCCGACGTCGCTGAGCGTCGCGAAGAACGCCGCGCCGCCGTCAGCCTTGCCGGCGTCCTCGGTTACGCCCACCTCGAGGCCTGCGGCCGCCCCGTGCGCACCGGCGCAGGCGAGCGCCGCACACGCGCACAGCAGCAATCCCCGAATCCTCGTCATTCGTCGTCCTCCTGGTCTCGGCCCGTCAATAGATTCACATGTTCTTCTGCGAACCGGAAGCGGCTCCTCGACGCTAGTGATCGGCGCGGCTGTCAGATGCTTGAGCCTCGAATGCGGCAAGCACGGCTTCCAGCAAGGGGCCGGCCCCGAAGCGGACCGGGTCGTCGGCCGGGAGCCCTGTGGCGCTCGCCGCGTCGGCGATCGCGGCGCGGGCCGCCTCCTCGTCGAGCTGAGCGGTGTTGAGCGCGAGGCAGGCGACACGGGCCGGGCGCAGCGGCAGTGCGATCCGCTCGTGCAGCTCGATCAGCTCGGGCAGGCTCGGGATCGGGTGGCCGGGGTAACCCTCGATCTCGTCCGAGCCCGCCTGGTGGCAGAGGACGAAGACGTGCGGCGCCGAGCCGTGGATCAGGCCGAGCGTCACGCCCGAGTACGCGGGGTGCGAGAGCGACCCCTGGCCCTCGACGAAGAGCAGCTCGCCCCCGCGGCGGTGACCCTCGACGACCAGGCGCTCGGCGGCGCCGGCGAGGAAGTCGGAGACCACCGCGTCGACCGCGATCCCCCAGCCGGCGATCGCGATCCCGGTCTGGCCGGTCGGTACGAAGACGGACGCGAGTCCGCGGCGGCGCGCCTCGAGGTCGAGTTCGAGCGCGACGGTCTTCTTGCCGATCGCGCAGTCCGAGCCGACGGTCAGCGCGATCTGGGCAGGGAGCTCGAGGTTCTCGCCGGTCGGGACGTTCAGGTCCGCCGGCGGTTTGCGCAGGTCGCGCAGCTCGACGCTTTGCTCGCGGGCCAGCCCGGCCAGCTCGGCGTCCTCGCTGACGAACTCGTGCAGGCCGCTCTCGATGTCGAGCCCGCTCGCGATGCACTGCTTCAGCAACTCGCGCCAGGCGGGCGGGAAGCGGCCGCCCTGAGTGGCGACGCCGACGACGGCCGTAGTCGGCCCGTACGGGAGCGCCTCCTCGACGGTCGCGACGACCGGGACGCCTTCGTGCGTCTCGCCTGCGTGCGTGGAGTCGAGGAGCGCCACGGTCGGGTCGGGCGCGTAGCGGAGGATCCCGCGCGCCGTCTTGCCGTAGTGCGGGTCGCCGGAGCGACCCTCAGCGAGGATCAGGTACCGCTTCTCTGACACCGAGGCCCGGGTCGTTCGAGGGGAGTTGCACGCCGTCGACGAACTCGACGCCCGGCCACGGGTCCTCGACCAAAAGCAGGTTGCCGTCGAGGTCGACGTGGTCGAAGAGGCTCGCGATCTGAGCCCCGGCGGCGACGGCCAGGCCGGACTCGTTCATGCAGCCGAGCATCAGGTCGAGCCCGAGCGCGCGAGCGGCGTGCGTCATCCGCACGGCCTCGCGGATCCCGCCCGACTTGGCGAGTTTCACGTTCACCCCGTGCGCACGCTCGGCGCAGGCGGGCACGTCCTCGAGCGTGTGGCAGTCCTCGTCGACGTAGATCGGGAGCGGCGAGCGTCCCTTCAGCTCCGGCCCGCCGGGATCGCCGGCCGGGAGCGGCTGCTCGCAGTACTGGACGCCGAGCTCGCCGAGCTGCGGCAGCGCCTCGAGCGCCTCGTCCAGCGACCACGCCTCGTTCACGTCCACCTGCAGCGGCACGTCCGAGACCGACCGCACCGCGCGCGCACGCTCCACGTCCCGCCCGTCCCCCGCCCCGAGCTTCAGCTTCAGCCGCTTGAAGCGGCCGCGCACCTTCTCGGCGCGTTGCGCCATGTCGTCGGGGTCGCCGAGCCAGATCGTCCACGAGGTCGGCGGCCCCTCTCGCCGCAGACCGAGCAGCCGCCAGACGGGGAGCCCGACGAGCTTGCCGCAGAGGTCGTGCAGCGCCCCGTCGATGGCCGCCTTGGCCGCGTGCTCGCCGGGCCGCTCGCGCAGCCGCGACTCGATCTCCTCGAAGGCGAACGGATCGTCGCCGAGCAGCTCCGCCGCGTCCTGCGCGAAGGCGTGCGCAGAGGACGCTGACTCCTCGTAGCGCTCGATCGGAGCCGCCTCGCCGAACCCGCTCACGCCGTCGTGGCGGATCTCGACGACCACGACCTCGGCCTCGTCGGCCGCGCCGCGGGAGATGACGAACGTCTCCGCCATCCGCACGGTCGCGATCCGGGCCTCGAGCTCCACGGCGGATACCTTAGAGCGCCTCATGCGCTCGCTGGCGACCTATCTCCGAGGGCTCGACCCGCAACTCCCGAGAACGGTCTGGCTCGTGCAGGCGGGCGGCGTCGTCAACTCGCTCGGGAACGGGATCGTGTTCCCGTTCGCCGTCATCTACCTCCACAACGTGCGCGGGATCTCCTTCGCGCAGGCCGGCTTCGCGCTCGCCATCGGCGGAGTGGCTGCCCTCGCAGCCGGGTGGCTCGCCGGCTCCCTGGTCGACCGGCTCGGGGGCCGAAACACCCTCCTGATCGGGCTGCTCATCCAGGCCGTCGCGTTCAGCCTCTTTCCCCTGATCCGCGAGCCGTGGCACGCGTACGCACTCCTCGCCCTCGACGGCGCCGGCACGGCGTGCTTCTGGCCCGGTCAGTCGACCCTGCTGGCGCGCCTGACGCCCCCCGAGGACCGGCACTCGGCCTACGCGCTCCAGCGCGTCAGCATGAACCTCGGGGTCGGCCTGGGCGCGGCCATCGGTGGCCTGATCGCGACCACCGCCGACCCGGGCAGCTTCACGAAGATGTTCCTCCTCGACGCGGCGACGTTTCTCGTCTTCGCCGTGCTGCTGACGACAATCCGTGAGCCGTTCCCCGCCGAGCCCGAGGGAGACCGCTCGGACCAGGTCGGCTACCGGGCGGTGCTGCGCGACCGCAACTTCGTCGCCTTCACCGGCCTCAACGTGCTCTTCGTGGCCGTGGGCTATGAGGTCTTCGCCCTGCTGCCGCCGTTTGCCAAGAACTACGCCGGCGTCAGCGAGCGCTGGGTCGGCTACATCTGGCTGGCGAACACGGTGCTGATCGTCCTGCTCCAACTACCCGTCTCGAAGGCGCTCGAGGGCCGCCGGCGGATGGCTGCGCTCGCGCTGATGAACGTGCTCTGGGCGACGGCGGCGCTGATCGTGCTCGCCGCGGGTGAGCTCCTGAACGGGGCGTCGGCCGCCCTCGTGTTCATGACCGCGACCATGGTCTTCGCGGTTGGCGAGACCCTGCAGGGCCCCACCCAGGCGCCGCTCGTCGCCGACCTTGCACCGGAGCACCTCCGCGGTAGGTACTTCGCCCTCAGCGCGATGTCGTGGAGCGCGGGCGCGATCCTCGGCCCCGCGGTCGGCGGCCCGCTCCTCGGCTGGCACCCGCTCGCACTGTGGCCGATCTCGGCAGCGGTCTGCCTCTTTGCCGCAGCCGGCTGCCTGCTACTCGAGCGCAGGCTGCCGGAGCGCGTCAGGCGCACGCCGAAGCCGGAACCCCTGACGGTGACCCCGCTCACGCCGCCGCTAGACTTGGCGGCCGAGCGCCTGTAGCTCAGGGGATAGAGCGCGCGCCTCCGGAGCGCGAGGTCGCAGGTTCGATTCCTGCCAGGCGCATGCACCGCTTCGTTGAGCGGTTTCCGTAGCTCCTCGCGGGAACGATTCACCTTTCGCCGCCCGCATCGGCGATCGCGCGCAGGGTGTCGGCGAGCTGGTTGATGTCCCAGTCGGAGATCGAGGAGTGCCCGAGCAGCTTCTGGAGCCAGACGCTCACCCGTTTGAGGGATGCGGGCCGTCTGGGCGCCAATAGTCTCGCTTGCGGGGGAGGGTGCGGGGCAGCGCCTTCAGTGGCGGCCCACAAGGCGTACCCCGCCTTCCTCCATTCAGGACTGCTCGACTCGTTCCTGGTTGGCCGTTCCTAGCCCGGCGCTAAAAGTGGCGAGATACCCGCGGCGGAGTGCCCGGCAGCTGAGATCAGGCGACTTTCGAGGCGGGCGTTTGAGCGGCTCGGCCGGGTTGGCAGGTCTCGCGAAGAGTTTCGTCCCGACCCCCCTGGGCAGCACAGGCTCAGCCGAGTCCAGGCGAGTCTAGGAGGGGTCTGTTGATGCGTGTTCTTGCGATTGGCTTTGCGATCGCGGTGGTGATCTTCGCGGCGACCGCCGGCCATGTCCTGCTGCTGCCCTTGCTGTTCCTGCCGCTCGGCGTGTTCTCCTTCGGCCAGCGCCGACGGCGCCAGACTGACGTCCGTCACGACGAATTGACGAGGTGATCTGAATGTTTCCGCGCTTGTTTCGTCCCTTCGGGCCGCTCGGGCTCGCATTCATGGCTTATCGATTCTGGCGGCGGCTTTCCCCTGAGCGGAAGGCAGACCTCAAACGGCGGGCACGCGGGTTGGCGATGCGGTTGCGTGGCGCTCCCGCCCGCTAGCGGGATCCGGCTCTGCCGTAATGAACTGACGGAGGTCGAGGACTAGTCCTCGAGAAGGACACCTACTGGGTCGCTCGCAAGACTGGTGAGGCCGGCGAATACGTCGAGGGGCGATCCGCGCAGCCGGTAGCTGTCGGTTGGTACTTGTTGCGGCTCGTCGTTCGCCCTAGGCTGCCCCGTCATGACACGGTTTCTCATCGAGCGCCGCTACGAAGTAGCGATGGACCGGATGCCCGAGGTCGGCAAGCGCTCACGCGAGGTGCGCAACGAGCAGTTCCCGGAGATCATCTGGGAGCACAGCCACGTGGTGGTCGACGACTCCGGCACGGTCAAATCCTTCTGCATCTACGACGCGCCTAGCGAAGAGATGGTCCGGAACCACGCGACCCAGCTCGGGATGCACGACGTGGTCTCGATCTACGAGATCGCGGGCGACGTCGTGCCGGAGGACTTCCCGCTCGATCAGGGCTGATCGCCGCGGCGGCCGAGCAGCTCGGCGTCCGCCACGTGGATGAGTGCCTGGAGGGCCACCGCTTGGCGGCGGGTGATCGCACGCCGGCGCTCCTGATCGTCCTCGGGTAGCACGGCCAGAGCCTGCTGGTAGTAGGCGACGGCCTCGTCCTTCGCCCAGCCACGTCCGGCCTGGTCGCCGGCCATGACGAGGAACTCGGCCGCCCGAACCTTCTCACCGGCCTCCAGCCAGTGGTGCGCGAGCGCCGAGGCCGCCGCGTGGCCCTCGCCCGTCGCCTCCTCGAGGAAGCCGGCCACGGCCGCGTGCCGCTTGCGCCGAGCCGGCCGCGGCAGCGTCGCGTACGCGATGTCGCGAATCAGGATGTGCTTGAAGACGAACTGCTGATCGGCCGCCAGGCGCGAGACGGGCTCGCGCCGCACGAAGTCGCGGGCCTCGAGCGAGTCCAGCAGCTCGGCGAGCCTGGTCCCGCCCGAGTCCATCGTCTCGAGCGCGCCGCGCCAGAAGACCTTCCCCACGACGGATGCGTCCATCAGCACCTGGCGCTCTACCGCGGGCAACGCGTCGAGACGGGCCGAGACGATCGCGCGGATCGAGGTCGGCAGGTTGCCGGAACCGTCGGCGGCGTGCTCGGAGAGCGACGCGGCCAGTTCCTCAATGAAGAGCGGGTTGCCCTCAGCCGTCGTCGCGATCGCCACGGCGTCGTGCGCGGTGGCACTGGCTTCGCGCAGGGCATGCAGTGCGAGCTCCTGCGACTGCTCGGCCGCCAGCGGCTGGAGCGGGAGCGCCGTGTAGCCGGGAAGCCCTCCACCCCACGCCGGCTTCGCCTCGAGCAGCTCGGGCCGGGCGAGCGCGAGCAGCATCAGCGGCACATCGCGCACGCGCGAAGCGAGCGACTCGACCAGCTCGAGCGTGCCCAGGTCGGCCCACTGGAGGTCCTCGAAGACGAGCACGGTGGGCTGGCGCCGAGCGACCTCTTCGACGAGCCGCCTCGCGGCGTAGAAGAGCTCCTCGCGGCCGGCCGCGCTCGCCTCCGTCTCGAGGCCGAGCAGCGTGCCGACGTTCTCGGCCACCTCCGCGGACTCGCCGTCGCCGAGCAACGTCGTCGCGGCCTCGCGCAGCTTCTGCCAGGCCTCCTCGGAGGTGTCGCTGTCGAAGACCGTCGTCATCTGCTTGACGTGCTGGGTAAACGCGCCGTAGGTCGTCTTCTCGCCGTACGGCACCGAGCGGCCGCGCAGTGCACGCCCGCCGCACTCGTCGACGGCCTCGGCGAACTCGCCCGCGAGCCGTGTCTTGCCGATCCCGGCCGGGCCGAAGACGGTCACGACGTGAGGCCGCTGCTCTGCGACGACCTGGTCCCAGATCCGCCTCAGCGTGGCCAGCTCGTGGTCGCGCCCGACGATGGGCAGCTGCTGGGCCTTCCGCTCGCCCGGAGCGGTCGAGGCCGCCAGCGCGATCCACGAAGGCACCGGGGAGCTCTTGCCCTTGAGGCTGACCGGGTCGACCGGGCGGTAGTCGATCGCGCGCTTCGTCGAGCGGAAGGTCTCTTCGCCGACGAGCACCCCGTTCACCGGGGCGACCCCTTGCAGCCTGGAGGCGGTGTTGACGACGTCGCCGGCCACGAGCCCCTCGCCCTTGCTGGTGTCGGAACCGAGCGCGACGATCGCCTCGCCCGTGTTCACGGCGACGCGCACCTGCAGCTCTTCGTCACGGCCCTCGCCCAGCTCGGCGATCGCGTCGCGGATCGCAAGCGCGGCACGGACCGCGCGCTCGGGATCGTCACCGTGGCTGACTGGCGCGCCGAAGACGCCCATCACCGCATCGCCGATGAACTTCTCGACCGTTCCGCCGCGGGACTCGATCTCCGTGCGCAAGCGCTGGAAGTAGGGCGACTGGATCGCGCGGACGTCCTCCGGGTCGAGCTGCTCGGACCGCGACGTGAACCCGACGAGGTCGGCGAACAGGACGGAGACGATCTTCCGCTCCTCCCTGGCCGGCGCCTCGTCGACCAGCCGCGAGCCGCACGCACTACAGAAGTGCGCGGCAGGCGGGTTCTCGTGGTCGCAGCTCGGGCAGGCGCTCACGCGCGAAGCGTACGCTGCGGCCCGGCTTGGCCCCGAGAGATCAAGCTTGCCGCGCGCCGGGGTCGAAGGCGCGCGGCAAGCCTTGTCTACTTGCAGCCGGGGAACTTGAACGAGACGACGCGCGTCCGCCAGGTTCCAATCACGAGCGTGTCCTGGCCGAGGTACTCCTGCGTGTACCAGAACGTGCAGTTGTCGCTCGGGTCGACCGTCAGGTCGCTGTAGTCGCCCCAGCGGCCCTCGGCCTCGGTCTGCGGGCCGGTGCCCGTGTACCCGACCTGCTCGGCCTGCGTCATCTGGCCGAGCGGGTCGCCCGCCGCGCGGCCGGTGTAGCGCACTGACGGGTAGTTGTTCGGGCCGGAGGCGCTGAAGCCGGCGGCGATGTCGCCCTTCTTGTCCTGGGCGACGCTCCCCATCCAGCGCCAGAGCGGGTTGGTGAGCCCTTCGTCCGGGGCGTAGGTGCCCTGCTGGTAGATCGAGGCTGCGCCGCCCTTCGGGATCCGCACCTCGTACCAGCGGATGCCCGTGCGGGCGTCGGCCTTCACCGTGTGGTTGAGGAGCAGCGAGCCGTAGCTGCCGAAGTTCCGGTACGAGAGCCGGAACATCGGCCGGTCGCCGAGGACGTCGAGCCCCTGGGGACCGCCCTTCTGCGGGACGCAGTCGCCGTAGCCGTACACGCACTGCGGGCGGACGAACGCTGCGACCGGCAGCGTGTAGCTCGGCCCGCCGTTGTTCCCGAAGGTCGAGTTGGCCGGGTTGGCCCAGTCGACGTGGAACTTCCAGAGTCGCATCGCGAACCCGTCGCTGCCGTCGGTCGGCGGGATGGAAGCGGCGTCGTCGACCTCGGCGAAGAGGTTCGGCGAGCCGGAGGGCGGAGCCGTCGAGCCGTCGAGGTCGCCCGGGAGCTGGCCGATGTACTGGCCGCCGGCCGGGTTGTTCGCGGACTCGTCGAAGAAGACGACGCGCGCCGGCTGGCCAGCGAGCATCTTCGCCCGCTCGAACGCGAAGGCGCCCGCGCCGGCCGAGGTCGGCTGGCCGTCCGGGAACTCGTTGGTGGACATGTAGTACGCGTCGGGCCAGACGCCGAGCTTCTCGTAGTCGTGGAACGTCCGGCCGAAGTGGAACTCGTAGAGGTAGTACGAGCCGGTCGCGTCGCCGGTCGTCGAGACAGCGATGCATTGGCCGTACTCCTCGTTGTCGGCAGGCGTGGCGATGAACTGCGTCAGCAGCCAGCGGTTGGCCAGCTGGTCGTACAGCACCACCGGGTCGCCGTTGTTGTAGGTCTTGCACTCACCGCCCGCGTTCGCCCAGAGCTGGTTGATCGGGGTCGCGGTCCGCAGCACCGCGCCGTTCTTGGAGAAGACGGCAAAGTCCGTGTTCACCATCTGGACGTACTGCGTCGCGCCCACCTCGCCGTTCGTGTCCGGCGGGAGGCAGCTGCAGCTGCTCGGCAGGCTGCACGGCTCGCCGAAGGGCAGGCAGATTCCGTCGAAGTTCTGGATCGGCCCGGAGATAGGGCCTGTGCCCTTCTTGCCCTGCACCACCGGGTCCTTCGTCCCTGGCGGGGACGAGGCCGGCTTGAGCGACTCGATCTCGCGGCTGTGGATCGGGCCCTGCAGGACCGGCAGCACCGGTAGCGAGCTGACCTCGGGCGAGGTGCCCTGGAAGTCGCCCTGGATCACCTGCGGCCCGGCCGTGGCGGTGCTGGCCGCCGTTGCGGCGCCGGCCAGGCCCGTCGTGCCGCCCGAGCTGCTCGCGCGGGCGATTCCGGTCAGGCGCGTGGCTCCGTTCCCGGTCGTCCCGGAGCCGGCGATTGCGACCACCAGGGCCGCGAGCACGATCGGGAGCGAAGCCACCACGAAGACCCTGCGCCGCGACTTCAGCAGCGCGAGAGCCTGCGGAACGAGCTTCCGCGACATCCTCATCCACCCCCCAAGGGTTTCCTTGTGCATTCCACTGAAGCAGGTGGAAGTTTTCCGGAAATACCGCGATCAAAACCTCTAAGGACAATTCTGCGCTGATTTTCACCCTTGATTGACGAATCAATCAGCGCGATTAGGCAACGCTGGGTTTCCGGAGTACGCTTTTGCGGCGCTGAAAGCCGTCGCCGCGTATTTCCAAGGCCTGAGGCCGCAGCTCCCGCGCCCCGTCTGGTTGCTGGAGGCGGGCGGGGTCGCCAACTCGCTGGGGAACGGGATCGTGATCCCCTTCCTCGTCATCTACCTCCACGACGTGCGGCACCTCGGCCTCGGGACCTCGGGCTTCGTCGTCGCGATGCTGCTCGGGATCGGCGTGGTCGGCAGTCCACTGGCAGGCCGAATCGTCGA
>Ga0193704_1000139_pt1 | contig 11740 bp, 9 predicted proteins | sample U3m1metaG_FD_143047 | JGI IMG/M metagenome (GOLD analysis project Ga0193704, IMG submission 143047) | Soil microbial communities from a riparian zone of the East river system, Colorado, United States - U3m1 | ecosystem: Environmental > Terrestrial > Soil > Riparian zone | place: USA: East River... | reverse complement strand
CGTCCCTTCGCAGCCATAGCCGCCATCTTCTTGGCGCCATACTTCTTACGTCCTGCGGCTGCCGCGATAGCGGCACCCTTCTTACCCCCACCGGCAGCCTTGGCGACCGCAGCGAAGCGACCACCCTGACCGAGGGGAGCCTTCTTGTTCGGCTTAGCAGCCATCGTTCCTCCTAGTTCATTCGGGTGAGTTCGAGCCACGAGTTAGCCTTGAGCGTGGTGGCTGTAGCATTCGCTGAGTTTTGGGTGAATGCGAACTGAAGGCTGCCGTTGGCTGTGGGCTGGAAGATGCCACGCACATAGCCAGTGAGTTCGTTGCCCGCCCCAACGGAGGCCGTCCCGCCCGTGCGGGACGTGCCGACACCATTGCTGGACATCGAATACCGAACAGTGCCAGTGTCGGTGGAGCCGCCACCAGAGAGCGTGGCAAAGTTCCATGTACCAGTTCCCGTGGGACCGGTCAGCTTGAGGTTGATACCAGCCGCCGTAAGCGTGGTGTAGACAAAGAAGCCCTCGACTTTGTATGTGTTGCCAGCGGTTACCGCAACGACTAGATCGGCAGCGTCTGCGTAGGTCGTGGTGTTGGTGACTGCCTGATCGGCTGTCTTGCGGGCAAGGATGGGAAGCCTCGCCAGTAGCGTGGCTATATTGGCGCTGTTCGAGGTGATGTTACCCTCGTTGGCGGTGATACGGGCATCCTGACTGGTGAATGCGGCATTGACCGGGACATCCCAGTCTGCCGATCCTGGTGCGATAGGCGTGTAAGCCATCAGTCTCCAAATCCTCCCTCTCCGAATCCGCCTTCTCCGAAGCCCTGACCGGCAGGGGAGAGGGCGAAGTTACTGGCGTCGACCACGCCCGATGCGATAAGGTCGGCTCGGTCCTGGCTGCTCACTAGCCACTCGTACCCGCCACGGTAGAAGCGGAGGCCAGCCGAAGGGGCTGGCCAGAAGGTGGTGTCCCCGGCGTTCGGGTTCGGCGGAAAGTTGAGAGCGCCGATCTCGTCGGTGTATGCGCTGTACCTTGTCGTCGCGAATACGCCGGGAGACACCTCCTGCACTGATAGCGCACGGTTCATGCGGTACCGCTCCATGAGCGGGCTCCACGCAAAGGGAGCCTCAGCGACCGTAGGCGTCGTGAATATCCATGTAGCCACAAAGGCCCCCTTTCGTTAGATCACTGCGAGTAGAGCGTAAACCACTGCGTGCCGTCGGACACGACGGCCGCTCGACCGGTGGAACCACCGACCGTGCCAGCCACCATCGCAAACGTGGTGGCGCCGTTGACCGTCTCGGAGCCGCTGCCGTCCAGCGTCAGAATGCCAGTGTTCTGGCAGATGATGCGGAAGGTCCGACCCGGCTGAGTCGTGGCGACAGGCGGAAGCGTAACCGTCTTGGCCGCCGAGTTGGTGTAAATGACGACGAAGTCATTCGCCGTGAGCGTGTCGGTCGTACCGGACGCGGTGCGAACCGTGTACGATCCATTGTCAGAACCTGACATTGATCCTCCTTGGGGTTGGAGCGAAGGGGCCCCGAAGGGCCCCTAGCTAGATCAGGCGTTCGGGCGAGCCGTCGAGGACGTCTGCGCCACAATCAGGGACTCCGGACGGTAGAGCGACCAACCAGCGACACCGTACCAGCCGAGCGGCTGGAAGCGAGTCAGCTTGTCGACGACCGGACCGCGAACCGTGTGGAACTCCTCCGCAACCGCCTCAGCAAGAGCCTGCTGGCCGGTGTAGTAGGTGTTGAACACGCGGGTCTGGGTGCCACCGGCACCCGCACCGGACTGGACGTTCTGCGCACGCGGGGTCTCGATGTAGCAAGCACCCTCGTACTCACCGATCTCGGACGCCCAGATGTTACCAGGAGCCGAGTACTCGTGCGGCTGACGCCACGAGCCAGCGCCAGTCTCACGCTTCAGGTCGTAGGACGCCTGGGGGTGGACGTACGCGGTGTAGTAGCTACCCTTGTTCGGGTGGACCTTGTTGGTCCGGAGCTGCGTCACAGAGAAGCGAGCAACGTCCGAGGACAGGGTGGAGTTCGCCGAGTTGTCGATCGCCGTGAGGGCGGTCGGGTTCGTCGGAGTGGAGCCGAAGCCGTAGGTCACGGCGCCGGTGCCCGGGTTACGACGGACCGTCTGCGTGCCCGTAGCGAGGACGTTCTGGACCAGAAGGTCGATGGAGTCGATCAGGTTCCAGGCGACCTGGTTGACGAGACCGGCGGTCACGTCGGTGAAGCTGAACAGGTCCAGCTTGTTGGAGACCAGGATGGCGTTACCGTACTCGTTGAGCGTGACGGACACCGTGGTCGGGTTACCGGCCGCAACGGCGTCCGGGTCGACAAGCTCGTTCAGCGGAGTGATCGCCTGAGCGAGGTCCTGGTACAGGGAGAACACGACCGACGAGCCAGGCATGGCCTGCTGGACGGGTCGCTTGTCCGCAACCATGCGGAACATGGGCTGGGCGCGAAGGGCGAACTCAAGAGCGCGGTCATACGCAGTCTGGACGAGGTTCGCCATCGCCGTAGTGCCGGTGAAAGCGTTAGCCATGGTTTGTCACCACCTAAATGTTGGTTACATGCGGTTCAGTCTATCGAAAGCCGCAATGATGTCAGCGTTACTGGAAGCGTCGCCGATAGCAGCATTCGCTGCGTCAAAGTTGCCGGTCGGGTTACCACCCTGGCCAGCCTCGGACATGCGCTCGAACTGCGCCTGCATGGATGCAGGGAGCGTCGGCTCAGCGGACTGCTGTGCCTCGGCGACGGGCGGAGTTCCGCCCTGGTTGCTGGTGTTGAAGACGGCCTGCATGGACTTAGCCCACTCTTCGGCAGCCTTCGGATCAGCCGGGCCCTGGTAGACCGCAGTCGCACCAGGAATCCCCAGGTTCTCAAACACAGAGGCGAGCTTAGCCTTGTTCTGCTCCTCCAGGAAACTCGTCAGCTTCTGGTTGAGCTCATCGTTCTGCTTCTTCATCGCCTCATACGCACTACGCAGAGCCTTCGGCCCACTCAGTTCGCTGTCGTTGCCAGCCTGCGAGTTGTCGTCGTTGTCATCGAAACCCCAGTTGCTCATGAGAGCCTCCCAAAATTGTGACGCCAATACCAGCACCAGGGGTGGTGAAGGCACGCTCGTCGTTTAGATCCGGACTTCTGAACACCCAGGGGGCCGGTCGATCCCTGTGATGGCTGGCCTAGCAGGATTCGAACCTGCAACCTACGCATTAACAGTGCGTTGCTCTGCCGTTGAGCCATAGGCCATGGACGGGCCCCTAAGGGCCCGCAATACTACTGTGCACCACCAGCCTGGGTGAGACCTCCCAGACCCTTAGCGCCCCCACCAGAGCCCGAGAAGGACCCTCTCTCCTGTGAGAGCAGGCGGCCCTTCTTGGCTGCCGCTTCTGCGTTACCCTCGAACGTCAGTTGCTCTGATGTCCGCTGGTTCCACGCCTCGCCGTAGATCTTGCCGAGGGTGTTCATAGTCTGCGAAGCCTGGGCGATATCTTGATAGCCCTGCTTGGCCTGATCCTGCGTGACGCCAGCCGTGGCGAGTTGCTCAGCATAGGACTGATCGAAGCCCAGTCCAGTAGCGAGAGCCTGCGCACCGATAGCTGCGGTAGCCGCAGCCTTCTGCACGAACGGAAGAGCCTTGGTCGTGTCGAGGAAGTAGGCGGTTAGGTGAGCGTCATCGATACCCATCTGATTGAGCGCCTGCTTATAGGCGGGGTTCGCGAGAACCGTAGCCTGTGTAGCCAGATCCACCCGAGTCTGAATCTCGGTAGGGCTGACATCCTTGCCAATCCAGTTAGCGAAGTCGCTCGGCTGATCGTAGTAGCCGACCGGAAGTCCGGCCTGCTGCATGATCTGTCGATACGAGGATTCGGTGGACAGGTACTCACCAGGCGAGAGCACAGGAAGGCCCGCAGCCTTCCGTGCCTCGTTACCAGAGAAGCGAGTCTTGTACTCGGGCGTGTCCTGAAGCAGGATGGAGATCGTGTCGCCCGAGTACCCGTTCTTTACATAGTCGTAGATCTTGCCAGCCAGGGACTCAAGACCGTACCCCTTGAAGAGGGATTCGATAGCCATGAAGGCGTCCCGGTTGGCGCCCTCAAGCAGCTTGCTGTACTGGCCGGTATCCTTGTAATACTGGTTAGTCTTGTTTACCTTGCTGGTCTGCTGCATGTTGAGCTTAGCCGTGGTGGCCTTGATGAGATTCGTCTGAAGGTTGATCTGCTGGGCGATCTTCTTCTTCGCCGCCGCAGTACTGCCCTTCATCTTCTTCAGGCTTGCCAGCCTGGCATTCTGTGTAGCCAGCGTCTTCTGTGAACTCTTGATCTGTGCGTCGATCAGTGTCACGTATCGCTGGTACGCCTCATCGGAGTCGCCGGGCACCGGAGTCGGGCCAGCAGCCGCAGCGTGAGCCACGGAAGCAGCGGCAGCCCATGAGGGCAGATTCCTGGTTATAGGTGTCGTCATCTACCCTCCCTAGTACTTCACGCCGAAGTCGGTCAGCACCTGGTGTGCCACCTGCATCATGCTGTCCTGTGCGTTCTGTGTCTTCTTCCAGCGGGGATCCGCTCGAAGGTCGTTCTCGAACTGCCACAACGGCTTGGCTTCCAGCTTGCTCGTGGTTGGGTTCTTGTACTGGAGCGCCTTCTTGATAGTCGGATCGAACAGGTTGATGCTGCCTCCAGGCAGCTCCAGGATCTGCGACATCGACTGAAGGTAGGGCTGGGCAATATCGGCTACCGTCTGCCCACCCTCAAGTTGCTTGGTGTACATCGGGAAGGCGGCCTTAGCCTTGTTCAGGATCTCGTTCTTGTAGTCCTGCTCAGTGGCAATGCCTCGCACGATATTGCGGGACTTGTCTGCATACCAGTCACTCTTCATCGTGATGCCCATAGAGTAGGCGTACTCGTGGAGTGCATCCCACTCTTCACCACCCTGACCCTGGTGCTTGCCACCAGAGAAGTAGACGTACTGGCCGAGGTAGTAGCGGACCTGGTTCTCGTCCCAGCCCTTGGCCGTCATGTTGTAGGCGGCCGTGGCAATCTTCTTCTTGGTGTAGGCCGTCTCGACGATACCGAGCTGGTTGCCGATCTGACGGGCTCGCACCTGGTTCTGTGCCAGGTTCTGGTGACCGGTGGCGGGGTCCATGTAGCGATCCATCAGGTACTGGCGCTCGCTGCTGGAGTGACCCCTCCACCACTTGGTGTTCTGGAGTGAAGCCTTGAACTTGTCGGCACTCCACTGGCCACTCACGGCATTCTGGAACAGCTTCTTCAGCTCGGGGTTCGAGTTGAGGAACGAAGAGGTGAAGCCGTACTGGGCAGCCAGTTCCGAAGTGCTCAGGTGGACTGCGGTAGGTGCAATGTAGCCGCTACCGGTACTGGTAGCTCCACCGCCACCCCCTCCCCCCGGGAGGGAGGTGCCGCTATATCTATTGGCGATGCCGATAACCGAGTTGACGTACTTGTAGACCGGAGGGTTGCCGTAGGTCTTGTTAGGATTCGGCTGACCTGAGTACCACATGGCTGCGGCGCCAGCGGCGCCGTACTTGTTGAAGTACTTCCGCAGCTTGCCCTGCACGATCTTCTCTTGCAACGCAGGCGAATCCCGGAACTGCTGCCAGGTGATCGAGTGGCCGAGGATCTCCCGAGACCAGCTCGGGATATTGGCCTTCATGACCTGATACTTGCCGACGGCTCCGATGGAGTTGACTACGTGGTAGTTGTTGCCGGACTCCTGCACGCCAATACCATGGATGAGCTGAGCGAATGTGGTCACTTCTGCCCTCCCTCGCTAAGCAGCCCCATGTCGGTGAGCACCTTCTTGCCCGCCTGCATCACGTCGTCCTGAGTCTTGTTGGACTGAGCCCACCTAGGGTCATTCCGGATGAGCCTCTCGAAGTCGGGGACGTCCAGGCCAATCGGCTTACCCTTTGAGTCGAGCCCATTAAGGGCTCGCTTGATCAGCGGGTCATCGAGAGTGACGCTGGTTACTGGAAGGTCCAAATCCTGCGCCATCTGCTGAATGTAAGGGTTGGCGATGTCGAGCATCGTCTGCCCGCCCTTGAGCTGCTCGGAATATGCAGGATACAGGCTTTCGGCTTGCGCCTGAATCTGAGCCTTCATATCCTGGGCTGTGCCGATCTTGCGGACCACAAGCTGAGCCTGATTCTTGATGGTCTGCTTATCCAGCTTGACGCCCTGCGAGTACGCGTACTGCTTGATGTCGTGCTCGACCTGACCGGCCTCGCCGTTCAGGGTGCTGCCATTGCCTTGGAACTTGACGTACTGACCGAGCACATTCCTCAGCCCATCCTCATCAAGCCCGGTGGCGACCACGCTCTCCACAATCTTGCCGAGCTTGGAGCCAGGGATGCTGGCTCCGATCTCACCGGCGAGCTGGATAACCTGCACCTTAGCCGCAGCAATCTTGGCGTTGTAGGTGGCGGGATCCGTGTTCTTTTCGACTTGGGCCTGTCGCATGGTGGAGGAGTTGGTCCTCCACCACTTGGTCTGCTGGAGCTTGGCGGTGAACTGAGCGGGCGACCAGGTGTTGGCTACCGCCTCGGAGAAGATCTTCTTGATCTCAGGGTTGCTGTTGAGGAACCCGTATGCGAAGCCGTACTCAGAGGCGAGCTCTTCCGGAGAGAGCCGCTTAGTGTCAGTCGGGCTCCAGTCGCCTGCGGCCCCACCGCCCTCCACTCCACCCACCCTGCGAGCGCCCATGAAGTGGGACTCGTAGTAGCCGGACTTGAGGCTGTCTATCTTCACGCCCTCTCCGGGGCGTGCAGCATGAATGATCATACCGTTACCGATGTAGATGCCGACATGGTCGGCACCTGCCGACTTGGGGTCAGTGTCAAAGAACACCAGATCCCCAGCCTTGAGCTGGTTCATGCTGACCCCCTTACCTACACCAATCTGAGCGTAGGTGGTGCGGGGGAGTGAAATGCCGAAGTGCTTGTAGACCTGCTGAACGAGACCAGAGCAGTCGACGCCAGTCTTGAGGCTATTGCCACCCCACTGGTAAGGGGTCCCTGTGAATTGCTGAGCGAAGCTCGCAATGGATCCACCGCCGACTGCCATGATCACACTCCCTTGATTGCCTGCATCAACGCACCCATGTACGTTGTCGCCGCCTGGTAGGCCCCGTACTCGGGGTCGGCCTTAGCCTGCTGCTCTGCCAGGTAGGCACGAGCGTCCGCACTCACTCCACCCTTCGACGTGCTGCTCTGACTGGTGAGATCACCTTCGCCAGAGTAGTTCGAAGTGGTAGTCGTGACTGTCGGGTTAGCCTTCTCGTACTTGTTCAGTGCACCGAAGAACTTAGAAGACTCGGACTTCGTCGGAGCCCTGCCAAGCAGGCTGGTTGCAGCCTGCTCGAAGAGGGCCGAAGCGTCCGTCCGGGTGGACTCGTTCGCCTGTACCTGAGTGGAGGTCACCGTGCGGGGCTGAGCGGCAGTGGCTTCCCTCTGCTGCATATCCTTTGCGATGACGTCCCAAGGCGTTACCTTCTTACCGCTGGCATAGTAGCCAGCGGCTTGAGCAACATAGCCAGCCCAGAGCTGAGACAGCTTGTTGTCGTTAAGCGTGCTGGCATCATAGCCAGCAAGCTGAAGCTGACTCAGAAACTTGTCCCTTGTCTTCTGGTCGAAACCGAAGTACATCTGCTGAGCTTGCGAGAGGTTCATGACGTTGTCCGCCGAGTGACCTCGACGGATCATGTCGTAGTAGTCCTGGGTGCCAGGCTTGTACTTAGCCCCCAGGTACACCGGCGGATCCTTGGCGGAGCGAGTCTGGGATGAACCCATACTCTGACTCGCCTTCTTCACAGCATCATTGAAGCTGTTGGTGTTCTTCTTGTCGGTCTTGGACTGGGAGGGGGAGTAGCCGGAGGTTCCCCCGGCTCCCCCACCAGTGCTGCCGTCAGACTGTAGCGCCACCCGTATCTCCCTCCTGCGCCATGATGTCGAAGATGTTGGGCTGGACCTGTCCTGTCAGCGTGTCGGGCGATGTCTCCATGGCCTGCTGATCCTGCTGGCTGACACTGGAATCCATGTTGAATCCCATGTCGGTTGCGAAGTAGCGCGAGTGCACCCAGGCGAACCTGGTGTCGGCCTCTATAAGGCCGACCGTGAACTTGCCCCACATGCCCTTCAGGTCCGCATTGTCCTGCGCATTGATGTCATCTGAACCGCCCGCGATCTTTCGCTGGGCGAGAGCGATGCTCATCTGCTTGCGCTGGTCAAGGTAAGCCTTCAGGGTGTAGATGTCCGACCTGATGCCGACGGTCCCGTTAGGGCCGACGGCCTTGGACCACAGCTCGGGATCCTCGACCACCTTCTGGAGATCAAAGGCAGTGCGGTCATACTTGCCCTTATCGAGCTGGCTGAAGTCCTTCTCCCACTGTTCGTTGTAGAACGGGTTACTGGACCCGTCGGCGAAGGAGTTCTTGCTCAGCACGTAGACGATAGCCTTCTGCTGATCCTTCAGGTCCTCCGCCCCTTCGTCATCTACCGATGTAAGGCCACGCTTGAACAGCTCGGCGTACACACCGTTCATCGCGGAGTTGTACTGCTGCCAGCCCTTGGACTTCATGGCAGAATCCCAGGCGTCGCGAGCAGACATGTTTGTCCGCTGCGTGACGTTAGAGGCACTGTCCGCAGAGTGCGTCTTCTGGTAGTGATACGCACCGTTGGAGTAGACTCCGTCGCCCTCGTCTCCAACGATCAGTCCCGCATACTCGGGGCCAACCTTGGAGACCAGGTCCTGGTAGTACTTGCTCATCTTCACCGACTCAGCAGTGGCCTGAAGGCCGGTGTTGTTCTTGGACATGGACTGCGAGAACGCATAGAACGAATCGCCGTACTTCTCGTAGAACTTCTCGTCCGCAGTCTTGTAGTCCAGCGTCTGCATCCGCTTGAACTCATCCCTGAAGTACTGGTACGGGTCCTGGGAATTGACGGAGAACGGAAGGCCGAAGGCGATGGCAGTCCTGAAGGACGTCCACCGATCTGCCCTGTCGGACAGCTCCTTCCAGGTAGGCGGACTCTTGCGGAGCCCATTCTGGTACTTGTAGTTCTCCACCTGCATGGCATAGAAGATCGCACGCTGCTTAGTGTCCCCCATGTCATCCATGGAGTCACCGAGCCTCTTGCCCGTGGTGGGGTTGATGAGGTCGGTCCAGGAGTCCTGCGCTCCGAAGGGGAGCACGCCGAGCTTCTGTGACCAGTCGGCGAACTTAGGGTCTTCCTGCGCGAAGTGGTTAGCTGCAATGGAGACCATAGGGCCTGCCCCTACGGGCAGTGCTCCATCACCGGTGTTCAGGATGATGTTCAGCGAGGACATCGGGATGACGAAGCTGGCGTCAGGGTCAAGCCCCAGCGCCTTGTTGATCGCCTTGCCGCCGAGGTAGCTCGGGATCTGAACGAGCAACCTGCGGTTAGTCATCTTGACCAGCGTTCTCTCACCCGTAACGGGGTCAGTGGCGTAGCCGGAAGCGTCGATCGGGTTGTTGTTCTGGTCTACCGCGATGCCCGCTCTAGCGGGAGCCTGGTAGGTCTGAGCAACGTGGGCCAGCACATCAGGCTTGTCGCTGATAATGCGAGCCCACCGGTTCCACGACTCCTGCTGTGCACCGAAGAACGCACCGAAGTGACGAAGTGCGTGAGCCATCTTCGTCTCGTGATCCATGGTGAACGTGTACTTCTTCACCTGCTGGAGTGCAGCCTTGCGAGCTTGCGTCTCCAGGATCCTCCGGTCAGCCTCAGTGACATGCGTGACGCCCTGCTTCTCCAGGAGGCTGTAGCTGTGCGTCAAGTGATCCCTGTAGGCCCCACCAAACATGGGGTTCTTCAGAAGCTTCTCGGCAGGCATCTGGGCAGTCAGGTTGTAGAACCCGGTAATACCCCTGTCGATCAGTTTGCTGATGTCCGAAGTGCCTTCAGCGTAGTGCCACTGCTCGGCATTCACCATGGGACGTGCCCCAACGGGCACGGACTCCAGCATCTCCTTCTTCAGCTCACCGCGAAGGACGGCAGACCTGACGTCATCCATACCAGGCATGGCGGGGTTGAGGACGTAGTCGACCTGGGCCTTGACTCGCTGAGCCAGCTCCAGGTTCGGCATGTTCTTCAGCCCGATGTCAGCGCGGTACTTCTGACCTTCAGGAGTGTTGCTCATCCAGTTGGCGATCTCCTGATCCGACTTACCCGCAAGGGCCTGTCGACCTACGCCCGACTTGCCGATCTGGTCATTGACATGCCGGATCCATGCAGCCATGTGCTCTTCGGTTCCGTGGGTTTCAGGTGCGATGTTCACCCAGTCCTTGCGACGCATCCGCTTGAGGTACCAGTCGGACGAGGAGCCCATCATGTTCTCAAGGTTCCTGCGACCGGCAGCCAGGTCACGGAACATCTCACCCTGCTGTCCGCCGAAAGCGGGCGAGGAGATCTGACGTCCGATCCTAACGCTCCTCATCTGAGATCCGTAGTTAACCAGATCACCATAGTCGGCGACGGTCTTCTTGGATGTGGCGATCTCTTCGGTGATGTCGTCGAGGAGCTGCTGGCCAGTCTGAATGTCAGCCTTGACACCCTTAGCTTGAGCGAGCCTAAGCTCGCTCACTGCGGCCTCTTGCTCCCGCTCCAGGTTTTCCAGCTTCTGCGATTCAAGGCCGTGGTTCAGTCGAGCTGACACCACATCATCCGATGCCCAGTGAGCGTGGAAGAAGTCCTGCATCTTGATCTTGCCACCACGAGCGGCGGCGTCCACGATGGACATGGGACCGAAGCGGGCGACCTGTCCGAGGAAGTCGTCAGCTAGTGCGCGAGGGCCGTAGCCCAAGCGGAAGAGCTGAGCAAACTTCCACATGGAGTTGAGCTGATCGGCCACGTGAGTGGCGGCAGTCCAGCCGTCACCGATGCGCGACTTCGCCTTCATCCATGAAGAGCCATGCATGGTCAGCGCCTTCTCGAAGGCGTCGAAGTCCATCATGACGTGGCTGTTAGCGAGCTGCGTCTCGAAGAGCGGAGTGGAAACCACTCGGCTTCCATCGACATCTACGGCAGCAACCCGAATCTGCTGAGCCGGGTTAGCCGGGTCTGGCATGGTTGCTGAGCCATAGCTGCGAGTGGCGTCTGTGCCTGCGCCCTGAGCCGACTTCCTGCGAAGTGCGTACTCCTTGTAGAGGTCGTTAGCCAGCTCGTAACTGATCTGCTCGTTAGGCCCAACCTTAGCGTTGTGCCGCTCCACCATGCGGTGACTGATGTCGGACTCCAGCTTGGTGAGCGCCAGAGAGCGCTCATTCGGAGTAGCCGCGATGTAGTCAGAGACCAGCTTCTCTCGGTATCCACGAGAGAGGCCGCCGTCCCGGAGGACGGCGTCCACAGCCTTGTGGCTGTCTTCTGCGTGAACGTCGATGTAGGCCGTGGGCTTGATGTCGTTGTACGCTCGGATCACCTTGATGGGTGCACCGACTGTGGAGTTGTAGACCAGGTGAGTTGCACCCTTAACGAGGCCCTGTCCACGAACTCGCTTGAGCCTGCTGCCATCCTGAATGGCATTGGCGCCCTTGACCTGAACTCCCAGCGGAGTAGTCAGACTGTTGAAGTTCATGTTCTCGACGGACCGGAATGCGTCCAGCTTGTCGTCGACCACACGGCTCTCGGTGTTGAGCTGGTTCACGTACTTGGTCTGATTGTCGAGGGCGGCCTTGATCTGCTGACCGCGAGGAGACGCC
>Ga0193704_1000137_pt1 | contig 11845 bp, 10 predicted proteins | sample U3m1metaG_FD_143047 | JGI IMG/M metagenome (GOLD analysis project Ga0193704, IMG submission 143047) | Soil microbial communities from a riparian zone of the East river system, Colorado, United States - U3m1 | ecosystem: Environmental > Terrestrial > Soil > Riparian zone | place: USA: East River... | reverse complement strand
AGCATTGATAATAGCAGTGCTCGTGTCTGCTCTAGCAATAGGTCCAACATTCTTCATTGCACACACAGTAAATGCCGCAACATCGACTCCTCCACCCGGTAAAAATTATAATGATGGAGTTATCGTTGGAAAAGCTGATTGTAGGGGTGGCCGTCACTATTTCACAGATGCTCATACATCTGAATGGATAAGAGGATACAAGGATGGCTGGAAGTCAGCCGGTTGCAAGCTCCCATCAAGTAAAAATTATAATGATGGAGTTATCGTAGGAAAAGCTGATTGTAGGGGTGGCCGTCACTATTTCACAGATGCTCATACATCTGAATGGATAACGGGCTACAGAGATGGCTGGAAGTCAGTTGGTTGCAAGCTTCCTCCTAGATAACTGAGTAATTTGATTTAGGGGCCCTGTCAAGCCCTGTCAAATCTTAGTCGGATATTAAACTGTAAAAATCGTCGGAAAATCTGCCCGGGATCATATCAATAGCGGTTTATGTTACTGATTATATTAGCAGAGCAATTGATCATCTACAGGAATCTGAAAATCCTTCAATTCTTCTCTAATGTCAGAATACCATTTCAGATCATTCGCGGTTATTTTCTCATTAGCTAAAGCCACATTACGAAGACCTGCACCTACTGACTGATTTTTCTTTCGTCAATGTTTCTAGCTGATCATTCAATTTTTGGACTTGCTCTAATTTCTTTTTCTCTTCTCCCATTTGCTATGCGATCTGATATCTGAGAAGGTGGTACAACATGAAAACTCAAGCAAATCCTTCAGATGTGAAGCAACATTTTCTGATGATAATCCGAAGTTATCGTAACGATAGTTTTTCATGCACTATCAAGCTCTAAATAGTAATACTGTTGTAGGGATACAAGTATTTGTGTAATACCAAAAATGATAAGGATAAGAATACCGGTTCACGAAATGGCGTCAAAATAGTAATTAGGAATATCTGCAAGAAAGATATTCCCAGAATAGTAAGCCTCCAAAGAGAATCCTTTCCGGACATTACTACTGGAATGATATCTGCAGCATCATTCCTTGAAAATCACATTAGAGATTTTCCCGAAGGGCAGTTTTGTGTGGAATTTAATGGAGAAGTAGTTGCATCTGCCACCTGCTTAATAGTGTTGTTAGAACCTGAATATGTTAATCACACATGGTACGATATTACTGGACATGGAAAATTTACAAGACACAATCCTAGAGGCGATAGCCTTTATGCAGATGATATCTCAACACATCCTAATTTTCGTCGTTTAGGGATCGCAACAATGCTGTTTAATGCTAGAAAGGAATTGGTCATGAAATTGAATTTAAGAAGGATAATAGGTGGAGGCAGGTTATTCAACTATTGTGAGTACGCAGATAAGATGTCCGCTCATGAATATGCAGAAAAGGTAGTGAGGGGGGAAATACAGGATCCCGTTCTCTCATTTCAGTTGAAGAATGGATTCAAATTTATTAAGATAATTCCAGACTACCTTTATGATAGCCGTTCATTGAACTATGCTACATTCATTGAATGGCTGAACCCAAAATATCATGCATAGCCTAAACAGCTTTCAGATTATTGTCTATTAATTGTGCGATGATAAAAGTGCACAGGTTTAGGTTTGGTTTAGTATATTTATTAGATTTTGTCTCTAGATTAGTAGGCGATTTGTTCAATCTTCTTATGCTTCTTTGATTCACTATAAATCCATAACAGTGTAGATATAGTGTATACTGGAATGAAGTCGCCTACAAAGGGGATGAATTCAATCAAATTTATAGCAGCTGAAGTCTTACTTCGTGTTAATGAATACAATAAACTGTTTGTAAAAAAATCAAATACGTCGCCTATTATTGGCATATCAAATACTGGAGCCGCAATATAGTCTAAAGCATCGGCTATTATCGATATTCCCAGGGCTGAAGCAGCTCTTAATGTGAAGGATCTGCCTCCATTAGAATTTGCTACTTTTAGTCGTTGCATCATCAATACTTGTATCTTATAGAATATATAGGTATCACTAGCGATATATTTCAAATCTCTAGTGATAATACATGCTATCGCTAGTGACATTATTTAATACTTTAGCAATTTCAAGGTCATGCTATTGCTAGAAGGAACGACGATACGATAATCCTGAAGTGACAGATTGTTAAGAATCGGGAGTCTTTCTATTTTTTTATTAATTTGACTTTCATTAGTATATACATATCGAAAGCACAAGATCGATAGTTTGAAAATAAGCTAGAATATTAGAAACCTATTCTAGTAATGATCTTATGGATAATATGGTGCTCTTAAAAAATCTTCTATGCAATGAATATGCATGGATAAGTTTTTAATGGATATAGGAATACTTCCAATTGCCCTGAGCTCATCAATGCAAGTTAATCAAATTGACATTCTCGATAAACAACTATTGAACGAGATCCAATGGGTTTTTCCTCTTGTTAATAGACCCTATCTTGAGATTTCTAGGCGTTATCACATATCTGAAAATGAAGCCATGGAGAGGATTAGATATATGAAGGAAATTGGTTTAATTAGACAGATTAACGCTATTTTTGATACTAGACGGCTAGGTTATAAAAGTGCACTTATTGCTTTTGCTGTCAAGAAAGATAAACTGGAATATGTATCCAATGAAGTAAATAAACATCCAGGAGTAAGTCACAATTACGAAAGAAATCATGAATTCAATATGTGGTTCACGCTTGCAGTTCCACCGTCTGCTGACATGAAAAAGGATTTAGATAGAATGGCTTCACTAGATGGCGTTATAAAATATCGACTATTGCCAACTCTTAAACTTTATAAAATTGGTGTTAGGCTTGATATGGTCAACGGGGACTCAGAAAAACCAAAGCCAACTGATGAAGTTAAGAAGCTAACTACAAAAAAATTCGAGATAACACACCGCGATAAAGATTTTATTCGCGAATTACAAAAAGATCTGAAGGTAATTTCGGAGCCGTTTGAGGAGTTAGCCGAAAACCTTGGCATTACTACATCTCAACTCTTTTCTAAAGCTAAAGAGTATGAGGAGATAGGCGTCATGAGACGCTTTGCAGCGATATTACGTCATCGTGATGCAGGCTTCGCAGCAAATGGTATGGTTGTATGGAATGTGCCTGAAGAAAAAATCGATGAAATTGGCAATAAACTCGCTGCCTTTCAACAAGTAAGTCATTGTTATCGACGACCAATTTATCCTGACTGGAAATTTAACTTATTTAGCATGATTCATGCGCGTACACTGGAAGCAGCAGAAAAAATTGCATTTGAAATGTCAGAAACAATTGGAGTCAAGGATTATAAGATTCTTTTTAGTACACGAGAATTTAAAAAGGACCGGGTAAAGTACTTTGAAGAAAACCAATATTATCATAAATCTCTCTCATGAAATTCATCAAGCATCAAGATTGGACCAAATGTTAGCAGCATCACCTGTAAATGTCTAAGAACTACGTCATCATTTCCAGTCTTGTATATTCACCTTTATATGTAGATGTTATCGCTAAAGGTAGCCGTTGGTGCTCCTCTAGGAGTTAAAACATCAGCAATACTTTTGGGTTATGCTAGTTGTGGCAGTATTAGAGTCATATCAATCATTGTCGTTCCAAGAGTTATCATCCTGAAGATAATGTTAATTTGAACTGTTCTATGATCTTGATTAAAGCCTCTGCTGTGTTATTTATGAGTTATAAGAAGTAATTAACTTCAAGAAATTCAAGAGATATTATTTCCAATAATGCCTGCTCCGTCTGTCAGATAAGTTATTAATATGGTTAAACCTCAAAGACGTAGAAAACATGTTCGGAGGCGAATTTAAATTAAGCGCGGTGTAGCAGTTTTAATAGGTGGAGGAGTTCTTCTAGTCATTGGTTTAGCCATAGTAGTCTCTTCTATCTATTCACTTGTATCCGTGGCCAATTCACTTCCTTCTATCTCCGCAAAAGATTTGATAAAATCAAGTGTAGGAAACTTTGTTAAAGGTAACCAAACTGCTATCGAAGATTCTTTGAAAAGCATAGGATACGATGTAGCACTTAGTTCCTTCGGCATACTAGTGAGTATAATACTAATAGTCGATAGTATGATCGCCTTCGTAGCAGGGATTATCTTAGTCTTGTATGATCGAAGATCTAAAAATAATATCGTTGCCAAATAATTCAGGTAGCTACAATAATAAGAGGTCTTATTAGCTAGACGAACCTTTTGAGCCCAAAGTAGTCGTGGATCTATCGCCTAAGAGAGCTAATAGGTACTGCTATGAGTTGTTCGCATGAAAAACTCTTGTAACGCTGAAATGTGTGGATTAGCGTTTATACAATGTCCCAGATGTAAATTGTATCAGGATTTGATTATCAAAGATTCTTCGAATTGCAAATCCAATAGACTCATCTGGATATAGATCTACGGTCTCATCCTAACAAATTATCATAATTCATATGATGTCCTAACAGCATGGATTTTTAAAAACCTTTTAAGGGCATCGACTACAATCAGTACAATTTACTCATCCATACTTGTTCATGAATGTTAAGTAGCTAATTCATGCCTTCTCTTATTTAGCCACACCGGATTTGCAGATACCGATGACGATAGATATCCTTCCAGATACATACAAATCAGTCTATCTTGTCTATCTGTTAAAGGAGTAATAGCCAGATATACATTGTCACCAAGATCTGGTAATTTAAAATGAACTGTCTGGTTTTGAAGAATAAGACCAGTCTTAACTTTACCTCTTATTTTTATTGCAGGAAGCAAATAAGTGAGGTAAAAGTTATTTGATTTAATGAGAGTAGTATTATCAAAAAAACTATAATGATAAAGGAGTTGATTGTAAGATTGGAGGCAGAGTTAGATTAGATAGTCAAGTTAACCCTGAGAGTATAGGGCTTAAAATGAAGAAAAAATACTGGTATTAACTGCGTTGGTAACAGTTGGTGTCGGTAGTATACGATCTGCAGTTCTTACAACAGAACATGTTTGTGATTCCTGTACCGTTAGTAAGGAACACAAGAACATGCTTGCACACTGTAAGCAGATGCTAGAACACAGCGATGGCACATTATCTCATATACTCTAAACAGTTTCAGGGATTTTATTGTTCAATTAATGTATACACAATAATAGTAGCAGTACAAAACTATGAAATTAACCAAATCAACGTTCCCAATGCTATCAGGATTACTGCGTTAACGCCTCCACTTCTTTCCTGTAGATCTTCCAGTTCATCATATATCTGCAACTTCTCTCTCATCTGTTTAGTTGCGTATTGGAAAAATGCAAGGCAGCTAGAATCATCATCTGTAATAGCCTGTTGACACTCTAATTCCCATTTATGCTCATCCAAATACTCTAATAATATTTGCTGAGATTCTGGTGTTACCCCATCAAGTTTAACAGGCAAATTATACTCAAGCCGCCTGCTAATGAGTATCAGCTCGACTCGACTTTCTATGGAACGCCAATCTGTCGTCGTCACCATCAGCCTATTTTTTGCAAGCAATAGAAGAGTTGATGCCCAAGATGACACGAAGGCGTTCAGGTTCGTTGTTACGACATCCAGTGCCGAGGCAAAGATCTGTCGCCCCGTCCCAAGAGAAATGAATACAGCAGCAATTAGTATCATTAGGTTTTGAGTGAATACCATTACAATCAAAATTGCAATAACCGTAAATGATATGCCGATTACGGCGGCGCAATATTTAAAGTAGTTAGTCGGCTGTCCAATTAACTTGATATTGTACTCTGCTCCTGATTTTGTTCTTTTGCGAACAAGGAATATGAATAGAGCATTGACAAATAGCAAGTTAGCAAGGTGCTTTAGCATCTCTTTTATGACAAAAGTTACTCCGGGAGCATTTTGCATGATGACTTATTTTGAGCGACTCATTACTTAAAAGATGTTGTATGTAAGCATGAGATGACATATCATGGTTGAATTGGACTAGATCAGAAAAGTTTGTATCACATGATCCTTACCAGAAGATGTTTATCTGGAAATTTTTGAAATTGATGGCGTCCCTCTATTCAATCAAGATATTGAAAAAGATGTGCCGATAAAGGTAAAAGAATTCAAATCGAAAATAAGGGATGCAGATGCCATCCTAATTGCAACTCCAGAATATAATTATTCAGTGCCAGGAGTATTAAAAAATGCTATTGACTGGGCCTCAAGACCATATTGAGATAATGCATTTGACAAAAAGCCGGTAGCCATAATAAGCGCATCTGTAGGAATGTTGGGTGGTCCTAGAGCACAGTATCATTTACGTCAGACCTGTGTATTTCTAAACATGTATCCAGTAAATGGGCCCGAAGTAATACTCCCATTTGCACAGGATAAATTTGATGCAAATGACACTAACGGATGAGAATACCAAGAAATTCTTGAAACAATTACTTCAGAATCTTGCAGATTGGACTATAAGACTGCAAAATAAATAGGCAGACTTTTTGTCGAGCTCCTACGATCAACACTCGAAATGTGTATATACAGTCTATACATATATCGCCTCATTTTAGGGGATACTTATTATCTTGCCCGCCACACAACTGTAATACAAGACACCCTTCCAGACATATTTTCCGGATCTAATGGAATTTCGATATAGTCTGATTACGATTGCGAGTCTATTATATGGCCCATACATTGTACGAGTACGTAGCGACTTAGTATTTGCCAATGAAATAACATTAGAGGATTTTTAATGAGTTATTATTACGGGTTGAGACATTGTTGCTTTTTTACTTCCAATATCGGATAATGTCTTTTTTATGAAATCCCAGAAATTTTTCTCAAATGAATGTGCTCTATAAGTTGATACTGCAGCAACAGGAATTGCAGCGACTCCAGCAGTCAGAGCGCCGGCTATAGCTGTTGGAACCACTATATCCTTGCCCCATGCGCCAGTGCGCAAGATTAAATCATAATTACCTTCTTTACCACTTATCATTATTTCAACGTCCCGCACATTTCCAATTATAACACTGCTCAGGGTACCTTTATGTGCCATTAAATCCCAATAGTTTTCTTCTTTCTCTTCATGAATTATATCCAGTTTGAGGTTTTTGAGATATTTCTTCATTTCATCGTATAGTTGTGAAATATCTACATCTTGTAAAGTAACGTGTTCCTGTCTCATTTTCTAATTGATGAGCGATGGATTTATTTAATGAGTTGATCATAGAGGCTTTCTCAAATGTACTGCAATAAGTGTCTGAGTGGTTTCTGCTCTTAGATGCACTTTTGCTCGTTAGCTAGAAGGCATGGAAAATAAAGCAGCATGTTTATCAACGCCGATTAGTAAGCAGTGATTCAAATAATGCAGTCACAAGCCCCTTACTCAAATGAAACTACAGATCAGGCTAATTCTGTTTGTAGAAGTATAGACTTCGATATTAGAGACATAGCGGATAGAGATGTCGATGAGTAGTGGCGCAGAAGAATCGACATTAAAAGGCGGCTATTATAGGCTAATGCTCTACGCGGGGTTATTCGGTGGTCTATTCTCTCTAGTCACAACTGGATACATTACACTGTACAACCAGGGTATCAAGTTCTTTGGGCAGCATAGCGTATACCTGTATAACATTAACTTTTGGCCTCTTATCCTGTTGGGCGTAGCCGGTCTCTTCATTGGCTTTGCCATCAAGTTCTTTGGGCAGCACGGAGGACTAGGAGTTGCCCAAACTCAATACGCGCAGACCGGTGGCCTCAACTACCGTAACCTACCAAGGATACTTCTTCAAGGATTTATTGCATTATGGAGTGGTGCAGCAGTTGGTCCTGAGGGGACACTTGTTTTTCTTATTGGTGGATTAGGAACCTTTCTCTCTGAACGGCTGAAGCTTCAGAAAGACGATGTGCAAGTACTAGTTTACAGTGCCATCGCAGGGGCATTTGGTGGTTTCTTTGGGTCTCCCATAGTTGGAGCCATTGGTGCAGTAGAGTACATGTTCATCAAGGAGCTAAATTTGTATCGTCATCTGATCCCCGGGCTCATAGCAGGAGCTGTGGGTTATGGTGTCTACTTTGCCATCCTGCATACGTCATTTCTAGGTGTATACAGCTTCCCTAATTTTGCCTCTCTTCGTTTAGTTGACCTTGTCTGGGCTTTGCTGGTGGGGGTTATTGCGGCACTAATCGGGACGTTGTTCAAAGTAGTATTCGGACTTGTCCATCGTGTTTTTGGCCGACTTAATAAGAAACCGGTTGTTCGTTCTATCATAGGCGCTTTGATTATCGGTCTAATTGGTTCATTTCTTCCACTGACACTTTACTCTGGCCAGAACCAGTTACTACAAATTGTTCATAACCCTGCTGCATACGGTATAGGGATACTACTGCTGATGATACTCGTCAAGATGTTACTCACAAGTACTTCATTTGCAACAGGCTTTGTAGGGGGTCCAATCTTTCCATTACTATTTATAGGCGGTACGTTGGGACAGGTTCTATCAGAAATTCTAACATTCATTCCACAAGGTGTGGGTGTACTTGCAGGTATGGCAGGTGCCGCATGTGCTTTCTTCCCAATTCCATTAACACTTGCCCTGCTACTGGGGCTATTCGGCGGACAAACTGACCTAATACCAGTCATTGTCATTGGAGCAGTAACAGGTTTCATAGTGTCCAAGGCAGTCGCTCCACTGCTTCCCAAACCTCGCCCACAGCCAGGTAGTAACAAACAATGATATTGAGTGACGACGTGGCATGAACCTTTAAAGCGAGTCTCCAACTACAGTAACATCCATTCTAGATATAACTATCATCACACGATTATGATATTTAAGAACATAACTAACCATCCGGATAGAAAACAAACCTCACAGTAGTGAGATAAACAAAATTATGGCTATATCTATAACTGCAGTTTATATTTACTATGTATCACACTTTCTGGTTATGTAGCTATAGAATTAAGTTCAGTATTTTTAGCACAAAAATTAATCCTGTATTATGGAATTAAGATAAGTAGCATGGCAGAGATAGAGAGATCAGACCATATGTGGCTAATGCAGTTCAACTCTATAATAAATGATAAATGATATAAGGATGAAACCATGATGAACCATATAGGTTATTACCAGACCTTTAATGCCTACATATAGTAGAGAAATCTAGTTATCTTAACTTGGTAGCAAACAAGTAAACCAACTCGAAGTGAAGGGAGACCATTAGATATTGTATTTCGACCGGCTACCACTACTAACTTATTCTAAAGGTTAATTTGTTCAGCAGCAAATTTCCTAGGGTCTAGTAAATTAAATTCCTCTAAAAAGGCTTCGGCTTCTTCTTGTGACTCCATAAAGGCTTTAGCTTCACCTTTTCGCATCTTATCTAGTTTCCCGATCGCTTCTTTAAACTTCTCACTATCCATTACTAATCCATAGTAATCTCTTACTCTTTCCAGAGTTGTTTCATAATGTCTCCTGTCTCCGGATGCCGTAGCATCAGATATTATCATCACATCGTAACCTAAGTTAAATCCTTCCCTTAATGAAGTCTCTACACAAATAGAAGTATCAATTCCAGTAAATACCAAGAAATTAATGCCCTGACTCTGAAGCATAATCCGGATATCTGTATCTAGGAAAGCAGAATCCCTTCGTTTTATAATTACAGGATCTTTCTCTTTAGGTTTTAGTTCATCGATTGTTACTCCATCCCAAGTACCTCTAATACATATGGGTACTTTCAATCTCTCCTGTCTTGATTTGGGTAAGATGTTATGGACGTTTGTAAGAATATCAATGCCACTATCCTCCTTTACTGCTTCGGTGTAAAAGACAGGAATACCCATACTCCTGCAGAATTCAATTAAATCCTTAAGCTTTGGAATAATCTCTCTATACAGAGAGGTGTTCATACCAATTTTATCATACGATCCTCCCTTTGATACGAAACCATTCTGCATATCTATAACTACCAATGCAGGTACCACGGTACGGCCTGAAGGCAAAGTGACTTTAAACAATTTTTCATTCTAAATACTAATCCGCTTAAAGATAAACTTTTACTTACAGACATGCTGGGGTAAGGCTGATTCTTGTCCTTGTTCAGCATATGCATAGTGTACATTGAATATTCATATATTGTCAGCACCTTCTGTCTAGATTATAATCAATGAGACCGGATTATGTTTTGTGATAGCAAACCATTAGCGAATACCAGTGCTCCGCAGGTATTACATCTTAGCATTATTCGTCCAGTCTTTTAAGCGTCGCCATTGAATTGCAGAATAGACAATATACGATTCGTTCCCATGGCGAGACCGATCAGCACACCGGCCGTTGTCAGTAGTACAAAGTTTGATGTTAGATACCTGGTAATAATAATTGAAAATGAAAACTATTACTGCTACTGCCGCCACTGTTACTACTACAATATTATATAGGAAGATAAACGATGCCACTGCTGGCCGTCTTCTTCTTTCTCAAACTCTAGTTCACATAGATAAATAGAAATCATCTTTGTAAAGTTGGCTTGGTTTTTGCTTACTACTAAATCCTACTGGGCCACAAATCTGTGTTGATAACAATTCACAAACGACGCCGACGTGTATAAACTGACAACAAATATAATTAATGAATAATTAAGAAGTCATCTATTATCCTTCTTAATTGTTAGATTTGTTGAGTTTGAGTCAGTTTAGGCCAGGAAGTGAATATAACAGCAATAATGTTGGGTAATTCAACAGAATTAATCACTAGAGTATCTTGACAATGCAGAGGGCAGAGGGTATGCTTATATACTTTCAATATGCTAAACAACCACAGAAAATGTTCCAAGTCGCTTTCCCATCAGGACGTAAAATTGTACCTGCTTTAATCGTTGTAGATATGCAGAATGGTTTTGTTAGCAAAGGTGGTTCATATGATAAATTAGGGATGAACACCTCAAATTACAGGGAGATAATACCAAAGCTGAAGGATCTCATCGAATTCTGCAGGAGTAAAGAAATTCCTATCTTTTACACCGAAGCAGTTAAAGAGGCCAGCGGAATTGACGTGCTGACAAAAATCCATAACTTTCTACCAAAATCAAGACAAGAGCGACTGAAGTTTCCGATCTGTATCAGAGGCACATGGGATGGGGTTACGATTGACGAGCTAAAGCCTAAAGAGGATGATCCAGTAGTTATCAAACGGAGAGATTCTGCATTTCAGGATACAGAACTACGGGTCTGGCTTCAGAGCGAAGGAATTAACTTGCTAGTTTTTACTGGAATTGATACTTCTATTTGTGTAGAGACATCATTAAGAGACGGGTTTAATATTGGATATGATGTGGCGGTGATCTCTGATGCCACGGCATCAGGACATGAAGACCATTATGAGACCACATTAGAACGAGTTAGAGACTACTATGGATTGGTAATGAATATAGAACGGTTTAAAAAAGCGATTAATAATCTGGACAAAGTTAGAAAAGGCGAGGTAGATTTACCTCATATATCAGACGAAACTTTGAATGCCTTTCTTGAGGAATTTGACTTACTGGACCCTAGGACGTTTGCTCTCACTCACTAGCTAAGCGTCGAGTCCTTTTTACACTCGATATGCACGGGCATTCCAAAGCGTCGATGCGAGGGAAAATCATCGGTCAGAGCGTTGGATTTTAGATCCAAGTACAGAAAGAACCCTATCAGAGCGGTAATATTGTGGAAACGTGGATCAATGAAACGGTAAATTTTGTGAGTAACACAACTAGCAGTGTACTTGGTGGTCTAAAGATAATATACGATATACAATATTTTACATGTGGAATGCTTTTGAAGGAGATAGAAGATTTTGATTCCCACGAACTTAAACAAAGCGTTGAG
>Ga0193704_1000099_pt1 | contig 14164 bp, 19 predicted proteins | sample U3m1metaG_FD_143047 | JGI IMG/M metagenome (GOLD analysis project Ga0193704, IMG submission 143047) | Soil microbial communities from a riparian zone of the East river system, Colorado, United States - U3m1 | ecosystem: Environmental > Terrestrial > Soil > Riparian zone | place: USA: East River... | reverse complement strand
AAAGTGATATTGGTTTGCTCCAGCTCGCGCGATAGCGCACTTGCTTTCTGAGCACCGAACAGTAGAGCAGCTCCCAGCACAGCTGGGCCTACTACACGCGTGAGCATGTTGCCGAGGTTCAGGCTATTGCTCCACTGACTATTGAGTTGATTGAATTGATTGTTTGCCTTGGTTGCGTTGCCACCTACACCACCAAGCTTGTTGCCGAGTCTGTCCGTTGCACCGCTCAGCCTGTCCGCCTTCGATCCGGTTTGATTAAAATTAGAAGCCAGGCGATTGAGTTTGTCACTCGCCTGGTCTTTCATTCTAACTATGTATTCGTAAATCTTCATTGAATCACATCGATAGGAGTTTCGCTATATCCAGTTGGCCTCTGGCCCGCTCCTGGTCACGCACCCACTTGATATTATTGAACTTAATGGCAAACTCTTCATCGGTGAGCTCATCGGCATTGCAATGCCCGTAGAACTCAACAAGGGCCGTCATCTTTCGGAGGTAGTCGGATTCTGTTATTTCAGAATCCTTTATAGCTTTTTTACTGCTACAAATACTTTATCCTTCAACTCACTGACCGCCAGAAGTGCGCTCATGTAATGCCTGTTGCTTTTCTTCAAGGCATCGAGCTGGGCAGTATCGAGTGCAATGCGCTCCAATAGAAACTCCTGTGTGGTGAGAGGCTTGTTGTCGCTGTTACGAGCCTCCGCAAAACTTACATCGCCACGGCTGGCCTTTTTAACTCTCAGTTTCAAGTCCTCTATTTTGATTTCAATTCCTTCGGGAATATCATCGAGCGAGTATTCTGGTATGTCAAACAACTGGTCAACCTCATCCTCAATGCCAAGCTTGAAAGGTTCGTCCTCCTTCAGGCTCTCATCACCAAACAGCCAGCAGTTGGCGAGCAATGCATCCACTTGTGCAGCCTTGCTCTTTCTCCGGGCCATCATCAGCTGCTTCATAATTTTGAAGCTGCTCATGGGATCAAATACTATACAGCTTTTTTTGGTGCTGCTTTCGAGCATGTAAACGTTTCCATGCTTCTCCTTCCATTCCTTAATTTGCTTCTCTGTTGCTGCTTTCATCTTATTGCTGGTTGGTTAGTTGCTGGGGCGGGCTATACGTTGAACTGTATATCACCGATGATGATTGGCATATCCACTTCTGTGAACATGTCACCTTGCTTTACATCAATCTCCTGCTCGGTGAATTCCACGTACTTCAATATGTCAGTGCTTTGAAGACCAACAGCGGGTCCGTAGTTGATGATAATATCAAATGGCTTAATGGCAAGCACGTTGTCTCCACCACCTACTGAAGTAAGCAATGCGCGAAGATCAGAGTGCAGTAAGGATATGTTACCCTCAAACGTTACCTGTCCGCGACCACGAGCAATGGGCAGCTTGCCCTTGCCATAGATGTTATCCTTTTGCTGCATCACTTTGTAGCGCACTCTGCGCAAGGTGATAACAGGGCGACCGAGCATGACTACTGTGATGTCGTTAAAACCGTATTCTTCGCTGTTGAATGTCATTGCCTTCTATTTTTAAATTCGTTAATCAATCTCTAATCAGATATTATCCGGTTACAGCGGACAGTCCAAGGTTCACCTGAATTGTTTTGCTGTAAGCTTTTGGCTGAATGAAAACATTCACAACCACTTTGTTCGTGGTGATGATATTTTGATTTGGATCAACCACTACTTTCACGCTGCTCACCTCGGCACCATAAATGCCTCCGAGCAATGCATTACGCAGAGCGGTCTCCAGTCTTCCCTGATAGTACTTGGCCACACCTGGTGCAATCTTGCCAGTTGCGTCAACGTCAAGGTCATCGAGCAACTCGTTCACGTAAGTGGTATAAGCCACTAGCGATGCCTTATCAATGATGCGCCCGCGTCCCAGCTGGCAGAAGTCATCTGTCAAGGGTACGCAGGTCGGATCATCATTGAAGAAGTATCCATTAAGACCTTGAATCTTGCGAGGAAAAATATATCCTAAGTCATTCACCGCATCGATGGATGCAGCTGCAATGTCCTTGATGTCAGTTAACAGCGTTGGTCCATTGAAGAAAGCTGCGCTTACTCCAATATCTCCATCTTTCACACGGCCAATGTTTCGCTGCACTGGCAGTTTAGCCAGGCGACCGAGCGCACGGCCAACCATACTTTCTTTCGTACTCACAGTATCGGCACCCAACACAATGCTCACACGGTTGTACGTGCTGGCACGCTGATTCGTCAATGAAGCAAGAGTTCCTTGGAAGTCTCGGCCATCAATCAACACGCGGAACGGCTTGTAAACACCTGCGAAAAAATCACCCAATGCCTGAGCCTTGATCTGTGCGTTGCTAACATCAACATCCAACTGTCCAACATAAGAGGCGGGTGTATAGCCACTGTTTGGCTTCCGACTAATTCCCAACACTTTGATTCTTCCGCCTGCTCCATTGATAAGCGCATAAGCCATCGTTGTAGAGGCAACATCAAGCGCGGTCGTCATCAGCGTGGTATTGAGCATGATCATAATCCAAAGCTCACGGCCACTTCCAGCCTGCGCATAGAAGTCGCTTATCTGCTTATAGCAGTTCGTTGTTTGAGCGGTGTCATAGGCAGCAGTAATTCCGAGCGCAACAGCATCGGCCACGCTGAAGATTTGCTTTGGCGCAAGAAATGCCAAACCAACAGGCGCAGCAGTTGACATGAGGATGAGGCCAGCAACCTGGTCATCTGTGCCAACAGTGCTTTGCAAACCGCCATTCTGAATTTGAATATCTACTTTAGGAGCTGCCATGAATCTGTATCGTTAAAATTTTAAAATCAATTACTTCTTATTCCTGTGGCTTTGTCACTTCCGACAACTTGGCCAACAGTGCTTCTTTGCCTTCAGCAACATCAGCTTCAACACCTTTGCTTATCAGGAACTCAACAATCACTTCGTCCATGCTATTGGCATCTGGTACAGTCACATCCGCAGGCTTTGAAAGCTCAGCGAGTTTTGCCAATAGATCGGGCTTCTTTTCTTTTCCAGTAAGCTCCACACCCTTCTCTGTGAGGTAAGCAGCTAGTTCTTTCACCGTGCTTTTCTCAGTTGGGATATCCGAATCCGCTCCTTCTTCTTCCTTGTCTTCAGCAAAAGCCATGTCCTTGCTGATTCTGAGCAACTGAGTGTTTGCCTCAGTGGGACGATTCAGTTGCGCCTGGTGCGACTGTGCCGCATTGGTTCCATCAGGAATCCAAAATTGATTGTCACTCGAAACAAGAAACATTTCAACCGTTGGGTTGGCGTTGAACATGTCTTGAGCTATTTTTTTTAATTGCTGATCCATCAGATGAGGTTTTTAATTTTTAGAAATGTGTGTAGTATGTACAGGGCAATTGCTATCAAAATGATTAGCGCCAGCCCGCGACAATAAGGATCGTACCAGTGGTTGATGTATTCGGTCTCAACCTTAACTTCCGTTTTACTTTTGATGATTGTTTGGTAATGCGCAATGATGCTGTCCTTGGCTTGAATAACTGCGGTAAGACTATCGCATCCTCCGGAGGCCGTTATGCTTCCATCCTTATGGATATTCACATCCACGAAAGCTTTTCCGCTCTTCGCTTTGATATGCTCCTCCTTCGGCTTGTTGGTTAGCTTGTCGCAATCAATCGTATCATGAACAACAACCGTCTCACCAGGCACAGGCACCGGCACATCACGGTGTTTTATCTCCGCGTGCACGCTATCCTCCTTACTGTACTCTATTGAGGTGGAGGGCGCAGTCTTTCGACTACACCCAACCACCAGCAACAGGAGGGAAAGGAATGATAATGCGAGTAAGCCTAATGCGAGTTTGCGTGTCATGGATGAAATGTTTATTTACCATCAGGTCTTTTATCCAATCCTTTTTCTTTCAGGATTTCCGTCAGGTCTTCTACAGTGATACAATCACACAAACATGCAGTTGTTACTGGTTGTTGTGTTGGTGCGATATAGCCGTTGCAATAATCATTGCCTGGCACTGCGCTGTGTAAAACGCCCACCGCAGTTATCTCTCCATTTAGTCCAAGCTGAACAATCTTGTCACCGTTCTTTGCTTCTTTTCCGTTTCTGTAGTGCATGGTCTTTAAATTTTGTTGCGAGGGCGGGACTCGAACCCGCGACCTCTAGGTTATGAGCCTAGCGAGCTACCAACTGCTCCACCGCGCGATGTTGAGGCCACAATTACTTGTGGCCTCCTTTTGTTGGGATCGATGCAACTAAGAAGCGCATCGACTATCACCCTTGTAGAATATTTTTGGCGGCAACTTGTGAGTGAATCCAATGTGTCCGTCTCGATTGTATTTGGCGTAATGAAACTTTAGTCGTGCCGTTAAATCTGGTTTTAGATCAATCGGGTTGACTTCCAAATCATGCTTAGTAATTACACCATATAGCTGCGTAGTATATGGGTAATCCGGTGCCGGCAAAAAATGTTTACCACCAACAACCACTACGAATGGAGTAAAGCCAGACGCACTGGATATCCCAAGGATTGATACTTCACTGTGCACCATTACTCCATCTACTGATAGAACAACAGCCTGCGGCATGTAGGCCACTTCAATTTTTACTTTCACATCCGGTTTGTCAGCGGGATGCGCGCTCACGTAGCTAACCGCAAACAACAGCAGGGTTAGGCTCAATAGAATTTTACTAGGTCGCATTTGATTGGGGGTTAAGTGATTTATTTTAAGTCGAGTGTTGTCAAATTGTATTTGCTGATCATCGCAATCAGCATCTCTGCATAGTTTGGATCAGTTGCGTAACCAGCCGTTTCCAAGGCTTCAGCCTGTTTACCTGGTGTTGACGCAGTAAACACTCCGGCCTTTGCGTAGTTCTTATTCCTCTTCAGGAATGCAACCCGATCAATGAATGATTGCTCTGCATTATCATAGACACGAAATGGTGCATCCACCATAACATCCTTGCCTTTGATCACCTCGCGTGTTTTCTTCATCACCACTTTTCCTGTCCATCCATCATTCTTCTGTGCTTTTATCCCAAAGAAGTTGTTGTGCTTGACAGCCAGTGAGGATGCGCCTGGTACACCGTTCTTGTCGCTTGATTCAAGAATAGCCTGAGCCATGAATAAGGAAGCGAACAAGCCCGTTCCGACTGATACCTTCTTTACGATGGGTGCAAACTGATTAATGAATTCTGCTCTGGTCATTTTTTGCTAATCCACTTTAAAAGCTTGTTTGTAAAAAATCCGATCACCGCTCCCACAAATGCCAACACTGCTGTTTCAATCAGATTGTTGACGGTGATCATTCCAAGTGCGCTTCCCAGTACGGTTCCTACAGCACCTCCGAAGATGCCAGATGCGTTATCAGCTATGTGACTCATTGCTTTCACATTCTTTTTTGGTAATCCCGGAGGGTCTGCGTTACAGCGCATGCCCCTCCGGAAAAAATGGTTACCAGGTTCTTAAGCTTCGATCAGAGCGGCTACGCCAATCTGCGAGTTGCGTGATTGAGTGCCTCCACCGCGGATGGCTACGTTCAATCCTTGGCCACCTGCATACTCAGGACGCTCGTAAGCATCCATGAACACTGCTGGTGCTCCTTTGATGTAGCGCACAAACTGTGGATGGTAAGCAACCGCACCGATGAAGTCAGTGGTTGCACCAGCTGAGCCAACAGGTCTCTTCACACCACCATTCGAGAAGGCAGTTGTGCGGCTTCTCAAAAAGACTTCGAACGTGAAAATCTTGGTGATCGCACCAGGGCTAAGCGGGCCAGCGAACAACGCATTATTGCTGTCGGTACCAGAGCCGTATGTTTTCTTGATGGCCAGTACATCTTCCAGAAATTGTGGAGGGATAGCAAGCCTTCTACCGTCAACAGGAATATTCCATCCGTTGAACAACGTCATCAGGTTAATGTAATCCTGTTCAATCGTGATCTTACGTGTGCCCGTTGCACCAGGTGCAGTGGCAGCGCGGGTGGCCACCCCAGTTGCCGACTTGATGTTGCCAGCTACGGTTGGAGCCCATCCATACATGATACGGTCAGCCAATGAAGTCAACAGCGAGTTCGTATGCTTGTACAGCTTGGCTGCACGTTTGTCATAGCTCGTCAGCAACTTATTGTTCCAGCTGATGGGTTGCGGTTGAGTGATCAGGAAGTCCGCATTGTACACCTTCTTGGTGTCCTCTTCCATGAATGTTTCAAGCGGCAGCTTGGTTGGGTTTACCAACACGGGAGCGGTGCCAGTCTCATCCTGTGGGATGGTGACCGTTTCAGCATCGATACCAGCTGCATCAGTTTGGCATCCATTATAAAAAGAGTTGTCCGGGAACAACGCCTTTTGAACATCGCTGGTAATTAAGACTTTGAGAGCTTCGTTTGCCATGACTTTTTTTCAGTTTAAAAAATGGGTTCTTATTTGTGTAGAGGCGCAACAGTGTGCGCCTCTTAAAAATGGGTTCGATTAATTGATTTGAATTTGTGGAGCCATTTGTGAGAAAGAAGTTCCGTCAAACGTGAAGAGAACTTTTACTGTCTTCGAAGCCACACCGCTCAATACAGTGGCGTTGTTAAAGCCAGTGCCAAGCGTTACCGTTCTGATCGTACCATCGCAGGTAATCCACAGTTCAAGGATTGCTCCTGCTTTCAATTCACTGTCAAGCGCAGCGTTCAGCGTTACGTTGCCCGTAAGCGAAAGCTTTGCGATGTGATATTGATTATCGATACCTGAATTACCTTCTCTTGTGAGAATGGCAACAGTACCCGCGCCACTTGCAATGGTAGCTGGTGCATCAACCGCACCGAAAGGCCATCTGGATTTTTCCATGATATTTTTCTATTTCGTTTTGTTAAAAATTTCTTCCGTCAATTACTTACTCAGTGCTCGCTTAAACTCCTGTTAAGTCAGCATCAGTCGGCTCGAAGCCATGCTCCGCCTTGAACAGCTCCTTGTACTTTTTAGGATTGGTGTCCAACATCTTTCCAAATCCTTCAGGGTCTTTATCTGCCCAGTCATTGAATGTCCAGTTGGCACGGTCAGCAGGTACACCAGCACCTGAGCCACCTTTCAATTGTGCGATCACATCACTCAATCGCAATGCATCTTCAGGGGTTGCTTTTGGCAACAAATCAAAAGCTGCACTCATGTTCATTCCTGCAACCAGTTTCAGTGATTCCAATTGCTTGGCATCAGTCACACCACGTTCAGCAGCGATCTTCATGAAAGCATCAACTACTTTCGTTTTTTCAGCATCAACAGCTGGGGCAGCAGGCGCAGCGGCAGCGGGTGCAGCAGCGGCAGGTGCAGCAGGCTTGTTCTTCAAAGCTTCAATGGCAGCAGTAATCTCTGCTTCAGTGGCAGTGGCAGGTAAGCCTAATTGCGCAATAAGTTGTTCTTTCATTTTATCGTCTGTTTTAAAAAATGTGTCGTAGGATGCAGCTGCCTGAGTCCAGTCAGCAGTGCCAGATAATGGAGGAAGGTTTAAAACTTTTGGTTCGATAACCCGATCAGCCAACTTTGCATCAACAGCTTGTTGAGCAGTGAACCAAATGTCAGTTCCGTTGAGCCAGTTCTCTTTGATCCATTCTTTGGTCTTACCTGTTTTACCAGATAAGATTTCGGCAATGTCATCGTTGAGGCCGTCCATGTGATCAGCTCCCTTCCGTAGTGTTTTTGCTGAGCCTCTTACTTCAATGGTACCTTCATGCACCATCATGCGGATGTTCTTGGCAACATGCGTCTCATCACAAGTCGCGCTTATTACTCCAGCCATTGATGCACAGAGTCCGTCAACACGGCAAATCACTTTCACTCCTTTGGCGCGTGCCTCTTTGATCACATTGCCCATTGCAATGCCTTCGTAGATGCTGCCACCTCCGCTATGCGTAGGCAGAGTGATTTCTTTTGCTCCGCTGTTGATCGCACTGTTCAATGCATTCTTAAAGTCTGTCGCGTTGGCCTTCTCCCATTGAGAGATGGAGCCATACAAGTTGACTTCAAATTTGCCTTGTGCTTGTGCGCGGACTTCGAACATTAGAAACTCATTTTGTTTTTCGTTTGGGTTCTTCCCGTAAGTGGATTCAAAAATGGAAGCACTTTCAGGCGAAAAAAAATGATGCTTCACTTGAGGTCTTTAATAAAACAGGTGAGGTAACACCAATCATTACTTGGAATGAATCATGCCTTTTTTTGCGGCTGCTTACAGTCCATTTTTGGATCATGAATGAAAAACAGAAAGCCGCTTTCGACATGTATGTTATCGGCTGGGAGCAAAAAGACATTGCCCGTGTGCTCAAAACCTCAGAGCGATCTATTGGAGTTTGGAAAGACAAATTCAAGTGGCAGGAGAAGCGTTCGAAAAAGAACATGACCCGCGACAATGCTGAGGAAGACGTATGGGTACTGATCAACTACCAGACCACCGCACTAAAGATGCGCACCGAAAAGTATCAACAGAAGTTTGATGACAAAGAGGTTGATGACCTTCCTCTCCTGGACAAAGGAGACATTGATGCGCTGCAAAAATTATTCACCACCATCAAGAGCAAGCAACTGGAGTGGGCCACCGTTGCCAATCTGGTAAAGGAACTTACCGAGTATTTGCAATTGAATAATCTTTCACTCGCTAAGCAATTCCTTCCGCTTGCTGATGACTTTTTAAATGTCAAGCGTAGCCAGTTATGAGTAAAGTAGATGATAAGATTTACAGCGAGTGGCTGGAGCTATGCGAACGCATACGTTCGCAAAAGAAATCCGTACAGGATGAAACTCATGCCCAAAAGAAAGCACGCATTGAGCGACTTTTGAAGGTTGAAAACTTTCCGGAATACTGCCGGTATTACTTCGGTCATTACATCGACAGTGACTTTGGTTGGTTCCATATAAAGGCCGCTAATGAAATACTCAGAAGCGACAATATCATGGCTGCGCTGGAGTGGGCACGCGAGCACGCGAAGTCCGTGTTTGTAGATGTGTTGATTCCGCTTTGGTTGAAGTCCAACAATAAACTGGATGGAATGATTCTCGCCAGTGAGACTGAGAAGAAAGCGGCCAAGCTGCTGGGCGACTTACAAGCCGAGCTTATAAGCAACAGCAACTACATAGCAGACTTTGGTGAGCAGCGAATGAATGGCAACTGGAGCGAAGGCCATTTTATTACTGCGGATGGTATCGGCTTCTGGTCATTCGGTATTGGCCAGAACCCAGCTGGTGTTCGTAACGCACAGCGCAGACCAAACTACGGAGCTATTGATGACGCATCGAGTAAAAAGAAAGCCAAGAACCAATTGCTTGTTAAGGAAGACTTGGATTGGATACTCGGTGAGTTCCTCGGCTGTTTGAGCATCAAGGGCAAACGCCTGGTGTTCGCAAACAACCGCACGGCAAAGAATGATCTTACTGCGCACTTCGTTGGCGATGTGAAAGAAGGCGATCCTATCCGTAAGGGATTAGTTCACATCAAGGTATATGCAACGGAGAATCCGCGCACTCATAAAAAATTGATGCTGGAAAATGGTGGCGTGCCTGCATGGAAGGAACGCTATACCAAAGAAGACATTGCCAGACGCTTGGGTGAAATGGGCTATCGCAATAGCATGCGGCAAATGTATCACGAGCATATTGAAGACGGTGACGTATTCAAGGAAGAACATCTACCGTGGGGCAAGTGCCTGCCACTGGATCACTACGATGCATTGCTCAGTTATAATGATCCGAGTTACAAAGGTGCTCGTAAGAATGACTTCAAGGCCATCGTGTTGATCGGTCGTAAAGGTGTGTACTATCATTTCATTTGGGCATGGGTGAGGCAGGCCAGCCGTGCCGCAATGGTATCGGCTCACTACATGCTTGATGAGGCAATCAAGGGCAAGATCAAACTCAATGGCATCCACACCAACAGGCAGGAAGTAAATTGTCAGCATTGGATTGAAGCAAACTTTCTCCAAGAGGAATTATACATGGACGAGTATGATGCCGAAGCCGAGAACTACGATGATGTAGTGTTGAGGCTGCGTGGTGACAAGCGTGCGAAAGCAGATAAGTTTGGTCGTATTGAAGACTTGTCGCCATTGTCAGAGCGTGGCCTCCTGCTCTTCAATGAAGAGCTTCAGAAAGATACCGACATGATCACGCTACGCGATCAGTTCCTTGCATTTCCAAACGGTCACGATGATGGGCCTGATGCATGCGAAGGAGGGATTACTATTCTCAGTCGCACAAAGAAACGCAAGGGAAGTGATGAAAATCATCACCGCATGGGTGTGTATAAACGCTCCAGCGAAAGAGCAGGATAACTATTTAACTTTTTCAACATGGCACTAACCGATTTCATTACCAAGGCAGATTATCAATACCAGATCAAGACCTACAAACTGGATCAGATCACAGAAGCAACAGACACACTGCTCGATGCAGCGGAGGACGAGGCCATTGGTGTAATACTGGAAATGCTGGCAGGCAGCTTCGATATGAATCTTGAGTTCGGCAAAACAGGAAACAACCGGAACAAGGCTTTGTTGCGCTGGGTGAAGTGTCTGGTGATGTATTACATCTATGAGCGCATACCAGATGCGATGGTACCGGAGCGCATCATTAAAAACTATGATGAAGCAATGGCCGCTATGAATGAATTGAGCGATGGTAAGAAGAACAGCACGCTGACCAGGCTCACTGAGCAGGCTGTGGACGGAACCACCGAGCCTGTTACAAAAACAAGATGGGGAAGCCAGCCAGCCAGAACACATGGTGACCACTCACTTCCAACATACAACAAGTTCAATCCTTAAAAATCAATTATATGGAGTTCGGCTTACGATTACCAGAAGTGTTTTCAAAACTCAATCCGTTTGCGAAATCAAGCAATGAGGTTGTGCGCAAATATTTAAAAGGCAATGACACCAAGCGATTAAGCTTTGATATCAGCCAGCGCAGGCAATTCATTGCCGACATGCAGCAGGACGAATTACTCAACGCTATTCTACTCGCGGAGAATCCTCAAATGCCGCAGCGTTACAGGCTGCTGGAAATGTATCGTCAGGCAGTGCGTGAACCACATACGCGCAGCCAGATTGCTACCAACATGAACAAGACAATCGGCTCACCATTTGGTGTGTTCAAAAAAGGTACCGAAGACATTGATGAGGAAGCAACTCAACTGTTAACCCGTCCATGGTTTGAAAAGTGTAGAACGTATTTTCATGAAGCTCGATTGTATGGGCATTCGCTGATTGAATTCGGTCAGTTGAAATACAACGAGGAAAGCGGCAAGAATGAATTCTCCGATGTTAAATTATTTCCGCGTGAACACGTTCGTCAGGAGACTGGCGAGATTTTAATTGAGCCAACCGATACGGAGGGAATTCCATTTCGCGAGCCACCTTTTAACAAGTGGTTGCTGGAGGCGGGAGATCCACTTGATCTCGGCTTGCTGGTCATAGTTACAAAGGAAGTGATTTGGAAAAAGTACAGTCGCTCTGATTGGAGCAGGGCCAGTGAGAAATTTGGCATGCCAATACTTGCAATAAAATCAGCGAGTAAGGACAAGAAAGAGATTGCGAGGTTAGAGCAGATGGCCAGCAACTTCGGATCAAACTTGTGGGTGATACTGGATGACCAGGACGAAGTTCAAATTATTGAATCGAAATCATCAACCGGAAAGGGCCACTTGGTTTATCTGGACAAAGCCAAGTATTGTGATGAGATGATTTCAAAAACCATCAACGGGCAAACTGGTACCAGCGATGTGAAAGCCTTTGCCGGATCAGCTGAGGTGCACGAGCACACACAGGATGATTTCATTGAATCCAACAAGCGCAGCGAAACGTATTGGAATAACTTTGTTCTGTTTCCATTCCTGATTGAAAAAGGATATGATTTGAAAGACCGCGAGTTCCGCTACATCGATATTGATAAGGATGGTGGCGATGATCCTGATATGCAAGATGAAGAAGACGCTAATAAAAAGAAACGCACAGGAGGAAGCGGCAAAAAAAAGCAGCTAGCGCAAGGCTTCTTCAGATAAACGAAGGTGTTGTTGCGCTCTATCACGATGGATGTGATCACGAGCCTTTCGAAGCTTCAGCGAAGGAAGGTGAACCCGATTTAAGTGCTCTTTATGCTAGTGTTACAGATAAAGTTTACAACAGATTGCTCGAAGCCGGAGAACTGGACCCGGAGACATGGCAGGCAACTACTGACATCATTTGGAAGGCCGTGGCCGAGGGATATGGAATTGATCCTACGGCAACGTACAGCAGAGCACAAAAGCTCATCATTGAATTGCACAGTAATGTGAATGTGTTTGCAGCTTTCAAGAATCACATCAACATCATTGAGTTGGTACAGGAGCTGACGGATACCAATGGGAAACAACAGTCGTTCTCCGAATTTAAAAAGCATGCGTTGGCCATTAATGAAAAGTATAACAAGAACTTCTTGCAGGCCGAGTACAATTACGCAACTGCGGCAGGCCGTGCCGCAGAGAACTGGAACAAGCTGGTGGAGAAGGGTGGCAAGCTGATCTACTACACGCAGCGTGATGGTCGCGTAAGAGACACTCACCGGCTGCTCGATGGAACCGTTTTGTCCATTAAAAATCCAGATGGAAGCATTAACCAGTTCTGGAACAACTACTATCCACCCAATGGATGGAATTGCAGATGTTACACCCGGTGGAGAAGTGACGACACAGCCGATGTGCAGCCGCAAGGATTGCCCGAAGTGAAAGAAATGTTTTTGAACAACGTAGGCATCACGGGAAAAGTCTTCACAGATGCTCATCCATTTATCAAAGAGATTGGTGCAGACCAGGCAGAGAAGATCAGGGAGATGGCCGCGCAAATGCAAGCTGAGTGGGAACGCAAATTTATTAAACCATAGGTTATGCCAATCATCAACATTGCAACTGGACAAACTTTAGGCAACGACATGAACAATGCTTCGCAACGTCTCAAGGATTTGATTGCCAATAAACTCCCTGTGCATACTGAGCAGCGAGCGCAGGATATCGTTGACAAAAGTTTTCAACAGGAACAGTATGAGGAAAAAGGTACCAGCAAATGGAAAGGCCGCAAGAAGGAAGAGCAGCCCGGAAAAGAACGTGAGGGCCGGAGGGCACTACTGGTGAAGAGCGGGCGATTGATCAGTTCCACCATAGCAGAAAGACGAGGCAGTGAAGTTGTCATTGGTAGCGATACACCATACTCGCAAGTACACAATGAAGGATTGAAGGCAGGCAAGGGAGCAGGCTTTCAGATGCCACAACGTCAGTTCATGCCGATACCAGGAGAAAGCAACTCGGAGCTTGACGAAGCAATGGATAAGTTTATGGATGATGAGTTAGATAAAATATTCGGATGATATGTATACCTATCCCTACCAAATTTTAAAAAAGAAAATCACAACCGATGTTCCTGAATTGAAGGAGATCGATTGGTTTCTGCATCAATATGATCCCAACAAAAAGCAAGCTGGATTCATGACAGCGGAGCCGGGATTTTACATTGAGTTTCCTGAGATTGATACAGAGCAGTTGGGCTATGGCATACAGATGGCAGATGTAGAGTGGACGGCTCACCTGGTCACTCAAAACGTTTATGAGAATGACAAACGTATCGAGAAAGTAAATGCCACCGATCATGCTGTTATCATGGACAAAATTTTCAAGTCCCTTTTGAACTGGAGCAGCAAGATCAGCTACTTGCCTGAGTTCGCATCGCTTGCCAGCACAGCAAATGATCAACGTATTATCGGTACCATCGCACGCAAAGGCATAACACCACCACACATGCTTAATGGATTGATGGTGACGAAACAACGCTTCCGCTGTGTGATGTATGACCATGCGAGCCTTGCCGTTTACACTCACCTGACTGGCAAGCCAATTGATCTTTCTTCTATGATAATTCGTGTACCATTGCCATGATCACCATCATCGAAAATGAAGACTTTCGTCATCACTGTTAATATCTTCTGCGTAAAATTTTATTATTTTGTTGCCAATGCAGGCAACCCAGTCAAGGATTACCAAAATGATGGCCACGCGCAAGCGCAACCATGAGGCTCGCACCGAGCGCATTCGCAGCCGCTTCAATGAACTTCACAACGACAGGAGAATCCGCTACGATGATGTATTGGAAAGCCTCTCCAGAGAGTTCTGTTTGGCTCAGTCAACCATC
>Ga0193704_1000087_pt1 | contig 14752 bp, 15 predicted proteins | sample U3m1metaG_FD_143047 | JGI IMG/M metagenome (GOLD analysis project Ga0193704, IMG submission 143047) | Soil microbial communities from a riparian zone of the East river system, Colorado, United States - U3m1 | ecosystem: Environmental > Terrestrial > Soil > Riparian zone | place: USA: East River... | reverse complement strand
AGACGGTCGCCCGCGTTCTCTCGGCGGTACGGAACCACCTCGGCCGCCAGCTCGCGCTGATCGACGTGTCACGCGACGAGTTCCTCTGGGTGACCGACTTCCCGCTCTTCGAATGGGACGAGGACAACAAGCGCTGGGCGGCCAGCCACCACGCGTTCACGGGCGTGCGGCCCGGCGACGAGGACTTGATCGAGTCGGACCCCGGGCAGGCGCTGAGCCAGGCCTACGACCTCGTCTGGAACGGTTGGGAGCTCGGCTCGGGCTCGATCCGGATCCACGACCCGGAGATCCAGCGCCGAGTGTTCAAGGCGATGGGCATCGACGAGGCTGAGGCCCAGGAGCGGTTCGGCTTCCTGCTCGAGGTGCTGCGCATGGGCGCTCCCCCGCACGGCGGCTTCGCGATGGGGATCGAGCGGTTCGTCGCGCTGATGGCCGGGGAACAGAACATCCGCGAGGTGGTCGCATTCCCGAAGACGGCCAGCGGGTCGGAGCCGATGACCGGCGCGCCGACCCCGATCGCGCAGGACATCCTGGCCGAGCTCGGAATTCAGGTCCTGCCGCAAGACGGCTGACGCAGGCCGGTTCAGCAGTCATACTTCTTCGAGTCGAAGGGTCGAGCCAGGAGGCGAGCTAGGAATGGCACCGGAAGGGCAAGGACGAGCGCCGAAGGCGCCCGCGTTGACGTCGCTGCCGCGGGTCGAAGACCTGCCGAGCGCCGCCGACGGCTACGACCGCGAACAGGTTCGCGAGGCCTTCGAGGCTTTCCGCAGGCACACCACCCAGCTCCAGGTTCAGCTTCGCGTGCTGCAGGCCGCCGGCCAGAGCGGCGCCGAGCCGACGGGCCACGCGGTCCGGATGGACGCGCTGCACATGATCCGTGCTGCGGCCGAGATGGCCGACACGATCGAGCGCGACGCGCAGACCGCGTCGGCTGCGCAGCTGCGGCGGACCGAGGAGGAGGTGACCCGCCGCCAGCGCGACCTCCAGGAGCGCCAGGGCGAGGTTGACCGCTACCGCCAGGAGAGCGAGCGCCAGCGTGCGGAGACGCTGAACGCGGCCAAGAGCGAGGCGCGCCAGACCCAGCAGGAGTCACAGCAGCAGGCCGCGCAGGAGATCGCCGAGGCGGAGTCGCGCGCGGCACGGTTGCTCGAGCAGGCTCGCCACCAGGCGACCGAGCTCACGAACGCGACGCGCGCCGAGGTCGAGCAGACCCTCGAGTGGGCCCGTGGCCAGGCGACCGCGATCATCAGCCGTGCCCAGGAAGGCGCCGAGCAGCTGCTCGGAGCTGCGGGTCTCGGCGACGACGCGATCGGGCGCGTGGCGCAGTCGATCGTCACCGCGGCGGAGGCTGCCGCGGAGGGAGGCCGAGGCTCGGCAGCGGGCGCCGCGTCCGCGCAGCTGCGCGCCCAGGAGCCGGAGGAGGACGCCGAGCCTGTGTCAGAGGCCGAGGCGGACTCGGAGCCGGAGCCGGCGCGGGCGCCCGAGGAGCCACCCGTATCACCACCTTCGCCGTCCGGCTCGAAGGAATCTGCCGAGTCGCAGAGCGAAGACGAGAGCGCCAGCTAGGCTCGTCCCATGCTTCCGGGCCGGCTCGGTCTCCGCTTCGCGCTCGAGGCCCTGTTCCTCGTTCTTCTGGCAATCGGCGCGGGCCTGGCCGACCTGCGCCCCGCACTGATCCTCGTCGTGATGGCGGTGGCGTGGGTGCTCGTGGCCGTCGTCGAGTTCACGGCCGAGCGAGTCGATGCTTCGGCGCTACAGCACCTGCTGCCGCCACGGGCCGAGTCTTTCGAGGGCGAGCCGGAGCAGGTCTTCTGGCCCTCCGCCGAGGAGCGGACCGTCGTCGCACCGCCCGAGCGTGCGCCTGAGCCGACTCCGGCGGCGGAGGCCGAGGCGAAACCAGAACCAGAACCAGAACCAGAACCAGAGCCAGAGCCAGAGCCAGAGCCAGAGCCAGAGCTTCCTCGAGAGCCGGTTGCCGAGGCCGCGCCGCAGGTCGAGGAAGGGTCCCTCGAGCCGCCGCCTCGCCGTCGTGTGCGCTCGTTTCTGCGCAGGCGTGACCGCGACGCCGAGCCGGAGCCCGCCACCCCGCCGCGACACGTCAAGCTGCTGCCACGACGGTCGGCGCCGCAGCCGAGCCGCGCCTCCCAGGACGTGGCCGAGCTGTTCGGCGCGAGCGACGGCGAGGACGAGCCTCGCGAGGAACCCGGCCGGTGAAGCTCCGGCTCTCGCTGATCCGCTTCCTGCTCGAAGCCGGCTTCCTCGTGCTGGTCGCCGCGGCCGCGGGCCTGGCTGGACTGTCCGCTCTGTGGATCGGGGTCGTCATGTTCGGCGCTTGGCTGCTGGTCGCGCTCGTCGAGCGCACCGGCTCGCGACGCCGTCGCGTCGTCCAAGCCGAACCTGAGGCGGTCGCCGAGCCCGAAGCCGAACCGGAACCAGCGCCGGAACCGGAGCCCGAACCTAAGCTGGAACCTGAGCCCGAACCTGAGCCGGAACCGGAGCCAGAACCTGAGCCCGAGCCCGAGCCGGTCCTCGTGGCCGTGCCCGAGCCGGAACCAGAACCGGAACCTGAGCCCGAACCTGAGCCAGAGCCGGAGCCCGAAGTGATCCCGCTGGCCCTCCACGACTCGACGCCGCGCGCGTGGAACCTCTGGGAGCTCGAGCGGCTCGCCGACGAGAATGACGGCGACGCCCGCGCCGAGGAGCGCACGCTGCTCCTGCTGCACATGAGGCAGTTCGCGGATGCCTCCGGCGAGCTCCCCGTCGAGTTCGACTCGCTCGTGCGCGAGGCGTTCGGCGCGGACCTCGCGGAGCTCGTGACGTGAGCGCCGCTTCGGTGCAGCGCCAGGTCGCGCTGGCGGGTGTCGCCCTGCTCGCGGCGATCGTCGCGCTCGCGCTCACCTCACACGGCAACGGCCAGCCCATCACCGGCCTCCCGCAGCCCGTGCCCGTTGCCGGGGGCGGGTGGTACACGGCCCTCGCGGGCGCCGAGCGTGCGCGCTACGGCCATCGCACCCGCTGCGGCTACCTGCTCAAGCCCGGCACGGTGGGCGTCACGGAGTCAGTGCTGCCGTGCGGCGTCCTGATCTACGTCTCGTACAAGGACAGCCCGCACATCCTGACCAAGGTGATCGACCGGCGCCCCGTCGTCCCCGGCCGCAAGTTCGACCTCACCCCGAAGCTCGCCGAGGAGCTCGGCGTCGACGGGGTCCAGCGCATCCGCTGGGTCTACGCACGCTAAGACGAGCTACAGTGAGCTCACTCGAGCCTGTACGTGCTCGGGGCTTCTCTGTAGAACCAACACCAAGAGAGAGGGAGCTGTCGTTCGACCGAGGCTCAGGCCGAGGAAGACGCGGCACCCACCTGGCTTGTCCAGGTTCACACAGGCCCCGAGACATCGGCAGGCTGGAGTGGATACGGGGGGAACCCACGGTTCCCCCCGTGTTCATCGTTAGCCTGGACAGATGGTCGAGGTCGTCGGAGACGCTTCCCGTGACGGGCGCTGGGCGCTGGTTCGCCTCACGCTCGAGGACGAGCGGATCGTCGCCGTGCAGGCGGAGGGTCTCGACCGGCCGCTCAAGGGCCTGACGCTGCTCGAGGCGGCAGCGGTCGGCGGTGACGAGCTGGCCGCCGACGCGCTCGCCAACGCGCTCGGCCCGGTCTTCCGCGCCCAGCCTGACCCGGCGCGCGTAGCGGTGGCGATGAGCGGCGGCGTCGACAGCGCGGTTGCGCTCCTGCGCGCAGGCCCGGATGCGATCGGCGTCACCCTGCGCCTCTGGCTCGACCCGCGCGGGCCCGACGCCGAGCGCGCCTGCTGCTCGCCGGAGGCGGTGCTCGCGGCTCGCGCCACGTGCCACCGGCTCGGGATCCCGCACGTCACGCTCGACCTGCGCGAGGAGTTCCGGCGCGCGGTGGTCGAGCCGTTCGTGCGCGGCTACGCGCGCGGCGAGACGCCGAACCCGTGCATCCGCTGCAACGGCAGCTTCCGCTTCGCCGAGCTGCTCTCGTTCGCCGAGCGGGCCGGCGCGGCACGGCTGGCCACCGGCCACTACGCGCGCATCGTCGAGCGCGAGGGCCGGCTGCTGCTCGCCCGCGCGACCGACCCGAACAAGGACCAGTCCTACATGCTCGCCCGGCTCGACCCCCGCTTCCTCGCGCGCCTCTGGTTCCCGCTCGGCGAGCAGGGCAAGGACGAGACCCGGGCGGAGGCGGCGCGTGCCGGGCTCGAAGCGGCCTCGCGCGCCGAGAGCCAGGAGGCGTGCTTCCTCGCGGGCGGGGACTACCGCGACTTCCTCGAGCGCCATGGGCTCGCCGCTGCCGACGGCCCGGTGCTCGACGAGGACGGCAACGAGCTCGGCCGTCACGGCGGCTTCTGGCGGTTCACTCCGGGCCAGCGCAAGGGCCTCGGAGCCGCGGCCAGGGAGCCGCTCTACGCGCTCCGCAGCGACCCGGGCACAAACGCGGTCGTCGTCGGGCCCCGCGCCGCGCTCGCCACCCGCGAGGTGTACGCGCGCGGACGGCTGCATCTTCCGGTCACACGCGCGGACGCAAAGCTCCGCTACCGCTCGCCTGCGGTACCGGCTTCCGTGACCGCTACGGAGACGGGCTTCACGCTTCAGCTGGACGAGCCGGCGTACGGAGTCGCGCCCGGCCAGGCGGCCGTTCTCTATGCCGACGAGGCCGTCGTCGGCTCCGGCACGATCGTGCCGGAGCCTGCCGAAACCTTCCGTCCCCTTCCCGCGTTTGAATCGGAGGCGAGATGACCGGCGACCAGATCACCCTGACGATTCCGCGAGAGGAGCCGTTCCACGAGATCGCGCAGCTGGTGCTCGCCGGCGTCGCGGCTCGGCTCAATCTGAGCTTCGAGAGCCTCGACGATCTCGAGACGGCGCTGCAGGCGGTGCTCGAGCGTGCGGCGGACGAGGGCGACGTCACCGTGGAGCTCCGGCTCGAGGACAGCGCGATCGTCGCCCGGGTCGGCCCGCTCGCGCGCGATCGCCTGCGCGCAGAGCTCGAGGCGGATGGCGGCGACGCGGTCACGTTGCGCCGGATCCTCGACACCGTCGTCGACGGCTACGAGCTCGACGGGGACTGGCTCCAGCTGACGAAGAACGTGAAGCGCGAGGAGGACGCCGCGTGACGAACGACGGCGACAAGGCTCTCCTCCGCCGCTACCACGAGCAGGGAGACCTGGCCGCCCGCGAGCAGCTGATCGAGCAGTACATGTCGCTTGTCCGCTCGCTCGCGCGCCGCTACTCGTACCGCGGCGAGCAGCTCGAGGACCTCGTCCAGATCGGCGCGATCGGGCTGATCAAGGCGATCGACCGCTTCGACGTCAACCGCGGCGTCGAGCTGACGACGTACGCGACCCCGAACATCATCGGCGAGATCAAGCGCCACTTCCGCGACCGCGGCTGGTCGGTCCGCGTCCCGCGCGGCCTGCAGGAGCTGAACATCCAGCTCTCGCGCCTGATCGAGGAGCTGACGGTCGAGCACGGCCGCTCGCCGACGATCCCGGAGCTGGCGAAGGCGGCGAGCGTCACGGACGAGGAGGTGCTCGAGGCGCTCGAGAGCGGCCGCGCGTACAGCTCGCTCTCGCTCTCGGCCGGCAGCGGCGGGCATGACGACGACGGCGAGCTCGACCCGCTCGAGTCGCTCGGCACCGAGGAGCATCAGTACGAGGTCTCCGAGGATCGCGCAGTCCTGGCGCCCGGCTTTCGAGTCCTCGACGAGCGCGAGCGCAAGATCCTGCATCTGCGCTTCTTCGAGGGCCTGACGCAGTCGCAGATCGCCCAGCAGGTCGGCATCTCGCAGATGCACGTCTCGCGCCTGATCCGCCGCTCGCTCGAGAAGATCCGCGACGAGATCGCCTCCGACGAGCGCGCGGCCGCGGGCTAAGGCGCGGAAGTCCCGCCCGTAGAATCAGCGCCGTGCAGACAACAGCCGAGCTCCGCGCGGGCTACCGCGAGTTCTTCGAGTCCAAGGGCCACGTGTTCCGGCCCTCGGCCTCGCTGATCCCGCGCGCGGACGACCGCTCGACGCTGCTCGTCTCGGCCGGGATGCAGCCGCTGATGCCGTACTTCCTCGGACTCGAGGAACCGCCTGCGCCGCTGCTGACGACGGTGCAGAAGGTCTTCCGCACGCCCGACATCGACGAGGTCGGGCTCGACAGCTTCCACCTGACGTTCTTCGAGATGCTCGGCAACTTCTCGTTCGGCCAGTACTTCAAGGACGGCGCGGTCGAGCTGGCCTGGGAGTTTCTGTTCGATCGGATGAAGCTCGACCTCGACCGGATCTGGGTGACCGTGTTCGCGGGCGACCCAGAGCTCGGGCTGGACGAGGACGAGGTCGCCGTCGGCGCCTGGGAACGGGCCGGCATGCCGCCCGAGCGGATCGTGCGCCTGCCGCGCGCGGACAACTTCTGGTCGGTCGGCGGCCCCGGGCCGTGCGGGCCCGACTCGGAGATCTTCTTCGACTGGGGCGAGGGCGTCGGGTGCGGCCGCGCGGAGTGCGCGCCGGGCTGCGGCTGCGAGCGGTTCCTGGAGTTCTGGAACCTCGTCTTCATGGAGTTCGAGCTGCACGCCGACGGGTCACTCACGCCGCTGCCGAAGCAGAACATCGACACGGGCATGGGCCTCGAGCGCGCTGCGCGGGTCCTGCAGCAGGTCCCGTCGGTGTACGACACCGACGACTACCAGTCGATCATGAGCTGGATCGCCGAGCGGTCCGGCGTCGGGTACGGCGAGAGCGAGCAGGCGACGAAAGCGCACCGGATCCTCGCCGACCACGGTCGCGGGATGACGTTCCTCGCCGCCGACGGCGTCACGCCTTCGAACGAAGGGCGTGGCTACGTGATGCGCCGCATCATCCGTCGGGCGGTGCAGCAGGCCGGGCGGATCGGCCTCGAGCCGCCGTTCCTGGCCGGGCTCGGAGGCGTCGTCGTCCAAGAGATGTGCAGCAGGCGCGCGAGGAGGTTGAGGCCGTGCTCGAGGCCGAGGAGGAGCGGTTCTCCGAGACGCTGATGCGGGGTCTGGCGCTATTCGAGGAAGCCGCGGCCGACGGCGAGATCTCCGGCGAGGAAGCGTTCAAGCTGCACGACACGTTCGGCTTTCCGCTCGAGCTGACCCAGGAGCTGGCGCGCGAGCGGGGTCTCCCGGTCGACGAGGATGGTTTCCGCGAGCTGATGGAGGAGCAGCGCACGCGGTCGCGGAAGGCCGCGCCCGAAGTCGAGGTCCGGATCGGCAGCGAGGTGCGCAGCGAGTTCGTCGGCTACGAGAAGACCGAGGCGCTGACCGCGATCCTCGCCTACGAGGACCTCGGCGAGGGGCGCTTCCAGGCGAAGCTCGAGCAGTCCCCCTTCTACCCCGAGGGTGGCGGGCAGGTCACCGACGCGGGTTTCATCGAGAACGAGGAGACGGGCGCTCGCGCCGAGCTCGTCGCCGCCACGCATCTCCCGGGCGACGACCAGGTGCTCACCTTCGAGGGCGAGGGCTTCGCGGCCGGGATGCGCGTGCGGGCGGTCGTGCCGTGGCAGGTGCGCTTCCCGACGATGGCCAACCACACGGCCACGCACCTGCTGCACAAGGCGCTGCAAGAGGTGCTCGGGGAACACGCGCGCCAGGCGGGCTCCGCGGTTCGCCCTGACAAGCTGCGCTTCGACTTCTCGCACCCACAGGCGCTGACCGACGAGGAGCGCGCGGAGATCGAGCGGCGCGTGAACGAAGCGGTCTTCCAGAGCCTCCCGGTGCGGACCTACATCGTCCCGCTCGAGGAGGCGAGGCGGCTCGGCGCGATGATGCTCTTCGGCGAGAAGTACGGCGACGAGGTGCGCCTGGTCGACATCGACGGCTACTCGCGTGAGCTCTGCGGCGGCACCCACGTTCGCTCGACCGCCGAGGTCGGGCCGATCGTGATCACCTCCGAGAGCTCCGTCGGCTCGGGCACGCGGCGGATCGAGGCCGTCACCTCGGGAGAGGCGTACGCGCTGCTGCACGGCCGCGCGCGTGAGGCCGACGAGCTGCGCGAAGAGGTCGAGCGTGCGCGCAAGGAGGGGCCGCGCCGTCCAGAGAAGATCGAGGTGAAGGTCGAACCGCGCAGCGAGGAGGCGATCGGCGGCGTGAACGTCTTCGTCGGCCAGGCGAGCGACGTCGACGCCGAGGTGTTGCTGGCTGAGTCGGACCGGATCAAGCAGGAGCGCGCGCCGGCCGCGGTCGTGCTCGGCGGGACCGAGGACGGTCGCGTCCACCTGGTCGCCAATTTCGACCGCTCGCTCGAGGGTCGCGTCGACGCGGTCGCAGTGATCAAAGAGGCCGCGGCCGAGGTCGGCGGGGGCGGCGGCGGCCGGCCGACGATGGCGCGCGCAGGCGGCCGCGACCCCGCGAAGCTCGGCGACGCGCTGGCGAAGGCGGAGGAGGCGCTGCGCAAGGCGCTCGCGTGAAGGTGGTCGCGCTCGACTTCGGCTCGGCTCGCACCGGTGTCGCCGTCTCCGACCCAACCGGGACGATCGCACGGCCTCTCGGCGTGGTGGAGAGGGCGGCAAGCGAGGCCGGCCTCGAACGGCTCGCCGAGCTGATCCGTGCAGAGGGCGCCGAGTGCGTGGTGGTCGGCCTGCCGCTCACCTTGCGCGGCGAGCACGGGGCGCAGGCGCGCGAGACCGACGCGTTCGTCGAGGCGCTGCGCGCAGCCGTCGACGTTCCCGTCGAGAGCTACGACGAGCGCTTCACGACCGGGCTCGCCGAGAGCGTCGGCTCGGACGACGCGCCCGAGGACGCGCGCGCCGCGGCACACCTGCTGTCCAGTTACCTCGCGTGGTCGAGCGGCGACCGGGAGTGATGCCGCCGCGGCCGCCCCGGCCGCCGCAGCGGACGCCGAAGAGTGTCGTCTACCGGCGGCGCCTCGTCGCACTGGGCGTGCTCGTCGCGGGCTTTGCGATCGCCTGGTTCGCCGTGGCGAGCGTCGGCGGCAACGACAAGGCGAAGCCGCCGCCGACCACGATCGTCGCGCCGAAGCCGTTCCGAGTCGTCTTCCCGGAGGGCTTCACGCGGAAGCAGATGGCCGAGCGCGTGACCGCAGTGGCCGACATCGCCGAGCGCAAGCGGGGCAAGCCGGTCAAGCTGAAGGCGAACGCGTACCTGGCCGCGACGGCGAGGCCCCGGCGCCAGCCCGGATTCGGGGCGAAGGCGTACCCGCTCGAGGGCTTCCTCTTTCCGGCGACCTACGACTTCACCGCGCGCATGACCTCGGCGCAGCTCGTCGCGGCGCAGCTGAAGGCGTTCAGGCTCAACTGGGCGAAGCTCAACCTGGCGTACGCGCGCTCGAAGAACCTGACCCCGTACGACGTGCTGATCATCGCCTCGATGGTTGAGAAGGAGACGCCCGCGCCCGAGGAGCGGCAGCTCGTGGCCGGGGTGATCTACAACCGCCTGCACGAAGGGATGACGCTCGGGATCGACGCGACGCTGCGTTACGGGCTGAACATCCCGCCGACCGAGTCGATCCACGAGTCGCAGCTCCACGATCCCACGCCGTACAACACGCGGCTTCACGCAGGCCTGCCGCCGACGCCAATCGGTAGCCCCGGCCTCGCCTCGCTGCAGGCCGCGGCCCACCCGGCGAAGACCGCCTTCCTGTTCTTCGTGGCGAAGCCGGACAAGAAGCACCACTTCTTCACCGCGAGCTCCGCCGAGTTCGAGCGCTACAAGGCCGAGCACGGCTACGGATGACGCGCGTAGCACTGCTTGGCCGGCCGGTGCGCGAGTCGCTCTCGCCGCGGATGCAGAACGCCGCGTTCGAGGCGGCCGGTCTCGACTGGGAGTACGTCGCGCTCGAGGTCGAGCCGGAGGCCCTCGAGGAGACGGTGCACGCGCTTGCCGCCGGCGGCTACGCGGGAGCGAACGTGACCATCCCGCACAAACAGGCGGCCGCCGCGCTATGCGACGAGGCCGAGGGCGAGGCCGTGAACACGCTCGTCTTCAGCGAGGGTCGCGTGCTCGGGTTCAACACCGACAAGGAGATCGTGGCCGGGATCGAGACCGAGCGCGTGTGCCTGATCGGCGCGGGCGGGGCCGCGCAGGCGCTGCTGCCGGCGCTTCCGGGCGAGGTCCGCGTCTTCTCCCGGAGCGGCGAGTGGCCGCCAGACGGAAGCGGCTGCGACCTCGTCGTGAACGCGACTCCCGTGCGGGACGAGCTGCTCGTCCAGCCGCGGCCGGAGCAGGCGGTCGTCGACCTGGCCTACCGCGCCGACGGCAGCCCGACGGCGCTCGTGGCCGCGGCACGCGAGGCCGGCTCGCGGCTCGTGGTCGACGGGCTCGAGGCGCTCGTGCGGCAGGGCGCGGCCTCGTTCGAGCTCTGGACCGGCGTCGCGGCGCCTGTCGGCGCGATGCGGAGCGCCCTAGGCTTAGATCCATGACGCTTACGCTCTCGACCGCCGGCGAGTCGCACGGGCCCGCGCTCGTGGCGATCCTGGGCGGCCTTCCGGCCGGGCTCGCGCTCGACCGGGAGGCGATCGACGCCGACCTCGCCCGCCGGCAGGAGGGCTACGGGCGCAGTCCCCGCCAGAAGCTTGAGCAGGACCGGGTCGAGGTGCTGGCCGGGCTCCGGCACGGCCGCACGCTCGGGACGCCCCTTGCGCTCGTCGTGCGCAACCGCGATCACAAGAACTGGGCCTGGGGAATGAGCCCGTGGCCGCCGGAGGGCGAACCGTCGGGGAAAGGCACGAAGCCGGTGACGCTGCCGCGGCCGGGCCACGCCGACCTCGCGGGCTCGCTCAAGCACGGTCTCGCGGACGCGCGTGACGCGCTCGAGCGCGCGAGCGCGCGGCAGACCGCTGTCGCGGTCGCGGCGGGCTCGGTGGCGAAGGCCCTGCTCGCGCGGATCGGGATCGCCGTCGAGGGACGGGTGGTGACCGAGGCGCTCGAGCAGCGGATCGACGAGGCAAGGGCCGAGCGCGACACCGTCGGCGGCGTCGTCGAGGTCCAGGCCCGCGGCGTTCCGCCCGGCCTCGGCTCCTATGCGTCGAAGCAGGAGCGGCTGGACGCGCGGCTCGCTGCGGCGCTGATGGGCATCCAGGCCGTGAAGGGCGTCGAGCTCGGAGCGGGCTTCGAGCTGGCCGGGCGCCGCGGTTCGGCCGCGCATGACGAGATCCTTGCGGACGACGACGGCGCGCTCTACCGCGAGACGAACTTCGCCGGCGGGATCGAGGGCGGCGTCTCGAACGGCGAGCCCGTGGTGGCGCGCGCGGCGATGAAGCCGCTGCCGACGCTGATGCGCCCGCTGCGCTCGGTCGACCTCGACACCGGGGAACCAGGCGAGGCGCTCGTCGAGCGCAGCGACGTGGCCGCCGTGGAAGCGCTGGCCGTCGTGGCCGAGGCCGCGGTCGCCTTCGAGCTCGCCCGCGCCGCGCGCGACAAGTTCGGCGGCGACTCGGTAGACGACTTCGTCGGAGCCTGGCGCGCGTACCTGGAGCGGATCCCGTGGCGCATGCGCTAGACAGGCACCTCGCGCTGATCGGCTTCATGGGCGCGGGCAAGACGACGCTGGGCGCGCAGGTCGCCGAACGGCTCGGCCGGCGGTTCGTCGACCTCGACCGCGAGCTCGAGCGCTCGCTGCGTCAGACGATTCCGGAGCTGTTCGAGCAGCGCGGCGAGGTTGAGTTCCGGGTGCTGGAGGCCGAGGCGACGATGGCCGCGCTTCGCAACGAGCGTCCGGCCGTGCTCGCGCTGGGCGGCGGAGCGGTCGAGACGCCGTCGATCCGCAAGGCCCTCGAGGAGCACGCACTGACCGTCCTGGTCGAGGTCGACGCCGCAACCGCGTGGTCGCGCGTCGGCGGCAGCAGGCGCCCACTCGCGCGCGACGAGGCGAGCTTCCGCGCGCTCTTCGGCCGGCGGGAGCCGCTCTACGCCGAGGTCGCGGAGGCGACAGCCAAGGACGTCGACGGGATCGTGCTCGCGGCCGGCGGGATCGTCGTCGAGCAAGGCGCGCTGGCCCGCCTCGGCGAGCTCGTCCCGGAGGGCGAGCTCGAAGTGATCGGCGACGCGACCGTGCTCGGGCTCCACCGCCCTCCGCTGGAGGCGCCCGTGCACGCGTTGCGCGGCGGCGAGGAGGCGAAGAGCCTTGGCGCGGTCGAGCGGCTCTGGCGCGAGCTGCAGCTCGACCGCTCGGGCACGATCGTCGCCTTTGGCGGCGGCTGCACGACCGACTCGGCGGGCTTCGCGGCCGCGACCTTCCTGCGCGGGATCGACTGGGTCGCAGTACCGACGACGCTGGTCGGCCAGGTGGACGCGGCGATCGGCGGCAAGACGGCCGTGAACCTCCCGGAGGGAAAGAACCTGGTCGGCGCGTTCCACTGGCCGGTGAGCACCGCGATCGACCCGGCCTTGCTCGAGACGCTCCCCGAGACCGAGCGGCGCGCCGGGATGGCGGAGGTGGTCAAGACGGGCCTGCTTGCCGGCGAGCCGTTGTGGGAGCTGGAGCCGATCGAGCTCGTGCGTCGCTGCGCCGCGTTCAAGGCGGGCGTCTGCCTGCGCGACCCGCACGAGCAGGGCGAGCGCGCCGTGCTGAACCTCGGCCACACGTTCGCGCACGCGCTCGAGGCAGCGGGCCACTACAGGGGCCTGGGCCACGGGGAGGCCGTCGCGCTCGGCCTGCTCGCGGCGCTGCGGCTCTCGGGCCTGGAGACGAGCGCGGTGGAAGAGGTGCTCGGGCCCAAGCCCGTGCGCGTGAGCCGCGACGCCGCCTGGGCCGCGCTCGCGCGCGACAAGAAGGCCCGCAACGGCACGCCTCGACTCGTGCTGCTCGAGGCCCTAGGCAAGCCCGTCAGCGGGGTAGAGCTCCCGGAGCAGCGCGTACGCGCGGCTCTCGACGAGCTGATCGCCGACTAGAGTCGTCCCGTGCGCGTGGTCGTCCTCAACGGGGTCAACCTGGACGTCCTCCACCGCCGCGACCCGAAGCTCTACGGCGGGCTCAGCTTGAACCAGCTCGAGACGCGGATCTACGAGTGGGCGCGCGAGCTGGAACTGATCGCCGACTGTCGCCAGACCAACAGCGAGGCCGAGTACGTGGGCTGGTGCCACGACGCGTTCGACTGGGCGGGCGGCGTGATCGCGAACCCGGGAGCGTGGACGCACTACAGCTACGCCATCCGCGACGCGCTCGAGCCCTTTACGGTGCCCGTCGTGGAGGTCCACCTGTCGAACATCGAAGAGCGCGAGGAGTGGCGGCGTCACTCGGTGATCGCCGACCTCGCCGCACATCGAGTCCTCGGCAAGGGGCCCGACGGCTACCGCGAGGCGCTCGCGTTCCTGGCGGAGAGGCGGTCGTGAGCCGGGTCGACGATCTCCGAGCGAGCCTCGAAGAGCCGCTGCTCGTCTCGAATCCGGTCAACGTGCGCTACCTGACCGGCTTCGCCAGCTCGAACGCGGCCTTGCTCGTCGAGCCCGAGCGCGTGCGGCTCTTCAGCGACTTCCGCTACGCCGAGGCCGCGCGGGCGGTCGAGGGTGTCGAGTTCGTCGAGACGAAGCGGTCGCTCGTCGCGGCGCTGGCCGAGCTGCTCGAGGGCAAGGTCGGCTTCGAGGCCGACGCCGTCAGCTATACGGCCTGGGAGACGCTCAAGGCGGGGGGTCTTGCGCTCGTCCCGCGCCGCGGGCTCGTCGAAGCGCTGCGCGCAGTCAAGGACGAAGGCGAGCTGGACGCGACGCGCCACGCGGGCGAGATCACGAGCGAGGCGTACGCGCGCTTCGCCGAGGAGCGCTTCGTCGGCCGCACCGAACGCGACCTGGCTTGGCGTCTCGACGGGCTCTTCCACGAGCTCGGCGCGCAGGCGCCCGCCTTCGAGACGATCGTCGCGTCGGGCCCGAACGGCGCGCGCCCGCACGCGCGGCCAACCGACCGCGAGATCGGCGCGGGGGAGACGGTGGTGATCGACGCAGGCGCGATGGTGGCCGGCTACTGCGCCGACTGCACGCGCACCTTCGCGACCGGGCCGCTCCCCGACGAGCTGAAGGACGCCTACGCGGCCTGCCTCGAGGGTCAGCTCGCAGGGCTCGAGGCGGTTCGCGCCGGCGTGACCGGCGTCGACGCGGACGCGGCCGCGCGCGAGAAGATCGAAGCGGCAGGCCTCGGCGAGAAGTTCGGCCACGGGCTCGGTCACGGCGTCGGGCTCGAGGTGCACGAGGCGCCGCGCCTGTCGCGCGAGTCGACCGACACGCTGGCCGCCGGCAACGTCGTCACCGTCGAGCCCGGCGTCTACCTCGAGGGCCTCGGTGGCATCCGGATCGAGGATCTGGTGATCGTGACAGAGAACGGCGCGGAGGTGCTGACGAGCTCCACCAAGGATCCGGTGACCGTCAGCTAGAGTCGGCGCCCGTGGCGGAAACCGTCTCGACAAACCAGTTCCGGAACGGGATGCACATCCAGCTCGACGGCTCGGTGTGGCGCATCCTCGAGTTCCAGCACGTCAAGCCCGGCAAGGGCGGCGCCTTCGTGCGCTCGCGGTTGCGCAATCTCGACTCGGGCGCGGTCGTCGACAAGACCTTCCGTGCCGGCGAGAAGTTCACACGCATCCGCACGGAAGTGAAGGACGTGCAGTACCTCTACGACGCGGGCGACGAGGTCGTGTTCATGGACACCGAGACCTACGAGCAGTTCTCGCTCCCGCACACCGTGGTGGAGGATGCGCTGCCGTATCTCGAGCCGAGCTCGACGGTGCAAGTGCTCGCGGTGGACGACAAACCGGCGGGAGTGCAGCTCCCGTCGTCGG